>Ga0209345_10000169_pt1 | contig 91282 bp, 88 predicted proteins | sample Cruoilmetagenom7_FD_187294 | JGI IMG/M metagenome (GOLD analysis project Ga0209345, IMG submission 187294) | Oil polluted marine microbial communities from Coal Oil Point, Santa Barbara, California, USA - Sample 7 (SPAdes) (version 2) | ecosystem: Environmental > Aquatic > Marine > Oil seeps ... | reverse complement strand
TTAAGCCACCAACCGAAGCCGATAACCCGTCACCCCAAACCTGGGGACCAGGGACAAAAAACCGCGACCAACTTCAACTCCGTGTTACCGGAGCCAGTCCGTCGCGACAGGCCGGTTTTTAGGCCCATGCCCCCCCCAAGTCAAACCCTTTTTTTCACTTTTGTGAATATAACAACGATCTTTTAAGAAAGTCGCGGATATCCTTGCTTTTTAACGGATGATTTGGCACTAAAAGAGCCTGGATGTGAGGGTGAGCCGACAAATTATTTTGTCTGTCTTTCATTTTCTTTCAACCGTCACCGTCCTGATAAGGGTGAAGCTATACACCCATGCTCTTTTAAGGGGATTTCGAGCGTATGATGTTAAGAGGAATCGCTGTCGCCACGGTCTTGATCGCGGGCGCGGTTATCAATTTACAATACACGGACGGCGTCGCCGCGGTGCCATCAGCTCGCGACGCCGCGTCTGACGGGCGTCTCGGCAAGGCTCCGATGTCGATCGGCAATGCGTCTGCCGCCGCAGCGCTTGATGCGCTCAAAAGCGCGCGCCCTTCGGCCATCGCTTTGGCGACCCCCGATGGCCCCTCTATATATGAGAGCGAAATCGCGGCAGCCCCTTCCACGTATCATACCGCCATACGCATCAAGTCCGGCGACACCTTGAGCAAGGCTTTGCGCCGTGCAGGCGCCAAGGCCCAGGACGCCGAAGCCGCTATACGGTCTTTGAAGGGTCTATACGACCCGCGCACACTGAAAGCCGGTCAGCACATCAACATCATCTTTTCCCAATCCGGTATGAATGGCGTAGACGACAGCTTTGCCGGATTCGAAATCCCGCTCAATTACGCCAACCACATCACTGTCGCTCCGGCCCCCGAGGGCGGATACAAAGCCCACGAAATCGAACGCTCCCTACAAACTCAAAACGCCCGCGCCGATGGCGTGATCGACTGGAGCCTGTTTCAAGCTGGCTCAGATGCCGGTGTGCCTGCAAGTGTGATGGCGGAACTGGTGCGCGCTTTTTCTTGGGACGTCGATTTCCAACGCGACATCCGCAAGAACGACGGCTTCGAAGTCATGTATGAACGCAAGCTCGATGATGACGGTAACGTCGTACACAATGGACAAATCGTTTTCGCCGCACTGACCCTGTCGGGCGAACGCAAGCCTATCTATCTTCACACGCTGAAAAACGGCGTCACGGACTACTTCGACGAAAAAGGTCAAAGCGCCAAAAAGGCCTTGATGCGCACCCCCATCGACGGCGCACGCCTGTCATCGTCGTTCGGCAAGCGTAAGCACCCGATCTTGGGCTACACCAAACTGCACACTGGCACCGACTTCGCCGCACCACCAGGCACACCGATTTATGCGGCGGGCGACGGCAGCATTGACACGGCTGGATGGAATGGCGGTTACGGCAAGTACGTGCGCATACGTCACAATTCGGAATACTCGACCGCTTACGCTCATATGAAAGCCATCAAGCGCGGCATCGGCAAGGGTAAGCGCGTACGCCAGGGCCAAATCATCGGTTACGTCGGCACCACGGGACGTTCCACCGGGCCGCACCTTCATTACGAAATCATCCGGCGCGGCAAGAAGGTCAACCCCATGCGGGTCAAAATGCCGTCTGGCCAAAAACTCAAAGGCAACGAGATGGCGCGTTTCGAATCCACCCGTGAAGCCCTGAAAACACAATGGGCATCCCTTGGCGATCCCGTGCAGCAAGTTGCGCAACGCTAACGCTAGATATCGCGCATCAACCCAAGAAAAATCACGACATCTTATGTACGCATATAAAAGCGAGGGAAGTTCCCCTCGCTTTTATGCGTACCGCATTGTGCTTCTCATGATCTCAGCAGCACGCCATGCCAAGGCGTCAAAGATCAAAGCAAATGCATCTGATGGTATGAGCTTTCAAATGCTGCCGACGAGATGTACTATCATCGTATGATTTGGTTGTGGAATTAACAGATTGGGGCGCTGTTAATTCTCAGGTTTTCTATGCGGGGTTCGTTAAACCCGGCCAAACAATCGGAGCGGGACCATGAATATATTTCAAATAAAAATCGCAACCAAATTGCCAGTTGTGATTGTTACGCTTGCCTTCATCGCCGCAGCTGTAACAGGCGTGCTCGGCTTTGTGAGGTCCGAAGCGGCGCTGGAACAATCAGCGTTTGAAAAAATCGACGCCGCACACGATGGGCGGATTTCGGAACTGACCAATTACCTCGCCAGCGTCAAGGCTGACATCATGGTGATCTCCGAAAACCACATGGGCATAGACGCCTTGGAACAGATCGAAGCCGCATGGCGTGATCTTGGTGACGAACAAGCCGCCCAGTTGCAGAAAATGTACATTGACGACAATCCCAATGCCGCCGGTGAAAAGCACCTGCTTGACGCCTCCCCCGATGATGCGATGTACAATCGTGTACACGCCAAGTATCACCCTTGGTTCCGCGAACTGCTCAACGCGCGCGGTTACTACGATATTTTCCTCATCGATGACGATGGCAACGTTGTCTACTCGGTCTACAAAGAAGCCGACTTCGCCACCGACCTGGTCAATGGCCCATGGAAAGACAGTGGTCTCGCCAAGGTTTGGCGCATGGTTCAAGACAATTTCAAGATGGATTACGTGGCCTTCACCGATTTTGCACCCTACGCGCCAAGCGCCGGTGCGCCGGCCAGCTTTATTGGCTCACCGATTTTCGATCACGAAGGCGCTACGCACGGAACACTGATCTTCCAAATGCCGGTTGATCGCATCAACGACATTATGCAGCAATCCACCGGCATGGGCGAAACTGGTGAGACGTATTTGGTTGGCCGGGACCAACTGATGCGCAGCACCTCGCGCTTTACGGAAAAGGGCAAGACTGACATCTTGCAAACCAAGGCTGCCAGCTTTGGCGTCGAAGAGGCCCTGGCAGGTCGCGACTGGATGGGCGTCACCACCGACCGCCATGGCGACAAAACCTTAATGGCAGCAGCCCCGATCAATTTCCTCGGCGTGAGCTGGGCCGCCATCGCCAACATCGATTTAGAAGAAGTCGATATGCCGGCCATCCAAATGCGCAATGAAATGCTCATGGGTGTGGCCGTGATCCTCGTCGTCATGGGCGCCATCGGGTTTTTATTCGCCCGCTCCATCACCAACCCCATCGGCGCGATGACCCGGGTTATGGGTGTGTTGGCCGACGGCAACTTACAGGTTGAAATTCCGTCACAGGGTCAAGCCGATGAAATCGGCGAAATGGCCGACGCGGTGCAGGTGTTTAAGGACAACGCCATCGAGGTCAAGCGCCTGGAAGAAGAGCAAAAAGCCAACGAAGAGCGGGCTGCGAAAGAAAAACGCGACATGATGCTCAAGATGGCCGACGACTTCGAAGGCAGTGTCGGCGGCGTGGTCAATTCTGTTTCTTCCGCTGCGACGGAAATGCAATCGTCAGCAACATCGCTGTCGGCGACGGCGGAACAGACCTCCAAGCAATCGACCACTGTTGCGGCGGCTTCGGAAGAAGCCTCAACCAACGTGCAGACGGTCGCCAGTGCGGCAGAAGAACTTTCCAGCTCAATTTCTGAAATCTCGCGACAAGTCTCGCAATCGACGCAGATATCCGCCACTGCCGTGACTGAAGTTGATGCCGCCAACGCAAAGGTCCAAGGTTTGGCCGACGCGGCCAAGAAAATCGGCGAAGTGGTGGCCTTGATCACCGATATCGCCGACCAGACCAACTTGTTGGCGCTCAACGCGACCATCGAAGCGGCCCGTGCGGGTGAAGCCGGTAAAGGCTTTGCGGTTGTGGCGTCGGAGGTGAAGAATCTCGCCAACCAAACGGCGAAAGCGACCGAGGAAATCTCCAGCCAAATTGGTGACATCCAAGGCGCTACAGAGGATGCCGTGCACGCCATCGGATCGATCGGCGGCATCATCAACCAGATGAACGAGATCGCCTCCACCATCGCGGCTGCCGTCGAAGAACAAGGTGCGGCCACTCAAGAAATCGCTCGCAACGTCGAACAAGCGGCGGCGGGCACCGGCGAGGTTTCCGCCAACATTTCCGGCGTCACCCAGGCAGCCGGAGAAACAGGACACAGTGCTGGAGAAATGTTGAGTGCTGCTGGCGAGCTGTCACAGCAAGCGGAAATGCTTCGCAGTGAGGTGGACAAGTTCCTCGTCAACATCCGCAACGGATAAGCGACTTTTCCATCACCACATATGAGAGGCCCCATGCTAAAACATGGGGCCTCTTTCGTTCATGCCCGCAGGATCCAATATGAGTGTTGAACTTTCTTACCAAGATATAGGCCGCGGCTCGCCAATCGTCATCCTGCACGGTCTGTTCGGCTCCAAACGCAATTGGAGTGCCATCGCCAAGCATCTCAGCACGCGCCACCGTGTGCTCACGCTGGACATGCGCAATCACGGCGACTCGCCCTGGACCCAAGGCATGGACTACCGCGACATGAGCCAAGACGTGGCAGACTTCATCAAGCGCCATGCGCTTGGCCCCTGCACCGTTATCGGCCATTCCATGGGTGGCAAGGCGGCGATGACCTTGGCGCTGAGCCGTCCCGAGTTGGTGGCGCGCTTGGTGGTGGTGGACATCGCCCCGGTGGAACGCGAAACCGGGTTCGGCGCATACATCGACGCCATGGCCGAAGTACCGCTGATCGCATGCGACAGCCGAAGCGACGTCGAAGACCACCTGGAAGACGTGGTCTCCGACAAGATGGTGCGCAGCTTTTTGGTACAGAACCTGGTGCGTGAAGACGCAGGCTTTCGCTGGCGCATCAACCTCGCCGCACTGGACGCAGGCATGGACGAGATCGCCGATTTCCCCACCCCCGACCACCACCAAAGCTACCCCGGCCCGACCCTGTTCGTCGCCGGGGCGAATTCGGATTACATCCAGGCGCACCACGCCACCGACATCACCCGCCTGTTCCCCAAAGCCGACATCACCCACATTCCCGGTGCCGGTCACTGGCTGCACGCCGAAGCGCCAGAGGTATTTCTCAATCACCTCACAACCTTTTTGGACCCCACGCCCTAAAAGTGCGCAAGATGGGTCAGGTCGAATCGCCCTGTGATTGCTAGCGTTGGTCATGAGGAGAAGCCATGCGAACCACAACACAGCAAGATTACCGCAATCGTATCCGTAAGGTTCTGGACCACATCCAGTACCATCTGGATGAGCCCTTAGATTTGGAAACGCTTGCGGGCGTTGCGTACTTTTCGCCCTTTCATTTCCATCGCCTGTTTCGGTTGATGGTGGGTGAAACCTTGGCCGATTACATTCGCCGCCAGCGTCTCAAAACGGCGGCGAAAGGTCTACGCGATGGGGCTCAGGTGCTGACGGCGGCCCTGGACAACGGTTATGAAACCCCGGAATCCTTCAGTCGCGCGTTCAAAACATTCTACGGCGTATCCCCGTCGGCTTATGCCGTCGCGGATGAGCCCCCTGCGCCCAAAGCTTACGACACCAACTTGCTGCGCGGTCCCGATGGCTTGCTCCTGATCCTTCCCGAATCCATCAGGAGACTGAACATGAATATCGAAATCGTCACGTTTCAAGACATCCCCGTCGTCTACCTGCCCCACAGTGGCTCATACGACGACATCGGCACCGCATTCCAACGCATCATCGGTTGGGCGGCGCTAAAAGGCTTCATGAATGAAGATACGCCATCTTACGGGCGGTACTTCGACGACCCGGAGTCCGTGCCGGCGTCGGAGTTGCGCTCACAAGCCTGCGTCGTGATCCCACAAGGATTCGAAGGCATCGAAGCCAGTGATGGCGTTGAGCTGGGCACCATCGCTGGCGGCATCTACGCCAAGGCCGTGCACACCGGACCGTACCAAAACATGAAAGCCACCTACGATTTCATCTACGGATCGTGGATGCCCGACAGCGGCAGTGATGTCGAAGACGCCCCGTGCCTCGAACGCTACCTCAACAATCCCGAAGACACGCCGCCCAAAGACTTAGTGACGGAAATCTACATTCCCCTGAAAGCCTAAAGCGAAAAGCCCCACTCCGCCGGAGTGGGGCTTTTCACTTAGTTGCAGCTGTCCGCCACCGCTTGGGAGGCGGCGAGGATGGAGTTGACGGAGATGTCCACAAACGGATAGAGCTTTTGGGCCGGGTCGTAAGACGATCCGAGCTGTAGCCTGTGGCGATTTGGCCCCAGTTCCTTGGTTTGCGGCACCGAGGTGTAGAGATAGGTCGTCAGCGTGTAGCCGTCTTGATTGACGCGGTAGTCGTAGGCGGTGTGCGGCCCCGTCAAGCGGCGGGTGTTTTTCGCACCCAGCACGCGTTCAATCTCAGCAAAAAAGGCGTCGCCCGGCGACATCGCCTCAGCCGCGTCGGTGGCCTGGAACGGATAGCGGTCTTCTTCGTCGTGATAGTCTTCGACCATCTGGGCGATGGTGAACAGGTTTTGTGTGCGCGTGGCGTCGGTGCATTTTTGGTCGAGTTCCTCACTCCACCAAAAAAACGCACCACCGCCCGCGACGATCAAAACCAGCAATGCCAGCCCATAAATACTCGAACGCTTCACATCACCCCCATACTATTTAAGCCGCCCATGCGCCGACGTCTTCGCCGTTGATGGTCAGGCCACCCGCGCCCGCCGACACGGTGATGGTGTCACCGTCGTTGATTTTGCCTTCCAAGATCAAGCCCGCCAGCGGGTTTTGCAAGGCACGCTGGATGATGCGTTTGAGCGGCCTTGCGCCGTAGACCGGATCATAGCCATGATCCGCCAGCCATGCCCGTGCCGCATCATCTAAGTCCATGGCGATATTTTTGTCTGTGAGCAGTTCGAATAGCCGCGCCAACTGGATATCGACGATGCCCGCCATGTGATCGCGGAACAGCCGGTGGAACAGCACCACTTCGTCCAAGCGGTTCAGGAACTCAGGACGGAACGCTGCGCGCACGATCTCCATCACCGGTTCGCGCAGCTCAGCGGAATCGTGACCGTCTTCTTGATGGGCGAGAATCTCCCCGCCGAGGTTCGATGTCAGCACGATCAAGGTGTTGCGAAAATCCACCGTGCGACCTTGGCCGTCGGTCAAGCGCCCGTCATCGAGCACCTGCAGCAACACGTTGAACACATCGGGGTGCGCCTTTTCGACCTCGTCGAACAAGATCACCTGATACGGGCGACGGCGTACCGCTTCGGTCAACGCGCCGCCTTCGTCATAACCGACATAACCCGGTGGCGCGCCGATCAAGCGCGCGACGGCATGCTTTTCCATGTATTCGGACATGTCGATGCGCAGCAACGCGCTTTCGTCGTCAAACATGAATTCGGCCAGCGCCTTGGTCAGTTCGGTTTTACCGACGCCAGTGGGGCCGAGGAACAAAAACGAGCCGATGGGCCGGTTTTGGTCTTGCAGCCCTGCCCGCGCGCGACGCACGGCGTTGGAAACGGCGACCAGCGCTTCTTCCTGGCCGATCACCCGGTTGCGCAGGCCGTCTTCCATGTGCACCAGTTTTTCGCGTTCCGATTCCAGCATTTTATCGACCGGAATGCCGGTCCAGCGCGACACCACGGTGGCGATATCAGAATCGCTCACCACCTCGTCAAGCATGCGATGGCTTTCCGCCTCGTCGGCTTGGGCGAGTTGCTCTTCCAAGGCCGGGATGCGTTGATATTGCAATTCGCCCACGGCTTCGTACTGGCCTTCGCGCATGGCTTTATCCAAATCGATGCGCGCTTGGTCGAGCTGTTCTTTCAAACGCGTATTGCCAGCGAGGGTGCTTTTTTCGCCTTCCCATTCCGTCGTCAACGCGGCGGAACGCAATTCCAAATCGCTGAGTTCGGCTTCCAACGTGACCATACGTTTTTTCGACGCGTCGTCGTCTTCTTTCTTGATCGCTTCACGCTCGATCTTCAGCTGAATGATTTTGCGGTCCAACTCGTCCAACTCTTCGGGTTTCGAATCGACCTGCATGCGCACGCGTGATGCGGCTTCGTCCATCAAGTCGATGGCTTTGTCGGGCAAAAAGCGATCGGTGATGTAGCGATTCGACAAGGTCGCGGCGGAAATCAGCGCGCCGTCGTGGATGCGCACACCGTGGTGCAGCTCATACTTTTCCTTGATGCCGCGCAGGATCGAGATGGTGTCTTCGACCGTCGGCTCAGACACGAACACCGGTTGGAAACGCCGCGCCAAGGCCGCATCTTTTTCCACGTACTTGCGGTATTCGTTAAGCGTGGTCGCACCGACGCAGTGCAGTTCGCCGCGCGCCAACGCGGGCTTGATGAGGTTGGAGGCATCCATGGAGCCTTCCGCCGCGCCCGCACCGACCAAGGTGTGCATTTCATCGATGAACAAGATGATCTGGCCCGCCGCCGCTTCGACGTCTTTGAGGACCGCTTTGAGGCGTTCTTCGAACTCACCGCGAAATTTTGCACCGGCCACCAACGCGCCCAAATCCAAAACCATCAAGGTCTTGGTCTTGAGGTTTTCCGGCACATCGCCTTGCACGATGCGCACCGCCAATCCTTCGATGATGGCGGTTTTGCCGACACCCGGCTCACCGATCAGCACCGGGTTGTTTTTGGTGCGGCGGCTGAGCACCTGGATGGTGCGGCGAATTTCTTCATCGCGCCCGATCACCGGATCGATTTTGCCTTCTGCCGCCGCCGCGGTCAGATCGCGGGCGTATTTTTTCAACGCATCGTATTGGTCTTCGGCGGTGGGGCTATCGGCGGTGCGGCCCTTGCGGATGTTTTCAATCGCGCCGTTGAGGCCCTGGGGCGTGACGCCCGCGTCTTGCAAGACTTTCTGTGCATCGGTTCCAGCCGACAATGCCAGCGCCAGGAGCATTTTTTCCACGGTCACAAAGCTGTCGCCGGCTTTTTCTGCAACCTGTTCGGCTTGTTCCATCACGCGAGCGAGTTCTTGAGACAGATACGTTTGTCCCGCCCCGGCGCCTTCGACCTTGGGTAAGGCCATAAGGGCTTTGTCTGAAGCTTTGAGCGCGTTCTTGGCGTCGCCGCCCGCGGCATTGATCAGGTTGGCGCACAGGCCTTCTTTGTCTTCCAAAAGCACGTGAAGAAGGTGAATTGGCAGCAATTGTTGGTGTGCGCGGCGTTGCGCCAGGGTTTGTGCGTTTTGCATAAAGCCCTTGGAGCGTTCGGAGTACTTTTCAAAATCCATGGTCCACATTCCTTATTCGCGACGACGCTGTCCAGCCCCTAAATTCCAGTGGCGACCGGACCCGGTCTCGCAGTTTGCGGTTGTTTGATTATGATATGTCTTGAATTCTAGTCGTCGCAAGCTTCCCAGTGCATAATGGAACCTCGAATGGGAGGAGATGAACATGCACCTAAGCCAAATTGTGCGCTATCCGGTCAAAAGCCTGTCTATGGAAGAGCTAAGCGGATGCCGCCTGAGCCCTGGTCAAGGCCTGCCCTATGACCGCCACTGGGCCTTGGCGCGGCCCGATGGTGGAGCGGTGAACACGTCAGGTTGGATGCCCAAGTCACACTTTCTGGTGTTGGTCAGAGAACACGCCCTGGCGCTGGTCAAAAGTCGTTTCGATGAAGCCACCGGGCGTTTCTGCTTTGAAGCGCCGGACGGCTTACACGCTGAAGGTAAATTGAGCACCACCGATGGCCGCAATGCCATTGCCGGCGCGATGGCGAAGCATCTAGGGCTTGATGAAAGCGGCATACCGACCTTGGTCGAAGCCCAAGACATCGGTTATTTCGACACCACCAAAGGCCCTGTTTCGATTCTCAACATGGAATCCCTGCGCGCGCTGGAAAAGCTTGTCGGTGAAAAGATTGATCCTGTGCGTTTTCGCATGAACCTGATGGTCGAAGGGCTCAACGCGTGGGCGGAAACGTTGTGGCCCGGCAAGCGGGTCAAAATCGGCGAATGTGTATTGGAAATCACCGAAAACACCGGGCGCTGCAAAGCCACCCATGTGAACCCCGACACCGGCGAGCTCGACATCAAAGTCATGCACGCCTTAAAGGAACACTATGGTCACACCCAAATGGGCGTATACGCCGTGGTGGTTGAAGGCGGCGCCATCAAAGCTGGCGATTCCTTTTCCCTGTTGGATTGAGAGCACATGCAAAATCTATTGGCCCAAGGCTATCAACTGCACCGTGCAGGAAAACTCAAACAGGCCGCACAGCGTTATAAATCACTACTCAAAGCATCTCCTCAACACCCCGACGCCTTGATGCTTCTGGGTATTGTGCGCTATGAGCTTGGCGACCCAGAGCAAGCGGTCAAACACCTCAGCAAAGCCGTGAAGGTCGCACCATCCAATCCCGGCGTCTTTTTCAATCTGGGTTTGGCGCAGCAAGCGCGCGGGCGTTTGAAAGACGCGTCCGATGCGTTCGCCAAAGTCCTCACCTTGACACCCAATGACAACAACGCCGAATACTGCCTCGGCGCAGTACTGGTGCAAATGGGGTTGCTTGATGAGGGCAAAGCCCACCTCACCAAGGTTCAAACGTCCTTGACCGACAATCCCGGCGTTTATGGTTGGCTTGGTGTCGTGCATCAAGCCCAAGGGGACTTAAAGGCTGCGGTGCAATCGTTCACGCAAGCTTTGCAGCTTGACCCCGACAATATTGAAGCGCTGTGCGGGCTTGGCACCATGCCGGCCACCTCTGTGCGTCCGCAATTGGCTTTTGAGTACTGCGCAAAAGCCGCCGAGCTTGCGCCGGATAATCTACAAGCCTTGCTTGCCTACGCCGCTTTGCTTGAAAAGCGCAGATACCTGGACGATGCAGATAAGCTTCTTGCTTCCAGCTTTAAAATCTCCCCGCGCCATCCCATGGCTCACCTCATCAAAGCACGCGTGGAATGGGCTCAGGGCAAAATCGAAAAAACCCGCGAGCGGTTGGAAAATCTCACCCAACGTGACCACATCCCCCCCCACCATTCAACATGGGGCATATGCGCTGTTGGGCAAAGCCCTGGATAAGCTCGGCGCATACCCGCAAGCCTTTCAAGCTTTCGATCGCAAAAATAGCGCCATGCTCGACATGCCTGAAACGCGCCGCCTGCGCACAGATATGGTGCCCAACGTCATTCACGATACCCGGGCATGGTTGCAAGATAACGGCGCCAAAACTTTGCCCGATGCCTCAATCGCCGAAAACACACCGGTTTTTTTCATCGCTTTTCCCAGGTCGGGCACCACCTTGATGGAAATGATTCTCGCCTCGCACCCAGCCCTGCAAACTTCGGGTGAGCTGACCGCTATGGGTATGGTGATGGACCGCCTCAATTCGATTATTGGTCGCGAACTGGACTATCCATTTCAGCTCGATACGCTAACGGATGCGGAACGCCTCGCGCTCTGCGATGTCTACTGGCGGTGCTTCGAAAGTGAATTGAGCAGCCCGCTCAGTGAACGTATTTTAATTGATAAAAATCCACTTAACCTGCTCTACCTGCCTCTGATCCGCGCCCTATTCCCCACCGCAAAGGTGCTCATGGCGGTGCGTGACCCACGTGATGTCTGCATCAGCAACTTCATGCAGGCCTTCAGCCCCAACGTCTTCATGATCCACATGAAAGACTTAGCCAGCACGGCGAATTTGTACGCCGACTATATGGCGCTGTGGCGCACTGCACGCGACACCATTGGTCTGGATGTATTTGAATACCGCTACGAAGACCTGATCGGCAACTTCGATGACACGGTCTCCGGCGTTTTGTCGTTCCTTGGCTTGCCTTGGAACGACGCAGTGCAGAACTATCAAGACACGGCGCAAAACACCATCGTCTCAACGCCCAGCTATACGGATGTTTCTGGTTCCTTGAGCCGCAAAGCCATTGGCCAGTGGAAGAACTACGCCCCATTGATGGGTGAGGCGCTCGATATTTTGGCGACCGACATTGAAGCCTCTGGCTACGACAACGCATGATGCCACCCTGACGCAAAAAAGGCCCCGACAACAGGCGGGGCCTTTTTTAAAAGATCGAAGATGAGATCAAGCTGTTACGGCTTTTTCTTTGTCATCCGTATCAAGCTCAACAGCCTCGGTTTCGGCAACAACAGGGGCTTTGGCGGCAATGGTCTTTTTCACCGGTTTTCGCGCCGGTTTTTTGACTTGCGCGGCCTTCAGTGCAGCTTCGTTCGCGGCGGCGGCCTCTGCGGCCAGCGTTGCTTCATTTTTGGTGCTGGGAGCCGCATTGACGCCAGCGACACTTGCAGCGCCCCCAGCATTTGCATTCTGAGGGCGGCCTCGTCCACGGCCTCTAGGGGCGCGTTCTTTTGCGGGACGTTCACTGGCGGGCTCAGATTGGTCTTCCGACGCCACGTTACGCTCTTCACGCACTTCAGCTTCAGCGAGGTTCTGATTAGGCTGAGGTTTCGCATCTGATGACTGCTGACGGTCCGATGACTGTTGTCGGTCCGATGACTGTTGACGGTCTGATGACTGTTGACGGTCTGATGACTGTTGACGGTCTGATGACTGTTGGCGGTCCGGTTTCGCTTGATCGCCGTCTTGGTCGACATTCACGATGCGGTAATAGTGCTCGGCAAACTGCAGGTACGCTTCCGCTTTGACACGGTCGCCGCCAGATTGGCAATCGCGCGCCAATTGCAGATATTTGTCGAGTACCTGCTGAGCGCTGCCCCGGACTTTGATTTCGGGCCCATTGCTCTCGTACGTCTGATTGCGTGAAGTGCGGCGGCCACCACCATTGTTGTTATTGTTGTTGGGGTTATTGCCGCGGCCTCGGGAACGTCTTTGATTTTGGTTGGGAGCTTGCTTCATGATTTCGATTTTTTATAGTTGTGCAAAAAAGCGGACCTTCCGTCCCCAAATCTATTTGGGTACGCGCCGATATAATCTTCCCGCGAATGTGTTCGTGGGTATGTGCGGCAGCAATTGAAAGGGATGGGTGAGTTTACTCGGCACCTTGTCGTTCGGAACTTAAAGCATAAACTCTAAGGTGCGGAACCTGTGGCCTCACCCGACCACCCGTTAAAATTAACCCTAGTCTCATTGGGGCGGGTTTCCAAGCCTTTATTTCCCTCATTTTAGAATTATTTATCGCTCCCTTATCCACGATAGAGGGCTTTTCTCCCGATCACGGTGCGCACAACCCCGCCGAGGTCCGCGCGCTTTTCCAAAAGTTCAAAACCCGCTTCTAAAATCATCGCCGCAACAGCGTCAGCTTGATCGATTCCGACCTCAAAACCAACCACCCCATCACCCGCCATCAGGACGTTCAGTTGTGAGATAATCGCGCGGTAAGCATCCAAACCATCGTCGCCACCATCCAAGGCGCGATGCGGTTCATGGGTGCGCACGTCGGCCTCTAACGCTTCGATATCAAGCGCTGGAATGTAAGGTGGATTGGATACCACCACATCGAATGGACCACCCCAAGAACCGATGAGCACGTGTGCCCATTGTTCTTGGTTCCAGTCCGCTTGAACGAACCGGGCGCGTGAGCTCAGCCCCAAAACCTCGCCATTTTCGTGGGCAACCGCCAAGGCGTCTGCGCTGGCGTCGACGCCAACGCCTGTCGCATCGGGCCACTCGGTCAGCAACGCCAAAAGGACACACCCCGTACCGGTGCCGAGATCGAGGATGCGCGCGGGCGATTCACTCACGTGATGCAAAAGTCCTTCGACCAGCGTTTCTGTATCGGGGCGCGGAGTCAGGGTCGCGGACGTAACCTTAAACGGCAACGACCAGAATTCTCTCACGCCGATAATTTGCGCCATCGGCACGCGCTGACAGCGCTGGGTCAACGCTGTTTTTAAAGCCGATGCCTGATCTGAGGTCAGGCTTTCGTCGCGATCCGCCAGCACCCGTTCCGGTCCGCCGCCGAGCACGAACCCCACCAACAGACGTGCCTCCATGACGGGCTCGTCGATGTCAGCGTCCTTCAACGGGGCGACGCAAACGCGTTGCGCCGCACCCACGGTCAAGAATTCGAAGTCTGGGATCGAACTCACGTCAGTTCCGCCAGGCGCTCCGCCTGATCTTCGGAGGCCAACGCATCGATCAGTTCTTCCAACTCACCTTCCAGCACACGATCGAGCTTATGCAAAGTCAGATTGATGCGATGATCCGTGACCCGGCCTTGGGGGAAGTTGTAGGTGCGAATACGTTCTGAGCGATCACCGGAACCCACTTGGCCCTTGCGCGAAGCAGAGCGTTCGCGGTCCAGCTCTTGACGCTGATGATCGTATAGCTTGGCGCGCAGCATGGTCATCGCTTTTTCTTTGTTCTTGTGCTGCGAGCGACCGTCTTGGCATTGCACCACGATGCCCGACGGCTCATGCACGATGCGAACCGCACTGTCGGTGGTGTTGACGTGCTGGCCGCCCGCCCCTTGGGCGCGGTAGGTATCGATGCGCAAGTCTTCGGTGCGCACTTGAATATCGACGTCTTCGGCTTGGGGCAGAACCGCGACGGTGGCGGCAGAGGTGTGAATGCGCCCGCCTGATTCCGTTTCCGGCACCCGCTGCACCCGATGCACGCCGCTTTCAAATTTCAGTTTAGCGAACACACTGCGTCCCGACACGTTGGCGGTGGCTTCTTTGTAGCCGCCGATGCCGGTTTCGTTCACGTCCATCAATTCGAACTTCCAGCCTTGGCGCTCAGAAAAGCGTTGGTACATGCGCATGATATCGGCGGCGAACAACGCGGCTTCGTCGCCGCCGGTGCCTGCGCGCACTTCCAAAATAGCGTTCTTGTCGTCGGCTTCATCCTTGGGCAAAAGCAACACCTGAACCCGGCGTTCAAGTTCCGGCAATTGCGCCTTGAGCTCTTGGACCTCAGCTTGCACCAGTTCACGCATTTCTGGATCGCTCGCGCTTTCCGCTAGCATACTTTGCGCGCCTTCATAGTCATCGCGCAGCTTATCCAGCGCCTGGATCGCTTCAACCACCGGGGTGAGGTCGGAGTATTCCTTGGACATTTTTTGAAAGTCTTCGGCCGCCAGTTCACCGGTCGACATCAACGCGCCCAGTTCTTCATGACGGTCTTGCACGCGTCGTAGATTCTCGTTCAGGCTCACGATGAGGTCTCGTTTTCGTCAGTGGGGTCGTTAAGGTCGAACAAACGTTCCAGCGCGAATTCCAAACGCGCCCACGCGGCTTCATCATCGGCGGCGATGCGGCGCATGGCTTCCGATGGATCGTGCAACAGACGACCAACCAGCAGTCGGGTGGCTTTTTCAGCGTCGCCGCCCGCATCTTGCAAGGCTTGGTCTTGTGCGCGTTCGAACTTGGCGCGCAGCCGCGTCAACGCGGGGACGGCGGCGCGTTCGGCGCGGGTGTGCAGATAGCTTTTGACGTCTTGCTTGATGATGTCGCTGGCGCGCGCGGCTTCTTGTTCGCGCCCGGCCCGGCCCTTCAGGGCCACCTGTTCCAGATCGCCTAGGCCGTAAACGAAGGCATCGTCCAGCGCTTCGACTTGGGGTTCCACATCGCCGGGCACACCGGCGTCAACGATGAACATGGGTTTATGGCGGCGCGCTTTCAGGGCGGCTTTCACAGGCGCTTGATCCAGGCTGAAACGTCGCGTACCCACGGCGCTCAGCACGATATCGCTATCGATCAGCAGGTTTTCAAAATCTTCAAAATCCGCCACATGGGCATCCAGATCGCGAGCCAAGGCATCGGCCCGCCCGGCGCGCGGATGAGTGACGGTCAACCCGGCCAGTCCATTGGCCAGCAAATCGCGGGCGATCATTTCACCCATATCGCCGGTGCCGACCAACAACGCTTTGCAGCGGCTGAGATCGCCGAACACGTCGCGGGCAATCTGCACCGCGCTGGCGGCCATGCTGACCGGACCTTCGCCAATTTTGGTTTCTGTGCGGACCCGCTTTGCCGCCGAATACGCGGCTTGCATCAAGGTTTCCAACTCGGCGCGCACATGGTCGGTTTCGGTGGCTTGGCGGTGGGCATGTTTGACTTGGCCCAAAACCTGCGGCTCACCGACCATCAAGCTGTCCAGCGATGCGGTGACGCGGAACATATGCTCCACCGCCGCTTCATCGGTCAGGGTGTAGGTCTGTTCTTGCAGCTCCGCCAGTTCGCACTCGCCTTCATGCGCTAAGGTTTGCAAAACGGCTTTTTGAAAAGCAGCCGGATCTTGGGCAATGCCGATGGCTTCCACCCGATCACAGGTCGACAACAAGATCACTTGACCCAAGCCCTGTTCCGAAAGCTCTTGCAGCAACGCGGGCACACGCGGTTCTTCGACGAAGATGCGATCTCGCATCATCATGGTCGAAGAACGATGATTCGCGCCAACAACAATCGGATGGCCTTTGGGCAGCGGAGTGTCGATCATGCGCCACCATAGCGTTTTTGCACGTAGTCTTCGACCATCACTTGAAACTGTCCCGCCAAATCATCACCCTTGAGGGTTGCGACTTTTTGCCCATCGACAAACACGGGGGCGGACGGGGTTTCGCCGGTGCCGGGCAAAGAAATACCGATATCGGCCTGCTTGCTTTCGCCGGGACCGTTGACAATACAGCCCATCACCGCAAGCTTGAGGCTTTCGGCCCCGGGATAGAGGTTCTGCCACTCAGGCATGCGCGCGCGCACATAGTCTTGGATATCCATCGCCAGTTCCTGGAACAGGGTCGATGTGGTGCGCCCACAGCCGGGGCACGCGGTGACTTGCGGCATAAAACTGCGCAGATGCAGGCTCTGTAAAATTTCTTGGGCGACGCGCACTTCGCGTTCGCGCGGCGCGCCCGGTTCCGGGGTCAACGACACGCGGATGGTGTCGCCGATGCCTTGCGTCAACAGCACCGCCAACGCAGCGGTCGACGCGACCACGCCCTTGTCGCCCATACCGGCCTCGGTCAGCCCCAGATGCAGCGCATAATCGCAGCGTTCGGCCAGCAAGCGGTAGACGTTGATCAGTTCCGGGGCTTCGCTGACTTTGCACGAAATGATGATGCGATCACGGCCCAATCCCAATTCTTCGGCGCGCGCGGCGCTGTCGAGCGCACTGCGCACCAAAGCCTCGCGGGTGACCGCTTCGGGCGAGCGTGGTTGGGAAAGTTTGGCGTTTTCATCCATCAACGCCACCGCCAAGTCTTGATCGAGGCTGCCCCAGTTCACACCAATGCGCACCGCCTTGCCCAGCTTGGCGGCCAGCTCGATCATCGCGGAAAACTGCTGATCGCGTTTCTCACGAAAACCGACGTTGCCGGGATTGATGCGAAATTTGGCCAGCGCGTCGGCGCACGCTGGGTGGTCGGTCAACAGCTTGTGGCCGATGTAATGAAAATCGCCAACCAACGGCACATTGACATCTTGGGCCAATAGCTTTTCGCGAATATAAGGCACCGCCTTTGCAGCTTCATCACGGTCCACGGTTATGCGCACCAGTTCAGATCCCGCCGCCGCCAATGTCGCCACTTGGGCCACGGTCGCATCAATGTCGGCAGTGTCGGTGTTGGTCATTGATTGAACCACCACCGGATGCCCACCACCGATCTTCACGCCGTCGATATCGACGGTGCAAGTCTGGTGACGTTTGGCGGTCGCCTGAAAGCTATTGGGGCTCATGTCGCGGGGTTCCTGAGGATGCCTGTGTGGGAGCTATATAGCGTTCTCGGCCCAATTTCGAAAGCCATCTTGCTGTATGTGGGCACTATTCGCTCACGGCGGAACCGTTTTGCAGCTTGACCACATCCAATTCAACGTTGCGCCGCACCTCACCCACATCGCCAATCGCAGGCACCGCCTTGCCGTCCACCAACAATTCCAACGCACCCGCATTTCCGGTCATCAAACGCAAACCATCGCGGTTGGGCACTTGATATTCTTGGCCCTCACGCAACAGCCGCGTGAACAAAAGACGATCTGCAATTTCATCACGAACTTGAATCCAGCTGTTGGATTTGGCGCGCACGGTGATTCGGCTGGGGCCATCGTCTTGGCGCTGCGCCGGGTCAACCGACGCCACAACGGTATCGGGGGCAGCATCGGCATCAGCCGAAGCCATTTCAACAGCTTGCGCAGCCGTGGTGTCCGCCATTTTCGGCAATTCTTCTGCTTGCGGCGCTGCGGCCTCAACGACCGGCTCAGCGATGGGAGCAGCCTCTGGCGCAACCTCAGGCTCAACATCAGCTTCAGCCTCAGGCTCAACCATCGATTCGACCGCAAGCTCCGCTGGCGCCGTGACGGGCTCAGCGGCTGGGGCGACGACCTCGCTGACAGTCTCAACGGGCTCATCGGGGACAATCGATTCAGTTGGCTCAACGGGCGAAACCGCACTGACGACAACCTCATCGACAGGAGCTTCAGCAACAGGTTCTGCAATGGACGCCGCAGCTTCCATTGGCGCATCATTGCCCGGTGCGGGGTCAGGCTCAGCCATCTCAACCGGCTTTTCATCGGCAGGCGCCGGCGCTTTCGCCTTAGCGGCAGCTTGTTTTTGAACCGCCATATGTTCCGGAACGACTTCGACGCGGGCGATTTCGACTTCTGTGTTGGTGGAGTTCCAGTACCAAACGCCATAGGCCACGGCGGCAACCATCACGCCCAATCCCAACACCGCGCCACCCGGCACGCCGCCATCGACAATCGGCTTGGGAAAGACCAGATCATTCTTATTGCCAACGCCTGCGGCCTCGTCTTTATAGCGACGCACAATCTCATCGCTATCGAGATGAAGGTGCTCGGCGTAGCTGCGGACAAAACCGATGGCGTACGCTGTACCGGGCAGGTCCGTATGACGGCCGTCTTCCAGGGCTTCAAGGTATTTTTGGCTGATACGCAAAGCCCGCGCTGCATCCGCGATGTTGAGGCCTGCACCCTCACGGCTTTGGCGAAGTAAAGCGCCAACGGCGGTTTGCGCGGCGCTGTCTGCGGCGTTAGACGGTGTCGATTGGCTGTCGGTCACGAGATAAAACCCCTATGTGGGGCCATTGTTGAATATTTGCCCCACAGTGTTGTGCGTATTTTGCCCGAAGCGCAAGAAATTGCAAGGACTTGCCCCACAACCTCGGCTCAAATCTTGATGCCGTGGTCCTTAGCAAACGCTTTGAGACGTTGGCGGATGCTGGCGCGCGGCATTTCCAGCACGGAATGAACGAACTGCGCCACTTGGCGTTCCGACATGGTTCGGATCATTTCCTTCACCGGCCCCAACGCGGGCGGCGGCATCGATAAACGACGAAAACCTATACCCACCAACGCCATGGCTTCCAAAGGATTCCCCGCAGCTTCGCCACAGACGCTGACCGGCACATTCGCCTGATCACAACGGTCCCGTACCGATTTCAAGAAACCCAACGCAAATGACGATAAGATATCATAACGGCTGGAAACATGTGGATTGCCCCGGTCGGTGGCGTAGAGAAACTGCATCAAATCGTTGGATCCAATGGAAATGAAATCCACCCGCTGAACCAACTTATCCAGCTGCAACGCCAACGCCGGCACTTCCAGCATCACGCCTGCATAGACGTGTTCGGGTAAAATGCCCCCGCGGGCTTTTTCGCGTTCAAGCTCACGTTCCAGCAGCGCTTTGGCGGCGTCGAATTCCTCGACCTCGGCGACCATTGGAAACATGACGCGAATGTCGCGTCCCCGCGCGGCGCGGATCAGGGCGCGCAATTGTTGGCGCAAAATCGCCGGGCGATCCAAACAGATGCGGATCGCGCGCCAACCCATGGCCGGGTTTTCTTCGTCAAACTCATCCCAATAGGGCAACACTTTGTCGCCGCCGACATCGACGGTGCGAAACACCACCGGCTTGCCATCGGCGCGGTCCAAGACCTTTTCATAAAGCGCGCGTTGGGCCTCAACGTCGGGAAATTCGGTGCGCACCATGAACGGCACTTCGGTGCGGTACAGCCCCACGCCATCGGCGCCGGTGGCTTCGATCTGATCGAAATCGAACAGCAGGCCTGCGTTGATGCTGAGACTGACATCAATGCCGTCCAACGTGCGCGCAGGCAGGTCCTTGAGCTGGGCGTACTGCGCCTTGATCTGTTCAAGGTGCTTGCGCGTTTCATGAAACGCCTGCTGGATATCCTCGCCGGGACGGATCAAAACTTGTGCGTTTTGACCATCGACAACAATGCGTTCGCCTTTGTCGATTTTGGACAACACGTCGCGCACCAGCCCCATGACCGGAATGTCCAGCGCCCGCGCGACAATGGCGACGTGCGAGGTGGCGGAGCCTTCTTCCAGCACCAGACCACGCAGGCGCGTGTGATCGTAATCCAGCAGTTCTGCGGGACCCATGTTGCGCGCCACCAAGATCATATGCTCTGGCTGATGGTGTCTGTCTTGACCGCCCTCGCCCAGTAAGTGCTTGAGCAAGCGGTTAGCAAGGTCTTCCAAATCATGAACGCGTTCACGCAGATACGGGTCGGCCGCTTGGCCAAGGCGTGCGCGCATTTCGTTTTTGACCTTGAGCACAGCGGCTTCCGCCGTCAGACCAGATGTGACGGCTTCTTCGGTGCGTTTGAGCCACCCTGCGTCTTCAGCGACCATACGGAAGGCTTCCAGCACATCTTCGTGCTCACCGCCCTCCGCTGAAGACAGCGGACTTTGGCTCAAGATGGTATCGAGCTGGCCCAGCATCGCACTGAAAGCTTCGTGCAAACGCGCCATTTCATGTTTAGGGTCTTCGGCCACCAAGTCGCCGATGTCGAAGCTCGGCTCATGCAGCACGGCTTGACCGATGCCCAGGCCGCCACTGAAGCACGTACCTTCCAAGCGCAGCGGTTTGAGCGCGATACCATCTGTGGGTGCAAGTTCGTGGCGGCTGATCAATTCCCCGCCCGCGACCATTTCCGCCAACACCATGGCGACGGTCTGCAGGGTTTCTGTTTCTTCTTCGTTATATTGACGCTCGGTCTTGTTTTGCACTGCGACAACGCCGACGACACGGCCCGCACGCAACACCGGCACACCCAACAAGGACCGGAACTCATCTTCACCCGTTTCCGGACGGAAGGCGAAACTGGGGTGGGCTGGCGCGTCCGAAAGCGACAATGGTCCGCCGCGCACGGCGATTTCACCGATCAAGCCTTCGCCGAAACGCAACCGCGTGACGTGCACGGCATCGGGGCTCAGCCCTTGGGTGGAGAACAATTCCAGCACGTCGCCCGCGCGACGCACGTAGATGGAGCACACTTCCGTGACCAAATCGGCCGCGATGATCGAGGTGATTTTATCCAGGCGCGACTGGGCGGAGCCTTCGCCCGCCATAACGTCGCGCACCCGGGCGAGTAATCGCCGGGGAGCCGTTGATAAAGTGGCCGAATTCATGGCCGGACCCCGTTTTCATGTTGCGTGATTTAGCTTTGCTTGCGCTCCCGCACGTCGAGAGAAGTGTAGGCTTGATCCATCAATTCGGCGAAAATTTCCGCCATCGGCTGTTCACTTTTAACCATGCCGACAATTTGCCCCGCCATCAATGAGCCGCCTTCGACATCGCCATCAATCACGGCGCGCTTCAAGGCCCCCGCCCAATAATGTTCGATTTCCAACTGGGCGGCGTTCTGATCGACTTCACCCGCGTTGACCTTTTCAATCATTTGGCGCTGCTTTTCCATAAACTCTTGCGTACCCTGGTTGGTGATGGCGCGCACCGGAATAACTGGAAAGCGTGGGTCGATCTGCACGGTCGGCATCGCATCGCGGGCCGATGCGCGGATAAATGCCTTTTTAAAGTTCTCATGCGCGATGGATTCGGTCGCGCACACCAGACGTGTTCCAAGCTGCACACCGGCGGCGCCCAGCTCAAGATAATTCACGATCGTTTCCCCGCGGCCGATGCCGCCCGCAACGAACACCGGAATGTCGGTGACGTTGGGCAGAATTTCCTGCGCCAAAACCGACGTCGAGACCGGACCGATGTGGCCACCGGCCTCGGATCCTTCGATCACCAGCGCGTCCGCGCCGTTGCGCACCAAACGCTTGGCCAACGCCAGCGCAGGCGCAAAGCAAATCACTTTAGCACCGCCATCTTTCACTTTTGTGATGGCCGCACCCGACGGCAAGCCGCCGGCCAGAACCACGTGTGTGACCTCAAGATCAAGACACACGTCGATGAGCTGGTCGAGGTCAGGGTGCATCGTAATCAGGTTGACGCCAAACGGCTTGTCAGTCAGCGCCTTGGTGGCGACGATCTCACCGCGCAGCAGGTCGGGCGTCATGGAACCACAGGCAATCACGCCGAAGCCACCAGCGTTGGAAATGGCGGACACCAAATTGCGTTCGGATACCCAAGACATCGCCCCGCCCAAAATGGCGTAACGGGTGCCGAGAAAGTCGCGACCGCGCGCCCACAATTCATCAAGGCGTTGTTCGGGAGAAACGCTCATAAAATATCCTGTTCAATCCTATTGGATGTCGACGCACCAATAGTGCGTGTCTTAGTCTTCAGCATCAAGGCCGTAAGCCGTGTGCAATGCACGCAGGGCCAATTCGGTATATTCCTCAGCAACCAACACACTCACTTTGATTTCAGAGGTCGAAATCACTTGGATGTTAATGCCTTTGTCGGCCAGCGCCTGGAACATGCGTTGTGCGATGCCCGCGTGTGAGCGCATGCCGACGCCGATGACGGAAATTTTCACCACGTCGGGATCGGCCAGCAGGTCTTTATAAGAGACCTCTTCGGTATGCTTGCGCACCGTTTCGACGGCGCGGTCCATATCCGCTTTGGTGACCGTAAAGGTCATATCTGTGGACTTGCCGTCTTCGGATACGTTTTGCACGATCATGTCAACGTTGATGCTTGCATCCGCCAGCGGGCCGAACAGCTTGGCCGCGATGCCCGGATGATCAGCCACGCCGATCAGAGTGATTTTCGCTTCGTCGCGGCTATAGGCGATGCCGCTGATGAGTTCTTGTTCCACGATCTCGTCCTCGTCCACAACCATGGTGCCCTCTTCGTCTGAAAAGGATGAGCGCACTTGCAGGCGCACGCCATGTTTCATTGCCACTTCTACAGAGCGGGTCTGCAAGACCTTCGCTCCCAATGAGGCCATCTCGAGCATTTCCTCAAAGGTAATTTTCTCGAGTTTCTTGGCCTTCGATACAATCCGCGGGTCGGTGGTGTAAACACCGTCCACATCGGTATAAATGTCACAACGGTCCGCGTTCAGCGCGGCGGCCAACGCCACCGCCGAGGTATCGGACCCGCCACGCCCCAGCGTGGTGATGCGTTTGTCTTCGCCGACGCCCTGAAAGCCCGGCACCACGGCGACTTCGCCCTTTGCCAAACGTTTGAGGACTTCTTCGCTGTCGATGCCCAGAATGCGGGCTTTGCCGTGTGCGCTGTCGGTATGCACCGGCAACTGCCAGCCCATCCATGAGCGCGCCGGCACGCCCAAATCCTGGAGCGCCAGCGCCAACAGACCCGCCGTCACCTGTTCGCCGCTGGACACCACCGCATCATATTCACGGGTATCGTAAAGCGGCGTGATGGAGGTCACATAATCCACCAATTGATTGGTCACGCCCGACATGGCCGAAACCACCACGGCGACTTGATTGCCAGCGTCCACTTCGCGCTTTACGCGCTTGGCGACATTTTGAATGCGTTCGATGTCGCCCACCGAAGTGCCGCCGAACTTTTGTACGATGAGAGCCATATGCGTCTAAGCCTGTACGTCGTCAATTCATTACGTTTGTTGCCATCCAACCCTTCACATAGGCATTCAAAAGCTGGAAAATCACTGGAAAAATGACCAGATTCAGCTTATGACAGCCGCATGCAGGGGGGGACAGGCGCGTATACATACTCGCAATGCCCCATTCTCGCAAGTACGCCCAAGCGCATGAGGCTTGAAAAAACGCGATCTGAAAAGGCTTAAGCCATGGCGAACCCGACCGTTGAAACCACCGCAAACCCCGAAGAGGTGGCGCGCTTTACCGCGATGGCGGATGCGTGGTGGGACCCGACCGGCAAGTTCCGCCCGTTGCACCAGCTCAACCCGGCCCGCATTCAGTTCATCAAAGACAACGTGTGCCGCCATTTCGGCCTCGACGCGAACGCCGATCTGCCGTTCAAGGGTCTGGACGTTCTCGACGTCGGCTGTGGCGGCGGATTGTTGTCGGAACCCATGGCGCGCCTTGGTGCCCACATGACCAGCATCGATGCGGGCGAAAAAAACGTCGAGATCGCCAAAATCCACGCCGCGCATACCGGCCTCGACATCGATTACCGCAACGTCCTGCCCGAAGACTTGGCGCGTGAGGGCAAACGCTTTGACGTGGTGCTGAACATGGAAGTGATCGAACACGTCGCTGATCCCCAATTGTTCATGGACGCGTCGTCATCGGTGCTGAAAGAAAACGGCTGCATGGTGCTATCGACCATGAACCGCAACATCAAATCATTACTGCTGGGCAAAGTGGCGGCGGAATACCTGCTGCGCTGGCTGCCGGTGGGCACCCACGATTGGAAAAAGTTCATGAAGCCCAGCGAATTGGCGCGCTTGGTGCGCCCCCATGGGCTGGAGTTCACCGACTTACAAGGCATGGTCTACAATCCGTTCAAGGACGTCTGGTCCTTGTCGAAAACGGATCTTGATGTGAATTACTTGGCATTTGCCGAGAAAAAATAAGCTTTAGCCACTTTAGCTATCGCGACGCGGCGCACCGGGAAGGCGTACGAAGTCGATGCCTTCGTCTTCCAGCTCTTCGGCGTCATGTTCGGTCGCTTTGCCGTAGATGCCGCGTTCGGGGGTGTCGCCGTGGTGGATTTTGCGCGCTTCATCGGCAAAATCTTCGCCCACGTCTTCAAAATTGTCTTCGGCGTAACCACGAATGCGGCCTACAGCATCGAGAATTTGCTGCGCCACTTCCGTGGCGCGACGCTCGTCCATGTCTTTGATGTCGGTGATGTCGGTCGTGCTTTCAGCGTCACCGTCGGACGCTGAAGAGCCAATGCGTGGGGCCATCGGCGCTTTTGAGATATCGGTTGAGCCGCAATATGGGCATTCCACATCCCCAGAGCGGGCTTGCAGATCATAAGAGGCGCTGTCGCGAAACCAAGCTTCAAAGCTGTGTTCGTCGGCGCATCGGAGCTGGTACAAGATCATCCGAGCAAACCCGTTATCAATTCAAAGTACAGACCATTATAATACGCTCGACACGAATCCAAAGTCCTCGATCGAACACATGCGGCTGAGATTACGCCCCAAGGGTTAACAAATGTCCAACACAGACGCCGCTTCAACGCCTTGCGACAAGTCCGCCCGGCACCTCAGCATCACCCAACCTTCCCCGTGGATTGAACGCTGGGCGCGCTTGATTAAACCACAAGGCCGCATTCTAGATGTGGCCGCCGGCGGCGGACGCCATGGGCGGCTGTTTTTGGAACGCGACCACCCGGTGACGTTTGTCGATCGCACAATAGAGCCCCTACAAGACCTCGCCGATCATCAAAATGCTGACTTGATCGAAGCCGATTTGGAAGACGGCTCACCTTGGCCGTTGGGGGCGCGCCAGTTCGACGCCATCGTGGTGGTCAATTATCTGCACCGCGACCTGTTTGCGCAGCTCATCGCCAGCCTCACCCCCGGCGGCGTGCTGATCTACGAGACCTTCGCACGCGGCAATGAAGACTTCACCCGTCCGCGCAATCCCGACCACCTGTTGAAATCGGGTGAACTGCTGGGTGCGGTGCAGGGACAGTTGCAAGTGGTCGCTTATGAGCACGGCCTGGTCAAAAACGCTGACATAACCGGCGTCAAGCAACGCTTGTGTGCGGTGAACGATCTGAGCTTATCGGAACGCGAAGACGGTGAGCCGACGCCTCACGATATATTGTGGGTCTAAGTGTCGCGGGCCTAAATATCGCGGGTATGAGATAACGACGGCACCATCGCGCGGGCTTCCAGCACACGCGCCGGATCGATATCGTTGATGATGATGCCGGGGCCGTCTTCGGCATCGTCCAACACTTCCCCCCACGGATCGATGATCAGCGAATGGCCGTAGGTCTGACGTCCACCGGCATGCGTACCGGTCTGGCCGGGCGCAAAAACGTAACAGCCGGTTTCAATGGCGCGCGCGCGCAACAAAACATGCCAATGCGCTTGGCCGGTCGGCACCGTGAATGCCGCCGGAACCGCAAGCATCGTCGCGCCCTGGTTCGCCAAAGCCCGATAGAGATAGGGAAAGCGCACGTCGTAACATGTGCTCAACCCCAACCCACCCCACGGCAAATCGACAACCACCGTCTCTGATCCGGGGCTAAAGGTCTCAGACTCGCGATAGCTTTCGCCACCAGCCAAATCAACATCAAACATATGGATTTTGTCGTACGTCGCGGCGATCTCGCCATCGGGCGAAAAGACAAACGCACGATTGGCGATTTTGTCGCCGACTTTGATCGCCAGAGTGCCGCCATGCAGCCAAATGTCGAGGTCCCCCGCCAACGCACTGAACGCCGCAAGGGCGGGATGGTCATCTTGGGTTCGGGCGTTGGCGCGGATCGAATCTGCGCCGAACGTCATCATCGCCACGTTTTCGGGAAACAGCACCAGTTCCGCCCCCAGCATCGCCGCCATGCGCGCTTGCTGACAGGCCTCTTCAATATTTTGTGCCATGTCATCGCTGGCGTTGACTTGAACGCAAGCTGCTTTAAAGGGCGAAAGAGGTGGGTTCATTTATGCGACGCCGATCATACCATCCAACTCGCCATCAAAATCGAGCTCGAACATCTCATCGCAGCCGCCGATCGGCTTGCCGTCAATGATGATCTGCGGCACCGTATGTCCACCGGTGCGCTGTTCCATTTCTTTGCGCAGGTTGCGATCCATCATCACGTTGAATTCTTCGTATTTGACGCCCTTTTTGTTCAGCAACGCTTTGGCGCGAACGCAATAGGGACAAATGGGGGTTGAGTAGATTTCGATTTTAGCCATAAGAGCATTCCAACTGGTCGGGTCAACGGATCAGGCCATCTGATCGTGTGCGGTTCCGAACGTACATAAAGGGTTTCTTATATATAGCCTTTCAGGGCGCTCAAACAAACCCCCGAACCACACGCGCCAAAACCAACACATCCACGCCTACGCAGCCCGCGCGTTTCAAGACCTTGGCTGCGGTGCGCAACGTGGCCCCGGTGGTGTAGACGTCATCAACCAGTAGCACCCGCTTGCCCTTCAGTTTATGGCGGTGGCGCGGTGATACGCCAAACGCCCCTTTGACGTTACGCGCCCGGGCGATGCGCCCCAAATGCCCCTGGCTGGGCGTTTTGCGTTTGCGCACCATGCCGTCCGTCACCACGGGCGTATCCCCAAGCCTGCCAATGCCAAGGGCCAGCAAAGCCGCCTGGTTGTAACGGCGTGCAAACAGGCGCGTCCAATGCAGCGGAACCGGCACGATCATATCCGCCTCCGCAACCAATTCGCGCCCCGCACTGAACATCCACTTGGCGTACAGCAACGCCGCCTCGGTCCGATCCGCATGTTTGAATCCCAGCACCAAATCGCGTGACCGCTCATCGTAAAGCACCGCCGCGCGGGCGCGATCAAAAGACGGCGCGTTTCGCACGCACGCACCGCAAAGCGTATGCTCAGCCACTTCATAATCAAACGGGTGGGCGCACGCATCGCAACACGCCGCGCCTAAAAACGTGAGCTGCGACCAGCACCCGGCGCACAAGGTTTGCGCATCGGCCACCTGTTCCCCACAGCCCGGACAGGTGGGCGGCAGAACCACATCAATGATCCGCATAAACGGTGAAAACACGCTCTGACGCACAACACCAAACCTTAATCAACCTATGAGCTAACACTTTAACAGCCATCGCGGCTGTGTCATATAGGGGCCTTATGCAAAAGGATTGTTTCCCATGGCCACACCGCCACACATGGCTTTGTTCGAACGCGCCGCCGTGCGCCTGCATCGCGACCGTGCCGCCAAGCTGTTGGATAATCACGACTTTTTATTCAATGAAGTCGCCGACCGTCTGACCGACCGCTTGGACGACGTCAAACGCAGCTTCCCGTTGGCGCTGGACATCGGCTGTCACGGTGGCGAAGTGGCGAAGAAACTCGGCCCCCGCGGCGGCATCGAAACGCTGATCCAGTGCGACCCGTCGCCCGCGATGACGGCCAAAGCCGAACGTGAAACCCGTGGCGTGAGTTTCGCGGCGGACGAAGAGTTCCTGCCCGTCAAACCACAAAGCTTCGATCTGGTGATGTCCAATCTGTCTCTGCATTGGGCCAACGACCTACCCGGCGCGCTGGTGCAAATTCGCCAAGCGCTGAAACCAGACGGGTTGTTTATCGCCGCCATGCTGGGCGAAGGGACGTTGCAAGAACTGCGCACCGCCCTGATGGCCGCCGAAATGGAAATCGAAATGGGCATGAGCCCCCGGGTGTCGCCTTACGCCACCGTGCAAGACTTGGGCGCATTGCTGCAACGCGCGGGCTTTACCTTGCCGGTGGTCGATACCGAAACCATCACCGTGTCGTATCCCGATATGTTCAAGCTGATGCACGACCTGCGCGGCATGGGCGAAACGGGCGCGGTCAGCGGGCGGCGCAAGAACTTCACCCGTCGCGACACCATGATGCGCGCCGCAGAAATTTACTTTGAGAAATTCGCAGGCCTCGACGATTGCGGTGAAGGCCGCATCCCGGCGACGTTTGACATCATTTACCTGACCGCATGGTCACCACACCCCGACCAGCAAAAGCCACTCGCTCCCGGCAGTGGCGAAACGTCGCTGGAAGCCGTATTCAAAGCGGGTTGAGGTTATTGGGCAAGGCGCGGCGCGGCCCATCCATGGGCCAGCCTTGAGTTTTCGCCACGCCGTGCAGGTCCTTGAGCCGATTGGGGGTCAACGGATGGCTGGTGAACAGATCGGTCTTGCGCTCGCCCCCGGCCTCACGTTCCATCGTCTTGAAGACCTTGAACAAATCCGTCGCCCCACCACCATGTCCATAAAGCCGAACCACGGCGCGCAGAGCGTCCAAATCGGCGCGTTTTTCCTTGGCGCGCGAAAAGTTCAGCATCGCCAAAAGCGTCTCATGACCTAGCAAATCCCCCACTCCGCCCGCATCGCCAAGCACGAAGGAGCTCGCCAACGACACCAAAACCCCGCTGCCCAGTGCCGCTAACACGTCGCGATGTTTGACGTGAGCGATTTCATGGGCCAGCACCATGGCCAGGCCTTCTTCGCTTTGCAGGCGCTCCAACAAACCGCGATACATAAAAATGTTGCCGCCGATGGTGGCCAGAGCGTTGACCTTTTCGTCATCGACGTAATGCAGCGTGATCCGCACACCTTCGGCCAAATCCATTTCCGCGCTCAGTCGGTCAGCAAGCTGTTGCAGGGTGCTTTCGATGGACGCGTTCGCCGCCTTGTCGTTTTGAAAGGTTTCAACGAACGGCTCTTCCAGACGCTTTTCCCAGGCAAATGGAATATGCGGCGCAACCCATTCGCCGAACTGAAGCACCAATGCCAGCACCAGCCCGACAATCACCATCAAAGATGCGCCCAGCACGAAAAACTCGCGTCCGGGCCGATAGCGACCGGAGTTGACGCCTTCTGGAGGTTTTGGGTTGGCGTACTTAATCACCCCAACTATCCACGAAACACCGGCGCTTTGATCGCCGTGCCGTAGGCCATCACCTCAATCGAACGGGTGGTGTTCTGACCGCCCGAGGCGAACACCGGACACGTTTCCAGGCGCACGTTGAAGATAACATCGGCGTTCACGTCACGCGCGTTTTGCTTCATGCGCAAGATTGCTTCGCGGCGCGAGCGTTCCAACAGTGTTTCGTAGCTGGACATGGTGCCGCCGAAAACGCCGCGCAACGACGCCAAAAAGGTCTTGAAGTAATCGACAGAGATCACGGCAGACCCGATCACAAGGTGCGGGGCGCTGACCTCGATGTCCTTTGGGATATGGCGACTGGAAAACGCCATCAAAGTGCGCAGCTCAGTCTCGCGACGCAAAATCGATTTATAATGACGCTTTTCATTCCATTGGCCGAAGATAAATCCAAGCAACAATGGCACCACAATCAGCCCGACATTAAACAAAAACTCATAATCCACGGGGGCTATCCTCCAACACCACGGCGGAACCGTAAACCAAGATTTCCGCAGCCCCTGCGGCAATGGATGAGGTCGAAAAACGCACATTGACCACCGCGTTCGCCCCCAGGGCCGAGGCTTCCTTGAGCATGCGCTCCATCGCTTCCGTGCGTGAGGTTTCCAAAAGCTCCGTATAGCCTTTCAGCTCGCCGCCAAAGATGTTTTTGATGCTGGCCATGAAGTCGGAGCCGATGTGCTTGGCCTGCACCGTGCTGCCGTGCACCAAGCCGAGGTGTTGAGAAATTTCTTTGCCGGGAATGATTTCAACGTTGGATACGAACATTATACCCCCTTGTTAAGTGTGTTTGAGCCGCAAACGCAAACCGTGTCCATGCGCATGAAGGGTCCACCAGAGGTTAGCACGCGTCATTTCCCGCCGACAATCAACAACGTAAAACTAAGAAACGGTCTTGAACCATTCCAGTTCGATGCTTAGGTTGCGCGTATGAAATTTGAAACACCCCTGATCCCCGGCAAGCTGATCAAGCGCTATAAACGCTTTCTCACCGATGTCGAACTCGCCGACGGCACCGTGGTGGTCGCGCATTGCGCCAATTCCGGCTCCATGCTGTCGGTCAACGACGCGGGTGCGGACGTATGGCTGAGCCCTGCCAACGACCCCAAGCGCAAACTCAAATACACGTGGGAGCTGGTCAAAATTGGCGACGCTATGGTCGGCATCAACACTCAGCACCCCAACCGCATCGTCTATGAAGCCATCGAAGCGGGCAAAATCGCCGAGCTGACCGGTTACGAAAGCCAGCGCCGCGAAGTCAAATACGGCAAAAACTCACGCATCGACGTGTTGCTGGAAAGCCCCGACAAGCCACTGTGTTATGTCGAGGTCAAGAACACCACCATGCGCCGCGACCTTACCCCCGGCGCACCCGCCGAATTTCCCGACGCCGTCACCACACGCGGTGCTAAGCACTTGGTGGAACTGGGCGACATGGTTGAACAAGGCCACCGCGCGGTGATGTTTTACTTGGTCCAGCGCGATGACGCCGATGCCTTTACCGTAGCCGCTGACATTGACCCGACCTATGCCAAAGGCCTGCAAACCGCCATCAAGCGCGGTGTCGAGGTGGTCGCTTACGGGTGCAGCGTTTCACCAAAAGAAATTGAAATCACCGGACCCGTGGACGTAAGGCTTTGAATTTCCGAAGCCCGTGTCATAATCGTCAAAACACAGACATGCAAAGCAGCACATGAGCCAGTCAAAAAGCATCAAAATCCACGGTCCCGAAGACTTCGAAGGCATGCGCAAGGCCGGACGCCTCGCCGCCAAGACCATCGACATCGTCACCCCACACGTAAAGCCGGGCGTGACCACCGATGAGCTCAACCAGATTTGTCACGATTACATCGTCGCCCACGGCGCGCAGCCCGCGCCGTTGAACTATCGCGGCTTTCCCAAGTCAATCTGTGCGTCGGTCAATCATGTGGTCTGCCACGGCATTCCCGGCGACAAAAAGATCCATGACGGCGACATCATCAATCTCGACATCACCACCATCTTGGACGGCTGGTACGGCGACACGTCGCGCATGTTTACGGTTGGCGACGTCTCGGTCAAAGCCAAGCGCCTGATTGATGTCACCTATGAAGCCATGTGGGAAGGCATCCGCGTGGTCAAGCCGGGCGCCACCACCGGCGACATCGGCCACGCCATTCAGAGCTTTGCGGAAAAGCAGCGCTGTTCCGTGGTGCGCGATTTTTGTGGTCACGGCCTGGGCCGGGTGTTCCACGACGCGCCCAACATCATGCACTTTGGCGAACCCAGCACCGGGGTGAAGCTTGAAGAAGGCATGTTCTTCACCATCGAGCCGATGATCAACCTGGGCAAATACGACGTCAAAATTCTCGGCGACGGCTGGACCGCGGTAACCAAGGACCGTTCGTTATCGGCGCAGTTCGAACATTCCCTCGCCGTCACCGCTGACGGGTACGAAGTGTTTACCCAGTCGCCAGAAGGCCTGGACAAACCGCCTTATGGCTGAGACACTTGAGCTTCTTTCAAGCTTAGGTGGCCAACTCAGATGCACGAACCTCAAAAAATCATAATCCATGATCGCGCGGGCTTTGACGGCATGCGCACAGCCGGGCGGCTTGCCGCCGAAACCTTGGACATGATCGCACCCCACGTCAAACCGGGGGTGAGCACCGATGCGCTCGATACCCTATGTCACGATTTCATCGTCGATCATGGCGCCATCCCTGCGCCGCTGAACTATCACGGCTTTCCCAAATCGGTGTGTACCTCGGTCAATCACGTGGTGTGTCACGGCATCCCCGGCGACAAGGTTTTGCGCGATGGCGATATGCTCAACATCGATGTCACCACCATTGTCGACGGCTGGCATGGCGACACCTCGCGCATGTTCACGGTTGGCGAGACTTCGGTCAAAACCAAGCGCTTGATCGACATCACGTTTGAAACCATGTGGGCGGGCATCCGCGTGGTCAAACCCGGCGCAACGGTGGGCGACATCGGCCACGCCATGCAGACCTATGCGGAGCGCCATCGCTGCAGCGTGGTTGAAGAATTTTGCGGTCACGGCATCGGCCAAGTCTTTCAAACCGTACCCAGCATCATGAATTTCGGCACGCCCGGCACCGGTGCGGTGTTGCAGGAAGGCATGTTTTTCACGGTCGAGCCTATGCTCAACCTCGGCAAGGCAGGGGTGAAAATCCTCGGCGACGGCTGGACCGCCGTGACCAAGGACCGCTCGTTGTCGGCGCAGTTCGAACACTCCCTCGCCGTCACGGCGGACGGCTTTGAGGTCTTCACCCAATCGCCACAAGGTCTGGATAAGCCGCCCTATACTTAGGCTCTTTTCTGGGGCACTCTACGGTCAACCCATAGATGTGAGGCGATGATTCGCCCTCGTTTTGAGTGAGCCCGTATGCCCGACACACCGACACCCACACCTTCAGAGCCCCATCACGCCGGACACCGCCAGCGCCTGCGCGCACGTTTTCAAAAATCCAAAGGAGGCGATCTGGCCGATTATGAGTTGATCGAGCTGCTGCTGTTCGCCGCCATGCCGCGCCGCGACGTCAAACCCATCGCCAAGGCTCTACTCAAGCGCTTCGGCAGTTTCGCGGGCGTGCTCAACGCCGACAGTGCAGAGCTGCAAAAAACCGACGGCATCGGCGAAGTCGCGGCGGTGAGCCTGTTGGCGGTGCGCCAAGCTGCGGTGCGCTTGTTGCAAGACGACGTGATGAACCAGCCGGTGCTGGGCAACTGGCAGAGCCTGATGGATTATTGCCGGGTGTCCATGGGCCACAACAAGACCGAACAGTTCCGGGTGCTGTTCCTCAACCGCAAAAACGTGCTCATCGCCGACGAGTTACAACAAGAAGGCACCATCGACCACACCCCGGTCTATCCCCGCGAAGTCATCAAACGCGCCCTAGACCTCAGCGCCAGCGCGCTGATCTTGGTCCACAACCACCCGTCCGGCGACCCCACCCCCAGCCCAGCCGACATCGAAATGACCCGCGAACTGCAAGGCGCCGGCGAAAAGCTCGGCATCTCGCTGCACGATCATGTGGTGGTGAGTAAGAGTGGGAATACGTCGTTTAAAACTTTGGGGTTGTTGTGATGCACGAAGATTTGAAAAACATTCCCAGTCGCTTTTTGGACATGGCTTTAAACGCCTTATCCCAAGCGAACACACATGCTGTTTGTTATGATCCAGGAAAAGAGCACTGGGACAAGATGTCTGTATTAAATCCAGCTCTTGCCGGTGAGCTTTGCTTAAAAGCTATTATTGCAACCGAGCACCCTTTGCTCGTTTTCCGCGACCTCTTCAAATTGGAACAGCAAAACAGTGAAGATCTAAGTATCGAGCACATTATTAAGAACGGCCGAACCTATAATTTTGAGGACTTACCTAAACTTCTTTGGGTTGCCACGGGCGAGCGCTTGGCAGATATGAAAAGCTTCGAAACCCTCAGGCGGGCCAGAAACTCGATTCAACTTTCTTGCGCGCCTGAAAATATAGATTTCAGAAACTTATCTCTGAACTTTATTTAAAATAACATTGATCCACTTATTCACAAATACTTTGTAATTTATTCAATAGAATATCATGAAGATGAGTTTTGCGACTATATAGTTGATTGTCTTATTAAAAATGAGTTGTTATTTTTAATACCAAAAGAACTAGAATTTTATGAAATCGACTTTGAATGCGAATTACCCAAGCAGAGTGATGAATATAGAAAAAGGCTCAAGCAACACATCTCGAGCAAATTTACTCGCCCCCTCCACAACTAAGCCCATGAAAACGCCCCCCTCTCCGTCCACCACAAGCTGAAACGGTCTTAGGCCTGATTATTGAGGATCGGAAACACCAATTCAAAGGTTGTGCCCTGTCCCAATTCGCTGGCGCAGGTAACGTTGCCGCCGAGCGTTTGGGTGACTTGGTTGTAGAGAATGTGCATGCCCAGGCCGCTGCCGCCAGAGCCGCGTTTGGTGGTGAAGAACGGCTCAAACACATTGGCAACGGTCTTGGTCTCCATGCCTTTGCCATCGTCGCAATACGTCAAATGAACATCGTCTGCATCCCGCACGGCGTTGATTGTGATGTGCCCTTCAACACCTTCATCATAGGCGTGGACCAGGGAATTCATCACCAAGTTGGTGAGAATTTGCGCAATTGGGCCGGGGTAGCTTTCGACGACCAAGTCGCGATCACCATTGACGATGATGGTATGGCGCGTCTGCTTAAGTTGTGGACGCAGGCTCACCAAAACCTCTTCGACGTATTCTATCAAACTGAATGTACGGGCCTCTTCGCTGGATTGATCCACGGCCACCTGTTTGAAGCTTTTGATCAGATCCGACGCCCGTCTGAGGTTGGTGGAAATGATGTCCATCGACTGCCCGGCGGTGGCGATAAAAGCGTTTAAATCGCTCTTGCGAATTGTGCCTGCTTCAAAAGATTTTTCGATTTCCCTGGCTTTTGCCTGCATGTGGGTAGCAGCGGTTACTCCCACACCGATTGGGGTGTTGATCTCATGCGCCACGCCGGCGACCAGGCCGCCTAAGGATGCCATTTTCTCAGCTTGAACGAGCTCATTCTGTGTTTTTTGTAATTGTTCATGCGCCGCTTTCAGTTTGTCCTGAGCCATTTTGCGTGCAGAGATATCACGAATAATACCGGTGAAAACGGTACTGCCCTGCCACTCCATTTCACTCACAGACACACTGATGGGGAAGACCTCGCCGTTCTTTCTTTTTCCCGTCAGTTCGCGGCTGGTGCCGATCTGATTTCCATCTTTTTTATTGAGGTAACGCTCAATGTATCCGTCGTGTTCACTGGCATAGGGTTCCGGCATAAGAATATTCACGTTTTGGCCTATCGCTTGCGCAACCGAGTAACCAAAAAAACGCTCTGCCGCTGTGTTGAAGCGCAGAATTTTCCCCGTCTTTGAAATGGTGATGATCGCATCTGCTGCTGAATTCAAAATCAAATTGGTCCGCTCTTCACTTTCACGAAGAGCCATTTCCGCCTGTTTGCGTTCATTGATTTCGTGCGTCAACTCTGCGGTGCGTGCATCCACAAGCTCTTCAAGGTGATCGTGTTGATGACGTAGCTTAAGTTCGCGTTCGTCCACCGCATCAGCAAGTTCGTTAAACGCGGTGCCCAGGGTGCCAAGCTCATCCATGCGGTCTAGCTCGATGCGAACATCCTTGCCCGCATCACGCAGTTGATCGGCGACTTCGACCATATGATGGAGGCTATGGGTCATGCCGCGCGCCATCAGATAAGCGAACACAACACCGATCGCGATCGCACCAAGTGTATATATAATCCCGTCGCGCGTGACGATTTCCAAGTTTTGCGCGACATCATCGCGTGAAACGCCGACCCTGGCCCAGCCGATATGCTGACCGTTGGCCATTACGGGGGCCGCAACATCGATCATGTTTCCACTGTCGCGCAATACTTGGGTATCGTGGCCGATTCCAATCAAAGTTTTGCTGACGTCATCTTGCAAGTATTTGCCAACGAGCTGCGCATCGTTGTGAGACAACACCCGACCTAGCGGGCTGACGATCATGGCAAAGCGCAGACCTGGATATTTGGTTTGTGAGCGTACAACCTCCTCAAGTCCCAAAACATCGTTCGCCAAAACCCACGACGTGCTGTTCGCCGCCAAACTTTCAGCTAGGCTTCGCGTCTGCGCCACCCCCTGTTCGTGGAGAAACCCTTGTTGACGGAGGACCAGATCGAACACAAAGATGGTCATCAAAACAGCGTGAACCAGCACAATACCCAAAATCAGCTGGCGACGGATAGAGGCCGTCCACACTCTCTCGATGATCTTTACAAATTTCCGCATCACTCACCCTGTTCTTAATTCAACGGTCGGACGGCTTTGTCAAATGTCTCGATAAACCGGATCACGGGCTCGTAGGTGATATTGTCTGCGCGTTCAAATTGTGACAAGTCCATACGGGTGAGGATTTCTTGACCTTTCGTATGTTTGTGCAACGAAAACAAGATGCTTGCAACCTCATCGACCACATCGCTTGGAACGTCATCACGCACGACAAGCCCATTGTTGGGCAGGGGCTCGGTTTGCCATTTGACCTCAAGCTGCTCTAACAATTCAGGGCGTTCTGCGGCCAGCAAATGCCAGGGCGGGGGCCATGTCGCACCGGCCACCGTATCGCCTAAAAATACATTCATGATGGAAGACTCTTGCGAACCGACATAGCGAATATCAATATCGCTCATCACGTTCAAACCGTTTTCCTGCATGTAGTATTGAGGCATCATCGTCGCGGCAAGGGCCGTTGGGGCAGGAAAACTGACCGGTTTACCCTTTAAATCCGTAACGTTCTCAATACCGGAATCTTTGCGCACCAAGATGATGCCACGAAAATTATCGTCATCGCCCATCTTGCCGAATACCCGGTAATTGTGCTTGAGAGAATTGATGGTCTGATAGGGGTTTGGAAGTGAAAAATGAAATTTTCCGGCGTACAGCTTCTCATCGTACGCCGCGTAATTTCGCGATGCTTCAAGACGGAACTTTGCACCGGGAATTTTTTCTTCCAAATGGCGCATCAATGGGCCGAATATTTCATGCAATCGGGCGGGATTGTGCAAGGGGTGCACGCCGAACACGTACTCTTGCGACGCAACAGCCGCCTTTTCCCCATACGTCGGACCACTTTCTGCCTTTTTCGGGTCATCGCATGCACCTAAACCCAACACAACGGCGGCCACCGCCGCACTGGTGGGCAGCAATTTAGAAAGGTGGATCATTTAAGCCTCCTACGAACATCGCCCTCGCATTAAGTGAACCCCATGTCTTAAGTAGGTACTGAGTCGATAATTTCACGCGAAAAATGACCCGCGTTATTATGCAGCCAGCTATAGCGCGACCGTCGATTGGACTGCGCCCTCTTGACCGCTGGCACGTTTCCCCCCACAACTAAACTTATGAAAACGACCTCCCCCTCTCCGTCCACCATGACGACGGCCATGGCGCTGCGTGTGTTCCTGCCGTTCGCGTTGGGCTATTTCCTGTCGTACCTCTACCGTGTGGTGAACGCGGTGATCGCGCCGGATTTGATTGCTGATTTGGGGTTAGACGCATCGACCTTAGGGCTTTTGACGGCGGTTTATTTTCTCACCTTCGCCGCGTTTCAGTTGCCGTTGGGGATGATGTTGGATCATTACGGGCCGCGCCGCATCGAGGCGGGCTTGCTGGTGTTTGCCAGCCTCGGCGCTTTGCTGTTCGCCATCGCCCCCAACACCCAGGCTTTGATCGTCGCACGCGGCTTGATCGGTTTTGGCGTTTCAGCGTGCTTGATGGCCGCGTTCAAAGCCTACGTGATGTGGTTCCCGCGTGAACGTCTGGCGCTGATCAACGGCTTTCAGATGATGGCTGGTGGCTTGGGCGCGCTGGCGGCGACACAACCGATTGAGTTTGCCTTAGGCTTCACCGATTGGCGCGGAGTGTTTTGGGTTTTGGCCGCGCTGACATTGATTTCCGCCGTGATGGTCTACATCGTGGTGCCGGAACACGGCGGCGGACGCCACCCCAACGCCAAGATCAGCGACACCTGGGCGGGCGTGAAAGAGGTCTTCACCAGCGCGCAATTTTGGCGCGTCGCCCCGCAGTGTGTGCTGTCCCAAGCGACCTTTACCGCCACCGTGGGCCTATGGTCAGGGCCATGGCTGCGCGATGTCGCGAGTCTGGAGCGCACTGATGTGGCCGAGCATTTGTTCTGGATCGCGGCGGCGATGATCGCAGGCTTTTTATCGTGGGGCTTGATCGCGGAACGACTACAACGCTTTTTCGGCGTGCGCCCCATGACCATCGCCGCCATCGGCATGAGCGGCTTCATGGTCGTACAGGTGCTGATCGTCGTAGAGTTCCCGCTCAGCCACCCCGCGCTGACCTTGATGGTTTGGATGGCATTCGGATTCTTCGGCACGGCGGGCATCGTGCCGTACGCAGCACTATCCCAAGCGTTCCCAGCGCACTTGGCCGGACGGGTCAACACCGCGCTCAATCTTTTGGTTTTTGTGATGGCCTTCGTCGCTCAATGGGCGATTGGCGTAGTGATCGATTTATGGCCGCAAACGGCCAGCAACGGCTATGCGGCTGAGGGTTATCAAGTCGCGTTCGCCGTCATGTTGGCGTTACAAGTGCTGGCTTTGGCGTGGTACGTTGCGCGGCGTTCGGTGCGCATTTAACGCGGCTCTTTTCTTTCGCTTACTTTTGGCTATGATCCGGGCCATCTGAGCCAACGGAGACCGAGCCTATGATTCCGCGCTATTCCCGCCCCGAGATGACCGCCATCTGGGAGCCCGCCAACAAATTCAACATCTGGTTCCAAATCGAAGCCCACGCCTGTGACGCACTGGCCGAATTGGGCGTTATCCCCAAGGAAGCCGCCGCCGCCGTTTGGGCCAACGGCAACATTCCCTACACCGATGAACGGATCGCGCGCATTGACGAGATCGAGCTGGAAACCAAGCACGACATGATCGCGTTCTTGACCGAACTGGCCGAACACGTCGGTGAGGAATCGCGCTTTGTGCATCAAGGCATGACCAGCTCTGACGTGTTGGACACGTGCTTGGCGGTGCAGATGACCCAGGCCGCCGACATCTTGCTCGATAACTTAGATGAGCTTTTGGCCGCGCTGAAAATCCGCGCTGAGGAAACCAAGCACATGGCGTGCATTGGCCGCAGCCACGGCATCCATGCAGAGCCCACCACCATGGGTCTGAAGTTCGCGCGCTTTTACGCCGAATTCGCCCGCGGCAAAGAACGCCTGCTGGCGGCGCGCAAAGACATCGCCACCTGCGCGATTTCCGGCGCGGTCGGCACGTTCGCCAACATCGACCCGCGGGTCGAAGAATACGTCGCCGAGAAATTGGGATTAACGCCGGAGCCGGTGTCCACCCAGGTGATCCCGCGCGATCGCCACGCGCACTACTTCGCGACCTTGGGCGTGATCGCCAGCTCGATGGAAAACATCGCCACCGAAATCCGCCACCTACAACGCACCGAAGTGCGCGAGGCCCAGGAATACTTCGCCCCCGGTCAAAAGGGCAGCTCGGCGATGCCGCACAAGCGCAACCCGATCTTGACCGAAAACCTCACCGGCATGGCGCGCATCGTGCGCATGGCGGTGACGCCAGCGCTGGAAAACGTGGCGCTGTGGCATGAACGCGATATCTCGCACTCGTCGGTCGAACGCATGATCGGCCCCGATTCCACCATCACGCTGAACTTCGCACTCAAGCGATTGATCGGCACGGTGTCCAAGTTGGTGGTGTATCCCGACAATATGATGGATCAGCTCAACAACTTCGGCGGCATCCACGACGCCCAGCGGGTGCTGTTGTTCCTCACGCAAAACGACGTATCGCGCGAAGCGTCCTACAAGATCGTCCAGCGCAACGCCATGCTGGTGTGGAAAAGCTTCGGCATCGACCCGGACAATCCCGATAGCACGCCGGAACTCAACGCCATCGAAAAAGGCGCGGTGGATCACGACAACCGCCTGTTCTACTTCCTGTCCCATGACGAGGACCTGAAAGCGGCGCTGGACGTCGAAGACCTCAAACGCCTGTTGGATGAGGACAGCATCAGCTACCACACCAAACGCGTGGACGCGATCTTCAAACGGGTGTTCGGCTAAACCCCACCCGCTGCGACACCCCACAAAAAACGCCGCCCCGCCGAATTGGCCGGGCGGCGTTTTTTTATGGGCTCACGTCCATTATAGGAATATTATCTTGACTTCTGTAAGTTGTCATGTTACAGATCAGGCAATCATACAAAACCTCTCGAATAAAGGACCGGCATGCGTACGATAACGAATATTCTTGCGGCAGCGGCCATCATCTTTTTGATCGGATTTATGCTGTCACGCGAAAGCACCTTCGTGCCGCCCGCACTGCCAACCTACGTCGAAGACACAGGTTTTGTACTCGTCAGCCATTCGGAGCTTGGCCCAATTCAATGGTTTGACAATGACCGCCTCGCATTTTACTGGGATGCGCGTTTTGCGGATGCCGCCGTGCAAAAAAATGATCTAATGGCCACCTGTGAATCACCCATCTGCCGCACGATCTGGAACACACGCACCCATGAAATAAGTGCCACCCCCAGCGGCCCGACCATCAAGCATTGCGTGAGCATTGAAGAAAATCGTTCATACTTTAAACCGTCGTTTACAAACACCGAAATGATCGGTGTGCCGGGGCAAGAAGTCGAGCGGCCTGAGACCATCGACAAATCCCCAAACCGTATGATCCTTAGCCCCTTTCAGTGTGAGTTTTATCCCATTCATCCAAAAGCCAAATCGATCTTCTCACAGGCTTTGTTGCCGGGTGATGGGTATCTTTCGTACTGGGATAATAAACTTTGGCACCACACTGACGAAGAGGCCGAAGGCCGTCTTCTGCCCATGAATGAGGATGATGCGCAGTCTGAGTGCGCGACTTACGTTACCTACAAAGGGGCTTATTTTCTAGCTGACTGCTCTTCCAGAGAAGGTACTTTTATCGTTAAAAATAAGAAATTCGTATCCCGCGCAGATCCCGATTGCCGTGCCGTTTGGTGGTTTTGGCCGCGCACGTTCCGTTGGCAAAAAGTGTGCATCAAACCCTATCTGCACAGCAGCCACATCACCCCGACAAAATTGGGATATGCGCTCGTACGGCTTAAGCATGATGCATCCGGGAATCCCTTGGATTCAGGTATCTATCTTCAAATCGGCAGTGATGCATCTCACGTTGGGCGCGTGGTTAAACTGGTTGACGGCTGGACCGACGGTCCTATCGCCGTCACGCCGGACGGCTGTCGCATCGCCTTCGCCACAGCTTGGCACATGGACCACATCGCCAGCGAAGTGAACGGCAAAACCGTCACCTTGAAGACCATCGACGTGTGCAAGCACGCAGATACCATCGCCGCCTTGCCGACCGCCGATCTGTCAAAGGATGGCCCCATGCCACCGCCAGAGCCCCTACATCCCGCGATATTAGACCCGAGCTTGCTGGACTAACTGCGCGCCCATAGCACTTTGAGAGGTCGGTTTGGTTGTGCCCCATAACGAGATAGGAATATTATCTTGACAACCATGAGGCGCTATGATAGACACAAACTCGCACCGAAACTTGATACAGGGACAATCGGCATGCATCGCATCACGGCTTTTGCACAGTTTATCTTCCGCCACAAAGGGTGGGCGGTATTGGTGGTATTTTCCGCCGTATTGTTTGGTGCCGAGTGGTATTTTCTGTCTCAGCCATCCCCCGAACCCGCAATTCGCGTTTATCGCCACTTTCTCGCTCAAGTTGGTGACCGGACGTATCTCATTCACCGCGAGTACAGAAAAATGGAAGACGGGGTCTATGACGCCATTAACTTACATGCGTCCATGCCGGATTTGGAGCCTTGGACATTTGAAGACGAAAAAAATCGGAAGCCCGGATCCCCCCGCCAGATCGATTTCGGCATTACGGACAGATCAACCGAAGTCGCAGACGACCCGGACCTCGGTTATATCGAATGGACGCTCGACAGATATATCCGCATCAACGAACGCGACAAGGCTCGCTTCCAAGATGAAGGGCCACTTCTTGATTTCCCCAAGGCCTGGAAAACCTTCATCGCGAAAAATGAGCATCGCGAAAACATACTCATCGATGCCAGCCATCTGCTGAATTGGACTTTCGGTTCCCCCGATCAATCGTCTGACAGCACCTACATCATGTTTCGGGCCAAACGGTTGGTGCTGCGGATGGACTGCCACAAACCGGTGGAGGGCAAATCCCCGCAGTGCGACCTCTCGTTCCATGAACCGGGGGTGCCCTACAGCATCCACGCCCAGTTCAACGCAATCCATCTGCAAGACACGCAAAGCATTCTTGAAAAAATTCAAATAAAACTCGCTGCTTTCAACCGCAAGGCGACCCCCTACCTCCCCCTAAACTCCCCCTTGGAGATAACAAATGAGCTACGATAAACGCCACTTCTCAGATCGAAAAGTATCCCAGGAAACTTTGCAAAAAGCCCTCGAACTACACAATCAAGGGCGAATTGCTGAAGCATATGCGGTCTTGGCCCGTGAAGGCGACGAGTATGCCGCCGACGCGGCTTAAATCCTCGGCGAGGAGCCCTCATTTTTTAAATCTGTTGTTGAGAGTTTTTGGGACTTGGCGGTCGGCGCAAAAATACGAAAAGACAAATGGATGCCGACAGCCCGGCAACATCAAGAACAGTATTTAAATGGGATGCGAGAAAACCAAGCTCACCTGCCTAAATCGAATTTTATTGAAGAAAGCTACAAAGCTGCCGCTGAGTTTAATCGTTTACCAGAAACTGTCTCTGTCGATCTGGTGCTCAATAACTTCACCCGCAATCAGTCATTCCTTGATTCGATGATTGACGCCACGAAAGCACAATCAAGCATTTTCAATGCAGATTCCCGATACGGCATCCAAGAAGCTGCCGAAAACTTGCCAAATTGGGATTCCGTTATCTTAAAAGCGGATCGGCGTGCCCCTGACTGGACCGAAACCAGCTTGACCAGTTACGACGCACTGTCCCGAACCCTCAATGCTGGTCTGGGGGCCATGACCGATTACCCTCAAGACGTGATCGATTACAAACGCGCAAACGCCAATTATCTCACCTCCAAACAGCGCCAACTGGCGAAGCAGGGAAAACTGAGGCGGGAAGCCCCGGCACCTGCACAGGTCGCTCAGCCCCAAAGCTTCGGCCAACGCTACGGCTTATCGCCCAAGCTGTCGAACAAAGACATTGTGTCGATGCTTGAAACGAAACTGAGCAAACCTTCGCTTCTCAGTGAACCTGTTGCAAAAGCCACGACCACTGCAGCTGCAGCCACCACCGCCCCCACCACCGACGTCATCACCGCCAAGGACGGTCATTTGATCGGCTTTGCCGAGCGTCATGGCTTGGGCTGGCGCGATGTGTGGGAATTGAACAAAGAAACCATCCCCAACCCGAACGCGGTGCAGGCCGGCACCACTTTGAATTTGCCGAGCAAGCGGAGCGTAAACAAGGCCCCTGACGCCAACGCATTCATGAGCACACAGGCCGCCGCCAAAAGGCGGACACAGACGCAACCGCGCTTTAACGCGGGCGGGCTTTACACCGACTATCTCTCCCCAGGGTCGCAATCCACGGCAAAACGCGCCCCAAATCGCAATGCCAACACGGCTGGCTTCAACATGGATTTGCTGAGCACATCCGTCAACAAAGCCGCGCGCGGTGATTACGGCGTCACCCTGGGCGGCTGGTCGCCATCCAGTGGTGTGCAGACGGATGCGAGCACGCAGGAAAAAGCCTCAGCGCGCGGCCATTCGAAAGAATTGGCGGCCGTCGATGCGCGCACCGACCGCGAACTGGCTCAACAAGCGCGTCAAGCTGCCGCCGCGAAGGTTCAGTCAAACCAGGATCAGCCCCCCCACGCGACGAACAAAGAAGAGGCTCAGGTGGGCACACCATCCCCGGCGCGACGTGCGAGCGTGGAAAAGCTCGGCGAGAGCGTCGCCACGACGAGCTTGGAGAACCAAAACGATCTTACGTCCGATTCCGCAAATGCCGCAGCCGGTCAAGGTCAGCGCGCCGCCAATGCAAGCGCGCGTGCACGCGCCGACGCCGCCACCACGGCGAAAGAACGCGGCGCAGCGCGCCATGAAGCGGCGACCAGAACCGCGAATGGTCAGGACACGGCTCGGTATGGAGAAAAGGGCAACGTTTTAGATGTCAACGGCGACAAGGTCGGGGTCGGCTTTGATCGCTTTGGCCGTGCGACCAGTGTGGGCAACCGAAGCGTCAACGCAAACCAGACCAACCAAGCGCGCAACAAAGACGGCACTTATTCTTTCGATGCCGACGGCAACGGCGCGGGCGACGCCGGTGGCACGGTGATTTGCACCGAACTCTATCGTCAAGGTTTGATCGATAAGCATGTGTACAGGGCAGGTCAACGTTTCGGGTTGCGGCTGCTGCGCAACGACCCGGACGTCATCACCAGCTATCATTTGTGGGCCAAACCGGTCGTTCGGCTGATGCGAAAATCACCGCTGTTCACGCAGATCGTCTACAAAAGCGTCGGCGAGGCTTGGGCGCGGGAAATGTCGCTGCGTGAAGGCTTGAACGGTTTTGGCACCGTGCGCGGAAAATTGGTGATCGCCGTCGGCATCCCGGCCTGTCGGATGATAGGACGCATGCTCGCAACATGCTCGACGGGTGAACGAACGTTGGTATAAACAAAAAATCCGGTGAGGATGACCTCACCGGATTTTTCAATTTTAGGTCGGAAAAGCGAAAGCGGCTTAGCCGTGGTCGCCGCCCAACGGTTCGAAGTCGCCTTTGACTTGTTCGATGGCGACGCCCATCAGGCGTTCGAGTTCCGTGCGCAGTTCGTCTTCGCTGACGTCGGTGCCGTGGGTCGCAAAATCAGCCATGACTTTGCGGATCACGTCCTCAAAGCCCGGCTCATCCAAATCGGCGATCACAACGGTCTTGGCGTAGGCGTCGACTTCTGCGCCGCTCATGCCCATCTTTTCGGCTGCCCACTGGCCAAGCAGCTTGTTGCGGCGAGATTCCGCTTTAAACTTCAGCTCCTCATCCAATTTGTTCTTGGCTTCGAAGCTCATTTCGCGGTCATGAAAGCTGTCAGACATACAACCGTGTTCCTTTGGTCACGTGGCGTGGATCACGAGGAATCCGTAACTTAGCGCCAGAAAAAATGCGTGGGCTTCTGAATGGAATGAAGCACCCTCTTAAATGTATGGGGGGCAGCGTCAAAGCGCAACCACGTCCCGAAAACTCGCGCGCAATGTGCCATTTCGCTTCACAAAGGGAAAGGGTTTTTTACGCGGAAATCCGCTATAAACTCACGCTTATGTGCACCATTGTCATTTTACGCCGCCCCGATCACTCCTGGCCCCTTATTTTGGGCGCGAACCGCGATGAAAATAAAGGTCGCCCATGGCGTCCGCCCGCGCGCCATTGGCCGGATCGTGAAAACGTCACAGCAGGTCTTGATGAGCTGGCCGGGGGCACCTGGTTGGGGGTCAATGATTACGGCGTCACAGCGTGCGTGCTCAACCGCCCCGCCACATTAGGCCCCGCACCAGACAAACGATCACGCGGTGAACTGCCCTTGGAAGCCTTAGATCACGCCGAAGCCAGCACCGCAGCAGAGGCCCTGGCGCACCTGGACCCGGCGGCGTACCGCCCGTTCAACATGCTGATCGCCGACGCCCGCGAAGCCTATTGGATCGCGGCACGCACGGGCGAGTCCAATATCCACGTCGCACCGGTGGTGGATGGGCTTTCGATGCTCACCGCGCACGACCTCAACGACGATGAGGGCTCCGCCCGCCAACGTCACTACCGGCCAAAGTTTACGGCAGCAGCCCCGCCGGACCCCGAATCGGGTGACTGGGGAAGCTGGCGAAACTTGCTTGAAAGCCCAGAAACCGCACCAGAGGGCGGGCCGGAAAGCGCCATGCTGATCCATATGAATAATGGTTTCGCCACCTCATCAAGCTCGCTCATCGCCCTGCCGCGTTCCAGAAACTCTGAAACATCCATTATTTGGCGTTTTCGGGGCGGTTTGCCTGGAAAAGCGAAGTGGCTCTCGGTCAAAGGCCTATAACCCCCAAATCTGCCCTTGTCGCATTCTCTGAGGAGGCCTAAATTTTATATGATTAATGCTGATCCCCCAAGGATACCTGACATGCTCCAATGGGATATGTCAGGTCATAAAACATAAATGACGTCGTACTTCCAATTTTTGTCGCCAGAGCAAGACCCGTCTATCGCCTATTTGGGAACCTACGATCCCGCGCTGGTGGCCGTGTCTGTTTTAACCGCCGTGTTTGCGTCTTTCATGGCGCTGCAATTGTCGGGGCGCATTTCTCAGGCGACTTCCTTGGCGAAAAAGGTGATTTGGCTTGCTCCTGGCTCCCTGGCCATGGGCGGTGGGGTCTGGGCCATGCACTTCATCGGCATGCTCGCGTTTAGCCTGCCGTGCGGGATTTCTTATGACCCACTCATCACGCTCATCTCCATGGTGCCCGGTACCTTGGCCAGCGCCGTGGCGTTGTGGATCATCAGCCGCCCGCACCTGTCCGCAATGACATTGGGGCTGGGCGGGACGCTCATGGGCGGCGGTATCGGCACCATGCATTATTCAGGTATGGCTGCGATGCGCCTGGACGCCGTCATATATTATTCACCCGCTCTTTTCGCCTTGTCCATTGGCGTCGCCATCTTGCTTGCCGTCATCGCTTTGCACGCCAAATTCGTCCTGCACAATCAAAACATAGATCTGCCAAGCTGGGCACTGTCCTTGCTGAGCGCCATCTTCATGGGCGGTGCGGTATCGGGCATGCACTATATCGCCATGGAAGCCGCGTACTTCATACCCGCAGGCGACACTACCGCCAATGCACCAGGAATAGCGCCAACCACCTTGGCGATCGGCATCGGCACGGTGACCATCATGGTGGTGGCGCTGACGCTTGCCGCGGCCATTTTGGCCAAGCACCTTGAAACCATCACCAAGCTTGAAAGCGAGATTCAAGAGCGTGAACGCGCCGAAGCCCAAATCCAGCGTCTTTCGCGCGCCGTAGAACAAAGCCCCGCCGGGGTGGTCCTGACCGACATGGATGGAGCCATCGAATATGTAAATTCAAGGTTCACCGAGATGACCGGCTACAACCTCGCGGACTTGACGGGAAAGACCCCGCGCATCCTCAAATCGGGACACACCTCAAACGAAGAATACAGCCACATGTGGGCAAAAATTTCACGTGGCCAAGAGTGGCGGGGAGAAGTGTACAACAAGTGCAAAGACGGCAACTTTTATTGGGCCATTCTGTCCATCACCACCGTTCGCGACGCAAATGGCGTGCCGATAAATTACCTGGGTATCCAAGAAGATATCACCGACACGAAAGCCGCAATGGCGGCGCTGCAGAGCGCCAAAGAAGATGCCGAATACGCCAATCACGTAAAGTCACAGTTTTTAGCCTCGATGAGCCATGAACTACGCACCCCCCTGAACGCCATCATCGGCTTCTCGGAAATGATGATGAATGAAATGTTCGGCCCCATTGGCAGCAGAAAATACTTGGAATACAACAAAGATATCCATGATTCAGGCCAGCATCTTTTAGAATTGATCACCGATATTTTGGACATGTCCAAAATCGAAAGCGGCAACTTGCAGCTCAATGAAAGCCAAGTTGAAATCTCACGCATCGCGCAATCATGCCAAAAACTGGTCAACAGCCGAGCTTGCGACAAAGACATCTCTTTGCTTTCCGATTTACCGGACCCCTCCCCAGTCGTGATGGCGGATTCGGTCCGTCTCAAGCAGATTTTCATCAACCTTTTGACCAATTCCGTCAAATACACGCCGCGCGGCGGCAACATCAGCATGACGATTGGCATCGACGACAGCGGCGGGCTGCAAATCACCATCGCCGACACCGGAATCGGTATGTCCGAAGAGGATATCCCCCTTGCATTGGAGCCCTTTTCACAAATTGCCGATATCATGTCGGCCCCCAGCGAAGGCGTGGGTCTGGGGTTGTATTTGACACGATCATTGGTGGAAATGCACGGCGGCAAGCTTCAAATCGACAGCAGCCTTGGACACGGCACAACCGTGACCGTGCATCTTCCTCGCAGCCGAGTCCTCGATACTGGGTGCTCTTCGCTCGTTTAAAGCCAGACCCTGCATCGGGAAAAGCGCTTCAAAATGGCTTTGCAACATTGTTTTGGCGCCGCCCAAGTGCTATATCAGCCCCTTCTTAAAGGCGCGACCGCCTCACACATCTTGTGCGGCATGACGCCACCAACGGAAAGCAGATATCATGGCCAAACGCAGGCAGCTTTATGAAGGCAAGGCAAAGGTAATCTTCGAAGGTCCCGAGCCAGGCACCGTGGTCCAGTACTTCAAGGACGACGCCACCGCTTTCAACAACAAAAAGCAAGGCACCATCACCGGCAAAGGTGTGTTGAACAACCGCATTTCCGAGTACTTGATGACCAAGCTCGCGGATATCGGCATCCCCACCCATTTTGTACGCCGCCTCAACATGCGCGAACAATTGGTGCGCGAAGTCGAAATCATCCCCATCGAGGTGGTGGTGCGCAACATCGTCGCCGGTTCGCTGGCCAAGCGCTTCGACATGCCCGAAGGCACGCCGCTGCCGCGCTCCATCGTCGAGTACTATTATAAGTCCGACCCGTTGGACGACCCGATGATTTCCGAAGAACACATCACCGCATTTGGCTGGGCCACGCCGCCGGATATGGACGAAATCATGTCCATGTCGCTGCGCATCAACGATTTCCTCACCGGCCTGTTTTTGGGCATCGGCATCCGTTTGGTGGATTTCAAGCTGGAATTCGGTCGGGTTTGGGAAGATGAGCAGATGCGCATCATCCTCGCCGATGAAATCAGCCCCGATAACTGCCGCTTGTGGGATATGAAAACCAACGAGAAGCTGGACAAAGACCGCTTCCGTCGCGATCTGGGCGAAGTCGAAGAGGCTTACCAGGAAGTAGCGCGGCGTCTCGGCATCTTGCCAGAATCGGGCCCCGGCGATATGGCTGGCCCGGACACGTTGCAGTAAAGTCTTAACTCACTCAGGCCGAGACATCCCTCGGCCTGAACAGTTTCTACGATCAACCAGAGAGCACCCATGAAAGCCAAAGTTCACGTCACCTTGAAGAACGGCGTCCTCGATCCCCAGGGCAAGGCCATCGAACACACCCTGTCTTCTTTGGGTTTTGACGGCGTCAATGAAGCACGCCAAGGCAAGTTCATCGAATTGGAGTTGGCCGAAACGGACGCAGACAAAGCCCGCGCCCAGGTGGACGAGATGTGCAAAAAGCTGCTCGCCAACACGGTGATTGAGAACTACACCATCGACATCGAAGGCTGAACCCCATGAAAGCCTGCGTCATCGTATTTCCCGCCTCCAACTGCGACCGCGATATGAAGGTTGCGCTGGAGCAATCCATCGGCTCCCCCGTCGACATGGTCTGGCACCGCGAGACCGACTTGTCCGGTTACGACCTGGTCACCATCCCCGGCGGTTTTTCTTACGGCGATTATCTGCGCTGCGGTGCCATGGCGGCGCGCTCGCCGATCATGGCCGAAGTGGTCAAGCACGCCAACCGCGGCGGGCCGGTTCTGGGCGTGTGCAACGGTTTTCAGGTGCTGTGCGAAAGCGGCCTGCTGCCGGGTGTGTTGATGCGCAACGCCAATCTGAAGTTCATCTGTAAGGATGTCGAGTTGAAGGTCGAGCGCGCCGACACGGTGTTCACCTGTGGCTACGACGCGGGCGAAATCGTCACCTATCCGGTGGCCCATCACGATGGCAACTACTTCACCGACGCAGAAACCCTGAAAGCTATCGAAGGCAACGGCCAAGTGGCACTGCGCTATATCGACAATCCCAACGGATCGGTCAACGACATCGCCGGCGTGCTCAATCAGGCCGGCAACGTGTTGGGCATGATGCCGCACCCCGAACGCTTGGTGGATCCGATGCTTGGCGGCATCGACGGCAAGCCGATGTTCGACGGCCTCATCAAATCCATCGCGGCGTAAGGGAGACTTTGATCATGACTGCAATCACTCCCGAACTCGTCAAAGAGCACGGCCTGTCCGAAGACGAGTACCAAATGGTGCTTGATATCATGGGCCGTGAGCCCAACATCAACGAGCTGGGTATTTTCTCCGTCATGTGGTCGGAGCACTGTTCGTACAAATCGTCGAAAAAGTGGCTCAAGACCCTGCCAACCAAAGCCCCCTGGGTGATCTGCGGTCCGGGCGAAAACGCTGGCATTATTGATATCGGCGACGACGACGCGATCATCTTCAAGATGGAAAGCCACAACCACCCCAGCTACATCGAACCGTACCAAGGTGCGGCGACGGGCGTGGGCGGCATTATGCGCGACGTGTTCACCATGGGCGCACGTCCCATCGCCAACTTGAACGCGCTGCGCTTTGGCGTGCCGGAACATCACAAAACCCGACATCTTGTGCATGGTGTGGTCGAAGGCATTGGCGGTTACGGCAACTGCATGGGCGTGCCCACCGTGGGCGGTGAAGTTGAATTCGATACCAGCTATGACGGCAACATCTTGGTCAACGCCATGTGCGTGGGCTTGGCGGATGCCAAGAACATCTTCTATTGCGCCGCTGCGGGCATCGGCAATCCGGTCGTCTACGTGGGCTCCAAAACCGGGCGCGACGGCATTCACGGTGCCACTATGGCATCGACCGAATTCACCGCCGACACCGAAGAAAAGCGCCCCACGGTTCAAGTCGGCGATCCGTTCACCGAAAAGCTGTTGTTGGAAGCGTGCCTGGAACTGATGCAGACCGACGCCATCGTCGCCATCCAAGATATGGGTGCGGCGGGTTTGACCTCGTCGTCGTTCGAAATGGCATCCCAAGGCGGCGTCGGTATCGATATGAACCTGGACAACGTGCCGCAACGCGAACAGAACATGACGCCTTACGAGATGATGCTGTCCGAATCTCAAGAACGCATGCTGATGGTCTTGAAACCCGGCAAGGAAGAGATGGCGAAAGCGATCTTCGAAAAGTGGGAACTGGACTTCGCGGTCATCGGCGAATTAACCGACACGGGCCGCATGCGCCTGTTCCACAAGGGCGAAATTGTCGGCGATCTGCCGATCGATCCGTTGGCAGAAGCCAGCCCCGAATACGACCGTCCGCACGTGCCAACGCCCAAACGTCCCGACATCAAACCCGAAGACGTGGCCGCGCCTGCTAGCATTACGGATGTGATCAAAACCTTGGTCAGTACGCCCAACGGCTGTTCGAAGCGCTGGGTGTGGGAACAGTACGACCACATGGTCATGGGCGACACCACAGGGCTTGGCCGCCCCGGCGGCGACGCCGCGATGGTGCGTATCCACGGGTCTAACAAAGCCGTCGCTATGTCGTCTGACGTGACGCCGCGCTATGTGCTCGCCGATCCCATTGAAGGTGGCCGTCAAGCCGTCGCGGAAACCTATCGCAACATCACCGCCACCGGCGCGCTGCCGTTGGCGATCACCGACAACATGAACTTCGGCAACCCGCAGCGCCCCGAAATCATGGGACAATTCGTTGGCGCGGTTCAGGGCATCGGCGAAGCGTGCATTGCGCTGGATTACCCGGTCGTGTCCGGCAACGTGTCGCTGTACAACGAAACCAACGGACAAGGCATTTTGCCCACCCCGACCATCGGCGGCGTCGGCTTGATCAAAGACGTCTCCAAAGCGGTCGGCATGGGCTTTGTGGCTGAGGGTGATGCCATCGTGCTGATCGGCGAGACCGTCGGCCATATGGGTGCGACACAGTACCTGGCCGAAATCGAAGGCCGCAAAGAAGGTTCTGCCCCGCATGTCGATCTGGCGGCGGAACGCAACAACGGCGATTTCGTGCGCGGTCAGATTCTGGATGGCGCGATCACCGCATGTCACGATTTGTCCGATGGTGGCCTTGGCGTCGCGCTTGCGGAAATGGCGATGAAGTCAGGCCTAGGCGCTACGGTTGAAGACCAAAGCGGCGACCTTCCCTTACACGCGTGGCTGTTTGGCGAAGATCAAGCCCGCTATCTGGCGACGACCACCGATGCGGATGCACTGATCGCCGCTGCCCAAGCCGCGGGCGTGGCCGCCCACAAAATTGGCGTGGTTCAAAGTGAAGCCTTGACCCTTGCCAACGCCGGGACCATATCCGTTAGCGAATTGACCACCGCACACGAAGGGTGGATGCCGGAATATATGGCCCACCCGGATTTTGAAGACTAAGAGGAGATACCCCCATGGCGATGGAAGCCGCTGAGATCGAACGCCTGATCAAGGAAGGCCTACCCGATGCCGAGGTCCACATCGAAGACCTGCGCGGCGATGGCGACCATTATGCCGCCCGTGTGATCTCGAAAGCCTTTATCGGCAAGTCCCGCGTGCAGCAGCACCAAATGGTCTACGCCGCACTGAAAGGCAGCATGGACCAAGCCCTGCACGCCCTGGGTCTTCAGACCTCCGCCCCAGAAGACGCTTAAAGCGCCACATATAAGGATTTATGAAACCATGAGTGACAATCCCGTATTCGACCGCATCAAAGACGAAGTCAACGCCACCGACGTGGTGCTGTTCATGAAGGGCAACCCGATGTTCCCGCAATGCGGCTTTTCCGCAGCGGTGGTCGGCGCGCTGAGCACCATGCAGGTGAAGTTCAAAGGCGTCGACGTGCTGCAAGATATGGAAATCCGCGAAGGCATCAAAGCCTACTCCAGCTGGCCGACCATCCCGCAGCTTTACGTCAAAGGCGAATTCGTCGGTGGCTGCGATATCGTCAAAGAAATGTATGAAACCGGCGAACTGCAAAAAATGTTCGACGACAAGGGCATCGCTTACCAAGCCGCTTAAACCGGCTTTCGCCTATCGCAATGATAAAAGGCCGCTCCTCCTGGAGCGGCCTTTTTTACGTGTACTTACAACACATTATGTTCTTAATACTTTCTTGTCGTGCACAATTCTCGGTGTGTTAACGATAAAAAGTTTTGTGCATCACTTTTTAATGACAAAAACTTTTGTCAGTCATTTCTTGGCAAATATGATTGACAAAAGTTTTTGTCAGTCCCAAATTCACATCTAAGAGTTTTGTCATTAACAATATCCTTTATTTTAACATCAAATAAAAAGAGGGGCAGATGGCACTTCTTCCGTCACAACTCAATTATGATCATGCTGTGCGATATCATAATGGCCAATTCCCACCACACACCCTGAATTACAGCAAACTTATCTCACCACTGAGTTCTGCTTCAGCCGCACTCGCGCGCTACGACCAAATGCTGCGCAACATGCATAACAGTGAAATTCTATTGGCTCCTTTACGCCACAAGGAAGCTGTTATTTCATCACGCATTGAAGGCACGATTAGCACGTTGGATGAAGCGTTAAGGTACGAAGCCGATCAAGAGGAAGATTTTTGCGAACAGCCACAACAATATCGCAATGAAACTTTTGAGGTCTTTTTATACCAGCGTGCAATGAAACGTGCACAAACAGCAATTGAAGATGGCAGGCCTCTTTCAGGCTGGCTGCTGAGGACCGCACATTCCGTACTTTTGGGGTTCGGACGAAGAGCAGATAAATCACCTGGAGAATATAAAGACGAACAAAATTATGTTTTCGACAAGCCTCGTCGGCAAGTCTTGTTTATTCCCATCTCTCCCGAGCAGCTTCCCGGTGGAATGGAACGGCTATTCAGTTTCATTGCAGAAACAGATCGAGAAAAACTGATACAAACTGCGATCGCCCATATTGAGTTCGAAGCATTACACCCTTTTAAAGACGGCAACGGGCGTATCGGGCGCATGCTCATAACTCTCATGCTTTGGAAACAGGGGCTGCTCGCTGCACCGCATTTTTATATCAGTGGTTATTTCGATGAAAACCGGGACGAATATATCGAACGCATGCGCGAGGTTTCAAAAAGTGGGGCCTGGACAGAGTGGTGCATATTTTTCCTTAACGCCATCGAAACACAAGCCCATGCGAACATTCAAACAGCTGAAAATATCCAACGTCTTTATGATGAAATGAAAGAGACTTTTAGGGAGGCTCTTTCCTCGAAATGGTGCACAACGGCACTGGACTTCGTTTTTGAACAACCAATCTTTCGCAATAGCCGTTTTACACACCGAAGCGGCATTCCGAATGCAACAGCCCTGCGTTTTACGCGGGTTTTAGTAGAACGCAATCTACTTACAACGTTAGAACCGGCATCGGGACGCAGGGCTGCACTTTATGCGTTCGAGCCGCTCCTTGAATTGGTGCGTGGATGATCAACAGCCAGCTTGGACGCAAAAAAGGCCGCCCATGAAGAGCGGCCTTTCTTGAATTGTCTTCTGGTTTCGTCGCGGATTAACGCGAATAGAATTCGATAACCAGGTTCGGTTCCATTTGGACCGGGTACGGCACGTCTTCCAGCTTCGGCACGCGGATGAAAGAGCCTTTGCCCTTTTTCGCATCGACGTCCATGTAGTCGGGAATTTCGCGCTCGGACGAGTTCAGGGCTTCAATGACCATCGGGATCACTTCGGAGCCGTTCTTGATCTCGACCACGTCGCCTTCCTTGACCATGTAGGACGGAATGTTGACGCGCTGGCCGTTGACCGTAACGTGGCCGTGGTTGACGAACTGGCGGGACGCGAACACGGTCGGCACGAACTTCATGCGGTAGACCACGGCGTCCAAACGGCTTTCCAAAATACCGATGAGGTTTTCGGAGGTATCGCCCTTACGACGCACAGCTTCGGCATAGTATTTGCGGAACTGCTTTTCGGAGATGTTGCCGTAGTAGCCCTTGAGCTTCTGTTTGGCCATCAACTGGGTGCCATAATCGGTCGGCTTGGAGCGACGACGACCGTGCTGGCCGGGACCGTAATCACGGTTGTTGACCGGAGACTTCGGGCGACCCCAAAGGTTCACGCCCAAACGGCGGTTAATTTTGTATTTCGAGCGAATACGCTTCGACATGGTATATCTACCTTATCTTTCAGTACGTTGTTTGTTGTCCCAGTAGTCCCAAACAGCCCCCGATGTAGGAGTGTAAGGGCGGGAAGACTGCCAACAAAGGGCACCATCCACATTCCCGGAAAGCTCTAGAGCGCGCACTATACGCACAAAAGCGCCGGGCGCAAGGGGTTTCGCGCCAAATTAAGGTGTTTTGATGGGGGGCGAAAGAACGCCCTAAAGCTCCAATTCGCTATCCCAATACAGATAATCGAGCCAGCTGTGGTGCATGTCTGAGGGCGGCAGACGACGCGCCACTTGATTGAGCCTACGGATCGATGGTTCCAAGGCATCTTGAATCAGCGGCATCCCGACTTCATCGGGAGTGAAATTGGCCTTTTTCAGATTGCACGGCGAACACGCTGCGACAACATTCGACCATTCCGTCAAACCACCGCGTGAACGCGGCATGACATGGTCGAATGTCAGTTCGCGTGCGGGAAACGTATCGCCACAGTACTGACAGGTAAAATCATCGCGCAGGTAGATGTTGTAACGGGTAAACGCAGGGTGCCCGTTAAAGGTGACATAGCGTTTCAACGCCACCACCGAAGGCACCTTGAACTCGACGCTCGGCGAACGCACAACGTTGTCGTAGCTTTCGACCAGATTGACCCGGTCCAAAAACAAAGCCGATACCGCATCTTTCCACGACCACAGCGACAGTGGATGGTACGATAATGGTCGATAGTCAGCGTTGAGCACCAAGGTCTGCAACCCGCTCATCCCATATCCCCCACCCGATATGCGCCCACAAAAAAGCCCGCAAAAACGCGGGCGGTGAAGCATTCAGTATTTGCCGTCGTCGGCCTGACAGCCGCGGCCAGCGTCAGCGACATCGTCTTTGATGGAGTTTGTGATGGGCAGAGCATCAAGTTCACAAGGCGTCTCCCGGTGCGTTCGGTAAGGATACCCTATATGGTTTCAGTTACCAAAACTTTACACCAAATGAAGTTTTTCGCCCACTGTCTTTTCACCCCTTGCGGTCGTCTTGTTGTCCTTGATCTTGAGCAAGATCATTATCATCATCATGCAAAACCCCTTCTAAAACCAACGGATATATGGTTCTTGGCGGGATCATATGCGTCAACGTGGCGATGCCGACCAGCACCAAGCAGCCCGGCAATATGGGCACGAGCAGAAAGCTCCAGCCAGGATCTGATAGAAAAATCACCACAGGGTCGGCGCCTGCAGGCGGATGGGTCACCCGCAACATCGCCATCACCGCAATGACCACACCCACTGCCAGCGATACGGCCCACCATTGCGGCGGCAACACACCGCGCAAGAGAATAGATATCGCGCTCGCGACCAGATGGCCGCCTATCACGTTCATGGGCTGGGATAATGGGCTTTTGGGCACCGAAAACAGCAACACGCACGACGCGCCGAAAGGTGCGATCAAAAACGGTGCATGGCTCAATTCACCAAACAACCCAACAACACCTAGCCCTAATGCCGCGCCGAGACCAGCTTTCAGCCAGAACAAGGTTGCATTCCCAGGTTGGTGACGATGTATAAAACGTCTCACCATGCCACAGCCTTCAAATCTGTTTCCCACCTCAGGAATAAAACTGTCGCCTTAAAAAGGCAATTGCCTTGCACGAATTAAGCTTTGCTTTCATTTTGGGAACATGAGCGACCACGATACGCACACAAGCCCTGACCATTCCCCCGTGGTGACTCGATTCGCGCCGAGCCCGACGGGCTTACTCCACCTCGGCCACGCCTATGCCGCACTGTTTGCCTACCGTGCCGCCAAAGGCGTAAACGGGGATGGCGAGGGGCGTTTTTTACTGCGCATCGAAGACATCGACGCCGGCCGCTGCCGCCCAGAATTCGAAGATGCGATTTATGAAGACCTCGCGTGGCTGGGACTGGACTGGGAACAGCCTGTGCGCCGTCAATCGGACGATCTAGCGGATTTTGAAAGCGCGCTGGATCGCTTGAACCGCCTGGGGCTTTTGTATCCTTGCTTTTGCACCCGCAGCGACATCAAGGCTGAGATCGAAACCGCAGGCGGCGCACCGCACCTTGTACCCACCGGGCCAGACGGCCCAGTTTATCCTGGAACGTGCCGAAAGCTGACTGATGCGGAACGCAAGACCCGCGCAGATGGCGCAACGGCTTTCGCCCTACGCCTCGACATGGCGAAAGCTATAAAGGCGACCGGGCCGCTTCATTGGACCGATGCAGCAAAGGGTTGCGTGACAGCCGCCCCTGAAATTTTTGGCGATGTGGTGTTGGCGCGCAAGGACATACCGACCAGTTACCACCTTTCGGTGACCATTGACGATCACCTGCAAGGCGTGACCTTGGTAACGCGGGGCGAAGACCTATTCCCCGCCACGCACATCCACCGCCTGTTACAACAACTGCTTGGCTTGAACACGCCATCATACCATCATCACGGTTTGTTGATCGCTGCGGACGGGCGGCGTTTGGCCAAACGAAACAAGGCCGAAACCATCCGGGATTTACGCAAAAATGGTTGCAGTTCGTCGGATATTCGACGTATGGCAGGCTTCCTCTAACGCCCTGCAATGATCTTATTTGCCCCTATTAACCATTTAAATGCAGATTCGACTTGCGATCTCAGAGGCTTTGCCCTTTATATAAGAGAAGGGGCGTGACAAACAATTTGGCCTTTGCCAGAAGGCTGTGCTTCGTGGTTTGGAAAGATACTTACGACTTTCTTCCTTACCGTTTTGATCCTAGGTAACTCCTGGAAAGAAGATCCTATAGCAATGAAAACCTGTCTCATTGTTGATGATTCCAAGGTCATTCGTATGGTCGCCCGCAAGATTTTGCAGGAACTGGAATTCGCAACCGAGGAAGCCGCCGACGGCCAGTTGGCATTGGATGCCTGTCTGGCAAAAATGCCAGAGGCTATTCTGCTCGATTGGAATATGCCGGTCATGGATGGCATCACTTTTCTCCGTGAATTGCGCAAAGTCCCCGGTGGCGACAAGCCTATCGTGGTCTTCTGCACGACGGAGAATGATCTCGATCACATCCAAGAAGCCATGACCGCTGGTGCGAACGAATACATCATGAAGCCGTTCGATTCCGACATCATTCAGGCCAAGTTCCAGCAAGTGGGCTTGATCTAACAGCCTGCTACGGAGTACTCGACGTGAGCCCCGAAGATTTTGAGTTCATCAGCTCGCTGATCAGAAGTCGGTCCGGCCTTGTGCTGACGCCCGACAAAGCGTACCTGCTGGAAAGTCGGCTGATGCCCGTTGCGCGCAAGCACGGCTTGAAAGGTCTTGATGACCTGATCAATCAGTTGCGCACACGCAAAGAAGAAACCCTGATCGTTGAAGTCACCGAAGCGATGACGACCAACGAATCGTTTTTCTTTCGCGATGTTAAGCCGTTTGATTTGTTGCGCGATGAAGTGTTGCCGCCGATTCTTGAAAAACGCCAAGCGCAGAAACATCTGCGCATCTGGTGTGCGGCCGCTTCGTCCGGTCAAGAACCCTATTCCATCGCCATCATCTTAAAAGAATTGGGCGTAAAGCTAGCGGGCTGGAAAATTGACATTGTGGGCACCGATATTTCCCACGACATCCTCAAAAAAGCCTCCACTGGCACGTATTCTCAATTTGAAGTCCAGCGCGGCATGCCGATTCAGCTGCTGCTGAAATACTTCGATAAAAAAGACGAAACCTGGGAAATCAAGCCCGACATCAAAAACATGGTGCAGTACAAATACTGGAACTTGCTTGATGGTCTGAAGCAGCTTGGTGGCTTTGATATCGTATTTTGCCGGAACGTATTGATTTATTTCGATGCGGAAACCAAGGGCAAAGTTTTGGAAAATATCTCCCAATTGATGCCAAAAGACGGCATGCTTTTCTTAGGCGGTGCAGAAACCGTACTGGGCGTGACCGATAAATTCAAACCTGTCCAAGGACAGAGGGGTGTCTACGCCCTATCTTAGAGGTGTGGAAACAGTTGATGCATAGAGAATGAGTGCCATGTCCGACGACAAAAAATACCGTCTTGTGACCCGTGCAGACTTCGATGGCGTTGTCGCAGGGGGCCTGCTGATCGAATTGGGCCTCATTGACGACGTGGTGTTTGCCGAACCCAAAGCCATGCAAGATGGCTTGGTGAAAATCACATCAAACGACATCACCACCAACCTTCCTTACGTGGAAGGCGTGCATCTGTGTTTTGACCACCACGTCAGCGAAACGGAACGCGTTGGAAAGCGTGATAACCACATCATCGAGGCCAATGCGCCTTCTGCAGCACGGGTGGTTTACAATTATTTTGGTGGCAAAGATAAATTCCCGGCTATTCCCGATGACCTGATGGACGCGGTGGACCGGGCCGACAGCGCCCAATTTACGGAAGAGGATATCCTCGCACCGGAACCATGGACGCTGTTGAACTATATCCTTGATCCGCGCACCGGGCTGTCTCGCTTTGAGCATTTCGAAATCAGCCACGAACAGCTGATGAAAGACATGATGGTGTATGTGCGCCATCACCCAGTCGAAGAAATCCTCGCCATTCCCGATGTTGAAGAACGCACCCACCTGTATCTCGAACACGAAGAAAAGTTCGAACTTCAGCTGCGCGACTGCTCCAAAGTTCACAACAAAGTCGTGGTTGTCGATTTACGCGGTGAAAGCACCGTCTACGCAGGCAATCGCTTCACCATTTACGCGATCTTCCCGGCGTGCAACGTCTCGGTCCAATTGACCAATACGGCCAATGGCGAAAAGACCATTATGGCGGTTGGTAAATCAATCTTGAACCGTAGCAACACGACCAACATCGGTTCCGTGATGCTGGAATACGGCGGCGGCGGCCACGCCAATGCCGGCACCTGCCAAATCGAAACCGCGCGCGCAGATGAGGTTCTGAAAGAATTGATTGCTCGACTGAGCTGAAACGTTAGCCTTGTTAGGCAATTTTCATAAAAAAAGCGGAGCCTCAAGCTCCGCTTTTTTCGTTTCTCCCGCGCAGATTTTACAGCGTGCCCTTGATCGCATAGGTCAACAAGCGCACCACCTGTTCTGGTGTTTCGGCAACCGCGAGCGCCACGCCATCGACCTCTTTCAGAGGGTGTGTCAGCTCTGGGTCATGCAATGTGATGATCGGTGTGCCCAGTGCAGCGGCATATCCGGCGTCGAACGCAGCGTTCCATTGGCGGTATTTATCGCCAAACCGCACGACAACGATATCCGCTTGTTCAAGCAAAACCCGTGTGCGTAGTGCGTTGACCTTTGCGCCTTTGTGATCGGCCCAAAAGGGTGCTTCTTCACTGCCCAAAATATCGACACCGCATTTATCGGATGTTTCGTGGTCCGTGACGGGCGAAACGAATTCCACCGGCAGCTCCGCGTCCGCAGCCCCTTGGGCTATGCGTTCGCGCCAATCTGTATGAATTTCGCCTGATAGATAGATGGTCCAGATACGATCCGACATGATGGTTTCTCTATTTAGATGGTTACGCTGTTGTGGCATAGATTTGGGGGTGCCCATGGCCCTTGTCAATCGAGCTGAGCTATGAGAGGGTTTATCATTATTTGGGGCATATTGAGAATTAAATCTGGTTATGAAAATCAGCGTCAAAAAAGCTCAAAATGGGGTTTACGCCATATCGTTCGACGACACCACGCACACGCTGACCACGCGTGAGCTAAAGACGTTGCTCATGGAATCCGTGAAGTCCCTCACCCCCGGTGCGATTTCAACCGTCAGCCCCGCCGAAGAAGCTCACGATCTAGCCGAACGCCTCAAGGTCGGGAACAACACCGGGCTGCAAAAATTGATCATGAGCGTGACCGATGACGATATTTTGATTTTTCTCAAAAGCACTGAACAAGACACCCTGCTGCATGCCAAGCTGTTCGACAACATGAGCGAGCGCAAACACAAAATGTTGTCTGAAGATCTGGAATACCGTTTCACCGACGGCATCGACGATGAGCAACTGGGCGCAGCGGTGATCCGCCTGATCGAGGTCACCAACCAACTGCAGAACGACGGCGTGCTGGAAATCGGAGCCGGAGCTTAATCGGGGCCTATCTGGGGCCCTAAACGCAAAAAAGCCAAGACCCCCAAAACAGGCCACCCAAGACTAATCAAGGGTAGGTCGATTTTGAGGGTCTTTTTTGGGGCTGCACCCCAAGCCGAAAGGTCCGACCGGGAGCACAAGGAGAAACCGCGATTAAGTGTAATCAGGCGGCTTCGGTATCGTTGCTCGGCTTCGGCAATGCCGTCGTCGCAACCGCCCTTTTTTTATCTTTAGAAACTTTCACATACGCACGCGCGCAATGCGGTTCGCAGTAAGGCTTGTCCTGAGCGGCTGGCTTGCCACAAAAATGGAACTCCGGCGTGCCGGGCTCACCTTCGGGCCAACAGCACATGGCGGCCGTCAACTCTTCCAAACGCACGACATCGCCCGACGGCATCGAAGCGGAAGCCACCGGCGTTGGCGCCACGACTTTTTTCGGCTTTTTCGGTTGCGCGGTGCTGGCCGCACTTTGGCGGATCGGCGATTGGCGCTTTTTGAGCCCCAAGCGATGTACTTTGCCAACCACAGCGTTCTTGGTCACGCCGAGACGGCGGCCGATCTCGCTGGTGGGCAAGCCTTCTTCCCACAGGGCGATCAAAACCTTAATACGTTCAGGCGTCCATTCCACGGCACTCATTGTCTACTCCGATTATCTTTGGCTTTATCGTCTGCGGGCGGTCACCCGACAGCTCTGCAAGCCGAAACCCCTTGTTTTTTCGGTCGCGGCACATAAGCGCCGCTGAAGGCATAATATCAACATTGAGGAAGAATGCACCCACCAAGACACAATATCTTGTGGATAAGTTCGCCACTCGCAGTTGCAGAACCAAGATCGTTTCGCACGTGCAAAATATGTATTCGCACTGCAGCACGTCACCGCTATACTTATTGCCTTTGGCGGTCGCTATGGGGAGATACGCGGCCAAATCGATTGAGGGCAGAGGACCTGGGGATATGAACAACAAGCCGACCTTAACGCAGTGGGAAGAGCTGGCGACGAAAGAATTAAAGGGCGCAAACCCTGACGAGCTGACCTGGGAAACCCCAGAAGGAATCGCGGTCAAACCGCTCTACACCGCAGCGGATCTTGAAGGGATCGAGCAGGTTAACTCCCTGCCTGGCCTTGATCCGTTCATGCGCGGACCACGCGCAACCATGTACGCCGGTCGTCCTTGGACGATCCGCCAGTACGCCGGTTTTTCCACGGCGGAAGAATCCAACAAATTTTATCGCGCTAATCTCAAGGGCGGCCAAAAAGGCCTGTCCGTGGCATTCGACCTGGCCACCCACCGCGGCTACGATTCCGATCACCCACGCGTCAGCGGCGATGTCGGAAAAGCCGGTGTCGCCATCGACAGCGTCGAAGACATGAAAATCTTGTTCGATGGCATTCCGTTGGATGAGATGAGCGTCTCGATGACCATGAACGGCGCGGTGCTGCCCGTTCTGGCGGGTTACATCGTCGCGGCGGAAGAACAAGGCGTCGATCAGTCCAAACTGTCGGGCACCATTCAAAACGACATTCTCAAAGAGTTCATGGTGCGCAACACCTATATCTATCCGCCCGAACCTAGCATGCGGATCGTGTCCGACATCATCGGCTACACGTCGCAACATATGCCACGCTACAACTCGATCTCCATTTCCGGTTATCACATGCAAGAAGCCGGTGCGACCTGCGTGCAGGAACTCGCCTACACCATCGCCGACGGGATCGAATACGTGCGCACCGCCATTGCATCGGGCATGGATGTGGATAGCTTTGCGCCGCGCTTGTCGTTCTTCTTCGCCATCGGCATGAACTTCTTTATGGAAGTCGCCAAGCTGCGCGCGGCGCGGGTGTTGTGGTCGGAACTGATGGATCAGTTTGGCCCTAAAGATCCACGCTCGAAAATGCTGCGCACGCATTGCCAGACATCCGGCGTGTCGTTGACGGCGAAAGACCCCTACAACAATGTCATCCGCACCACCGTCGAAGCCATGGCGGCGACGTTGGGCGGCACACAAAGCCTGCACACCAACTCGCTCGACGAAGCCTTGGCTTTGCCGACGCCATTTTCGGCACGGATTGCGCGGAATACGCAACTGGTGCTGCAAGAAGAAACCGGCATCACCAAAGTCGTCGATCCGTTGGCGGGCAGCTTTTATGTGGAAAGTCTCACCAACGCGGTCGCCAATGAGGCGCGCAAGCTGATCAAAGAGGTCGAAGACGTCGGCGGCATGACCAAAGCCGTGCAGACCGGCCTGCCAAAAATGCGCATCGAAGAAGCCGCCGCGCGCAAACAGGCGCGCATCGACACTTTGGAAGAAGTCGTCGTCGGCGTGAACAAATACACGCTGGACAAAGAAGACCCGATCGATCTTTTGGAAGTCGATAACTCAGCGGTGCGCAACGCACAAATCAAACGTCTGAACGACATCCGCGCCAGCCGTGACCAAGGCGCGGTTGACGCAGCACTTGAGGCGCTGCGTTCAGCCGCAGAGTCCGGCGACGGTAATCTTTTGGATCTCGCCGTCAAGGCCACCCGGGTGCGCGCCACGGTGGGTGAAATTTCCGACGCCTTGGAAGACGTCTACACCCGCTATCAGGCCACCACCCACACCATCACCGGCGTTTACGGCGCGGCGCTGAATAGCGACGACGCCTATGCCCAAGCCCACAACGAGATCGAAGCCTTCGCCGCTGAACGCGGACGTCGCCCGCGCATATTGGTGGTGAAGATGGGCCAAGACGGTCATGACCGTGGCGCGAAAGTGATCTCCACCGCGTTCGCCGATTTAGGCTTTGAGGTCGATGTCGGCGCACTGTTCCAAACCCCGTCTGATGCCGCGCAAGAAGCGGTCGAAAACGACGTCCACGCCATCGGCGTGTCCACCCAAGCCGGCGGCCACAAAACCTTGGTGCCGGAACTGATCGCGGAACTCAAAAAGCGCGATGCCGACGACATCGTCATCATCGTCGGCGGCGTGGTGCCGGAACGCGATCATCCGTTCCTCGAACAAGCCGGCGTCGCCGCCGTGTTCGAGCCCGGAACCCACATCCCCACCGCCGCACGTGAAGTGCTCGACTGCATTAAGGCCACGCGCAAGACGGTGTAAATCCCCGATCAAGAATCAAGGAAAGTGGCTCTTCGATGCGAAGGGCCACTTTTTTTGACCTACATCACCCACACATGGCCACCATTAAAAAGTGTTTTATCAAAACATACAGTTCACTATAATTGCCCTCAAAGTGATTGTTAAATTCAACAAATACTCGGAAACAGCAGATGAAACCGCTTTACATCGTTCTCTTAAGCTTAGCTATATCTTCATGCCAAACGACGAAGGGCGCACATACGACTCAAGGCCAATATCTTGGCAAGGAAACAAGGCAAACCATCACTATTGAAGAAAGCAGACTGAATCTTCCTCCTCTTCTAAAAGCTAACGTCAAAAAAATTGTCGCTGTAGACGTGGGGGGCAATCGGTATAGTGAAAAGCTCTATGGTTCTGATTTTTATTTTCGTCTAGAGCAAATCTACCGTGGTCTCTTTGATATGAGAGGAAATGGCAACATACTCAAATTTGCTAAAGGTGTAAAAGACGATGACGGTAGTATCGTTCCCGTGGACTCAATACAACTGACTCGTAAACTTGGCGTAATCTATGGAACATTCGTATCCAAGAGTAACAAGCCGTGCCTGCTTACCCGTATTGCTGTTGGGAAAAATTCAACCACCAGAGGAACTGACGCCATCATCAATGGAGTGATTTGCGGTAAAAAGGGCGAACATATTGACGATGTAGTCTCAAAGACATTACCCATACTGAATAAAATTAAAATGCTATAACCTGCATTTTATTCCTTCTCAGCGTAGATATTTCGTTGTGTTCACTGCCTTTGATCCGCAAATGAATCATCTACTCTTTCCAACTCTTCACCCCCTTCTCCACCGTGCGCCCGACCACGTATCCGCCGACGCCGAGTTTGAGCAGGTCCCACATGTCCGGCGGAATTTCGGCGGCGGGGGTGTTGAAGATTGGCACGACGATGTAGTTGTTGGCGATGATCACGCCGAATAGCACCATCAGCAGCGGTCGCCAGTTGCGTTGCAGCCAACTTTCGCCTTGGGCCTCGGCGACGATGATGCTCGCCGCCGCTTCCAGTTCCTTCATATGGCCCGACATGGCCATTTCACCCAGCCGCGCTTTGATCTGGCTGGCTTGGTCTTTGTCTTCGACCGCTTTATCGACGACGCCGAGCAGGCCCGTCAGTAACGGGCCGATGATTGCAGGAAACATCGCGTTCTCCTCTCTCTCGAAACGTTATTCGATATCGTTGTAAAACAGGTGCCGACCAATCTCCGCACATGCGGGACGACCGCGCGACCACGGCGGGTTGACGTGTTCGGTGTGGTAATGAGTTGCACCACGGGTCGTATCATTCAGGCAGCCCGACACCGCGCGCCGCGCAATACGTAGGCACGTGTCAAACACCCGATGGCCGGGTTCGACCTGCTCGAGCTTCGCGCGGTTGGGATCGTTCGCATTCCAGCACGAAAACTGCCACGGCCTCAGGCAGACCTTTTCAACGCTGTCCCCCCACCAATAACCACCCCGGTCTTTGGCGCGCTTGACGCGGTTCATGATGACGCACGCTACGGCTTCTTTTCCGCGCACGCTTTCACCGCGGGCCTCGCCATAAATGGTCCGCGCCAAAACATCGACATCGCGTTTGCGTTGGCGCTGAAGATCACTTTCCTTTTTCATGGATACGGTATCAAAAAGATTATGCGGCTTGTTCATTGCACACCTCCAGAACGCACAGTGCGCGTGATGTCGAGCTTTTCTTCGATACGGATCAAATGCCCGGTGAGGCGCTCTTCGACGTCGCGAAGATACGAAATCGAGGCATAACTTTTCGCCACATCCAATTTGTAGGCGTCGAGGTTCTCACGCAGGTGCGCAAGACCAACTTCTGCGGCATGTCGCACCTCATCGATGTCGTCTTGGACGGCATGGTGATTACGCCAGCCAATCCAAAACAACCCCGCCAACGCGGGCAACTCCACGGCGGTGATCCACCAAATCAGATCTAGGCCCGATGCGGTTTGCATAAGGGTCTCCTTTATTTTTGTATGTTGTGTTTGCATAAGAAAAGCCCCCGCTCGGCAGGGGCTGAGGGGGGCTTGTGAAAGGCATTATTTAGAGATCAAAGTTCGTCCTGGCGGTAAACGCTTGCCCACCACCAGACCAACTTGGGCGTACTGTTTTTTGCTGGGCGTTGGGATTGCGCGGCAGCCTCACGGGTTCCGCCAACAAACACCCCGCCACCGCATCCAGTCCATCGTCCGGCGCTTTGGAGGCTGGACGCCATTCGCGCATCTCGGTGATAAACGGGGTGGCTTGCACGCGTTCGTGAACATGAATGCGCCCCGCCGCCAAAGGGGCGTCGAAGGCTTCGAGAATGCGGCGGTCTTTGGCTACGCTGGAATATTTTTCCAGCACCGCACAGACCACACCCTGATTTTCCAGTTCCCGGCGCAACAAACCCGGAAGAAACTTACCGATCCCATTGGTTTCCAATGTCAAGGACGGCAGATGCAAGGCGCTGACGAACTCAACCGCATGGCGGCACAGCTGTTCGGCTTCAGAAACCTCACCCACAAGCGCCGGGTCATGGGTCATATATTTGATGCGGTGCAGCCAATAGCGACCGTCTTCAGACGTGTAAATGCAGGCAACGACGGAACTGTCGCCGCGCTCGGGGGCACCGAAACTTGGATCCCACCACGCACTGGCCGAAACCAGCTTTTGATCGCCAAGACTGAGGACCGCCTCGCCGTTCATTTCCGCATAACTCAACTCATCCCCGTAAGGAATCAAGAGGTCTACATCCAAACGCCCCTCGGCAATATCTACAGCCTCCAACAGCATTTGGCTGCGGAACTTGTTGGGCCCGGTGCGCCGACGAATGGATTCGATTTTCTTTTTCGGGAACCGTTCTGGCCACCGCGAGCGCCCTTGGGCATCAAAAATTGGGATTTCCAATCGTTTGAAGCCATCTAGATAAGGTTGCTCTTCACCCACATCGCGCCGCACGACCTTGGCGTAGATGGTATAAAACGTGTGCGGCGTTCCGACGTAAAGCTGCAAGCCGCCGGGCACCAAGACATAGTCGATCTCGTCCAAACGTTCGCGCAGGTCTTCGCGTTTTTGCGCCGTGTCGGAGGTGTTGGGCACTTCGACATCGTCGCAAATCACCACGTCGGCACGCGAGCCGGTGATGTTGGCGACGATGCCTTTGGCGAGCATCGATGGGTCGCGCAGTTCGTGATCGCGATTGACGGTGAACTGATCCGACGCCCATTGATCTCGACTTTTGGGCTTCAAGCCTACGCACACGGGATGGCGTTCGATGATGCGTTTGACGTTGCGCGTCATTTTCCGCGCCAACGACAAATCCGCCGCCAAAACCATGATGCGCAGGCTTGGGTTGCAGGCCAAAAGCCAGGCACAAAAAAGGCCGACCAAAGTCGACTTTCCTGAATTGCGAAAGGCCATCAAAAGCAGTTCACGGTCATTGCCGTTCCAGCTTTTTTCCAGCCACGCCGATATTATTTTATGATGGGCAGGTGTCGTGAGGTTTTGGTCCTTATTCCAAATGGCGACGAATTCAGCGAAGTCCGGGGGAGGACCGTGTTCTTGCATGCATAGCCTCCTTAATCACTGTGTGTGACACAGGCGGTAAAACGGCATATGCGTTCTCCTTTGCAGGCGTGAGCACACATCATCGCGCCGTATTTTCGATGGGGCCGTTCGGCTGTCCAAACATGAGATAGACATAGGTCACAGCGCTCTGGTTTCCGTCGATGTCAGCAGACCTGTGTTTCACGCCAGTTGAAAGAAAATCGACGTCAAGCGCGGCTACAAACTCTGCGGCTATGCTATCTGCATCTAGTCTATCGTCTACCGGATTGAAGGCGCTTCTTACGCTGTCATAAATAGGCCATGACCGGGCAGTTGTTACGCTCTTGAGAAGCTGCCAGACGGGGCTTATACCGTTGTTAATCATAGGCCCGTCAGCAGAACCGTTCCCAATGTATGAGCCTATCTTGCAAAATTCTGTTTCAGCGAAGATGTATGCGACAAACCTGTGTGTGTCAGGAATAACACCTGTGTTAAACGTGAACGTAGTTGCGTCTGCTGCTGTAATATACGTTCCTGCAATTGCCCCACTCGTTGTGTTTAATTGTAGAATATTTCCGAAGCCAAGGCTTGCGTGGTGGACGGTCCAGTTCCCTACTGCGTCAAAATTCTTGATTGCAATCATTTTTGGTGTCGAACCAAGACTGTGTGGGCAAGTTTGCGTGGCTAATCCCTTTGTTCCTGTTACGACACTCATACCTAACGTTGCGTTATAGATTTCCTTGGAAGGTGTGATATCAGGCGAACCAGCCCAACCGCTTGTTTTGGTGTTAGGGAGCGAGGCGCACCATGCGGTGTAGGTGTATCCGCTCCCATTAACACTAACGGTTGTTGCATCTGCGCCTAAATCAAATCCTGTTGATGTAAATGCTGTTAAGGTGTCTGTGTGGTTTGCCTCTGCACTCGTACTATCGGTATTGATACGATTACCTGCGGCGCGGGCAGCATCATAAAGCATGTGGGAAGCCGTGTTGTTTCTGCTTTTGATCCAAACAAAATCAGTACTTGCTAACCCCGTAGCGATAGACTGAATAGAACTAGTACCTGTATATAGAACGGCCTTAAAATGATCGTTGATGTCGCCAGTTTGAACAGGCAGGTTGTTGGTGCAAAGTGATTTGAAGCCCGTTGGTGGGATGTAGACAAAATCGACATCACTAGCATACAGCGTGGACACAGTGCTTACTGCACACACCGTCAATCCAATGTTGTATTTTTGATCAGTTAAATCGGCAATCGTTAGGCCTGGATTGGTGCCAGCTGCAGGGTCACCAACGCCGCCACGGCTCCCCCAACCAGCAGCATTCCTAAACCACACATCACGCTTGCCATTGGTGAAATCAAACGCGCAAGCGCAACGCTCATTGACTGCTGGCAAGGATAAATACCCGGATGCGATAATCGAAGATGCCACCCCAATTCCTTTACGGATTGCCCCTTCACCGAAGTTCATGAAATACGCGCCTACAGATGAGTAGGTCAAGTTCATCGGGTTAAGGAGAGTGGAGTCAAAATTAAGATGGTAATCGTTGTTTGCGCTTACAAACTCAAAGTAGCCCTTCTTACCTTCGGGGTTAAATGTGGTGTAATTGACAGGGTAGCCGCCACCACTGTTGTAGGTCATGGTGCAGTTGCCATTGGAAAGTGTTTGTCCAACAGACTGCGCAAGCGGGTTCATTGTGTCGTACACATTCGTCGGCGTTGACGTGACTTGATTAAGCGTACCCGATACCGTGGCTTGATTTATACCAAACGTTCCCGCTTCAAACATCTCAAGTTCCGCAATGTATTGCGTCGATACTGTACCGAGTGTTTGCATAGTCACCCAATGATATGCGTAACCTGTCGTTGTTATGAGAGTTCCATCCGTATCACTGTCATACACGCTCGTTGGGACACTGTATGTTTGTGCTCCTGAGGTAAGTAGCAAAACGCCGTCTATAGGATGAGTTGGCAGCGTGTTGCTTCCATAGAACCTGAACTCAACATCAGCACCACTGGCGTTAAAACCTTCGTTGTTAGGTGAGTACACGCGAAACCGCGTAATGGTCTTGCTTGCTCCCCACGACCTGCCGATATACGTGTCAGCGGCAACAAGAGCCGCGCACGACGTATTGGCTTGACTGGTGACCCCATCGTATCCAGCAGCAAGTCCTCCGTAAGCCGTCATGTTACCTATAGCACTACCGACTGTGCGCAAGTTTGCACTATAATATCCACGCGTTTCCCCCATATTTGCGCCATTCTCAAACATGAACAGGTATTCGGGCGAGAGCGGCGTGAGGTCTTTCGCTTTCACGTTCCCTGTTCCAAGATCAAGATCGAGGAAATTGCTAGGCTCAAGGACTTGACCGATCAAGCACGTGTTGCCGCCAAGATAGACATCGCCGTAGTTAGCGGCGTAGTCGAGCTTGAGGAAATTGTGCACGTTCGCGGCAAACACACTTGTTGCAAGATTTTGCGCGGGGTTCGTGGTCGTCGCGAAATCCGTTTCGCGGGTAAGGTCAAAATACACGCGCATACGATCAAGCGCCGTTGCGTTGGGCGTATCCATCACCAATGTGACGAAATAAAAACCACTGTAATCTTGCAGCGTACGAGTCGTGGTGCGTCTCCCGACGTAAACGCCGCCAGACATAAGTACGAAATCAAGTTGGCCTGTTGGGGAGAGTTGCACGGCCACAAAGTTGGTGCTCAGACCGTCGCCAGCCGCAAACACAGTTTGCGCCCCCGGCTTGATAAGTCCGAGCGGAATGTGCAACGTAAACTGCTTTTGCTTCGCGGCGTCGGCTGTCGGCATAAACGACATATACGCGTTTGTCGCGGGAAGCGCGGCATACGCAATATTGTACGCGGAAAGCGCACGCATTACAGGGATGCTGAACATGATTTAAGCCCTCGCCGTGCTGTAGGTGAGATCGACATTCACGCCGTCGTAACACCAATATCCAAGCGTATAGATACCCGCTGTTGAGAGAGACGTCACCGCGTCGACATCGGACTTAACTTCCGCGCCCATCGTGATCACGTGACCTCCCGAGTTATCCAGCCGGACCATGCCACGTTGGCCGAGCGTCTCACCCGTGAACTGCACGGTGATCGCGCCAGTCGGTGTGCAAATAAAATCGGTTTTTGCCGACATGTCGAACGTACCGTCATTGTCCGTCAAGGTCGGCGCCAGTTGCGGTGCTGTCCACGTGTTTGCACTCGTGATGTCAAGCGCAATGGTCGATCCCGTTTTTGTGAGTCCCGTCCCGGCAGCGGTGAAAGACAAGTTGCCAAGCAGCCAATCGGTCGCGGTTTTGTCAAGATATAGGTCAGCCCATTCTGTGTCGTCATACTGCATAAACGACGCCGCGCCGCCGATCGTATCCGCGCCGTTCGCCATGATGGTAACGGTATTGGCCGCGCCGATTTTGTTGATTCCGAGCAAGCGATTGTCAGCCTCTCCCGATGCTGGCGGAAGGTTCACGACAACGGCGCCGCCCGTTGTGTCAACATTCAACAAGGTGTCTTGGGTCATGGCCGAAACGGTATACGGGCTGTCCGCCGACGTGATGGAAACCCGCACATCGTACTTGCCCACCGTTGCCGCCAACGCGGTCGCCGCACTCGTCGCCGCATTGCTTTCAGATGTTGCAGCCTGTCCAGCCGCGGTCGCCGCAGCAACAGAACTTGCGGAGGCACTGGTGGCATACAATTGCGCATTGGCAATTTCATCGATTGTCGGGCCGTTGGTGATACCGGCCCCCATGTTATTCCAGACAATGGACATATTGGCGACCGGCGTCGGCAAAGTCGTATCGACACTTTTGGACTCGGTGATTGACATCTGAAGGGATCGCGATTGATCGTCAGAAACCTGTTGTAGAGACGCGGTCAAATAGTCGAGTTCATCGTTAATGACCTTTGATCGAAATTCACCTGATTCTTGAAAATCGCTGGTGCGCTGAATGTTCAAGCGGCGCGCTAAGGTTACGATCACCCCGCTTACCGGTGCGGTATCGAACGTCACCAAGCCGCCGGCGCTATCGCCGGCGCCTGAGATGGTGTAGCCCGTGCTTTGCAGTGCGGCATCTGCATACACCTCTAAATCTACATTTTCGAATATGGGAAACGGGTACGTAAATGCCGCTTGCACGCCGTCAGCCGTATACTGAATACGCGGCGAGACATCCCCAATTGTAATGTGGCTTGCCATGGGTAACTCCTTTTGGATCGTCGATAAAGGCCTGGATCAGTCCCAGTCTTTGAGTTGTTGCAAGGTGCTGTTGTCGTCGAGCAGGTTGCCTTCTATGGCTTTGCGGCTGCTCTTGCTTGGGGTTAGATAGCTGGCTTGTGTCTGCGAAAAACTGTTTTCGATGCTGCTGGATTTTGCGGCATATGCAGCCGCTTGATCGTTCAGTTCCTGGGTTGTTTTCGCGCGTATGCCATCCAGTACGGCGCCCGAAGAACCATCCGCGGGACCGACACCCTGAGATGCAAATCGTGCCCGCTGCGCAGCAGAAGCCTTAAGCAGTGCGTCTTGGCGATTTTTTGCGTCTGCTGCCTGCTGACGCGCCACTTCGTTGATGCGCAGTTGATAGGCTTGGGTGGCGCCACCGTCGTTTTTAGACTTGGCGTCCATCTTGGATTTCAATAACGTCGCGCCCGTAAGCGCAAGGCCGGTCGTACCGCCCATGAGATGTCTCCTCGAAATGGTGAAATAAACGACTTAGCCGTTGAGGCTGATTTCGCTAGCGACAGACAGCAAAACAAACGGCAAAGGGGTGTCTTGCTCAATACGCCACAACGGCTCGATCCCGCCTTGCCGCCAGCCAAAGGCACGCACCGTTTTATCCCCTGTGAAGGCGGGGGTGCCTTGGTCCCATGCAGCCTGACCGAACCGTTTGAACGGTATGTCTTGCAAGCCCGTACCCACATCAAGGCGCAGCGCTGAGGTGTTGCGCACGCGAAAGGTAAATGAGATGGGCCTGAGGTGCCCGCCCTGAGAGCCCGCTTTGATGGAAGCAATGGTGGGCGGCAGCGGTTCGACGATGTGCGCGTAGGCCAAGCCAATTTCGACAGATGAAACGTCTACATCCAAAGTGACCGAACCGGTGCTCACAACGAAATCACCCAACGGCGCTCCATCTCCGACCACTTTGACGGTTCGACCCTCCAGGTGCGTTAGTCCACTCCAGGTTGCCTTTGGCGTAGCATCCGTAAACTTTCGACCCGCATCGACGTTATAGTCGTCGTCCAGCGCTTCGATGAAATAAGCGCTTCCGCGTTTGACCAAGACATAGACTTCCGCACCCACCATGGCGACGGACAGGAATGTCCCGTCTGTGACTTGGCGCGACCAAGCGGTAACCTTTTCGCGCCGAAACAAAGTCAGCGATGCAATCGAGCCATCCGACATCACGATGTGGAGGTGCCGCCGGGTTTTATCGTAATCTTGGTCCAGTGGCGTGTTGACCATGTGCCGCGCAAGCAAAGCCAAATCTCCGGCTTGATACGCCTGCTCCAGATCCGTGAACAGAAATTCACGCAACTCATCACCTGTGCGCGAAACGAACAGTGTCGCGCCGTCCACATCGCACGGCGCCACCGTACGATCAATCGGCGACCCGACGCGGGTTTGGCGTTTCAACTGGATCGAGCTTGGTGTCAGAGGATCACCCGAAACCATCCATTCGGCGCCGGATGTGAACATCTGCAAGTGACGCCCGGAGAAGACCGCGCGAACGGCGTTCACCTGGTCCGACAAAATCGCGAACTCGATCGATTCATCATCCAATCCAGTGCCGAGGTCAAAATTGAACAGGTCGGCGGATTTCGACATCCACAATCGGTTAGGTAGATCTCGCGATCCACCAATAACCAAACGGTCTTGATGAAAACAAACCGATACTGGCCAGCCACGAACATCAGAAAAGGATTGTTCCGTCCAGTCCTTGGTCGCCACTGTTGTGGTCAACGTTTCCTTGACCAGTGCCGTGGCATGGGTGGCGTCGGTAAAGACCGTAATCTCCACTTCTTTGCCTTCGATGCGAAACCGTTTTCCGACATGCTCTGCAACAAACAAGTCGGCCGAAGCCGTCAAGGTGATCGTCCCAACGGTGGCACTTGCCTGCAAAGTCACCGCCTCATCGCCAAACTTATGGTATGGCTGGTAAATGACCGTGTCTTTTTCATAATAGATCCAGTCCGCAATCGACCAAACATCCGCGATGTCGCGGGTCAACTTTTTTGGCGGCACGTCCGGATGGGTGATCAGCAACGTATCCGCGCTCTGCACCCAGTTGATGTTCTTAACCTGCGCCAACGTCCATGGCGCCGGATCGATAGTGGTGAGTTTGATACCGTCCTTGTAGACATCGACGATGGCTTCGCGAAACGCCAATAGGTAGACCTGCTCGGTATTAAACTCAAACGCCACCAAACGACCTTCGCTCGGCGCGGTATCAACATAACGCAGCCCCGCACGGCGATAAATGCCGCCGGTGGGCATGACGAAGATGTTGGTGAGATTTCCAGCGCCATTGTCGTAAGCGGTCAAATCGCCGCGCCCCGCCAACTCCATCGACACCTCACCGGCTGTAAAGCTGGTTTTGAATGTGTGCATTCTGGCCATCAGCTGCGTACTCCGACGAGGGTGTAGTCTTCCACCGCATGCGGCGTGTCTTGCATGGCGTCGATCATCTTGGCGCGCTTAAACTCGCTCTCGGCGATTTTCAGCAACGCTTCGGAACGGCTGGTGCTGTCGGTCAGTGGAATGCAAAACTCCGCCGCCAGTCGCGCAATCACCATCTGATCGAAAAAGGGTGGAAACTCGCTTTCCAATGGACGAAAGATATACGTCAGAACCACTTCGGAAGCGTTGGTATGCAAACGGCGTTCGTGGATACGGTAATCCAAACCGCGCCCGCGTCCCGCCCCCGCCGACAGCGCACGCAAAAAGTCTGCGGGCAGCTGATAGGCATAATCATAATCCGCGACGGGTGCCGCTTCGAGCTGCGGCAACGTCACCTGCCCGGTGGCGAAAGACCACGCGTTGGATGACAGCAGCGCGTCGCGAATAGGTTCATACAAATTGCCCGCAACCTCAGCCTCCGCCGACCCGTCGTCGAACGAGGTGATCGACCGACACCCGGTCTTCAAAAGCGCGCGCGAACACAGCGCAATGGAACTTAAGGCCATAACGTTCTCCTTGGATTTGAATTTTGAATTTTAGGTGTTTGCTTTGGGCACAAAAAAACTGGCTCTCGATGGAGAGCCCGGCGCACAGCGTTGACGTTTATTCGGCATAGAACGAAAAAGGGCTGATTGGTAAATCACCTCATGAACAAGTCCCCGATGGCTCTTGCGCCGCCGAGGCAACGAATATACGCTCGCGTTATGATGGACATTTTACGAAAGTTTTGTGCAGCTTTTCTCCTCGCCCTGCTCCTGAGCCCCGCCGCGATGGCGGACGAAGCTCAGGACAAACAGGTTGAGATTGGTGTCGAAACCTATAACGACGGCGACTATGAACGCGCCAAGGCCATCTTGCTACCGTTGGCCGAGGCCGGGCAACCCAAAGCGATCAATCTCATCGGCCTCATGCATCGACATGGCCGAGGTTTCACCACTGACCCAATCACTGCTTGCGATCTCTATGAACAATCTGCAACACGTGGATATCCGTCTGCAATGTTCAATCTAAGTCGATGCTACGAACGAGGTGTTGGAAGACCCATAGATAATGACATCGCCCATCAGTGGATGTTGCGGGCAGCGAATAGCGGTGTCATTCTTGCCATCCTCCGACTAGCGGATCACGAGCACTCTACCGCTGAGGAGCGCCGACGCTGGCTACAAAAAGCCGTAAAAGGCGGCAACCGATATGCTGCCGCTTTGCTTTGGGCTGACGGGCATCGAGAAGATGCCCCCGACTTCTCGCTACTGGACGAGCTATGTATCATGGTACGAATAGTAGTACTGCACCAGGGCGTTTTGGCGTGTGATAAATAGGAGGCTTCCCCAACGCAACTAGATGATCTCTTCCTCATCAAAATCTGGCTGATTGGCTTTTCTTACAGCGTCCTCAAACCCAGGGGTTGTCATCATTGGAGAAAACCTGCCAACTCCGATAAGCCCCAAACCCTTTGCAATTTGTGCAACGTCTTCCATGAACTTGTTTAAAGCAGATTTTTGCATTTGTTTGGCAAGCGCATCACCTGGCCTACTTTTGGGCGGAGATGGATCCTTAGGGTTTTTTCGGTCATCTTCACCCGGATTTGAAGGTGGGTTCGGATTATTGTTCCAACGGCTTGCCGGTCCCTGAGGTGTAGTCGGTGGAGTAGGGTTTAACCCTGGGCTCCAATATGGTACCTCATGCCAGGCCTTGCGGTCCTTTTCTTCCTTTCTCTTCGCTTCTGCTGCAAGCTTTTTAGATTTCTCCATAATCGCTATATTTTCCTTTTCGACGTCCTCAATGGTCAAATCCATCAACTCATTGTCTTTGGCATCTTTTTTCGTAAACCCGTCACCACCTAAATAATCACCAGGAATTGTATCTTCCTTAGCCGAGGCCCCGCGACCGGGGGTGTTATTGGATTGAGGAGATTTGGTCTTGCCCTCTTTCTGCGTCGTTTCCGTCAAATCACCAGAAGGCTTGCCATCACCATTTTGACCACCATCATCATCCGCTTTGCCACCGCCGCCAAATCCAATATTTGATGAGTCCGAACGCATGCCGTTGTAATCCGTGTTTGGACTGTAATCACGCCCACCGTCACGGTCTCCCGGATTGGATTGACCTGCCCGACTTTCATCATGTTCCGCATCCAGCATGCCGAACTCCAACAACCCTGTATCGGGATGCACACTTGCACCATCGGTGATGTTATGCAGCAGCGCCGCTTCTTCTTTGGTGATGTGGGCAAGCAGTTCATCGCCGCCGCGGCCCAGGCTTTGGAGCGCTTGGGCGGTGGTTTGTAGGGCGGCCTTGCTACGGCGCGGCGTCATCTCTTGGCTCAACGCGGCTTCGGTCTCGCCGTCCGGCTTGATCATGCCATCGACCTTGAGGCCTTGGGATTTCTGAAACGCTTTAATGGCGTCAAACAACGCCACGTCGGGAAATTGCGACACGCCCCATTCGGGGGCTTGGTAATGACCCAGCGCACCGAGTGCGGATTTCATCTTCACCACATCCAGTGGCGCGGCGCTGGCGTTGGCGGCCAGGGGCTTGGAGCATTTGACGATCGGATGGGGGCGCATAAAACTCTCGTGCATGAATTGTCTATTTAAACGAAAAAAGGGGGCGACAACGCCGCCCCCTTTCGTGTTCGCACGATGGTCGATTAATCGAGATCGGCCGTGCCCACGGCGGTCATGTCGGCGACATCGACCACGCCGGCGGCGTTGGCGTTCACCAGATAGAACCCGGACGCCGGGACGCCGTCGGTGTCGACATTGGCGACGACGATGTCACCGACGCGCAACATGTCCGACGCGCCATTGAAATAGCCCGTGGTGTCCACGTCGGCGGCCAGATCAATGGTGGTGTAGTGCCACAGCGTGAAGCCGTTGGCGTAAGCGAGAACGCTCAGATCTTTAGATGCATATGCCATGTGTCAGCTCCTTAAACTTCGAGGCAAGGCATGGACACGACGCCGGAGGCATCGATCAGGCCAGCGCCTTGACTCATGGAGTTGTTGACGAAGTGCGCGGCGCGATCGCCGTGCCAGGTGATGTCGGTCTTCACGTCCGCGCCGACGCCGTGGCCGACGGCGGATTTGTGATACCAGTAGCAATAGCGGATGTTGCCCGCGTCTTTGGTCAGACCCGAATGCGGCATCCACAGTGCGCCCAGCCAACGTTTGGCCTGGGTGCCTTTCCATGGCAAATCACCGTCACCGATGTATTGGCTGTCGGCAAATTCTTGAATGTTCAAGAGATCCGACCACTGTTTCCAACCAACAATGGCATAGCGTTCACCGTCATCGGGAACGTCGGCTTCACCTAGCATTTCAAACGCGGTCAACACCTTCGCTTTGGTCAAGCCATCGGTACCCGCACCGGCGGTGTTGGTGGACTTGTCCATTTCGGTGATGACCAGCTCGTCGGTTTTTCGACCCAATGCGTAGGCCCCGGCGCGCGCCACCACTTGCTGTTCGTTGATGTTGGTTTTCAGTTCGTCCAACTGATCGACCCAATCGCCAGCGTAGTAATCATACAAGCTGATTTCCACCGGGGTGTGATCGACGTTCATCACCGGAACCTTGCCGTGACGCGCCTTGGTGGACGCGGTGCCCTTGCCGACTTTTTGGAAGGTGGTGGTGGACCCAACGATGCTGTCCTTGGTGCGCACGGTGTTGCGCAACTTGGCCCCCATCTGCTGATACTGCAGATGCACTTCCGCCTGGAAATGGCGGACGAATGACTGTTCGACGGTCGTCGACATGTCTGTCTCCTTAAAAGTTGAAGTGGGTGTAAACGCGCCTTTTGCGGGTTATGGCGGGCCGCCCGGGGAATGGAATTCCAGGCCCCCCGCCCGCAAAAGGTCGCGAAAATCCCCACCAGGCCGCGCACGAAAAAGCCGGGCTCTCAAACTGAGAACCCGGCCCAAAGCGTGCGCGGTTATCCGGCATGGGACGAAAAAGGGGTGGTTAGAAAATCACCTAAAGAATATAGGGCACTTGTGTCCGGTTGACGTGGAAGCTACCCTCTCGTCATGATTGTTCGTTATTCTATGCTCACATCACTTCTGGTGCTGATACTTTTCGCTGCAACCCCTGTGGTGGTTTGGGCAGAGGATGTCGCTATAGATAGTGATGCGTGGTGGGAAGCACACTACAGCAAAATTCACCGCACCGATGAGTGTAAGGATATTAAAGCGGTCCTGGATGAAGTCAGGGCAGTCGATAAAATCTCTGCGTATACGACCGCACATTCACTTTTAGCTTGGCATTACTGGCAAGGCCCATGCTTTGATAAAGATGCTGCTTTCGCTGAACAGCTACTCCTCAATGTTGCGGAACGTGGAAATTTCATATCTGCCATTTATTTGGCACAGATGTATTTTTTACAAAAAGGCGAAGACGCCCCCTTAGCTAAAGACTGGGCGCAGCGGGCACAATATGCCATGGCGCCTTTTTTTCTCATCAACTGGAAGCAAGCCGTCCACGCCCCCCTTGTCGAGCACTTCAGGCAAAAAGGGCAAGTTCTATCCCCCCACCTTGAACAGGCCTTTTCATGGTTTGAGAAAACCCAACGCGGTGATCCCAACACCCTTTATGAGATTGGCATGAGCTTGTTAGACGATCGCACAATACCGGAAGCCAAGATAGATGCCTGCCATTGGCTGCAAGCGGCGGAACAAAGGGGGCACGCCCAGGCCCGATATCGTCTGGCGCGGCAACTGATTTTTGGTGAGGGGGTTACTCAATCTCTCTTTCGCGCAAAGCTCTATCTGTATCAGTCTGTCAATAAGGACCAAAACATAGATGCTTATATCTTAGTGTCTCAATTATTCGAAAAGGGCAATATTTTTGAAAAAAATCTCCATTTTGCCTATGTTGCGTTACGCAGGGCCCAAGCCGTGGGAGCCGATGTCGAAACGCAAATGGCTCGACTTCGCCCCCAGCTTTCGGCTCGAGATATTGAGTCCGCTGAAGAGTATGCAAGGGACGAGAAATTAACTCTTTATTTCCTCAGTGCCCAACCGCATACCTCCGCCTCTCAGATGCCACTTCATTCCATCTGTTCAAGCTCATCATAGTAGCTCCGTAACGTTTCTGCTTCTTTCAAATAAGGGGACACAATACTAATTTATAATGTAACCCACATCATGGGGGACCATCTCTTGACGGCGGCTCCGGTACGGAGCCACGTGATGCAGGATACCGCACAGCGCGGTAGAACTTGCGCCGCCAAGGCAACGAATATACGCTCGCGTTATGATGGACATGTTTCGAACCTTAAGTGCAGCCCTTCTCCTCACCCTGCTCCTGAGCCCCGCCGCGATTGCGGACGAAGCTCAGGACAAACAGGTGGAGATCGGCGTCAAAGCCTATGACGATGGCGACTACCAGCGCGCCAAGGACATCTTACTGCCGCTGGCCGAAACCGGACACCCCAAAGCCATGAACATGGTGGGGTTGATGCACGATGACACGACGGTGTTTCCCAACGATCCTGTTGTGAAATGTGATTGGTATGAACGTTCGGCCAGTGCTGGTTACATGTCCGGAATGTATAATCTAAGCACGTGTTTCAATCATGGAATTGGCCGATCAAATGATAAGGAACAAATGCTTATCTGGCGCACAAAAGCCGCTGAACTTGGTTACATCCCAGCCATGATAAACTTGGCTGGGATGGATCAAAACCAAGGTGAACACTATAGACGCTGGATGAACAAAGCTGTCAAACATGGTAGCAAATACGCACAAGTGTCTTTGTGGCTCCAGGGCTACAAAAAAGATGTCCCAGAGATTCGTGTCCGAGATATATTTTGTGTTTCACTCAACATTCTCATCCTGGATGGTGATGTTCTAGAATGTGATTAGACTACTTTCTGCCCGGAACTTTCGTTTGCTTTGTTTTATCCTTCTCTGCCAACAAATCCATCCCTTTAGCGAAGCCCGACGACACAGCTTCCTCCAAGGCTTTTGCAGCCATCTTTGACATGAACGTATTCGAGCTGAGCAAATCGGTTTGTTTGCCAAGCAAGCCAGTCGTTGACCCAAGCCGACCACCAAGAAAATCCCGTCCTAGACTATAGCTGAGATCCTTGAGCTGCTCCTTGGTGGACCAGCCTTGCCGGTGCCCTTCCGTGAGGCTTCCGCCGATGGTCGATGTCAAACCGATTGATCCCAATCCTGCGGTGCTGAGCGCAGCACTGCCAATGTTACCTACTGCGGAACCGATCATCGCTGTGGTTTGTTTTCGCTCATCCTCTTTGACCAAATTATCAGCCCAATTCTGGAGATTGTTCACAGCACCCCAGTCCACAGCGTAATCGAGTCCAAGCCAGTCCGCGACCTTTTCACCGCCGACAGCAATGCCCGTAGCAAGGTCAGTAACCGTATGAGATAAAGGCGCAAACGTGGAACGTCCGAGTAGGTTTATACTGCCAACTTCTTTAACCTGCGCCGTGCCTTTTCGTCCCCTATTATGCGGTTGCTGCGCTTTGGGAGCCTTGGCAGCCTGAGGAGCGGACGGTGTGGATAGCGTTGGTGTCGTCGATGCTTTCGATGCCATCCCCGGCTCCCCCACGTCGGCGGCCTTTTGGTCTTGGGTTCTTTCCAACAGGCCGTCTTTGGGTGTCGCCGTCGCCGCAGCCGTGACGCCGATCAGGTCGTTGGCCCAGTTGTCGGTGAAGGTCACGCCGTTCTTGGAAAAGTAGCCGGACGGCGGCGCCTGCTTCGCCTGTTGTTGGCGGTGTTGGCTTTCCGCCCAGGTCTTGGTTTGCTGTTCAATGCTGGGCGTGCCGGCGGGGGCGCGAGAATATGGGCTCGCAATCTCAGAACGGGCGCCGAGCAGAGCCCTTTCCGTCGGACCGCCGGGGTTGATCTGGCCATCGACCTTCAGGCCCTTCTTGTCCTGAAACGCTTTGGTCGCATCGAGCGTTTTCGTGCCGATGTAACCGGTCTGCTCATCCAGGTCGCCCTCATCCACCAAGGCCGCCTGCACCTTGGAGACGTCTTTGGTTTTGTTGAGACCGAGCGGACCGACGCTATCATCGATTGTGGGGCTTAAAGAAGGAGTGGATAAACCCGTGAGGGCATCCTCTTTAAGTAGAGATTGTACGGCGCGGCTGGGACCGGAGACATCGGTGGCGTTCTGCGCATTGTCCGGGCTTTTTGAACCCAAGCCATCCTGTTTTTCAATCCCCGCGTTATGAAATTCAGATGGGCTATAACTTCCACTTCCTGGCCCATATTTCCCACCCGGAAGGTAATCTTCCTTTTGACCGTGATTGTTTTTGGCCATGGCATCGGCATTGCGCACATCGTACGCGCTGTGGGGACTGGTCACATTTCCGCTTAAGACATTTCCCAAATCCTCAGCCAAGTTGTCAAAGAAGCTGGGGCCGCTTTTCTCTTGGCCGCTATCCTTACCGCTATCACTGCCCATTTTTCACCTGCACAATCTTTCCATGTTTCGCAAAGCGCACCCAGGATGCTCCCGGCAATTCAGTTGCGGGAATGTCCTTGAACGTGCGTCTCAGTTGTCCGTAAAGCGCCAAGGCGTGGCCCCCGGGCGCGATGAAATCCATAAAAACGAGGGTGTCGCCTGAACACCAATCATCGGGTTTCAATTTGTAGGCGTCGTGCAAAAATGCCTTGGCCTTGCCTTCGGGCAACCACGCCCAGGATGCCCAGGCGACGACTGCTCCATCGCGAACCAGATAGGTGTGTTGTCCCCGTTCCAGCGGCGGCACGATGCAGCGCAGGATCGTGTCCACGCTATAATTTCGATGGTGGTCGGATCGCCGCATCAAATTCAATACGTGTTCGAGCATGACGTCTCCTGAAAAAAGAAGACCGCGGGCGACCGTTTCTGGTCACCCGCGGTCCAAGCGGCGGGAGCTGCGAATTCAACGCGCTCACCGCCCTTCGGCGCGATGGGCAGAGGGAGGAAGCCCACCTGCGCCGAGCCTATTTACACCGAGCCTTTTGAAGCTTGGCCCGTTCCGGAGCGGTTAGGCGCCCGGGTACAAGTTTTGAAAGCCCTGACGGACTTGCGACACGAAGGACGGATCGCGCTCCTTCCAATAGCGCGGGTCTTTCATCATGCGTTTGATGTCTTGTTCGGATGAACCGGGCCGGGTTTCGGCGGCGCGGGTCAGGGTCGGTTCGCGGTTCTTCATCATTTCGAACATCGCGATGATGCCTTCGGCCGACGCCACCAGGTTTTCGTAAACCGTGGGGGTGAGGTTGGCCTTGCCCCAGGCGCTGAGCTGCGGACGGATCGCTTGAAAGCGTTCCGGACTGCCAAAGTGCTGATGCAGGGTTTCTTCTTCACGTTTGTTTTCGTAACCAGCCGCGATCTGAGCGACCATCGGCATCATGCGTTCGGACGCCAAGTCGTAGACCAGCTGCGCTTGGGATCGTGAGAAGCCGTTTTCAAACAAACGCTGATTGACCTCGTCATCGACGTCGAGCAAGTCGCCGTCGATCATGATCTCGTAAGCGCCGGGATGGTCGGGCATATCAACCGGGGCGGCGGGATTGTCGGGATTGCTGAGATGACGTTCGAGCTCTTGGTAAGATCGCGCCAGGGCTTCGGTGCGCACCACGCCGTTGTCTTCATCCCAGAACTTGGACGGCAGCCACGGCGGGCAGCTGTTTTGAGGGGTATTTGGGGTGTTCATGTGGTCTCTCCTGATTTGTGAATGCATGGATTGATGAAGGTAGAAAACGTCAGCCGCCATCGCGGCCGTGTTGGGCCAACGCAGCGATAAAGCACACCAACTGGCGTTGGCCTTCGATGTGTCGCAGCATGTCGGCGGATGCGCTGGGGCCGAGGGCCCGTTCCAACGTGATGACGCGCAGATGCTTCAACACCTTGTCGCCATCCGGTCCGCCGAGGCACCGGGCATAGGCCAAACGCAATTCCCGACCTGGATCGGGCAGGTCTTCGCCGCCTCCGCCATTGCCATTGCCGCCATCGACCTTGCCGGGGTCACGGTCAAACCAAGCCCATCCTTTTTGAGGCTCACTCATTGCTTGGTTCCTTCAAACGGGTTGAGCGGTACGCCCGATGCCGGTGGGGTATAAGGCCGTGTGATGGATGAATGATTGAACGCCGGTGGCGGAGCGGCCTGAGCCGGTGTGACTGTGGCTTGTTCCGATGGCGACCGGGCGCTGAGCGCCGCCGACAGCGCGCCGAGATCGACGCCGCCGCCAGCTGGAGGCGCACCTTCAGATGTCCGCTTTTGCGCAAGGTCTTGTTCGCTGTGCAGTAATTCTTCGGGCACGCGAAACGCCTTGGCCAACCACCGCGCCGTGCGCACCACATTGATGATTTCCGATGCGCCGCCGCCCAGTTGTTGCACGGCCTGGAACCACGCCACAGCGCCGCTGATGTCTTCTTGTGATTGCCGCCGCGCCAGCGGTGATTTGTAATCGATATCCACGGTGCGTCCATCGACCGCGATGGCGGGAATTTCACCGCGCCGGCGCAAGATCGCCAGGCCGCGATCGATCATCGGGCTGAGCAATTCCGACTGTAGCCGCCCATAGGTCGCGCCCAGAATGCGCGCCATTTCTGCGGACCGCTCCAAAACTTCGGTGGCGCTCATCTTCGGCCCTGCGATCTGGCCAAGCTTGTCGGCCAACAGCGCGGATCGGATGCTCGCGCGCAGGCTTTCCAAGACAAGACCCGACACGTCAAAGCGTCCCGGTGCCGCCAAGGGAGTAAGGCCGCTAGAGCCCACGGCTTTGGGGATAATTGCGCCCGGAACCAACTTGATATTGGCCGGGTTGAGCACGCCGTCATCATCCGCCTGCCAAATGCCGGTCACCGCGATGGAGGCATTTTTCAACACCAGCTCGACCACCTTATTGGCGGTCTTGATATCGGGCAGCGCCTTCATCACCGGCGAACGCCCATAAATTTCACCCGGCGCTTTGAGCCAACGAAAATTGATGAACGGCGATTTTTCGAACCGCCCTTCCGACAACACCATCGCGTCACTCACCAGCCCAGGGGCCGGTTCCGCCACGGCCATATAACGATAGCCTTTGTCATCGGGGAAAACCGCTTCGATGACGGCGATGCGGGTTTCTTCCCCACCAATTATTGAGGCCTTTTCTTCACCCATTTCAGGAGCGTCCGGATAGCGCTGCTTTAATTCACGCCGGGTCAATTCCATACGCCGCATGGTGCCGTCGAGGCGACCGCCAGCATCGTTTTCAAACACAACGTCGAACAATGGCACGGCGGTAAAGCGGAATGCAGAAGCTTCGCCAAGCGGGCTTTCTTCCAGCATCAAACACGCCGTGCCCACGGTCACCAGATCGAGAAAACACTGATGAATTTCGATGGCGAAGTTGGAACGGTCGATATGAGACTGCAAAATCCCGGCAACCTTTTCCAGTTTAGGCGCGACAATTTCACGATCCTTATCGTTGACATCAGCGCCGGGCATCAAGCCCACCCAACGCGCCCAAGGCGGCGTCAAATTGGACAGCAAGCTGGCTGCCAATTGATCCACCGCATCCGGCGCGGTGCCATCGAACAATTTATCGCTGCCCTTGCTCCCCGCTTGGTTATTGGGATTTCGCTGAGGCAAAGTGTAATCGTAGCAATCGTTCCAATGGGCTTCCCAGGTGCGGCGGCGATCCTTCGCACGCTGATAGCTTTGAATGACCGACTGCGGGGTCAAGTCCGTCATGATCATTCTCCCAACAGAGACTTTTTCGGGGCGACTTTTGCGTTCGGCGTCACCAGACCGCGCTCCGACGTCTGGATCATTCCGCCACGACCGCGACGACGGCGCTCCAGCGCATCAAGGCGCTGCTGCGTTTCGTCTACGGTTGTATCCACCACCGGGGTGGGCGCAGGTGCGGCGGGGGCCTGGGGTGAGCTGGTTAAACCGCCCATGATCTTGGTCTCCTTGTTTAGAGGTTAAAGACACAAAAAAACCCGGAGGCCTAACCCCCGGGTTTGCTTTGGACACACTGGTGCCGTTCGTTAAGAGGATTTATATCCTCACATTGCCGCATTGTCAAGGAATTTTTTCCGTTTATCGAAATTATTTAAGTGACGATACAGCTGCCACGGCGTAAAAACCCGCGGCGCGCGTAACCCCAGCACCCTTTTAACGGCTTCGACACAACTGTAAGGCGCCCAGAATAAAGGCCGAGGACGGAGGGGACGCACGATTTCATCGACCACCTCATAACCGTTCATCACCAGCCATGCGCGAATCGGTATTTCCTGATCACCGGGCCACACTTCAATCTCGGTTCCATTGGACAAGGGATTGTACATAACCCAACGATCTCCACTTTCGAGCAGCGCGAAACAATGACGATACCCCGGCCTCAGAAACCGCAACCACTTCAGATCCGCTTCGCCGCCGAACACCACCAGCGCTCGGCGGGCCCGTTGGTCATCCGCCTCACCCCCATCGCAAGCGTCTGAGGTCTCTGCCTCTGGCGGGACTGGCGCGTTCTCAACCGGATTGAGCGCAACGGTCATCATGACGAACAATCCCTTTGCTTTTTAATTCCGTCGTTAAACGGTCCAACGCGTCATCCCACAAAACATGACTGCGCTCTTCTTCGCGCACCCGGGAATCGGGCGGACAGTTGCGCCAACCGAACGACGCCAAAATTTTAAGATGCTCACCAGTGATCACGCGGCGTTGGTGCAACCGCATCACAGCGCGGTATATGTCATCCGGCTCACAGGGACGCGTATGAGACGATGCGGTTTCCGTCAAACGCGCCCCTTCACGGCGGGCGCGCTCGGAGCGGACGTACCAAAACCAGGCTTCCTCGGCATCCAAAAACTCAATCACATGTTTGATGGGGATCGGCCTCTTCACATAGCGGATTTTTGTCACCTTGAGCACTCCTTAATAGGTTTATTGTCCTTATTATTGTATTAAGTTTATTTTAATCCTATGTCAATGCCTGGTCGGCTTTTTTTCCTAGTGACATTTTTTCGCAGTGATGTGACAATCTTCCCATGTTAAAGCATGGTGATGTTTGGAGAGCAGTGGATAGATTGGCGGCAGCCTACGGGCTATCGGCGTCTGGTCTTGCGCGCAAGGCTGGGCTCGACCCCACCACGTTCAACAAATCCAAACGCGTCACCCGTGAAGGCAAGCTGCGTTGGCCGTCGACGGAAAGTATTTCCAAGATTTTGAAAGCCACCGGCGCGCAATTGCAGGAATTCATCGCCTACGTTGAGAATGGCGAAATGGCGGCACCGCGCAATGTGCCGCTGATCGGCTTTGCACAGGCTGGCGCCCGTGGATTTTTTGACGACGCGGGTTATCCCACCGGCGGCGGTTGGGACGAAATTTCGTTCCCCGGTTCCACCGATCCGCATGCGTTTGCCCTGGAAATTTCCGGCGACAGCATGGATCCGGTATTTCGTGACGGCGACATCGTAGTCGTTTCGCCCGAAGGCGACGTGCGCCGGGGCGACCGGGTGGTGGTCAAAACCCGCGACGGCGAAGTGATGGCCAAGGTCTTAAACCGCAAATCCGCACAACGGATCGAGCTCGGCTCCTTCAACGCCGCCCACGAAAACCGCGAAATCCCGCTATCCGAGATCGAATGGATAGCCCGCATCATTTGGGCGGCGCAATAACGCTAGCCACAAATCAGCCGACAAAAATCGCGCACGAAAAAGGGGGCCAAAGCCCCCCTTCTCCACATCATGTCACACAATTCAAGCTGACAGATCTTCGCCCGCGAGCGCTTTGTCGATCAACGTCGCTGTTTCCGTGACACCGTAGAGCGCGATGAAGCTGCCCATACGTGGGCCTTGCTCTTGGCCGAGCAACACTTCGTAGCACGCCTTGAACCAGTCGCGCAGATTCTCAAACCCGTGGGCTTTGCCGACTTCGTAGACTTCGGTCTGGATGTCTGCGCCACTGGCGTCAGACGCCATGCTCTCCAGCTTGGCTTTCAGCTCTTCCAGCGCGGCGCGTTCTTGATCGCTCGGTGCGCGGTAGCTTTTGCTCGGTTTCACGAAATCCGTATAGTAGTTGATGGCGTAGCCCACCAACTGGTCCAAAATCGGCGAGTTTTCCGGCGTGGCGTCGGCGCGGTAGCGGCTGATGTAGCTCCACAACACAGTCTTGTCATCGGACCCGCATACGCTGGCGAGGTTGAGCAAGATGTTGAAGCTCAAGCCCTCGGCCTCCGGCGCGGGCGGCTTGCCGCCGTGAATGTGCCAGACCGGATTGTTGATCTGGTCTTTTTCTTCCTGCTCGCCGAACTTCGACAGGTGTGCCAAATACTCATCCACCGTCTTGGGGATCACGTCGAAAAACAGACGCTTGGCGGTCTTAGGCTTTTGGTACATGAACAACGACAGGCTTTCCGGCGTGGCGTAACGCAGCCAGTCTTCCATCGACAAGCCGTTGCCCTTGGACTTGGAAATTTTTTGACCCTGATCGTCGAGGAACAGCTCATAGGTCAAATTCAGCGGCGGCTTGCCGCCGAGCGTACGGCAGATGCGCGTCGCCAGCTTGACGCTGTCGATCAGATCCTTGCCGGACATTTCGTAATCGACGTCCAGCGCGTCCCAGCGTCCGCCCCAATCGGCTTTCCACTGTAGCTTCACTTGACCGCCGATCACCGGGGTTTCGACCAGTTTGCCGTCTTCGCGCTTGTACACGATGGCGCCGTGAGCAGGCTTGGTTTCGACAACGGGAACCTGCAACACTTCGCCCGTCTCGGCGCACACCGGCAGGAACGGCGAATAGGTCGCACGACGTTCTTCGCCCAGGGTCGGCAGCATGATTTCCATCACCTTGTCATAGTGCGCGAGCACCTTCAGCAAGGTCTTATCCAGATGTCCGGCTTTGTACTCTTCGGTCGCAGACTTGAATTCGTACTCGAAACCAAAGCTGTCCAAAAACGCACACAAACGCGCGTTGTTGTGATGGCCGAAGCTTTCATGGGTGCCGAACGGGTCGGGAATTTGCGTCAACGGCTTGCCCAGGTGCGGAACCAGCATGTCCTGATTGGGCACGTTGGTCGGCACTTTGCGCAGGCCATCCATATCGTCGGAATACGCGAACAGCTTGGTCGGCATGCCGGTCAGCAGTTCGAACGCGTGGCGCACCATGGTGGTGCGCGCCACTTCACCGAACGTGCCGATGTGCGGTAGGCCCGACGGGCCGTAACCGGTTTCGAACAACACATAACCTTTTTCCGGCAACTTGCCGCCCAAGTGTTTTTCCAACGCACGCGCTTCGGCAAAAGGCCAAGCATTTGCGTGCTGGGCCAGTTCGTGGGCTTGGGTGCGTTCGGAATCAGGTTGAAAAGGCATGGTTTTGTACCGGTTAAATGTTGAAAGAGGCCGCAAGGTACGTCCGCTTTAAGCGGGCGTCAACTGGACCTTTCGCAGTGCGCAATCCACTTCGCGGTGAGCTTTTCCGAAACCGCGTTTTGGCGCAGGCGGGAATTGAGGCTGACGAAGTCGACCAGGTCCAGCGGCTGGTCCTGGTTGAAGCAGCTGAACACCACGCTTTGCTTACCCGTTTCAGGGTCCACGTGGCGTTGCAGACACTGGGCGCAGATTTCTTTCATCATGCATTGCATCGGTGCGTTGATGGAGCCAAGCCCCGCGTGACCGGGCTTGAGTAGGTCTTTCAGCACCCCATGGCGCGCGTCTTTAACGGCCTTCATCATCATGTCTGAACCGATGGCGATGATGCGATCCGCATCCGAAAGCGGTGTTGGAATCTCACCCAACTCGCCTGCGGCATAGGCTTGCATGGCTTGCACTATGTTGCCGGTGAAGCTGAAATCGCCCGCGCGGCCCGGGGTAAAGCCCGGTGCTTCGTCGCAACACCACACGATGGTGTCGGCGGCGCGTTCAATGTTTTCGACGTGGTAGCGATCATTCACGCCTTTATACGCCGCGAAGTAGAGCACTTTCGAGCCCGCCGCGCGCAACGCTTGGCCGATGGAAAACAGCACCGCGTTGCCAAGCCCGCCGCCCGCCAGAAGCACCGTCTCGCCACCCGGCGTTTCGGTCGGCGCGCCGGTCGGACCCATCAAGATCACCGGTTCGCCGTCGTGTAGGTGTTGGCACAGATTGGACGATCCGCCCATTTCCAGCACGATCAGTGACACCAAGCCCTTATCGTGGTCAACCCACGCGCCGGTCAGCGCCAAGCCTTCCATGGCCATGCGGGTGCCATCTTTGACCGGAGCCAGAGCTTCGAAATTTTGCAAGCGGAAGAATTGTCCTGGCTTGAACGCTTTTGAGGCAAACGGGGCTTTGACGATCACTTCGATAATCGTCGAGGTCAGGCGTTCAACTTTGACCACCGTGGCAAGCAAGCCGTCGTCCAATTGGCTCACCACATCACCAAAACTGACCGCGCTCGGCTGTGACTTCATCAACGCCGCATCGACATACGGATAGCCCTGCTTGGCGCTGGCCATGGCCTTAACCACGTTGCCAGCGAAGCTGGGATGCTGATCGCCGAAGAAGCTCAGGCTGCGTCCGGCTTCTGCGTTCATCAAGATTTGTACTTCGCCGGGTTTGTCCGACCACTCGGGCGTTACAGCGTTCCCGCCCGCATCCACAGCTTGGAAGTATTTGCCATCCAGCGCGGCGAAGTCCGGGTTTTCGCGGCTGAGCACCGTGTTGGGCTGGGTACCCGCAGCGATCAGAACGGCCCGCACGGGCAAGGCGGTTTCGCGCCCCGTGCCGTGCGGGCGGCCATCTTCGCCGATTTCCTGGATTTCCAGCTTCAAGGCCTGCGCCCAGCCGTGTTCATCCACCTCCACCGCGACAGGCGACAGCAATTCGGCAAAGCGGATACCTTGTTCCATCGCCTTTTCGATTTCTTCGTGGTTCAGCGTGTAGCTGGGCGCGTCGATCAGGCGGCGGCGATAGGCGATGGTCGCCCCGCCCCACGCATTGAGCAGTTTCACCAGTTCTGGGTCGCGATGTTCGGCCTTGGCACTGGCGCGTTCATAGCGCACCGCACGGCCGTGTTCCAAAAACTCATCAGCGATTTCGTGATCTTCGACCGTCCAGCGTTCGCGTAGTTTATCGCGGCCCAAATCGGCTTCCAGCACATCGTAGCGGGCGAGAAATTTATCCACCTGCTCGACATAATACGCCAGCGCTTCGGTCGCGGTGTCGATGGCGGTGAGGCCACCGCCAACCACCACGGCGGGCAGGCGCAATTGCAGATTCGCGAGGCTGTCGTGCTTGGCGGCGCCGGTCAGCTGCAGCGCCATTAAGAAGTCCGACGCCTGCCGCACGCCACGCGCTAAATTACCCGGAATATCCAAAACCGTCGGCTTACCCGCGCCCATGCACAGGGCGATGTGGTCGAAGCCCATGGCGTAGGCTTGATCCTTGGTGATCTGCGCGCCAAAGCGCACACCGCCATACATGCGAAACTGCGCCCGGCGTTCGATCAACAAGCGGATGACTTTGAGGAAGTTTTTATCCCACCGCACCGTGATACCGTATTCTGCAACGCCGCCAAAACCGGCCATGGCGCGCGTATCCAAATCTTCGCGCAGATCGTCGATGGCGCGGACCGGCACGAACTCACCGCGTTCGCCACCAATCGAAATGCCGCTCAGCGCCGGGTCCAAAGGTTCGATTTTGG
>Ga0209345_10000168_pt1 | contig 91444 bp, 107 predicted proteins | sample Cruoilmetagenom7_FD_187294 | JGI IMG/M metagenome (GOLD analysis project Ga0209345, IMG submission 187294) | Oil polluted marine microbial communities from Coal Oil Point, Santa Barbara, California, USA - Sample 7 (SPAdes) (version 2) | ecosystem: Environmental > Aquatic > Marine > Oil seeps ... | reverse complement strand
CATGTAATGGGAATCAAGATAGTAGTAATAAAGAAATATCTAAAAAAGGTAGACATTGTGATGCTCATAAAAAGAATACTCCTATTGCAATAAGTCCGCTTATGGCTAATTGTGAAGAGAGTTTTATCTATAGTGAAGAGGGCAATATATTTGGGGATACTCAGGATGCTATTACTACTATTAAAACATTAAATTTAGATGTACTTTCTAAAGATAGAAAAGCATATCTTTCTGGAATTATATATGAGGATGAATCCTTAGGGTTACTTATTTCTAATGATGATATGCTACAATTAATTGAACGATACAAATTAAAATACATGAAAGAAGGTTTCTTAAAATATGAACCTTTTACACAAATTGTATGTAAAGTATTGTCAAGTTTATCTAGATAGGATGATTAAATAATGGCAAAAGCAGAATTTTATGAAATAATTATTCGAGATAAAAAAGATGAAAAATTAGTAGATATAAATATTATAGAAATAATAAAAAATAGATTATTAAAATTAGCTGATAATGATTTATTATGTAGTAAAAAAACATGTTTAGCAATATTGTCAGATTTTATAGAAAATGAAAGCTCTGCTACATTTGATTTTTCAAAACTAACAAGTGAAGTTATAAATAGTACTATCATATCAAAACCATTAGATAGTATTGATACCTTTAAAGAGTTTAACAATATGGAATCAGATAAAATAACTCCAACTACAGAAGAAATTAATTATATTATGAAAATATCTTCAGAGTATGAGAATGATGAGCTTGTTAAAAAACTAATAGCAAGTGATATAGAGTATTTCACTATTTATAAAATATTTAGAGACCATAAGGGTTTAATTAGTGATTATGAATTAACTACATTTTGTAAAAAAACAATTCAAAGAATGAAAAAAGAAAAAATATTTTTTAATATTTTAAAGTTAGAACATAAAAAGAATACTTATTTACTGATATTTCAAAAGGCAATGCATGGGTTTGATGTAGAACACTTACATGCATATCTAAATACACATCTTTTACTAGAAGATAATATTAAACTTCATTTTAAAAAGATATATGATATATCTTTTATGGATGCATTACAAAATGCAGATATAAAGAACTTTAAATTTTCTTATCAATCCGAATCTAAAAATAATTTATTAGATGATGACTTTGCAACTCCTTTATATTTTTTAACAAAAATGTTAGGCAATTCCATAACTATTAGTGTAAATAATGAAGATGATATATTAGACAATCAAAAACTGTTAAGTTTTTTTGAAATGGCTAATGATGCAGGACTATTAAAAACATGTAAAATTAAAAAGTCAGGTACTCAAAAAGAAATAAACTCTACGGATCAAGGTTTAGAATTAAACTATACAACTAAGCAAACTATTGATAATATAAGTCAGGCAAATGATTTCTTTTTAGAATCATTTAATGATAAAACAACAACTATAATAGATAGGATAAAATAAGAGATGGATAATTATTTATTGATAACATGTTCATTAATGAATAAAATTGGATTTTCTCCTTTATTATTAATAGGATTATTAATAACATCATTATCTCTTATTTTAAATCTAAAAGACTCTAATACATATATAAGAAAGTTTAAAGAGCATAAAAATATTGATAGGTTTATCAATGTAATTTTTTATACATCACTCTCTTTATTATTAATGTTCATAGTATCAGTACTTTCTCAATATATTAGTGGGAGTATAGTATTATCTATAATATATTTAATAAGTCTAATTATAGTTATATGGAACTTATTTATTATAGTATATACATTAAAAAAGATAGTTCAAACATCTTTGAAAGCTGATATATAATGCAAATTCTATTTAAAACAAAAAAACACATTCAAACCCCTTTTTCTAGTGAAAATCGTTTAGAATTATATCCTGATGTATCTTGGGATTCTTCAGCTCATCCATGGGATGATTTTGGATATAAAACTTCATTCCAAGCAAATTTATATTTTAATAATAAAGAATAGGAACTTCCTAATATTAAAATATTAATAGATAATGAAGAAAATACACATAGCTACCTTAAAGCTACTATACTTCAACAAAGTGAATCATTTATTTTATTTCCTATTCCAGATATTAAATATATTTCACTTTCTACAGATACAGAATTTTATGATATATTATATTCATTATTTCATAAGCAAGAAATTATAAATATTTTAACTGATTTACATGATGCAAGTTATATTAAAAATACAGATAACCTTAGTGAATATAAATATTTAATGGAATCAAGTTCTGAAGGATTTAATAGTTCACTACTTAGGGATATGACATCTAAAAAGGCATTAGAGTATGGATGGTTAATTATTGAGAATAGGACATTAGGTAAAAATATATCATTTGACTTAAATTTTAAACTAGAAAATTTTGATAATGAACATAAGATTGAAATAAATTTTAAAGATAGTATCTTCCCACAAAATATAAATGTATTAATTGGCTCAAATGGTACTGGTAAATCTCAAACTTTAATATATCTTATTGATGAATTATTAGGACTTGGTACAACTCAACAATTAAATAAAATACCTGTATTTAATCAAATTGTAGTAATTGCTTATAGTCCTTTTGAAAACTTTTTAGTATCATTAAAAGATACTAAAATAAATATTAAGAGTGTTTATAAATACTTTGGTTTTAGAGATGAAAATGAGGAGTTTCATCAAAAACTTCCATTTGTTAATTCTATAGATAGTATTATTTCAATAATAAATGAAGATTCAGAAAAAGATTTTTTTGTAGATAGACCTAATAAATTTGAAACATTTATAACGGTTATAAAAAAAGCAATTGATTTTGACTATATAGGGTTTGAAATAGAAGAAGTTTCTTCAACATTTCAAACATTTAGTGAAAATTCAATTATTGATAATAAATACTATGTAATTAAAAGTAAAGATGATTTTCTTAATGAGCTGAATATTAATCAAAATAAAATTATAAAAGAACAAGGTATTATATTTTATAAAAATGATAAAATATTAACTCTTAGTTCAGGGCAACAGATTTTTGCTCATTTAATAAGTAGTATAATTAGCTCAATAAGGGAAGATACTATTTTATTAATTGATGAACCAGAATTATATTTACATCCTAATCTTGAAGTTGAGTTAATTGAGTTATTAAAAGATTTGTTAGATATATATAATTCGTATGCAATTATAGCAACACATTCAAGTATTGTTGCAAGGGAAGTATCAAAAGATTATATTACGGTTTTAAAAAAACATGATAATAAAGTAGAAATAACAAGACCACCTTTTGAAACATTTGGAGGAGATATAGAAAGAATAAATTCATATGTTTTCTTTGATAAAGATATTGAAAAGCCTTATGAAAAGTGGTTACAAAAACTTGTAAATGATGCTGGTAGCTATGAGGAAGCAATTGAAAAACATAAGAATAAATTAAATGAGGAAAGTCTAATTTTTATGTATGGAATGAGTATAACAAATGCCATCTAAACTTGAAGAACCAATAATTGATGATGTTAGCTTAATAGATAATATAGTCACGGAACGTGCTGGAGGACGTAATAAACAATTTTTTGAGGACTATAAAAATTCATGGATTGAGAGATATAATGAATACATTAATAATAATGGGAATCCAGAAAATATAGATAATTCTCATATGATACCAAATAAATCAAAATTTATTAATTTATATGATACCAAGCCAGGTATTATCAAGACAGCTATTATTGATTTAGTTAGATACCAAGGGCTAACTTACTGTCCTTTTTGTAGTGAAGCTGGTGTACCTGTTACATTAGACCATTTTTTACCAAAAAGTGATTATCCTGAGTATAGCTTATTATCAAAAAATTTAGTTCCCATGTGTGATGCTTGTCAAGGTGCTGATGCAAAAGGAACTAAAGTATTTAATGATGATGATAAACGTTTATTTTTACATCCTTATTTTGATGATATAGAAGATATAGAAATTCTTACTTTAGAAATATTACCTCCATACGATAAAGATACTAAATATAAACTATATATAAATGAAAGCTTAGATAATGAATTAAGAGAATTATCTATTAGGCATATAGATGAACTAAACATACAAAAAAGATTTAAAATTTATTTTATTTCGCAATATATGAGACTAAAAAAATTAGCTGTATCAATGCTGAAACGTGGTATTAGTCCTGATGAAATCAAAAATAAAATAGAAGATTTTTATGAGGAAAGAAAAATAACAGGAATTAACTACTGGGATACAGTATTTTATAAATCAGTATTAAATAATAATAATCTTTTGAACTATTTAAAAACAATAAATATATCTTGATTTAGAAAAGTAAAATTGTTTAACAGTAAACAAAAAGCAACTAATATTTACACCACCTCAAAATCATGAAGATATAGAAAAGTTACTTATAAACTTAGAACAATATATAAATGAACCAAATGATATAGACACACTTATAAATATGGCTATCATACATTATCAATTTGAAACAATACATCCTTTTTATGATGGTAATGGTAGAACAGGAAGAATCATAAATATCTTGTATCTTATTTTAAATGATTTATTGGATATACCTATTTTGTATTTAAGTAACTATATTATTAAACATAAAAGTGATTATTATAGATTGTTACAGGAAGTTAGAACAAAAGACAATTGGGAAGAGTGGATAATGTATATGCTTGATGGGGTCGAACAAACAGCCTTAGAGACAATATCTTTAGTAAATGATATATCTATCCTCATGAGCAAAACAAAGCAGGATATACAAGGGAAATTGCCTAAAATATTTAGTAAAGATTTGATAGAGATATTATTTAATCATCCATATACAAAGATTGATTTTTTAGTTGATGGATTAGGATTGCATAGAGAAACAGCATCTAAATATCTTAAAGAGTTAGAATCAATTGGTATATTGGAAAGTATAAAAATAGGAAGAGGTAAATATTTTATCAATGTAGCACTTTTTAATAGATTGAGAAAAGGGATTTAAATCGACACATAAATTTAATATGTCGAATAAATAGTTAAATTCCGACATAAGTTATAGCTATGTATAAAAAGTAGAATTATTTCGACATATTATGACTTATTATTTACTATTGTATAGAAAATAGTAAAAAGCTAAATATTTTTACATTAAGGAAAATTAAATTATCTGGCTCTAAAGTTTTTTATTGAAGGAAATACAGGATTAGTTAAAAATATTAGAATTAATGAATAATTAAGATTGTTGATAGCTTCTAAAACTGTAAATTGTTAATAGCATTAGAGCAAGATTGAGTATTGATTTATTTAATTGTATTAATCAGTCGAATAAGTTATAATAATATATATCGAATAAAATGAAAGGGATATTGTGGATAAGACAAATATATTAAACTATTTAAAAGAACATTATCAAGAGTTCCAAAAAAAATACAATATTGAACAAATAGGATTGTTTGGTAGTTATGCAAGAGATGAAGCTACTAAAGATAGTGATATTGATATATTTGTTAAAATGCCTGGTAAATTAGGTAACTATGTAGGAATAAAAGAAGATTTAGAAATAGCTTTTAATAAAGAAGTAGATATTGTGAGAATGAGAGATAATATGAATCCTTATTTAGAAAAAAGAATTATAAAAGATGGTATTTATGCAGTATGATAAGAGTTTAGTTATAGATATATTACATCAAATTATTGATGCTATAGAAATAGTGCAAAAAAGATGTACTTATGCAAAAGTTGAAGATGATTTTTGTGATACTGAATTGGGACAAGAAAAACTGGATAGTATTTGTATGAAACTAATAGCAGTTGGAGAAAGTCTTAAAAATATTGATAAAATTACAAATAAAGAAGTATTAACTAAATATACAAATGTAGAGTGGAAAAAAATTAAGGGGATAAGAGATGTTTTATCTCATCATTATTTTGATTTAGATGCTAATGTAATCTTTGAAATTTGTACTGAACATATAGATGAACTTTTAATTACATTGAAGCAAATAAGAAATGATTTAAGCTAGACACTTTCAAATTTTGTTACCCTATATGTTACCTAGTCTTTTAAACTATCTACTATAATACCTTAGCTAAGGACTTTATGGCTATAAAGTAAGAGTTTGGGAGGAGTGCTTACTCCAATCTAAAATAATACAATCAAACTCACAACTAAATTTTAATAAAGAGTCAAAATAGATAAGTATTAATTAATTTATTAAAATATAGATATAATTACTTTTTATAAAGGAAATAAGTATGAATTTGTTGATACCCGTGGATGATAGTGACATTGATGAAGCTCAAATAGTTCCTGTAGATAGTGTTAAATATTGGTTACTACTTGAACTCACAGAAGGTAAAATAATAAAATCTGAATTTTATCAATCAAGAGAAGAGATAAGTGATTGGGTCGATGTTATTATAGTAAATAGTCAAAAAGAGTACGTATGGCCTTTTATGGAAGAGGGGATAGCTGTCTTAGTTGCTCCATTGCAAAAGGCTATAGATGATATAGTAGAAGCTTATTTCTTTAAAGAGCTTCATGAAATAAATTAAAAAAAGGAAAAGAATGTTTGGATTTAGTAAAGAGTTAAAAAAGTATGATATATCACAAGAGGAATTAGATAAATTACAATATGCAAAATTTAGCACATCAAAAGGTGTAATATGGATCAAGTTATTTCCTCAAAATACACCAAATACAGTAGCGAATTTTGCACACTTAGCAAATATTGGGTTTTATGATGGATTAAATTTTCATAGAGTTATTGAAGGATTTATGGCACAAGGTGGTTGTCCACAAAAAACTGGGACAGGTGGACCTGACTGGGCTATAGCGTGTGAAACACAAGCTGAGGGTCAAGTTCATAAAAAAGGGAGCTTATCAATGGCTCATGCTGGAAAAGATACAGGTGGTAGCCAGTTTTTTATATGTTTTGTACCTTGTCCACATCTTGATAGTGGGCATACAGTTTTTGGAGAAATTGAAGCAGAAGATACAGAAAGCTTTGAAGTTCTTGATTCTTTAAAACAAGATGATGAGATAGATAAAATCGAGATATTTGAATCTAAAGAATAGTTAAAATCAAGGTATTTAACCTTGATTTTATTACATATATTTTTCTAAAACTTTTGGTATTTTGATATTACCATCTTCTTGTTGATAATTTTCCATAATTGCAACTAAAGTTCTTCCAACTGCTAAACTTGAACCATTTAAAGTATGACATAATAAATTTTTCTTACCATCTTTATATCTTATTTTTGCTCGTCTTGCTTGAAATTCTCTTGTATTTGAAATAGAACTAATCTCTCTATAGGTATTTTGACCTGGTAACCACACTTCAAGGTCAATTGTTGTAGCAGCACTAAATCCTAAGTCTCCTGTACATAACTGAACTTTTTGATGGGGAAGACCTAAAGATGTAAGTAAATCACTTGCACACGCAACCATCTTTTCAAATATCTCTTGTGATTGTTCAGGCTTTGTGATAGCAACCATTTCAACTTTATCAAATTGGTGTTGTCTTATCATCCCTCTTGTATCTCTTCCTGCACTACCTGCTTCTTTTCTAAAACAAGGTGTATAAGAAGTAAGAAGTAATGGTAACTCTTCACTAGCGATAATCTCATCATTATAGAGATTTGTTAAACATACTTCAGCAGTTGGGATAAGGTATAAGTCTTCCCCCTCAATTTTAAAGAGATCGTCTTCAAATTTTGGTAATTGACCAGTCCCTTCAAGAGTATTTGTATTTGCCATAAAAGGTACATACCACTCTTCAAAACCTCTTTCTCTATTGAAATCAAGGAAATAATTGATTAAAGCTCTTTCAAGTCTAGCTCCAATACCTTTAAGTGCTGCAAATCTGCTTTTCGCTAGTTTAACACCTCTTGTAAAATCAATCATACCATTGTTTTCACCAAGTTCCCAATGTTCTTTTGGTTCAAATTTAAAAGATGGCTTTTCTCCAATTATTTCTAAAACTACATTTTCATTTTCATCAGCACCCAGAGGCACGGCGTCGTCTGGCATATTTGGAATACCCATGATAATAGAATCTATTATTTGCTCATCAATCTTTACTTCATCTTCAAGTTCAAGTTTTTTATCTTTGAGTTTATCAATTTGTTCTTTTAGTGGTGCAATATCAAGTCCATCTTTTTTATAAGTACCAAATTGGTTTGACAATTGTTTTTGTTCTGCTTGTAAAGCTTCCATAGATTGTCTTTTGGCTTTAGTTTCTAATGTTTTATTTTTTAAATCTTCTAAAATCTCTTTTGAAACACCTTTTTTTTCTAAAGATGAAGCAACTTTTTCAAATTCTTTTTCTAAAAGTTTTTTATCTATCATTTTATAGTTTTCCTTTATTTTTATTATGTTCATTAATAATATTTGTCATCTCTTCTTTTTTTATAAAATCAGCACCCATACTTATTATAAATTGGCTCGCTTGAGCAACAGTAAGGGAGGTTGCTTTTATTTTAGATTTATCTACAATTACTGTATAACCACTTGTAGGGTTTGGACTAGTTGGTATAAAAAGTACATAGATATTTTCATGTTTACTTAGTACATAAGAGGGTACCCATAAATCATTTTTGGGATATTCAACAAGCACAACCTCTTTTTTTACATCTTTATTATTTGGTTTAAATAGTTCTGTGATTTTTCTTGAAATTGAATATATTGTTCCAATTGTAGGGACTTTTTCTAATAATCTATCAATAGCAGAGATGAAAAAAGATTTACCTGCTTTTTCTATAGAGGAACCAATAAAAACTAATAAAAGTACAATAACAATAAAAAGCACAAAAGTATATAATCCACTATTTGTATATGAAGAAACAAAATCAAATAATTGTATTGTTAGAGACTTTACCCAAAATACAAGCTGTATTACGATAAATAATGGTATCAATGCTAATACACCTACAAATAGATACCTAAAAAATTGTTTCATCTTACTCTCCATAAATTTACGGTATTATAACGAAAATTTACTAAGGATTAATTTTTGCGAATATTGAGTGGAATACAACCAAGTGGTACAATACATATAGGTAATTATTTTGGTATGATCAAAAAGATGATAGAATCTCAAAATGATGGTGAACTTTTTGCTTTTATAGCTTCATATCATGCATTAACATCAGTTACAGATAAAGATTTATTACAAAAAAATATTTTTGAAGCGGCTGTTAATTTTTTAAGTTTAGGAATGGATCCAGAGAAATCAACATTTTGGGTACAAAGTGATGTTCCTGAAGTATTAGAATTATATTGGATTTTATCAAATCATACTCCAATGGGACTACTAGAACGAGCCCATAGTTACAAAGATAAAACTGCTCGGGGGTTTGCTACGAATCATGGATTATTATCATATCCTGTTTTAATGGCAGCAGATATACTTTTGTTTGATTCTAATATTGTTCCAGTAGGAAAAGATCAAATTCAACATGTCGAGATGACACGAGATATTGCAAATACATTTAACAATGTTTATGGAGAAATTTTGATTATGCCAGAAGCAAAAGTAGATGAGATTGTAGCAACAGTTCCAGGAACTGATGGTGCTAAAATGTCTAAAAGTTATGGAAATACAATTGATATGTTTGGTAGTACTAAAACGGCGAAAAAACAGGTTATGAAAATAGTAACAGATTCAAAAGAACTCCATGAGGTAAAAGAGTATGCAACATGTAATGTATATAAATTATGTGAACTTTTTATGAATGAAGATGAGTTGCTAGTACTGCAAAAAAGATATGAAACACCAGGGGAAGGGTATGGTCATTTTAAACTTACTTTATTGGATAAAATAAATGAACATTTTGCACCTTATATGGATAAAAGAGAATACTTTTTAAATAATCCAAAAGAGGTAAAAGAGATATTACATCATGGTGCTACAAAAGCAAGAGTTGTCGCTCGAGAGAAATTAAGAGTTATACGAGATGCAGTTGGTTTAAATTATTAAGAGATGAATAGTAGTTACAAAAATATTCTTATCTCGGTTATCCTTGCCCTAATAGGTTATTTTGGTGCTGGATATAATTTCGAAGAGATACAAGCTAGACTTATAGGAGTAGTAATATTTTTAGTGGCAATGTGGACAAATGAAGCTTTGCCTTTAGGTGTTGTATCCCTTTTGCCTATAATACTCTTTCCTGCTCTTGATATACTTAGTACAAATGATACAACGGTAAATTATTCAAAATCAATTATATTTTTGTTTTTGGGTGGATTTTTATTGGCAATTGCTGTTGAAAAAATAGGCTTACATAAAGTAATTGCTCATAAGCTTTTATCTATATTTCCCTCCAATGCAAGAGGAATTATATTTGCTTTAGCAGTCACATCTGCAATTTTGAGTTCATTATTATCAAATACAACTACAGCACTTCTTCTTATGCCAATAGCACTTTTTTTAACAGATATAGCAAAATTAAAAATTAGATTTGTTTTAGCAGTTGCTTATGGAGCAAGCATAGGTGGAATTATAACTCCTATAGGAACACCACCAAATCTAATATTAATGGGCTTTTTACAAGAGAATCAACTAGAAACTTTGACATTTATAACATGGATGTTTAAAACATTACCTTTAGCTATGATTATGTTAATTATTATGCCGTATATACTTTCCTTAGGTGTAAAAAATTTAGCAATTGAAAATAAACTTACAAGTAAAATACTTGACAAAGGGCAAAAAAGATTGATAAAGATTTTATCTTTACTTATTGTAGTTTTATTTGTAAATTCATTTTTTAAATTTAGTGAAGCTGGAATACTCCTGAGTTTTGGACTTTTCATGATGTTGCCAAAAATCGGATTTTTAGAATGGAATGATAGTAGAAAAATCCCTTTTGATATTATCTTTTTATTTGGTGCAGGATTTAGTATTGCAGCAGCTTTTAGTGGAACGGGTTTAGCACAGGCAATTTCAGAACTTCTTTTAGAATTAACTCAATTAAATCCAATTATATTGATATTAATAGTTGCTACCATGGTGACTTTTACAACAGAAGTTACCAGTAATACTGCTCTTATATCAATAGTACTACCAATTATATATTCACTAGGATTATCTTCAAATATTGATACTACACTTATATTAATGGTTGTAACAATTTGTGCAAGTTATGCGTTTATGCTTCCAATAGCAACACCCCCTAACGCGATAGCTATGAGTAGTAAAGTTTTGACAATAAAAGATATGGCAAAATATGGAATAGTGTTTAATATATTAGGGATAATACTAACAGTATGTATAGCTATGATTTGGTGGTAAAATAAAATTTTAGTTTAAACTAAAAATTCTCTTATTTTTTTATGATTGTCTATTTGAACTTTCATATCGTTTCGATGCTGTTTGAGAAAAGATATGTTTTTATAAAAAAGTTCAGATAATCTTTCAAGATCTTTCAGTTCAAGATCAAAATTTTCTATAGGGGTATCAACAAGATAATCCTCTACCCATTTTTGCAAAGAAGGGGCTCTTTGCTCTGGATTCAGTGAATCAATATATCGTAAGCTCTTAAGAGCTTTTAAAGACCAGTTTCTTCTTTCCATGCTTCAATTAATCCTGTAACAACTTTTTTTACTTGTGCAATAGCTGTTAGATTGTTATCAACACCAGCACTAAATAAAGTTTCTATCTGATAAAGATATAAACCATCAAGGTAATATGCAACATCTCCACCATCAAAATCAAGAATATTTCTTAACTCATCAAAAATAGCAATTGAACGATTAATATATTCAAATTTTGTTTCCACATCATTCTCTTCAATTGCTTTTTCAACGAATGCAAGATATTTCAATAAGCCTTCATAAAGCTTCAGTATCAGCATATACGGATCTTCAGTAGTTGCCGCCTGTTGGTTATATACATCTAGTCCCATTAATATCTCCAAATAATTTATTTGAAGATTATATGATATTAATACTTAAACTATATTAAGTGTTTTACAATTAACTAGATGATGTTGATTGTTCAATCATCATTTGTAAACCACCAAAAGATGATTCCATTTGTGAAATAATAGAGGCATATGCTGCAAATTGAGCTGCCATAATGTCATATTTTGTATCTAAATCTTTTATAGCATTCTCTTTGTCTTCTGTTAAGTTTGTTTTTCTTGTTTCCATACTACTCTCTAGTGTATCAAATAAACCACCATATGAATTAAAACTATCTAACATAGACTTTAATGCTGTTCCAAATCCTTCATCTTCAGCTACTCCAATAAATAGATCTTTTAGTTTATCTGGATCATCTATAAGTGCTTTATTTAAAACTGTAGTATCAATTTCTAATAACCCAGTTTTATCAAATCCAAAACCATAGTTTAGTAGAGAACTATCATTTGTTCCATATTCGCCATACATCATATTTTTTATATCAGATAAGATAGATTTTAAAGAAGATGTATCTTGAACACTTGCTGTTTCAGAATAAAGTTCTTCTGTAATCATTAAAACTAGTTCATTATATGTATTAGCAATATCTTGAACAGAAGATACAACTGAACTAGTATCACTTTGTACAGAAACTGAAGATATACCTTTCTCAGCGGCTGTAATTTTAAGATTCCCATCTATTGTTATAGTATTTGACGATACATTATAAGCAACTCCATCAACTGTAGCTTCCATATTTTGGGCCGATAATACATGATTAGCAACTTGATCATATCCTAATGTTGTTGCTGCTGCACCACTTATTGTAAGAGCATTTTCTATTCCTACTTCTTGACTTTTTACAATAAGACGAAACTCTGTATCTGAAACTTGTTCAAGTGATGCATCAATTTGACCACTTAAATTTATATCTTCTACTAGTTCTTCATATGTTTTTCCAGTTGTATCGAAACTAAGTGCAGCCTGCCCACTTGCACCATCTATATCTATTGATAATGTACCTGCATCAATTTGAGCTGTGGTATCTGTGATTAGTATACTTTGATATACATCTTTTTGTGCTAATTCTATAATTTCTACAGTTGTTGTTCCTGTTTTTAACGCAGTGACATCAGCAGCATCAAATAACGCCGAATCCCCAGTTGCTGTTGCTGTTACTTGCTCAAATGCATTACTTCCTGTCGAATATAAATCAAAAGCTTTCACCGAAGATATTAATTCATTTATTTTAGTATTAATATCTGCTATTACTGTCTCTTCTGTATCTATTAATTCTAATCTCGTTGTTAATGGATCTACTGTAGCTTTTGATTCTGCATCATAAAGCTTTTGTATTAATTCTCCATTTAAAGAAGCAGCATTTCCCGTTGCAAATGAGCCTAAACTTGTATAGTCTGACATAATATTCTCCTTGTTATATATTTACTCTATCTTTTTATCCCTAACAGTGTTTGTAGCATCTCATCAATTACTGTTATAACTTTTGCATTTGCCTCATAAGCTGATTGAAACTTTATAAGATTAACCATCTCTTCATCTTTGTCAACTTTTACAAGTTGGTCATAAGTTGATTGCAGTGATTCTTTTACTGCTGTGATAGAGTCTTCATTGAAAATTACTGTTTCTCTATCATCTGCCACAATAACTCTTAATGTTTGAAAATAACTTGAAAATGATTGTTCATCAAGTCCAGTACCGTCAAAGTCAATATTTTCTTTCCATTGTAAATCTGCTAAATAGTCTAATTTTTCTTGTGTCATAATATTGAGAGACTCTTCATTAAAAGTAAGATTTTTTACATTTGCACCTGAAAATAAATTTATATTTACACCTTTATCTGCATCTGGATTTAAGCTTACATCATGAGAACCATATACATAAGTTCCATTATTATTTTCAATATAAGATTCTGTGTAGTTTGATAATGTATTAGCAAAGTTATCAAGCATATCTTTATATTTATTGAAAAGGTTATTTCCCGAATCAGTTTTTATATTTTCAAGTAGTGCATTTAAAGAACCACTAGTTATATCAATCTCTTTATCATATATCTCTACATGAATGTCATCTGTAGCTTTTGTACTTACATTTTCATTTTTTTCAATAATTGCCCGTGAATTTGTATTAACACCATTTCCATCATTTATTAAAATCTCTCCAACAAAGGCACCTGCTTCACCATCTACATTTGCTTCTATTACTAAATATCTATCTATGTAAGTAGTTGCTGTTGTTGATGGTGGCGTTGCTGTTGCAACGGGAGCTTGGTATTTAGAATGAAGCGGACTATCAGTAAGTACTTTATTCCCTTTTTCATCAAGTTCATAGTTACCATTATATGCAGTAATTTTCCCACCAATATCTTTATTTTGATTGATTTGATATACAAGTGCTTGTATAATATTATCACCTGTTACAACACTATTACCAAGACCATCTATGTCAGCAATATTTCCATAAGTATCATAGATAGTTTCTCCAATTGTTACCGTTACAGAGTTTGTAGCATCAAGGGTATAAGTAATACTATCTCTTACACCTTTTGTATCCTCTAAACTACCAGTAAAAACAATACCATTGCTTTCATCATTAGCAATAGCTGAAACATCACCTTCAAAATCTTTGTAGGTAATAATAATTTGGTCACCGACACCTAGTGCAATATTATTTATTTCTCTATTCGGATGAGCATCATTCCACGTATTTATAATATTTGTTTGGTCTGCTATTATTCTTCCAATAGTACTTGTTGCATCTTCTCCAGCAATAGAACCAGCAACTGTAGTTCCTAAAAACACAACTGGTTCTGTAGTTGTTCCTGAAATATCCATAGTTTGTTTTTCTGCAACAAAAGTATCAAAACTACTAAAACTATCTTTTATTGTACTTTCATAATCTTTAGTAGTTGCATTAACAACTGTTGTTCCATCTGGATTTTGAAGTGCATATACATCTTTTTGTGGTATATAGTTTTCTATAAGATTTAGTTCATGTACATTTGTATCAAATCGTACAGCAGTTGTTCCACCAATGTTTATTTGGTAGTTATCTTCTCTAAAAATCTCTACATCTATATATTGCGCAAGTTCTAGTTCAAGAGAATCTCTTTTATCTAAAAGATCGTTAGGAGTATCTCCTGTATTATCTTGTATTTTTTTACTAAGGGTACCTATGCTTTGTAATAAATCATTAACTTTATCAACCGCTTCTCTCGTTTCTAATAGTGTATTTTCCTCTTTTACTTCAATTGATTCATAGATAGTTTTAAGATCTAAAACTAAACTATTTGCATTATTGATAACATCATTTTTATAGATCTCATTTTGTGGACCTGTTCGTAAGTTTTCAATTGAGGAGAAATATCTATTTAAATCAGCAGATAGTCCTGAGTCATCTGTTTCAAAAAATATTGACTCAATATCTCCTAACATAGAATTCAATGTTTGAGTATCAGAGAGCTTAGCTTCTTCTCTAATGATACTTTGGTACATATAAACATTTGTTGTGCGTGATATATTATCAATTGAAATACCACGTCCAGTTATTCTAGAATCCGAATGTTCAATTTCAGAAACATTTACTGCTCTTTTTGTATAGCCAGGAGTGTTTTCATTTGCAATGTTGTTCATTACATTTTCAACTTGTGTTTGTGCTACTTTAAGTCCAGTTTGTGCTACATTTAATGTATTTAACATTTTATACCCCTATTTGATTATTACATTTTAATACAACAATTCTTAAGATTAGATTAAAAAGGTGAAATAGTTTCTACTATTTGTGTACCCCATGGCTTTTCCATATAATCTTGTTCATCACCATTTTTATAATATACTACTTTAAGATTAGCTAGTTTATCCGCTTTAATTGTATTGCTAGCTTCTATGTCATATGGGCTTAGTACACCACTTAGTTTTAATGTTTGTTTTTGTCCATTTACTACAACCTCTTTTGTACCTTGTATTAGATAGTTACCATTTTGAAATTGTTGAGTAACAATAGCAGAAACATTATAAACAAACTTATCTTCAACATTACTACTAGCTTCAGCATAAAATTTCCCTGTACGACTAGGAAGTGTATATCCCATACCCAAAACTTTATTAAGTGCATTAGCTGAATTTTTAAGTAAACTACCCACTATAGACATACTTGTTTCTGGTACATTATCTAAAGAACCCCCAGTTTGAGTTTTCCCATCATCAGTTAAGATTGTTTCTTTATCACTATAAGTTTCTACGGTAGGTTCTTCATTTATATCTACATAAACTATATCCCCAATTTGTAATGCTTTTCTATCTGAAAAAAGAGAACTACCTTGGTTTGAAAAAAGTGACCCTTTTGATTTTGGTTTAGGAGGTTCTATTTTTTTTGGTATTTGATATTTAGGTGTTTCATCTATTTTAACACTATTATTTATACTTTTTGTACTATTTGTACACCCTGTAATAATAAGAGATAATAATAAAAAAAATATAATATTAAGATTCATATTTATTCTCCACTATTGTTTTTATATCTAAAGCTATTTTTACATCTACATCTGTACTTTTTAACATAGCACTTGCTCCATATCTTATCATCACTGGTTCTAGATTTGTTCTAAAGTCACAAATTACCAATAATTTGTCTTTTACTATTTGGATAGATTGTACATTTTTTTGATTAAGAAGTTTTGTAATTAACACCGCTTCTTTATATATTAACTCTTCAAGTTTAGCAGATTTAGAATTTTGTTTTTGTTCAATATCTTTTTTTATTTTTAATTCTGTAGAGAGTTTTATATTTTGTTCTTGAAATTTAGTACTCATATGTTGATAATAAAGCCAAAACATTGAAAGTAAAGATATGATAGCTACAGCTTTTACCATATTTCTTTTGTTATTCTGATTTTTGACTATTATAACCATTCTTGACCTTTTTTTATTTAATTACAAATGATGTAAAAAAGATATCTACTATAGCATTTCTTTTTCTATCATCACCTTCTGGAATTGAATCGTTAAGAATATTATTAATCTCATCAATCATCTCTTCTTTTAACATAGCTTTTCCACCTACAGTTAAAAGTTCTTCACTGCTTCTCGCACTCACTTGTCTTATTACAGAATCAATTATTTCAGCTTTTGTATCTTCTAGTATAGATTCAATAGTAGGTTCAGTAGTTTTTAGAGTAAAAGAGAGTTTCATTAGTTTTGCTCTCCCCTTTGCATCAGTTATATTGAGCACTAAACTATCAATATTAGCTTTATATGTTTCTCCAATATCCTTTTTTTTGGTTGTGTTCACTTGTTCTGTTTGTGTAGTAGGGGTATTTGTTTTATCATCTAATATTCCTTTAGAATATAAAAAATACCCAATTCCACCAACTGCTACAAGTAATACAACTATAAGTATAATTAGAATCATCATCATTGGATTTACACCACTTTTTTTCTCTACTGTAACTTCTTCTTCAGCCATACTAATTCTCCTCTTTATTTGTTTGTTCTTTTATTATTCTCATTTTTTTCATTATTAGAGTTGAGGTTTGAGTATCCAATTTTTTAAGTATACTCATAACTCGTTTTTCATTCATTCTTATCATTATATCAAAGACTTCATCAATTTTACCGTTATTTATCATTTCATTAAAAATATTTATAACAACACCTAGTTTCATTTTATCATACATTTTCATCGCTTTTGATGTTATAACACGATTTATTTCATCCAAAGTTTTTTGGTTTTCATCTTTTAATGCTTGTATGTTTTTTTCTGCTGTTTTTATACTTTTTTGTATATTTTCTAATTGTACTTTATTTTTTTGGTATTCTAATTCTTTTTTTTCATAAAATTCATTGAGTTCATCTTTTATAGCTATGAGTTCTTGTTTCTCTTTATATAAATCACCTTGTTGTACATTGAGAGCAAATAGTTGATGTACTAAGAGTAACGGAAATAATACTTTTTTAAGAGACATTAAGAGCCTTTTTGTTTTGAATATATTTCACTTGCATATACTCAGAAGAAGTAATATCTTCTTGTTTTTGAATACTTTTTAACTTTTCTTTTTTCTGTTCTTGTAAAATATAGTTGAACTGTTCACTTTCTTTGTTTAAATCAATTATTATATTATTATGATGTTCTACTTGTTGGAGATAATGAAGTTTCCGTCGACCAAGCTGAATCATATGTTCTTTCATTGTGTCTTTGTGAATTTGTAAAACTCTAAAATCTGAAATTGCACCCATAATATTTACACTAGCTGTATTTAAAGAATGATTAGTTTCCGTTAGTTCTTTATTAATAGTATCTATTTTAGCTACAACTTGCTGTTTTAATAAGAGTTGTTGATTTATTTGTTGCTGTTTTAATTTGTAAATTTTTTCTATCATTGTGTTTTTCCAAAAGTTATAATAACATCCCAAAGTTCAAAGGTATATTGTTCTATATGGTCACCAATCCAAGGAAGAGTAATAACTATAAAAATAGACACAATAATCATTTTTGGAACAAAAGACAATGAAGCATCACTAATTTGTGTAACAGCTTGAAAAATACTAATTATTAAACCAATAACCATACTTACGATTAAAGAAGGTAATCCAAGCAAAAGGATAATTTTTACAGTACTTTGTGATATTGCAATTAAGTCCATGTTACTCTTTTATTTTTATTGTAATCTCAATAGTTTTATTATTTAATAGTTCACTTAATAGTTTTGATAAACCAGCAGTGTTTATATCTTGCTCAACTTGAATAGGTATATCTGGAATTATATCTTCAATTAAAGGTTCTTCTAATAAAGGGACATCTTCTTCAGAAACTTCCTCTTTATTCTCATTTATCTCTTCCAAATCTTCTATAAGAATTTCATCTTTTAAGTTTGTATTTTCAAGAGTTGATTCTTTTGGTTCTTTTCCCAAAGCATCTAGTACATCAGATTCAATTAGTGCATCTAGTTGTGATAGTTCATTATCCATTTTACAGTTCCTTATTCTTTTGGAAGAGATTGACTAATAGCTTCCATTGTATCATTCTCTAGCATATCATCAATTGAAGTTATCTCATGAGCTTTTGGTGTAGAATTTTCTATAGATTCTAACCTTTTTTCTATGTGGATCATTAGGTCATTATAGGTTCTAATACTTACATCACCTACTCCATGATGATCTAAATATCTTTGAGTTAACCCATCCTTAGGAATTAAAAATTTAAAAAGTTTAGTTAAAAGGGTATCTTCTATAATTTTATTTTGATCGATTATAAATATCTGAGTAGGATCCTCTTCGATAAGTTCTTCTAAATCGTAAAGATACTCAACATCAATAACTTCACCATCTCTAATTTTAAACCTAATATTTCCATGGTCTAAAATTTTATGAATTTCCATTTTAAAAGATAGCTCACCATAAATATATATATTCAAAATAAACCTTAATTAAATTATTTTCAAATATTATATCTATATTTTATTAAAGTTTAGATAAAATGTTTTCAATTACAAAATAGTATAGGATGTTTAATTTTGAGAAATATTTTATTGGCTTTTTTTATATCGTTAACTATTTATGGACAAACGATTAAAGATATATCAAATATCGTAGGAATTAGGGACAATCAGCTAGTAGGATATGGTTTGGTTGTTGGTGCTCGTGCAGGGGGAGATACTGATATTTCTAAGCAAACATTGCAAAATCTTTTACGAAACGCAAACATTAAAATAGATGCAGGAGATGCAGGAGATGCGGGTGCAGTTATGGTAACAGCAACTCTTCCTGCTTTTGCCAGACAAGGTGATAAGCTTAAAGTTGAGGTTTCTTCTATTGATGGAGCAAACTTAGATGGAGCAAAATTATTAGTTACACAACTTAAAGGGATAGATGGAAAAGTTTATGCATTAGCCCAAGGGACAATAATAGGTGTAACAGGTGAGCAATCAAAAGGAAGAAGAACTTCTGAATCTAAAACTGGATATATCTATGATGGTGCAATTGTTGAAAATGAAGTTGATTATAACTTGCGTGATGAAAAATCTATCAGATTAAGTTTATTAGAACAAAATGCAAAAATAGCGGCACTTTGTGAAGAAAAAATAAATGCAAAATTTGGTAAAAATATTGCAATGGCTTATGATACAAGAACAATTGATATTAGAAAGCCATTAGATATGTCAATAGTACGATTTATTGCGGAGATACAAAGCATAGAAATTGATAGTATGATGAAGAAAAAAGTTATTATTGACCCTGTAAGAGAGATAATTGTTGCAGGTGCAGATATTACAGTGAGTCCTGTAACAGTTTCACGAGAAAATTTTACATTACGTATTAAAAAATCTGATCTTGATGACAAGGCTTGGGCAGATCCAGTTGCAAATACTGGTACAAATATAGGAGATGATACTCGAATAGAAAAAATTGATGGAGTACAAGAAGTTGATATAGATAATGCATTGATAAATACAAAAAATCAACCTACTGTATCAGATTTGATGAAAGCTATGAAAACTATGAAGCTAGATATAACAGAGATTATAGAAACTATTAAAATGATAGATGATCTTGGTGCAATTAATGCAGATGTAGAGATGGTGAAGTGATATGGCAGAATTTTTAAGTCAAGATGAAATTGATGCGTTATTAGACATAGCAGATGAAGATGGTGGTTTAGAAGAGATACCTGAAGATTCAGTTCCAACATCTAAAGATAAAAGTTATGCTATCTATGATTTTAAAAAGCCAAATAGAATTTCAGCAGATCAAATGAAAGCATTCAGTGCTCTTCACGATAAAATGTTAAGAGCAACGATTAGTGAACTTTCAGCAATGCTTAGAAAAATTGTAGATGTAAAACTTTATAGTATTGAGCAAATGACTTATGGAGAGTTTATCCTTTCAATTCCTCAAATTACAAGTTTAAACACACTTTCAATTAGACCTTTAGAGGGTAGAATTGTTATGGAGTGTAATCCAGCAATTAGTCATAAAATTATTGCACACCTACTTGGAAATGGTGATAGCTCTCTTACTGATTCTACAGAAAAAGAGTTAACAGAGATTGAACTAGAAGTATTTAATCACTTTTACCAATTAATCACAAAACATCTTAAAAAAGCATGGGAAGATGTAGCTACAATAAATTTCAAAACAGAAAGTATGGATACAAATGCAAACGCTATACAAATTATTTCTGATCATGAAATTGTGTTATTAGTTGTATTTGAAATAACTATTGATGATGAATCAGGATTTTTATCTATTTGTTATCCTATATCTTATATAGAATCTTTATTAAATGTTATAGTTGAAAAAATATTTGCAGAAGCCAAAAATAGAAAAGTAAGTAAACAAAAAGATATTAATGCTCTTATGTCTGGTTCCAAAATGAAAATTGATGCAATATTAGCAGAAACAGAACTTTCAATTAAAGATCTATTAAATTTAAAAGAAGAAGATGTAGTTGTATTTAGTAAAAATGCGAATAGCACTTCTTCAAAAATATATATAAATAATAAAGAGAAATGGTCAGCAGTTGCTGGTTCTTCTAGTAATAGAAAAGCGATACAAATTCAATCAAATATAGACCATGAAAAAATGGAAACACTACGATCACTTAAATTACTTCATGAAGAACGATTAGATAAAACAAGAAAAGCAAATGAAGCAATAGCAAGACTTATTGAAACAAGAGATGAGTTTTAGTAAATTTATATAGATATAATTTATGAGTTTTTTATAAAAATTTCAGTATAATCGCCTATAAATAATGAATAATTTAAAGGATAGTTATGCTTTTGACTCCTGGCCCAACCGCCGTACCAGAGTTTGTTAGAACTGCAATGTCAGGTGAAACACTCCATCACAGAACACCAGAGTTTGAAAATATATTTAAAAATACAAGAGAATTACTTTTAGAAATTTTACAAATGCCAGAAGCTGTAATATTAGCCTCTTCAGGAACAGGAGCTATGGAAGCTTGTGTTACGAATCTTACTCATAAAAAAGCACTGACAATTAATAGTGGAAAATTTGGTGAAAGATTTGGAAAAATCTGTCAAGCTCATAATATACCTTTTTCAGAATTGAAATATGAATGGAATACTCCAGCATCTATAGAAGATGTAGTAGAAGTTCTTTCAAAAGATAATGAGATTGATGCTATTTTTATCCAAATATGTGAAAGTGCTGGAGGGTTAAGACATCCAGTTGAAAAAATAGCAGAAGCCGTAAAAAATATAAATAAAGATATTATGGTTGTAGCAGATGGTATAACAGCTGTGGGTGTTGAAAAAATTGATACAACAAATATAGATGCACTGATAACAGGAAGCCAAAAAGCTCTTATGTTACCTCCTGGTCTTGCGATGATTGGTTTTAGTAATGAAGCTGTTTCAAAAATAGAGTTAAAGAGTTATGGATATTACTTTAACCTTGCAACTGAGATAAAAAAGCAAAAAACAAATACAACAGCATGGACTGCAGCAACAACTCTTATTATAGGGCTTGGTGCTATTTTAGAAAAAATAAAAAAAGATGGTTTGGATTCTTTATATGAGAAAACTGCCTTAAGAGCTAAAGCAACAAGAGAAGCTTTAATAGCAATTGGACTTGAAATATATCCAACAACTCCTGCAAATGCGATGACAACAATATACACAGAAAAGTCAAATGAGATAAGAAAAATACTTAAAAATGATTTTGATTTAAATATTGCAGGCGGACAAGATCATCTAAAAGGGAAGATATTTAGGATAAATCATATGGGACTTGTTGCTGATTATGAAGCAGTTTGGGCTGTAAATTCTATAGAAAAAGCATTGGACAAAATTGGTTTGAGAACTTTTGATGGTACGGCAAACAAAATATTTATGGAGATTAATTCTTAAATTATGATTTTTGAACATGAAATACCAACTGGAAGTAGATTATATTTTGGCAAGAGAGCTAAAGCAAAAAGAGAGTTAGAAAATAAAGCAAGTTCTTTTTTACAAAATGCTGGTTTTGAAGAGATTCTTACCCCTAATTTTTCATATACAGGGCATCAAAGTATTGATGAAGATAAAGATCTTATCACTTTAAGTGATGAAGAGAACAACTCTTTAGCATTAAGAGCTGATAGTACACTTGATGTTGTAAGAATTATTTCTAAAAGATTAGGTCGAACTACAGAACATAAAAAATGGTTTTATATTCAACCAATATTTACATATCCTGCAAATGAAACATATCAAATTGGTGTTGAATGGATAGGATATGATACAATAAGTGATATTATAAATTTAAATTGTAATTTATTACAAGAGTTGTCAGTTGAACCAATTGTGCAACTAGCAAATATAAATATACCCCTTATTATATCTAAGCAATATAATGTAGATATAGAAATTTTTAAAAATGGTGAAATTGGTGCTTTGTTTGATTTAGAGATACCTTGGTTGTCTAAGTTAATAAGTATTGAGACAATAGAACAATTAGAAGAAATTATGGAATTTATTCCAGAAGTACTTAAGAAAGAGTGCATAAAACTTATAGATATAACAAAAAATATATCATATAAAAAAGTAAAAATATCTCCCATATATTATAGTGCAATGAAATATTATGACAATATATATTATAGAGTTATTGAGAAGAATTTGACACTCGCTAAGGGTGGAGGATATAAAAGTGATGGTATCAAATCTTTAGGGTTTGCACTATATACGGACAATCTATTAAAAGTTATGGAAGGATAAAATTTTGAGTAAAGCAGATGTAATCGTTGGAATCCAGTGGGGTGATGAGGGTAAAGGTAAAATAGTAGATAAACTTGCCCAAGAGTATGATATGGTATGTAGAAGTCAAGGTGGACACAATGCTGGACATACGATTTGGGTTGATGGTGTAAAGTATGCTTTACATTTAGTACCTTCTGGAATATTAAATCCTAAAGCTATAAATGTAATAGGGAATGGTGTAGTATTAAATCCAGAATCAATAATAAAAGAGATGGAGCAATTTTCAAATTTAGAGGGAAGATTATTTATCTCTGATTGTGCACATTTAAATCTTCCTTATCATAGTTTAATTGATCAAGCAAGAGAAAAACTAAAAGGGAAGAATGCAATTGGTACAACAGGTAAAGGGATTGGACCTGCTTACTCTGATAAAATAAATAGAATTGGACAAAGAGCATCTGCATTATTAGACCCTAAAAAATTATGTGCAGATATTATGAGTTATTTTGAAGAAAATAAAGTAATATTTGATGCAATAGATGTACATACACCAAATGAAAATGAGTTGTTGCAAGAATTAACTGGTTATAGTGAAAAACTATCAAAGTTTATTACAAACACTACAAATATGGTTTGGACAGCAATAGATAAAAACAAAAAAATATTACTTGAAGGTGCCCAAGGAACTATGCTTGATATCGATCATGGAACATATCCTTATGTAACATCAAGTTCAACTGTTAGTGCAGGAGCTTGTACTGGTTTAGGACTTAATCCAAAAGATATAGGTGTGGTTACTGGAATTGTAAAAGCATATTGTACAAGAGTTGGTAATGGACCATTTCCGACAGAAGATTTTGGAAAAGATGGTGACATAATGGCTGAAGTTGGAAAAGAGTATGGAACAACAACAGGAAGAAAAAGAAGATGTGGTTGGTTTGATGCTGTTGCAGTAAAATATGCTAGTAGATTAAATGGTTGTGACCAGTTAGCACTAATGAAGTTAGATGTACTAGATGGTTTTGAAAATATTAAAATATGTACAGCATATGAAATTGATGGAAAAGTTATAGATTATATACCATCAAATATGGATAATGTAAAACCAATATATGAAGATATTGCTGGTTGGGATAGTGTTGTTGGTTGTCGAGAGTTTGATAAGTTACCAATAACAGCAAAAGAATATATACAAAGAATAGAAAAATTAACAAAAACTAAAGTAGGTATCATCTCAACTAGTCCTGAGCGAGAAGATACCATAATAAGATAGGAAATAATATGAAATTAAAACAACAACATACTCCATATATATCAAGAAAAATAACAAAAGATATAGTAAATTCAGATTTTATAGAAGTAAGAAAAGAAAAAGATAGTATAAGTGCTGAGTGTGAAAAAATTTTAAATGCTGATATTCAAAAAGAGATTGAATTGGATGAAGCTGTAAATGAACTTCTTGAAAACCAAGAAGAAGAGATAGAATTTTATAAAGCAGATTATAGACAACTTTTTTGGATGACAAAAAAAAGAATGGCAAATGATTTTGGTGTAAATTTAAATTTTGAAGATAGATTTTCAAATATCGCACATGCAATAATGGACTTTTTGTATGAAGAAGATTTTATACATTTTACAGTAAATGATAATCAGGTAAAAAACCTTATTTCAAATTCTATTGGTGATTTTATAAAAGGATATGATGAAGCAGATACAGCAGCATATGAAAAAATAAAAACATATAAGAGAAAACTAATACCTGGAACAGAAGACTATGATATAGTATTCAATAGATTATATGAAGAAGAATTGATTAAAAAAGGTTTGATATAAAAAGGAATAAAATGGAAAATATTTATATATATTTTGAAAATGGCACATTTTTAAGTGGAAAATCTTTTGGTGCAAAAGGTACCAAAGTTGGAGAAATAGTCTTTAATACTTCAATAACTGGATACCAAGAGATTATAACAGACCCTAGTTATGCAGGGCAATTTATAACTTTTACAACTCCAGAGATTGGAAATGTAGGAGTTAATGAAGATGATAATGAAAGTAAACAAGCATATTGTAAAGGTGTATTTGTAAGAAGTTATAATGAATTTTACTCAAACTTTAGAGCTCAAAAAAGTTTATCTGAACTCTTAAAAGAGAATGATACTTTAGGTATTTGTGAAATAGATACTAGATATATTACTAAAATGTTAAGAGATGAAGGAGCTATGATGATGATAGCTTCAACAGAAATTTCATCAAAAGAAAAATTAAAAGAAAAACTAGAAAAGAGTCCAAGAATAGAAGATATTAATTATATAGAACAAGTATCTACTAAAGAGCCATATATCCACAAATATGCAGCATGGAATATGGATACAATGTCATATAATAAAGCTATGATGAGTGATAAAAAAGTGGTTGTTATAGATTTTGGTGTAAAAAGAAATATCTTAAATGAACTTGTAGAATCTGGTCTTGAAGTTGAAGTAGTTCCAAGTAATTTTAATGCTAGTGATTTAATTAAAAGATTTAAAAATAATGAAATAGGTGGAATCTTTTTAAGTAATGGACCAGGTGATCCGTTAACTTTAACAAAAGAAAAAGAGGAAGTAAAAAAACTTATCAATGAAGATATACCTATGTTTGCTATATGTTTGGGACATCAAATGTTAAGTATAGCACATGGGCATGATACATACAAGTTGCCATTTGGACAACATGGTGGTAATCATCCTGTTCAAAACAGTACAAGTGTAGTTGAGATAACAGCACAAAATCATAATTATAATGTTCCTACAACTATAAAAGAGATAGCTGATGTTACACACATTAATCTATTTGATAATACAATAGAGGGTGTAAAATATAAAAATAAACCAATATTTTCAGTACAACATCATCCCGAAGCTAGTCCTGGTCCACATGAAAGTAAATATGTATTTAAAGAGTTTGCATCACTCGTTAAATAGTTTTACAAAAGGGCAACTTTACCGTTGCCCTTTTTTTATAGAAAAAAATAAAGGAAAATTATGAATAAAGAAACAATAACATTTATAGGTAATGGAAATATGGCATTATCTATTGCTTTAGGATTAAAAGAGATATTTAATATTGAAGTAGTTGGTAGAAGTAGAGAAAGTATAGAAAAGTTTGAAAAGAAATTGGGAATTACAATTGTAAAACATCTTCTTGATGATTTTAATATTACAAATAAAGTAGTTATACTTTGTGTCAAACCAGCAAATATTCAAGTGGTTGGGGCAAAGTTAAATGGAGTTGCTAATGAACTTTTTTCTGTATTAGCAGGAACAACTTTATCAATGTTAAAAGAGAATATTAAAGCTCACTCAACCGTTCGAGTTATGCCAAACCTAGCTGCAAGTGTTGGTGGTTCAATGACAACTCTTACAGGTGATGATAAGTTGAAAGAGAAATCTTGCAAACTTTTTGAATCAATAGGAAAAACACTATGGTTGCATAGTGAAAAAGAGTTAGATATTGCAACAGGAGTTGCAGGAAGTGGTCCAGCATATTTAGCATTAGTGCACGAGGCTTTATGTGATGGTGCTGTAAAACAAGGAATGAAAAGAACTGATGCCGTAAAAGTAGCAAATGGATTATTTCAAGGTTTTGGAGATTTAATACAAACAATGGGTGCAGCAAACTTAAAAGATGGGGTAATGAGTCCTGGTGGAACAACAGCAGCCGCATATTCAAGTTTAGAAAAAGGAAATGTTAGATTTAGTTTTATAGATGCAGTAGAATCAGCATTTAAAGTGACTCAAAAGAAATAGAGGAATATTATGGATAATTTTTTAATAAAATCAAAAGAAGCGACAAAAACAATAGCGAACCTAAGTGGTAAAATAAAAAATGATTTATTACACAAGATGGCAGAAGCACTTCTTACAAATAGTCAATATATCATAAATGAAAATGATAAAGATATGAAAGCTGGAGTGAAAAACAATCTATCAAGTGCTTTAATGGATAGACTTCTTTTAAATAAAGATAGAGTTGAGGGGATGGCAACAGCAATTGAAGAGATAGCAGCACTTAAAAATCCAGTTGGAAGAACTCATGAGGGTTGGATAGTTGACAATGGTTTGAACATACAAAAAGTATCTGTACCTATAGGGGTAATTGGTATTATATATGAAAGTCGTCCAAATGTAACAAGTGATACGGCAGCTTTATGTTTTAAAAGTGGAAATATATGTATCTTAAAAGGTGGGAAAGAGGCTGAAAATTCAAATAAAGCTATTGCAAAAATTTTACAAGATGTGTTAGAAAAAAATAATCTTCCAAAAGAGGCTATCTCTTTATTACCAGATAGTAGCAGAGAGGGTGTAGCAAACTTAATTAAACAGGATAAATATGTGGACTTGATAATACCACGAGGTGGGGAAGCTTTAATAAAATTTGTAAGTTCAAATGCAAGTGTACCTGTAATAAAACATGATAAAGGTTTATGCCATACTTATATTGATAAAGATGCCGATATTCAAAAAGCAATAGCAGTTTCATTAAATGCAAAATGTAGAAGAACAGGTATCTGTGGTGCTATGGAAACAATGTTAGTACATAATGATATAGCAAATGAAGTTTTACCGTTATTACAAAAAGAGTTTGAATTTTCTCATACAGAACTTAGAGGATGTGAAAATACTCAAAAAATTATTAATATTAAAAATGCAAGTGAAGAAGACTTTAATACAGAATATTTAGATAATATATTGTCAATTAAAATTGTATTTAGTGTAGAAGAAGCTTGTAATCATATTTCGAAATATGGTTCAGGTCATAGTGATGCAATAATAACAGAAAAGCACAACTCGGCAGAATTATTTTTAAATAGTATTGATAGTGCTTGTGTGTATCTCAATGCTAGTACACAATTCACTGATGGTGGAGAGTTTGGGTTTGGAGCAGAGGTTGGAATTAGTACAAATAAACTTCATGCAAGAGGACCTATGGGAATTAATGAACTCACAACATATAAATATAAAATTTATGGAAATGGGCAAATTAGATAATTGTATATAAATAAAACAATTTTTGTCAAAACTTTAAAGATAATTTTATTTTATCTATGATAAAGTTACCCAAATTAAACATAGGAGAATTAATATGGCAGTAGTTATTACAGATACATGTATATCTTGTGATGCTTGTTTAGATGAGTGTCCAACAGAGTCAATTGTAGACAACGACGAAAATCCAACAGGTGAGGATATTTATTATGTAAATCCAGAAACTTGTACAGAGTGTGTTGGTGATCATGATCAACCAGCATGTGCTGAAGCATGTCCAACTGAGGGTTGTATCGTATGGGGTGAAAATCCAACTCATGAAGGTGCAGTTGCAGGACAACCTTGCGTAGAAGAATAATCTAAAATAAGATTAATGTAATAATGAAAAGGCAAGAGTTTCAATTCTCTTGCCTTTTTTTATTTTTTTAGCTATAATCCGCAACTTTAATTAATATATAGGAGAATATAATGGAACAAACATTATCAATTATCAAGCCAGATGCAGTTGCAAAAAATGTTGTTGGAAAAATCTTAGATAGATTTGAAACAGAAGGATTAAGAATAGCAGCAACAAAAAAAATTCAACTTTCAAGAGCTGACGCTGAGGCATTTTATGCTGTACACTCTGAAAGACCTTTCTTTGGAGAACTAGTTGAGTTTATGATTTCAGGACCAGTTGTAGTAACAGTTCTTGAAGGTGTTGATGCAATGACTAAAAATAGAGATTTAATGGGTGCTACAAACCCTAAAGAAGCAGCAGCTGGAACAATCAGAGCTGATTTTGCTGAATCAATTGATGCTAATGCTGTACATGGTTCAGATTCTTTAGAAAATGCAAATATTGAAATTAATTTCTTTTTTGCACAAAAAGATATTTGTTAATTAAATTTAATGAAAATAGAGTTCCGAAAGATACCGTTAACTTTAAGTGAATTTGATTTAGAATCAAATTCAGTAAAGTTTATAGGTATTTTTAGTAAAATATCATCAAAACTTGCTAAAATTGATGGAAATATCAAAGGTGATTTAGAAGTTGACTGTTGTAAATGTGGGCAACCTTTTAAAATATCTGTAGATGAAAAAATTGAATTTTTAGTTAGCGACGGTATATACTCTAAAGAAAACGAAGAAGAGTTTATAGTAATTGAAGTTGAAAATCATATTTTAGACTTTAGTGAAATTTTAGAAAGTGAATTAGAATCACTACAATCAGAGTATTATATTTGTAATACTTGTAAAAATAACAACGATTATGTTGAAATAGAATATTAAGGATAAAAAATGGCAGTACCAAAGAGAAGAGTGAGTCACTCAAGAAGTGCAAAAAGAAGAACACATTATAAAATTACTTTAAAAAGACCAGTAAAAGATACAGATGGGACATGGAAAATGCCTCATAATGTAAATCCTACTACAGGTGAATATAAAAACTAATGCTAAAAATAGCAATAGACGCAATGGGTGGTGACAATGGTCCAACACCCATTATAGATGGCTTGATTCTTGCACTGAAAAAAGATAGACATTTTGATGCTATTTTAGTAGGTAAAAAAGAAGAGCTTCTACCTTTAATTCCTCAAAAATTTAATAACCGTATTACAATTCATGAAGCTAATGATGTAATTAGTATGCATGACCATGCAACAGATGCACTTAAAAGAAAAGAAAGTAGTGCTTATATTGCTATAGATTTGGTAAAACAAGGTTTGGCTGATGCGTATGTGAGTGCAGGGCATAGTGGTGCTTCAATGAGTTTAGCAACGCTAAGAATAGGAAGAATTAAAGGTGTAAGTAGACCAGCTATTGCTACATTAATGCCAACAGTAAATGGAACAACATTAGTCTTAGATGTTGGTGCAAATGTTGATTGTGATGCTAAAAATCTTTTAGAATTTGGTATTATAGGAAGAATTTATGCTGAAGATGTTTTAAGTATAGATAATCCTTTAGTTGGATTATTAAGTAATGGGGAAGAAGAATCTAAAGGGAATGAAGTTACAAAAGTAGCTTTTAAACTTTTAGAAAAAACTCCTAGTTTTGTTGGAAATGTTGAAGGAAACGATATATTCAATGGAAATATTGATGTCGTAGTTTGTGATGGCTTTGTTGGAAATATTCTTCTTAAAACAGCAGAAGGTGTAGCAGATACTATTGGTAAAATAATAAAAGATAATTTACGAAGATCTCTTGTATCTATAACTGGTGCAGTATTGATGAGAAAAGTATTTAAAAAATTAAAATTAAAAGTTGATTATGCAGAATATGGTGGTGCACCATTAATAGGTGTTAAATCTCCAGTTATTATTGCACATGGTAAATCAAACTCTAAAGCAATCAAAAATGCTATTTTTCAAGCTATATCAGCAGCAGATTCAAATCTAAATATTGATATAGAAGAAAAATTAAGCCACCTTAAGGATTAATCGTAATGTATGCTTCATTTAAATCAATAGGTGCTTATATACCTAATGAAATTAGAACAAATCAATGGTTTACTGACAGAATGGATACAACTGATGAGTGGATTACAAAACGTACAGGAATTAAAGAGCGAAGAATCGCAAATAAAGATGAAGAAACTAGTGATTTAGGTACTAAAGCAGCACAATTAGCTATAAGTAGAGCTGGTATTTCAGTAAATGATATTGATTTAATAGTTTGTGCAACAATAAGTCCTGACTATATGTGTATGCCTTCTACTGCTTGTTTAATAGCTGAGAAGTTAGGAAGAAAAGATGTTATGGCACTAGATATTAGTGCGGCATGTACAGGTTTTATATATGCATTAAGTGTAGCAAAAGCATTTATTGAATCAGGAATGAAAAAAAATGTTTTAATTATTGGTGCTGAAAAATTAAGTAATATAGTTGATTATACAGATAGAACTACTTGCATGCTTTTTGGTGATGGTGCGGGTGCTGCTATTATTAGTGGAACAGAAAATAAAGATGAAGCTATAGTTGATATTCAATGTAGTGCAGATGGAAGTCAAAAAGATTTACTTCTAACTCCGAGTGTGCAAAGCAGTGAAGCCTCTTTTATGCAAATGAAAGGGAATGAAACTTTTAAAGTTGCAGTAAGAACACTTACTTCTGATGTACATAAAATTATGAAAAAAAACAACTATAAAAATAGTGATATAGATTTATTTGTACCTCACCAAGCAAATTTTAGGATTATAAAAGCTGTTGGGGATGCTTTAAAGTTTGAGGACAAACAAAAAGTATTGACAGTTGAAAAATATGGAAATACATCATCAGCTTCAATTCCTATGGCTATTAATGAATGTTTCGAAGATGGTCGTTTAACAAAAGGAAAGACTCTTTTATTGGATGCTTTTGGTGGTGGACTTACATGGGGTTCAGCAATTGTTAAATTTAATGGTTAAGCTTTAGTTAAATAAATAATTGTTAAAATGATACAAATAGCCAAACTTACTGTGAAGTAAGGACGGAAAGCTACGGATCTTGATTCTAAGATGGCCGAGTTGCAACTTAATAATACAACTCTCGATTTTTAAATCATAATCAATTTGAAATTTATAGGACTTACAATGGTTAAGAATCAGAAAAATGGTAGAATAAATTTTAAGATGATTTTGATAATTACATTGATAATTGCAGGTTTTGTTTTTTATTGGTATGAAACTAAAGATTCTTTAGATGAAACTTATAATATCAAATCAGCAGGCGGAGACTTTGGATATAAGCAAACTTATATTAATAGAACTGGAAAAGATGTTGAAGATAAAAAAATTGAATTATCTGATGATTACTGGACGGGTGGAAAGTTTGGCTTTTAATTTATAATTAAGAGTAAATAATGAATAAAAAAATAACATCAATTATAGCAATTGCAGTAGCTTTAAGTGTACTTGTAATAACAAATATAGATAGTGTTTCAAAAAAAAGTGAACAAAAGTATGTGATTAAAAAATGGGAATCTACATATATAAACTCAACAGGGCAAAAATCTAAAGATAATAAAATACATTTATCAGATAACTATTGGGAAGGTGGAAAGTTTAGTTTTTAATTATAACTAAAACTAAACTCCTCTTTTTTGTAATCTATTAATACTTCTCCACCATCTTTTAAAGAACCAAAAAGTATCTCATCAGTAAGAGGTGTTTTTATATACTCAGTTATAACTCTTTGTAATGGTCTTGCTCCCATAAATTTATCATAACCTTTAGTAGCTAGTGCTTTTTTCGCACTGTTTGTTAATGTTATTTTAATATTTTTGTCAGTTAGATTCATCTCTAAATCTTTGATAAATTTAGTTACAATTTTTAATAAAATTGGTTGTGTAAGTTGTTCAAACTTAACAACTGCATCGAGTCTATTCCTAAATTCAGGTGCAAAGAATTTTTTTACTGCTTTATCTTCATTTAGATTATTATCTTTTGCAAACCCCATAATATTAGCTTGTGTTGCACCAAGGTTTGATGTCATAATGAGTACTACATTTTGAAAGTTTGCTACCGTACCATTGTTATCTGTAAGTGTTGCATTATCCATAACTTGTAAAAGTAATGACATAAGGTCAGGATGTGCCTTTTCTATCTCATCAAGTAATAATACTGTATGAGGGTGTTTTTTTATTGATTCTGTTAATAATCCACCTTTTTCATAACCAACATAACCAGCAGGTGCCCCTATGAGACGACTAACTGTATGTGCTTCTCCATACTCAGACATATCAAATCTTTCAAAATGAACACCCATTACATTTGCTAATTCTCTAGCAACTTCTGTTTTTCCTACACCTGTACTTCCAGTAAATAAAAAACTTCCAACAGGTTTATTTTCAATCCCCATTCCCGAACGATTTATTTTAATAGATTTAACAATTGTTTTAATCGCTTCATCTTGTCCAAAAACTCTTTTTTGTAGATTTTTTTCGAGGTTCTTTAATAAACTTAAATCTGATTTAGTTGCAGTCTTTGGAGGTATTTGCGCTATATTTGCTATTGTATTTTCAACATCTCTAGATGTTATTTTGACAACTTTACCTTTTTTTGTAAGTTTTACTGTCGCTGCAACTTCATCTATAACATCAATAGCACTATCTGGTAAAAATCTATCATTGATAAATTTTTTACTGAGTTCAACTGCGAGTTTGAGACTTTCTCTTGTATATTTTACATTATGGAATTCTTCATATTTAGATTTTAATCCTTCTAAAATAAGAATACAATCATCTATTGATGGTTCTTTTACTTCAACTTTCGCAAATCTTCTACTAAATGCTTTATCTTTTCCAAAATCATTTCTATACTCTTCGTAAGTGGTTGCACCAATAACTCTAAGTATTCCATTACTTAACATTGGTTTTAGGATATTAGAAGCATCCATTGTACTATTTCCAACACTACCTGCACCAACAACAGTGTGAATCTCGTCTATGAAAAGAATAGCATTTTTCTTTTTACTTACCTCTTGTAAAACAGCTTTGAGTTTTTTTTCAAAATCTCCTCTATATTTAGTCCCTGCTATCATAGAACCCATATCTAATGAATAGATTTTTGCATCACTTAAAAATTCTGGCACATTTCCATTAAGAATTTCTAAGGCTAATCCTTCTGCAATAGCAGTTTTTCCAACACCTGTTTCTCCTAAAAGAATAGGATTATTTTTCTTTCTTCTTGCTAATATTTCAATAACTCTTTGTATCTCTTTATCTCGTCCAATAACAGGATCAATTTGTCCTTCACGTGCAATGGATACAAGCTCTACACTATTTTGTTGTAGTGGTGTTTCTTGTGTTTTCTTTTTATAATCTTTTACTTTATTGAGTTCAAGTTGTGTCTCTTCTTCATCTTCTTGTTCTCTAAATTCTCCATGACTTATCTCCTCAAGGATATCAATTCTTTCCAATCCATATTCTTTTAAAAGAAAAGTACAATATGCTTTTTCATCTTTTAAGATATATACAAACATATCTTCACTTGTTGATTCCCCTTTTCCAGAAAGTTGAGAATGAGATACCATTTGTTCTATAGTACTTGTTAAACTTACTGTTTCAATTGGATCTTCATTTTTTAATTCTTCTGGATACTTTGGAGTATTTTCTAAAATATAGTTTTTGAGTTTACTTTTTACATCATCAACATCAATATTTAATTGGTTTAATATACTAAAAATTGACTGCTCTTTTAATAAATAAACAAAAATATGTTCTATAGTTATATATTCATGTCTATTAGCTCTTGCATAATTTACAGCATTTGCAAATACTTTTTGTAAGTTTTTACTTATTAACATTTTTTATTCCTCTTGCGCTATAGCTTTTAATGGGAAGCTTGCTTTTCTTGCCATGTTTTTTACTTGGGCTACCTTTGTGTATGCTATCTCTTTTGTATAAATTCCGCATAAACCTTTTCCGTTATTATGTACATTTAACATTATAGTTTCTGATTCACTTAGTGATTTGTGAAATACTTTTGTTAATACCTCTATAACAAATTCCATTGTTGAAAAATCATCATTGAGTAATAATACTTTGTATTTTTTTGGTTCTTCTAAATCTAATTCATCATCTAACTTATATTCGTAACTTGCCAATTTTTACCCTTTGTTTATTGAACACTGTGTAGCACTATGCACTAGTTGTTCCGCTACTAACTCATTTTCATTAATAAAACTATCAATTTTTAAATCTTGAAAATCATCAATTTGTGCTTTGTGAGAAACTTTTAATACAATTGTAATCGTTGGATCAATACTATTTATTGTTTCACAAATCAGACGAATTTTTTCATCATTATTAATTGCTATTATAACAGCAGTTGCATTTTTTACAAATAAAGAATTTAACATAGTTTTAGAAGCAGCATTTCCAAAAAATACTATATCCCCTTTTTCATGACCCTCTTTTACATGTTGTCTATCATGTTCTATGGCAACATAAGCCAAATTTGAATTTCTTAAGTTTTTAACAATTTTTTGTCCTAAAATTGAGTAACCACACACAATGATGTGATTTGTTATATCAGCACTTATTATAGGTTCTTCTAAAATCTCTGTTCTTTGTGAGTAGAAAAGATTTGTAAAAGCTCGTACATCTCTTAGCACAAGAGAAGTAAAAATAAGTGATATAATAACAACTGAAATCATAATCTGATTGAGTTCACTATTTATTAAGTTGTTTGTACTTGCAAGGGCTAACACAGCGAATGAAAATTCACCAACTTGTGCTAAGGCAAGAGCAGTTTTGATTGCTCTTTTTGTAAATGTAAACATTCTTACAATCAAAAATATTATAATAACTTTTAAAGCTAAAATGGCAATTGATAAACCAATTATAAGAAAAAAGTTTTCAAAGATAGTAGGAAGATTTACCTGCATACCAACTGAGATAAAAAATATTCCTAATAAAATATCTCGAAAAGGTACAAGGTCTGCTTCTATTTGATATTTATATTTAGTTTCAGCAATAAGCATCCCTGCTAAAAATGCTCCAAGAGAATGAGAAAATCCAAAACTATATGCAAGCCAAGCTGATGATAAAACTATAAGTAATATAGCTATAATAAAAAGTTCTTCAGTATGACTATCGACAACATACCCTAAAAATTTTTCTAATACATAAAAACCTAATATAAATAAAATAACACCAACAATAATAGCAGATAATAAAGTATTAAAAACCATTGTGCTCAAAGATGCATCAGCATTTGAAAGGATAGTTATCATAAGTAAAATAGGGATAACTGCTAAATCCTGAAATATCAATATACCAACACTATTTCTTCCATAAGGTCTATGGATATCTCCATTTTCGTTTAATACTTTTAAAACAATAGCTGTTGAAGATAATGCAAGAGCTGAACCAATAACAACTGAAGTTTTCATATCTAATGCAAAAATTTTATTGGCAATAAATGTAAAAATTGTTGCAGTCACAATTACTTGTAAGCTTCCAAAAATAAATACTTCTTTTTTCATTTGTTTTAAGTGATTAACTGAAAATTCTAAACCAATGGTGAACATTAAAAAAACGATACCATATTCAGCAATATGATTTACATAATTATTATTGATATTTACAAAATCTGTAAAAGAAACTATTACAACACCAGTAAAGATATAGCCAACGATTGGGGAAATATTGACTTTTTTTAATATTAAATTTAAAATTAATGATAAAAATAGTGTAAACACTATAACTGTTAATATATCCATTCTACCTCTTTAAAATTGCCATAAACTTTATATATTTAAATTTAACATAATTTTTTGTATAATGAACTTAAAGAATCAATTTAAGGGTATATTGTATGAAATATGGAGAAAAAGAGATAGTTGAATTTGATGTAAATAAAAAAGAAAATTATTGGTTAAATAAACATAAAAAAAATTACCTTATTGATATAGAACTACCAGAATTTATGGCAAAATGTCCAAGAAGTGGTTACCCTGATTTTGCAGAGTTAAGACTTCAATATGTCCCAAATAAAAAAGTCATAGAGCTAAAAGCTCTAAAAATATATATAAATACTTTTATCTATCGTGAAATATCACATGAAGATGGTGCTAATGAAATTTATGATACTTTATATAAAAACCTTAAACCAAAAAAAATGAAACTTGTAGCAGATTTTAAACCCAGAGGAAATGTACATACAGTTATCACTATTAATAGTGAAGATAACAAATAGGAAATAGTAACTTTGAAACAATTAGTATCAAGTAGTGAAGCGGCAAATATTTTAGGGCTATCTTTGCAGGGAATACATTATCGTATAAAAAAAGGGCAATTAGAATCTATAAAACAAGATGGTAAAATTTATGTATATATAGATAACACCAATATTAAAAATCAACAACAAAATAACAATAAGAATACTACTACTCAAAACAATACAAATACACCTAATACTGAACAAATTGCACATATGAGTGAGTTAGCATTAAAATCAAAAGAGGAACAGATAAGTATCCTGAAAAAAACTATTAAGTTTATGAGAAGACAATATACTTCTGAGATAGATCGTCTTGATAAAAATCAACAAAAAATATTAAATGTATTTCAAAGTGAAGTGGATCTTCTAAAAAGTGCTTTTAATGAGATGAAAACATTGTATCAAGTGGAACATAAAGAGAAACAAGAACAATCAAAAGAAACTTCGCATCAAATCGGATTACCATTTATGAACCTCAAGGATTTTTTTATTCTTATGAGAAATTATAATAAAACAGATAACCAAATTAAAGCTATTGTTTTAGAGAAAGTAAAAAGTGGTGATAAGAGATTTATTTACAAAAAAGACACAAAAGAGATAATTATATTTAAAAATGATTTTTTAGATTTAATCTAACTAAAAAATATTTTGAACAGATACTGTACAGTCTGATAATATATTGGGTTTAGTTATTTGTATTTTTAAGCCAGAAATTTTGTACTTTTTATAAAGTTCTTTTTCTAAATAAATAATAGCATCTTCAATAAGCAAAAATTTCTTTTTTTTCATAGTTTTTTTCACTAGTGTTGCAACTTTACTATAATCAATAAACTTATCACTATCTTTAGTGAAAAAATATTCAAAATCTATATCAACTAATACATTTTGAGTTTTTTTTCTTTCAAATGGTAAAATACCAATTATAGTTTTAAATGAGAGCTCTTTAATAGAAACTCTCATATTGCATTTTTGATTAGGCAACCTTCGTTTCCTCACCTTTTATAAGTCTTACAATATTTGGGATATGTTTATAAAAGATTATGAAAGTAATTATATACATTGGTGCATTGGAATCAACACCTAAACCATTTTGCATTAGAATTGCAGAGATTACAACAGCAATAAGCCCTAAAAGTGATGAGATAGATGATATTTTTAATACTTTTGCACAAAAGCCCCAAACCACTGCACCAATAATAGTTGGTATTGGAATAAGGATCAAAAATACACCAAGCCCAGTTGCTACACCTTTCCCACCTTCAAAACCTAAAAAGATACTATAGCAATGTCCAAGAATACTTAAAACTGCGATTGCCCAAAGTGTTTCTTGTGGTAGCTGCATCATCATCGCTACTACAATAACTAATAATCCTTTAAGAGCATCTAAAATAACTGTAGCAATACCAAGTTTTTTTGCTAAAGCTGGATTTGTTTGTTTTACTACTCTTAAAACATTAGTTGCACCTATACTCTTACTACCTTGTTCTGTGACATTTACCCCAGCATATTTTTTTGCTAATAATAAACCAAAAGGGATAGAGCCTACAAGATAAGCAACAATATAAAATATAACATTTGGGTTTGAGAAAAAATCCATACATTTCCTTTTAAAAATAATTGCATATTTTATCCAAATCTGCTTTGATATTAAATTAACATCAGTTTAACTTTAACTTGATATTATTATCTTATAAATATTAAAAGGAAAGATTATGTTTAAAAAATCACTCATAATTATTTTTATTGGGTTTATCTCTTTACATGGAACTGTATTCAGTAAAAAAGCAACGGTTACTCCAAAGTTAATACAACAAGAAAATGGTAACCAATGGTGTCCAGTTTCAGGGGAGAAAATTGAGGAGTATTATAAAACATCTTATACAGCAAAATTACAAATGAATGGAAGCAATAGACAATACTGTAGTATGAGATGTTTAGTTGTGGATATGGATGAGTATGGGATAGATTTAAATACTATTCAGGTCTTAGATATAACTTCGCAAAAGTATATTAAAGCTAAAGATGCCTATTTTGTAGTAGATAGTGAAGTTGATGGTTCTTTATCCCAAAAAAGTAAGCTGGCATTTAAATCAAAACAAGATGCTCTGGAGTTTATAAAAAAATCTAAAGGGACTTTAAAAAATTTTAAAGATACTTTAGATTTAGCAAAAAACTCTTTAGAAAAAGATAATGAGATATTAAAAAAAATAAAAAAGAAAAAGACTTATCCAAGAGGAAAAAGGATATTTGATAAAGTGTGTCAAAAAGAGTTAATAGACCCAACAAACTATATAGAGATAAATGAGTTAAAACAAGAAATTATAGATAAAAACTTCTGTAAACCACTTAAAGAGAAAGATTTACAAGCAGTAGCTTTGTATATTTGGGAAGTAAAAAGATTTGGTGATTTGGATACTATAGAAGACAAAGTGCAAGTAAAAGAGGATGAAAAATGTCCAGTGTGTGGAATGTATACCTATAAATATCCAAGATGGGCTGCTCAAATTTTTTATGAAGAAAATGATAATAAAAAGCATTGGTCATTTGATGGTGTGAAAGATATGATGAAGTTTTATTTTGATGCAAAAAAATGGGGTAATTATCCAATAGCAAAAATAGAAAATATCACTAAAATTTTAGTAACAGATTACTACTCACAAAAAGGGATAGATGGAACAAAAGCATATTATGTAATCAGAAGTGATATTTATGGACCTATGGGGCATGAATTAATACCTTTTGAATCTTTAAGTGATGCTCAAACTTTCAAAAAAGATCATTTTGGGAAAAAAATAATTCAATTTAAAGATATTATCGAAAATGAGGTATATCAATTAGATTTTAACGAATAATTAACACTTAATTGATAAAATAGTAAAAAATAATAAAGGAAGAAAATGAAAAAATTAATGATAAGCTTATTGGCAGTTGTATTTCTATTAACAGTTAATACATTTGCAATGAGTCCAGGAGATGGTCAAGGTATGAAAAATGGTAAAGCGATGGCCAACTATAGAGCAGTACCAAGTTCAAAGGCTGAGATATTACAAGATGGGAAAAATAAAATGTATTGCCCAATATGTGGTATGACTTTACCAATGTTTTATAAAACAAACCATGCAGCGACGGATCATGCGGGAGATACTCATCAGTATTGTTCAATTGTGTGTGAAATAGAAGATGCAGTAAAAAATGGTAAAAAACTAACAGATTTTAAAGTTGTTGATAATACAACATTAAAATTTATAGATGCTAAAAAAGCTTATTTTGTAGTTGGAAGTAAAAAACCAGGAACAATGAGTGTTGTTAGTAAATATGCTTTTGGTACAAAAGGTGCTGCTCAAACATTTGCAAATGCAAATGGTGGGGATATTATGAATTTTGATGAAGTATATAAAATGGTTGAAAAGTCTTTAGAAAAAGATTTAAAAGCTACAAAAATGAAACAGTCAAAAGCTGCGACAATGGGCGAAAAAATATATAATAAAATGTGTAAAAAAACAGATAAAAGATTCACTTCAGTTGCTGATGCAAAATCATTTTTAACTACAAGTGGAATTTGTGGAAAAATTCATGGTAAAAAACATCAACAAGTAGCACTTTTCTTATCAAATAAAAAATAAACTAAAATACAAAGTCTTAAATGGCTTTGTATTTACCAAAATAAACATATCACCTCTCCTCTTTTGTAATAATCACTTTTACTCTTAATAATTCAGTAGTCACTAAATGAAAATTTGTTATATTATAGTATGAAAGAAACAAATTTTAGGATATGTAAATAAAGATGAATATAAAAGAAAAGATAATTAAGCTTAAAGAAGAGCTTGATGTTACAATTGTAGCACACTTTTATCAAAAAGATGAAGTATTTGAAATGGCAGATATTGTTGGTGATAGCTTAGAGTTAGCAAAAAAGTCTATGAATACACTTACAGAAAATATAATATTTTGTGGTGTTGGATTTATGGGACAAAGTGTTAAAGTTCTTGCTCCTCAAAAAAGAGTATTGATGCCAAAAATAGCTTGTTGTGCCATGGCTAAGATGATTGATGTTGATTATTATAATATGAATTTAAAAATCCTCAATGATGCTGGAATATCAAATGAAGATATTTTACCAATTACTTACATCAACTCAAGTGCAGAAGTAAAGGCAGAAGTTGGGAAAATGGATGGATATGTTTGTACGAGTTCAAATGCTTATAAAATTATTCAAAAGGGTTTGGAAAGTGGAAAAAAAATATTTTTTGTACCAGATAGATGTTTAGGACAAAACTTTGCAAAACAAATTGGACTTAAATCTGCTGTTGTTGGAATAGATAATATTGAAGATGTGAAAAATGCAGATATAATTTGTTTTAATGGATTTTGTTCTGTACACCAACTGTTTACTCCTCTTGATGTTGATTTTTATAGAGAAAAATATCCAGATATTTTAGTGGCTGTTCATCCAGAATGTGATCCAGCTATTGTAGATAAAGCTGATTTTGTAGGAAGCACTTCTCAGCTTATAAAATATATTACTCAAGATATTTCACCAGAACAAAAAGTTGTAGTTGGTACTGAGTTTAATATGGTTAATCGTTTAAGAGATAAAAATACTTATATCTTAAGTTCAACAAAACCAGAGTGTCCAACTATGAATGAAACTACACTTGAAGATTTATATAATACACTATTATCAATAAAAAATAATACTTATGAAAATGAGATAACAATTAGCCAAGATGTTGCAAAATATGCAAAAATGGCACTAACTAGAATGTTTGAGGTTTAAATTTAATGGCAATCAATATAAGAAAATTTGTTAAAAATGCAATAACAGAAGATAATGGAAGAGGAGATTTATTTTTTGATATTGCTCCAAAAGGACGATTCACAGCACGTGTTATTGCCAAAGATGATGGGATAATAGCTGGGGTAAAATATGCAAAGGTATTAGCACGAACTGAGAAATTTGACTGCAAATTTTTACTTCGAGATGCGGATGAGGTAAAAAAGGGTGATGTGATTGCAGAGCTTGAAGGGAAAGCTTCGATTCTTCTGAGTAGTGAACGAACATTTTTAAATCTTTTACAACATGCATCAGGGATAGCAACTAATGCAAATAGATATGCAAAACTTTTGGAAAATAGTAATGTTGTATTACTAGATACTAGAAAAACAAGACCTCAGTTAAGAGATTTTGAGAAATATGCTTCAAGAGTTGGTGGTGCAATTAATCATAGACTTGGACTTGATGATTGTTTGATGTTAAAAGATACACACTTAAAAACTATTTCTGATTTAAAGGAGTTTGTAAAAAAAGCACGAAAAAGAATCTCTTGGGTTACAAAAATAGAGATTGAGTGTGAAACTTTTGAACAAGTTCAAGAAGCTATGGAAGCAGGGGCTGATATTATTATGTGTGACAATATGACACCACAGCAGATACGAAAAGTTGCTGATTATAGAGATGAAGAACATCCTCATATTTTATTAGAAGCAAGTGGAAATATAACAGAAAAAACTATTACAAATTATCTTGATAGTGGAATAGATGCTATAAGTAGTGGTAGTATTATTCATCAAGCTACATGGTTAGATTTTTCAATGAAATTTGATTAATATCAGAGGTATTAGTAAAAATAAATATTAAGCACATCTCAATAATTTTAATAATATTTTTTTTATAGGGTGTGATACTAAAAGTAATAATGATATAAAAATTGGTTTTATTTCAGGGTTTAATGGAAAATACTCTTCGTTAGACACAAGTATTAGAGATGGCTTTTTACTAGCATTTGATGAGATAGATTATAAAAAAATAAAAAATATTACTATTATTCAAAAAGATGATAAACAAGATTCTAAGTTTGCATATAAAGTAATGTAAGAATTACTTGATAAAGATCTAAATCTTATAGTTGGAAATGCCACAAGCTCTATGATAAAAATATCATTAAAGATGATTAATAAATATCAGGATAAGTTATTGATATCGCAATAGCAAGTATAAATTTCAAAAAAATATGATAAAAAACTATCAGTTTAATTTAAAAGACTAGAAAATAAGTTAAACTTGTGCATAGTCCAGCAAAAACTCCTGCAACCATATCATCGCCCATAACTCCCCAACCACCAGAAACATCTCGATCTATTTTTCCTATAATTGAAGGTTTCCATATATCAAATAGTCTAAAAAATAGAAATGCTAAGATAGCCATAATCCAATTTTCACCACTCACTCCAGCAACTCCCATAGCTATCCACATACCAGATAATTCATCTATAACTATCTCTTTGCCATCATGAGTTTTTGTAAGCTTTTCATAAATATCAATTTGTTTTACAGCAATAACAGATATAAGAAGAGAAAGTAAAAAAAGTGTCGTAATATCAAGAAATTGCAATAAAGCCATACCAACTAATAAAGAAACAAAGCTACCAACAGTTCCTGGTGCTTTTGGACTAAGACCTGAATATCCAACAGTTATAAAAAACTTATTTAACACTATTTACCACCTTTATCTTTTTCGATACCAAATTTTTTTCTTTTTTCCCAAAGTGATTTTCTACTAATCCCAAGACGACGGCTAAGCTCTGTATCTGGATACTTATCCTGAAAACTAGTAACCATCAATTTTACATAATCATTAATAGTAAGTATTGAATCTACTGTTGAAAGTTTATTTGAAATTTTAAGTTCAATTTTTGGATAAGGAATATCTCCTAAATCTTCTAAAGAAGAGATAATCACATCAAAGTTTTCTATTGTTTTGAGAATTATTTCTTTTGCACTTTTTTTAACATAGTGAAAATCGTAAATATAAAGTAATTCATCTTTAAAGTCATTTGGTTCTATTTTAGCATTATTTTCTAATGAGATAAACTTTATAGTTTTGTCTAGTTTTTGTGCAACTTCAAGAACTATCTTATCTGCTACTCTTTGGTCGTTTGTTTCAATAGCAAATGGAAGTGTTTCTGGAATAGCTGTATCGTGTTCAATATTATAAAAAGCAAAGTCTATATAATTTGTAAGATTCTTTTTCAATTGTTTAAGCTTTTTAAACTCATCATAATGGTATATTTTTCGTACTAATTCATCCATAATAAAAGGTTTCATAATATAGTCCATCGCCCCATCTTTAAGTGGCTTAGTAACAGTAGTATCATTAATATAAGATACTAGTAGTATGATAATACTATCTTTAAATTTTGATATTATTTTATGTACATCACTGGAGCTTATATTTGTAGATAATAAAATAACCTCATAATAAGTTTCAAATTTTATCTCTTTGATATTTGATACATGAGTACAATAGTTTCCCTCTTCATGAAGTCTTATAGCAACTTTTTGTGCTAAATAAACCTCTTCATCTAATATAAGTATATTCATCTTTTTTCCAATTATAAAATTTTAAATTTGCGTTACTTAAAACTACAACACCTTCTGCTCTTCCTATGAATCCCATTTTTTCACCTCTTGTTGCTTTTATGTTTATTTTTTGTTTTGTAATCCCAAGTATAGAAGAAAGTTGCATTTTAATAGTCTCTTTATATGGATTTATTTTTGGTTGTTCTGCTAAAATTGTTAAGTCTATATTAACAATTTCATATCCTACATTATAAACAAAAGTTACAATTTCTTTTAATAATTCTTTTGAATCGGCACCTTTATATTGTGGGTCATTATCGGGAAAAAATTCTCCAATATCTCCTGCACCAATGGCACCTAGTAGTGCATCAATTACACTATGAATAACAACATCTCCATCACTATGTGCTTTAAACCCAACATTTGATTCTATAGCTGTCCCACCTAGAACCATAGGTTTATTTTCTTCAAATTGGTGTATATCAATCCCACTTCCAATAAAAAAATCTTTTGATGGTTCACTTAAACAATCTATCTCTTGCAACTCTTTTCCAAAAGTTAATTTTGTAGATTTATTTGAACCAGATATATAAAGTATAGATTGATTTATATGTTTAATAGCACTACTTTCATCTGTAAATTCAATAGTTGTATTGAGTGCCTCTTTTAAAATTTTTGTATTTGAAAGTTGCGGTGTTTGAATGAGTTTCACCTCTTCTCTATTGATAGTTTTTTCTTGATAGATAACAGTATCAGAAACATCCATCACAGGTACAATACAAGAAGCTTTTTCTTTAGAAGTAATTAAGTCATCAATAATTCTTTTAGGAATACAACATCTTGCAACATCAGTTATCATTACATGGGAGGATGTCACTTTTTGTAAAGCATTGACTATAGATTGTTGCCTAGTGCTACCACCCGCAACAAAATTAAAATCATCATTAAAATTTTTCATATAATTTAATTCATTTTTATGTGATACTACAATTATTTTATCAAAACTATGGAATGATGCTATTCTTTTTGTTACATATAACCACAATGGTTCATCATCTATGCGTAACCACTGTTTTTTTGATTTTAATTCAAACCTAGATGAGTTACCTGCACATAATACTATTAAAGTTATCTTATTCAAATTTGCCTCTTCTTATATAATGTGTAAAAAAGTTACGCATTATATAAAAAATCCACTTAATATGTTATTAGTCAAGATTAAGGTAAACTTATACACTATAAATTAATAAAAAAGGGTTTCATTGCCATTTGTTTTAAAAGAATTTCCAGCTATTAGTGGGAAAAAGATACAACAGTTTCTTATCGATGATGTAGGTTTAACAATTTCAAGTTCACAAAAATTATTAGCAAAATGCCGAGTGTTTGATCAAAATGACAAAGTTTTGCAAAATGGTGAAAAATTAAAATGTGATTTTATTAAAGTTGCTATGTTTGAAGGACAAACAAGGGGACTAAAGCCTATTGTTAATACAAAAGAATTTGCAATATTTGATAAGCCATCTGGAGTAATTGTTCATCCAACTTCAAGAAATACTGAATATTCATTGCTTGATGAGATACGATATCATTTTGGAGACAATGCAAATTTAGCACATAGGATAGATCAAGAAACTTCAGGATTAGTTCTGGTTACCAAAAATAAGTATAGTGATATGATACTAAAAGATATGTTTGAAAATAAGATGTATGAAAAAAAATATTTAGCAATCGTTGAAGGGAAAATTAGTCAAAAAGTTACTATAGATAAGGGTATTAAAAAAGCAGTAAATAGTAAAATAGGTGTAAAAATGGTCACTTCACCTGATGGAAAAGAGTCTATAACACATATAATACCCTTAGAATATAATAAAAATAAAAATCAAACCTTAGTTGAAGCAATTCCTATAACAGGAAGGCAACATCAAATAAGGGTCCATCTTGATTCAATTGGACATAAAATAGTTGGTGATCCTATTTATGGTGTAGATGAAGATATTGCTGATAAATATCTTTTAAAAAAGCTATCTATTGAAGAGAGGCTTTATCATATTAAAGATGAAAGGTTACGATTACAAGCAAATTTTCTTAAATTTAAGTTTGAGTTTAATACGTATGAAATTTATTCAAAGCTTAAGTTTAAAGTAGTAAAATAATAACATGAAGGTTGAAATGTTAAATCTTATTGAATTGGCTATAAAAGATAAGGATAAATTAAAGTCTTTAGAGAAAATTTATTCACTGTATGATCAGTTACAATACTGTGAAAATATAGGAGAAATGGCATCTAGTTTATCTGATTGGCTTACTAAAGAATATGACGTTCAAAATATGCAATTTTCTTTATTTGATTTGAATATGAATTTATCCTCTGTTCTTCTTAAAAAAGGTAAAGAGTTTTTTTTAGATGAGGAGTATTCTTTTTATTTTATAATCAATACACATACAGATATGAATGCAATTGTAGCTTTTAGTGCTACAGATAAAGTACATTATAATATAATAAATGATGATTATCCTTTTATAGAAGTAGCGTTTTTCCAAATATCACCCATATTGCAAAATGGAATTGTAAATAAACAACATGTAGAAGCTTCTTCGATAGATAGTGTAACAAATGTACACAATAGACGGTATCTTATCAATCAGATAAATAAAGTAATTTCTTTATCAAAAAATGATAAAAAAAATATAGCTTTTTTGATGATAGGAATTGATAGATTTAAAGCTGTGATTGAAGAATTTGATTATGATATTGGTGACCAAGTTTTAATTGAATTAGCAAAAGTTATACATAGTAATATAAAAGATTTTGATATTGTATCAAGATTAACAGGGGATGAATTTTTAGTTGCTTTAGTGAATCCTGCTTCTATTACAACTGTTGAACAAACCGCCCAAAAGATTATTAAAGATTTTTCATTAATAGAAGTTATTGTAAATCAAGAAACAAATCAAACAGTACAAAAAACTATTTGTATTGGAATCTCATTATTTCCTCAAGATGGAGAAGATGTAACCCAAGTGTTAAAAAATGCAGATATTTTCTTAAATGTGGCAAAAAATAAAGGAAGATCTCAATATGCATTTTACAAAAAAGAGGAAGAAAGTAGTATAGATTTATTTTAATTTTAGCTTAATTTGTGTATAATTCGCAACTTTTATAAAGGGCGACAAAGATGCGACCCTTTTGTTAAAATAAAACAAAGGAAAGAAAATGAAAAAAGATATTCACCCAGATTTCAAAGTATGTCAAGTAAGTTGTGCTTGTGGAAATGCATTTGAAACAAAATCAAATGTTGAAACTTTAAGAATCGATGTTTGTGCTGCTTGTCACCCATTTTTCACAGGAGAGCAAAAAATAGTTGATGCTGCTGGTAGAGTTGAAAAATTCAAAGCTAGATACGCAATGAAATAATGCTGACATTTGTTCCAACTCCTATAGGTAACTTGGGAGATATATCTTTTAGAACGATAGAAGTTTTAAAAGATGCGGAACTTATCCTGTGTGAAGACACAAGAATAACAAAAAAACTTTTCCAACTAATCTCTGAACGCCATGAGGCAACCCTCCCAAAATTAGATTTTATTAGTCTCCATTCTCACAATGAAAAAGAGTTTTTAACTTCACAAAATAAAGAGATACTCAAAACAAAAAATTGTATCTATTTAAGTGATGCTGGAATGCCTTGTGTAAGTGACCCTGGTAGCCATCTTGTAGAGTTCTGCTTGCAAAATGATATAGAGTATGATGTGCTTCCTGGTGCAAACGCTATTTTAACAGCGTATTCTAGTAGTGGGTTTTCTAATACTACATTTACATTTTTTGGATTCTTACCACATAAAGGTACTAGTCGCAGTGATATGTTAGACAAAGTTATGAATAGTGAGAATTTAGCTATTTTATACGAATCACCACATAGATTGTTAAAACTTTTAGAAGAGATAAATTGTATTGATAATAAACGAGTTGTTTTTTTAACAAAAGAATTAACAAAAAAGTATCAAAAACGATATAAAGATAGTATTGAAAATATTGTAAAACAATTAAAAAATGAAACAATTAAAGGGGAATGGGTAGTTATAATAGAGCCCAAAAAGCAAGAAAATAGTGGTATTATAACTTATAATGATATTAAAGACCTTTCTCTTGCCCCAAAACAAAAAGCAAAACTGTTGTCTAAGCTAACAGGTGAAAGTGTAAAAGATATTTATAATAATTTAATATCTTAAAAAAATTATGCAATTTGTTCAAGAAGAATATACTGTAACAGTTGAGATAAAAAAGTCAAAGTTTATTGCATACTTATTCCCTTATGAAAACTTTAATGAAGTTATGAATAAACTAAGAAGTGAACATAATAAAGCTAGACACTTTGTTTATGCATATAGATACCTTAATGAGTTTGATCAAATTGTTGAAAATAGTAGTGATGATGGGGAACCTAAGGGTACAAGTGGAAAACCTTCTTTGGCAGTCTTAGCTGGAGTAAATATTATTAATAGCGGTGTTATTGTTGTACGATACTTTGGAGGAACTAAGTTGGGTACAGGTGGGTTAGTTCGAGCTTATGGAGATGCTGTTAATGAAGTAATACAAATTGCACATCTACAAGAGTATAAAAAACTTATTGAAAAAAAATTAACATTTGAGTATAGTTATTTATCTAAAGTAGAATATTTATTAAATAAATATGATATTATCATTATCGAGAAAATTTTTGAACAAAATGTTATATTTACGTTACAAGGTTCGGAAGAACAATTTGATTTATTAGTGCTAGAAGTACCTAGAGAATGTAAAATAAAGGAGATAAAAGATTGAAGCCTAACTATACAGCACCATATAGCGGAATTTTAATTTTAATTTGTATTATAAATATAATTTTTAGTACATATTTTATCACTGTATTTTTAGTAGGTGTAGTTTTTAAAATATTTTTAGAGTCTTTAAAAAAACAATATTATTATATTCTTGGGTTTTCTATAGTCTCTTTTATGATTATTGAAGTTGTGCATGGATTTAAATTATTTTCATTAACCGCAACTGCTCTTTTTTTATACTATTTCATTATTCCAAAAATAAAGCATACTTTTTCTTCGTCAGCTATATCTGAATTTATTTATATATTTTTATTTTATTTAATAACATTTATTGTAAATATATTTTATAGTGCATTGACAATAAATGTGTATTATGTGTACTTGTATAATTTTATAATTGATATTATTATTGTAGGATTTATTCTATGAGGTTAAAGTTAATTATTGGATTTATATTTGTTGTTGTAGCACTCTTATTGGGAAGAGTATACTATTTAAGTGTTCAATCAAATGAATATTATGAAAAATTATCAAAAAAGAATTATATCAAAAGATTTTATACTACATCATCAAGAGGTTCTATTTTAGATAGAAATGGGAAATATTTAGCTATTAATAAAGTTGGATTTAGCATCAATATGAAACCTCACCTTAGAAGTAAAGAAAAGTTTAAAGATGTTGAAGAGGTAGCAAAGCTTATAATTAAATATTTTCCAGATTTTAAATATGAGGAACTTTTAAAAAATTATAAGCAACAAGATTCTCCATATCGACATGAATTTATCAAACTAGTTGATTATATCCCTTATGATGATTTTTTTAAGTACTATACAATATTTAATTCTAATGATAATGTTGAAATTGAACTATCAACTCTTAGAAAATACCTTTATAAAGATGTAGCAGCACATATTTTAGGATATATGGGAAAAACGACAGTTAAAGATATTGAAAATGATGAGAAAAGTAAATATTACACACAAACAGGCAGAAGTGGTATAGAAAAGTATTATGATAAAGAGTTACGAGGTGAGTTAGGGTATCAAGATGTTCAAGTAAATTCGTTATACAAAAAATTAAAAGTTCTTGATGAGGTAAAATCTACAAAAAAAGATATCCAACTAACAATAGATATTGAACTTCAGAAATATATCCATGATTTATTTGATACCAAAGCTGGTGCTGTAGTTGTAATGAATGTAAATAATGGGGAACTTTTAGCTGCTGGAAGTTTTCCTGAGTTTGATAATAATTTATTCGTAAATGGAATTAGTCATGCAGATTGGGAAAAAATTAGGGAAGATTTCAATCACCCATTTACAAATAAGCTTATAAATGGACTTTATCCTCCTGGTTCTATTATGAAAATGGGTGTTGCATTATCTTTTTTGGAAAATGGCATTTCTTCAAATTTTAATGTTTATTGTGATGGTGAGATGCAATTGGGTTCACGAAAATTCAGATGCTGGAGTGAAAAAGGTCATGGTCGAACTGGTTTTATAAAAGCTATTAGAGAAAGTTGTGATGACTTTTTTTATAAAGGAAGTTTAAAAGTTGGTATAAATAATATTCATAAAACACTAGATAGATTTGGAATAGGAAAAAAAACTGGTGTTGATTTACCTATGGAATTTGTAGGTATAAATCCTGATAAAAAATGGAAAAAAAAGACACAAAAATTACCTTGGTATATGGGGGAAACAGTTGTTGCCTCAATTGGACAAGGCTTTATAAATGTTACTCCTATGCAAATAGCTAGATATACAGGTGCAATAGCTACAGATAAACTTCAAAGACCTCATTTCTTAAAAGATGATAGTTTAGTAGAATCTGTAGATACAAATATTTCAAAAAAAGATTTACATATTGTGCAAAGAGGAATGTATGAGGTTGCTAATAAAGCACATGGAACGGCACTGTATCATATACGATCAAAAACTACAGTTGCTGCAAAAACAGGAACAGCACAAGTTGTAGGGATTCCACAATCTGAAAAAAAGAGAATGAAAGAGCATGAGTTAGAATATTTTCAAAGATCTCAAGCATGGCTTACTACATATGCACCTTATAAAAATCCACAATATGTGGTTACTATTTTAGTAGAACATGGTGGACATGGTGGAAGTGCAGCGGGACCAATGGCTGGTAAAATTTATAATAAACTAATAGATCTTGGATATATAAATGAATAATTTTCAAAAAGAATTTAAAGAGGCATTGAATTTAATTCTAAGTAGTCATTATATTGTAATAGTTACACATATAAATCCTGATGCAGATACTTTATCTTCTGCTTTAGCTTTAAGTAGCTATATGTATAGAAATAATATAAACCATAAAGTATTTAATAGTAAAAAAGAACTACCTAGAAATTTAGACTATTTACCTAGATTTGACAAAGTGATTGATAAACTACCAGATACTTATGATTTGATAATTTATGTTGACTGTGGCGATAAGTTTAGAATAGGAACAAAAGTTGATAATAATTGTAAATCCATAAATATTGACCACCATCAATCAAATAATAATTATGGTGATATAAATATTGTAAATTTTAATAAAGGAAGTACGGCAGAAGTATTATTTGGATTTTTTCATCATAACAATATTAACTTGACAAAAGAGATTGCCACATGTTTATACACAGGAATATATGATGACAGTATAGCTTTTACAACACCTAGAACAGATAAAGATACATTTGCAGTTGTAAGTACACTAGTTGAAACAGGTATAGATATTTCAAAAATATCAGAACAATATAATATGAGAGCTAGTCTTGCAAAATATAGATTACTTCCAAAAATTTTACAAACATTAGAATTACATTATGAAGGTACAATAGCTACCATTTATCAAAAAGAGGAATGGTTAGCATCTACAGGTGCTAGTTTTAATGAATGTGATGATGTAGTTAATGAAGTATTAAAAATAGCTGTGGTTAAAGTAGCCCTTTACTTACGAGAAGACAGGGAGCATATTAGAGTCTCATTAAGAGGGAAAGGCAATAGTGATATTAACTTATCCAAAATTGCAAGTAACTTTAATGGTGGAGGACATATAAATGCAGCAGGAGCCACATTTAATGAAAGATCAATCGAACAAGTAATTGTAACTTTATTAAAAGCTATTAAAAATTACATTTAGAATCAAATTCTTCTGTAGTAATATTTGATATAAGTGTTTCTACGCCTGCGTCTGCTTCTTTAATTAGCATATTCATCTTTACTTGTAACTCTTCTGTTTCAAAAGGTCCTATAAAAATTTGTGTTTTCCCACTATCATTGTTACAAATAGATATTCTTGCTTGTAAAGAGTTAGTTTGCATTACTAATTCTTTAAATAATTTATATTTTAAACTATTTGCTAATACAAATTTTAGCTTGTTATCAGTAGTTGTCTCTTTTTTATCTTCTATTTTTGTAGAACTGTCTACTTTAGGGGTTGTTTCTATTAAATTTGGAGTAGTATTACTTACTATATGTATTTCTTTTTTAACTGGTTCTTCTACATTTAAATCTTTATTAATCTCTTCTTTTTCCTTAAGTATAAGGGGTTCTTCTTTATTTTGTTTTGCAAACTCAATAAGTTCTTGTTCTTTTTTAAGTTGAATAATTCTTTCTTTTTCTTCTAGTGCTTGTGATTCTAATTCTTCTTGTGTTAATATTTGATATTTAGTTAATAATTCAAGTTTACTATTGAGCCTTTGAGTATTAATATCATTCATTTTAAAATCAATTTTTTTTAATGTTTTATACTGAATTACTTCCATTTCATTTTTTTTTATTTCTGTACTATTTGTATCTTTTGGCTTTTCTATTGGTTCAGGTTCAAACATACCTGACATATACATAATGATACCAGTAAGTATAGTTGTCACTATAAGAGTAGAAACAATTATAATAATCATCTTAAATTTTTTATTTTTGGAGTTATCATCAGATTCTTCTTTTGAAGTTTCTTTTATTGGTAAATCATTTTTTTCTTTTTCTTCTTCTTTCTCTTCAATAATTTCTTCTTCAATCTTTTCAGGAACTATCTCTGGATAATAAGTAGGTTTAGAGTTTGTAAGTTCAGTTATAAATTCATTGAAGTTTTCTTCAAACTTTGTAAATACTAGAGAATCTACACCATCTATATCTATTAAAAATCTATATATGTTTTCTACAGACTCTATACTATTCCCATCGAGTATCTCTTTATGTTTTATATTGAATTTTGATTTACCAAGATCTTCAAATTGAACAGAATTAAGTTCTGTTACTAGACCTCCACAGGTATTAGAGATAAATTCAGCCATAGCATCAGCAGTATCATCATCTATTTTTGTTAATACATCATTTTCCGGAGCTCCCATCATAATATTAAATATTTTTGATGCACTTTGGGCTGGAATATAATATGATAAAAGAGTTGTCAATTTATCAAAAACAAACTCAACATCAACTCGTAAGAGTTCATTATGTTCAAAATCTCTTTCATCTACTTTTGTACACTCTACTAATTTAGTATCTTTTGCTAATAATGCACCAAGCGTAATAGATAGATTTTCTGGTATTAATTTTGATAAATCTGAAGCCATTAGTTATTTTCCATTTTATTTTTTTGTCTATTTTGTTTTTGTTGTTCTAATATCTTTTCTTTGTTTTTTCTATAATATTCTTTTCTATATTCTCTTAGCTTTTCTTTTTTCTTATCTCTATATTCTTTATCATATTCTAAACGAGTTTTTTTATTTTGAGTATAGTATTCTTGTTTTTTGTTTTTATACTCTTCTATTTTTTGTTTAATTATCTCTTCTCTTGACTGAATATGAATTCTTTGTTTTTTTGCAATCTCTTTTAATTTATTAGCAAAGTTACCACGAAAAAGTTCAACTTCATAATCAATTGATTGAACTTTTTTTGCAGCGGTTGTTTGTTTTTTCTGCATTTTTGATTTTAGATAATAAGCTCTTTTTTTTCTTTTATGTTCTAAAAGTTTTTCTTCTCTAATTTTTTTTAATTCTGTTAAATCCATTGAGTCACTAACCTAATCTCTTAGATTATCTTTTTAACTGATTGACTGTTTGAAGCATCGCATCCGTTGTATTGATTGATTTTGAGTTTGCTTCATATCCTCTTTGTGCCGTAATTAGGTTTACCATCTCTGTAACAAGTTGTACATTTGAACCTTCTAACATCCCTTGTGTGATCGTTCCCATACCATTTAATCCCGGTGTTTCATTTATCGGGTCTCCTGATGTATCTGTCTCTAGATATAAACTATCACCTTGAGGTGCCAATCCTGATGGATTAATAAAGTTTACTAATTCTATTTGTCCAAGTGTTTGTAGTACACCAGTAGCTGGTTCGATTGCAGAAACAGTACCATCTTGTGCAATAGAAATATTTATAAGATCATCTGGAATTACAATTTCTGGTTCTACTTTGTATCCTAATCCTGTAACTAAATTTCCTTCATTATCAAGTTTAAAAGAACCATTTCTAGTATAAGCAGTTTCTCCAGCAGGTGTTGTTACTTGAAAAAAACCATTCCCTTGTATAGCCATATCGTAAGTATTTCCTGTTGAAAGTAAACTTCCTTGAATAAAGTTTTTTTGAATACCTGCAACTCTTACTCCTAATCCAGTATCAATACCAGTTGGATTATTAGTATCAGCACTTGTAGCACCCGCCGTGTAGTTTAATGATTGATACATAAGGTCTTGAAACTCTGTTCGGTCTTTTTTAAAAGCAGTGGTATTAACATTTGCAATGTTGTTTGAGATAACATCAATATCTTGTTGTTGTGCAACCATTCCAGCTGCAGCTGTGTGAAGTCCTCTAATCATTACTTATCCTTGTAGTTTTAAGTTTATATATTTTACTAAAATTATTATTAAATATATATAAAGTCCAATTAAGATATAATTTAAAGAAAATTTAGTACAATATGGCGAGATATTAAATATGAAAAAGGGATGATATGCGTATATTAATAGTAGACGATAGTTCAACTATGAGAAGAATAATTGGAAATGTTGTTCAGCAGCTTGGTATTTCAAAAGAGGATTTTGATGAAGCTGAAGATGGGGTAGTTGCATGGAAACTTTTTCAAGAAAAAAATGATTACGATGTAGTTTTGACTGATTGGAATATGCCAAATATGAATGGTCTTGATTTGGTAAAACATATAAGAACAGCGAATAAGACAGTGCCTATTGTAATGATTACAACAGAGGGTGGTAAGGGTGAAGTTATTACTGCTTTAAAAGCAGGAGTAAATAATTATATTGTGAAGCCATTTAGTGCAGACATATTAAAAGAGAAACTAGATGGACTAGTTAAGGGATAACCTATGAGTATGAGTCAAGCAGAGATTGAGGCACTTATGAGTGGTGCTGAAACTATAGAACCAGATGAAGAAGAAACATCAGATAATGAGCAATCAAACGAAGAAGTTCAAGATAGTGCCGAAGACAATATAGAAGAAACTCAGGAGAGTAGTCCCCTTCCAGAAGAAGAGGAAGATGTAAATCAAGATGATATAAATGATATTTTAGCTGGAATTGATGGCATTGTTGATGATGAAAGTGAAATAGAACAAGAATTAAAAGAGGAAGTGGTTAAAGGAACTAAAGAAGAGTCGATGGAAGACTTAATAGATTCAAATCAATATCCTTTACCTGCAAAAAGTGAAAATAAAGTTGTAAACCAATTAAATGAGGTTGCAGATGATAGTGAAGAAAAAGCATCTCAAATTTTTGATGTATTAAGTTTTATTCTTGATGAAAACAATGAAATTCAAAATTATAATAAAAATATGGAAGAATTTATTGACTCTCAAGTAGTATTATTAGATACGTTATCAAAAAAATTCCCAAATATAGATGTATTTAGTGATAGTTTAACAACAGCACAAAATATGGTTGAGGCTTCAAAAAAGTTGTCTAGAAAAGTAGAAGGCGAAAATAACAAAGTATTCGAAGCAATGGAGTTAATGCAGTATCATGACATTAATCGTCAAAAAATAGAGCGAGTAATGGCTGTTATTAGAAAGTTAAATAGCTATTTAAATGGTATTTTTGAAGATGATAATAACAAACCAGAAGTGCAAATTGCAAAACATATTTCAGGAGATTCCAATGATATTGTTGGTGCAGAAGATATTGACTCGTTAATTTCAGAATTTTCTAAAGAAGGATAAATTATGACACAAGGACTACATCCATTAGCAGCTAATATGGTTAATCAACTTAATAGAGTTGATGTTATTTCTAATAATTTAGCAAATGCGAATACAAAAGGGTTTAAAGAAGATAGCCTTGTTGAGGGTTCTTTTAATCATTATTTAGACAAAGCACAAAAAGAAGGTGAAGAGCCTTTAAAATTAAGTGAAATTATGAATACTATTCCAAAAATTGATGGGGAGTATATGAATCAAGAAGTTGGTTCTATAACACAAACTAATAATCAATTAGATTTTGCTTTGAGTAAGGAAGATATGTTTTTTAAAATTCAAAAAACAGATGGAGATATTGAATTAACAAGAGATGGAAGTTTTAAGATACTAGAAGGTAGACTAGTCACGCAAAATGGGGACAATGTGTTATCTGATAACAATCAACCAATACTTGTCGGTGATGACAATGAATTTGCAACGAATATATCAGTTATAACAACTCAATTCTCAAATCTCTCTAAAGTTGGAAATAATAATTATAAAGTAAATGATTTTACCAAGCTAGATATTGTCCCTAACAATAATCAAAATCTTCTTCAAGGGGCAATTGAAGAGAGTAATGTAAGTACAATAAAAACAATGGTTTCACTTATTGAAGCACAACGAAAGTTTGAGCAAAATCAAAAAGCTATCAATGGAATTGATCAGTTAAATGCCAAAGTTATTGAATCTATTGGGAATAATGGGTAACATAAAAAATGCAAGCAAGTAATGTAACAGATTTATTATTTCAACAACTGAATTTTCGAGGGGAAAAACAAAAAGTAATATCATCAAATATTGCCAATATTGATACTCCAGATTATAAAACAAAAGATTTAAAATTTGAAAATGAATTGGTAAAATCTAACCAAGAAGCACAACTAAAATTAACAAGAACACATACTAACCATCTTTCATTAATGGATAACTCAAGTAAAAATAGCATGAAGCTTTATGAAGTAAAAGGGCTTGAAGAACAAAATGATGGTAATAATGTAAACCTAGATACACAAATGAGTAATATGTCAAAAAACTCAATTATGTTTAGTGCTATACAAAATTCAATTAAAAAAGATTCAATATGGTTTAAGACTGTCATTGACTCTTCAAGTAAAAATTAATAGGATATAGGTAATATATGGATCAAATCATTAAATTTATTAATAATCTGAATGCGGCTCAGAGAGCTGTAATCATAGGTGGGTTTTCTGTTCTATTTTTATTTTTAATGGGTTTATTAATTTATTCCAATATTAAAGCTAAAGATGAAGAGTTAAATTATACAATAGCAACAAATCTTACAAAAAATCAAGTAATGTTAGCAAGTACTGAACTAGACGGGGCTTCTATACCATATATAGTTGTTGGTAGTGGAAATAATTTAACTCTAAAAACAAATAAAAACAATATCAATGTAGCAAAAATAAAATTAGTAACTAGTGATGCAGAAACTTCGAAACATACAGGATGGGAAATATTTGACAAAAGTTCATTGGGAACGACAAACTTTGAAAATAAAGTAAAATATTTGCGAGCTTTAGAAGGTGAATTAGGGAGATCTTTAGAATCGATATCAGGTATTTTGTCTGCTTCTGTTAAAATTGGTATACCAAAAGAATCTGTATTTACACAACGAAAAGTTCCTCCTACAGCGTCAGCAGTTTTAACTTTACGAGAAGGAACTTCTCTCTCTCAAAGACAAATTGAAGGGATAAAAAATTTTATCGCTTCTGCAATACCTAAGTTATTACCAGAAAATATTAAACTTATTAATCAAAATGGGTCATTATTAGAAAATAGTGAAGAAGATATTGAAAGTTTAAAATATATCCAACATGAAAAATATAAAACAAAATTAGAAGCTGATTATGAAAATAAAATCAAAGATTTATTATCAAATATACTTGGTGGGAATAGAATGTCTGCAAAAGTATCTATAGAACTTGATTTTACAAAACAAGAGATAAGTCAAGAGATATATGATCCAGAAGGTACAATTAGAAGTCAACAAACAACAGAGATAGCAACTCAATCCGATGCCCAAGAACCACAACCAGGAGGAGTTCCAGGTGTACAAAGTAATATAGAAAATCCAGATTTAGAAAATGGATTAAAAACAACGAAAGCATCTTCAGAAGAAGCAAAAAATGTCACAAATTATGAAATATCAAAAAAAGTTATAAATCAAAAAAATAATGCTTATGCAAGTATTGCCAATATAACAGCTGCTGTAACATTTGATTCCAAAATATTGGAAAAAATAGAAAATAAAGATGAGTTTTTAGCTGGACTTGATTCAATAGTAAAAGAAGCAATAGGATACAAAGAAAAAAGAGGAGATAGAGTTACTGTAAAAGATTTCAAATATATTGAAATAGAAGCAGGTACAGCAATGACTCAAGAACAAGAAGCAGCATCTTTAGGGGTCTCTGGTGTACAAAATATATTTAAAGAGTATGAACAATATATTCAATATCTTATTGCGATGATTTTATTGTATGTTTTTTATAAAAAATTTATTTCTAATAATGAGATTGCTCTTATAGGTGAAAGTGGAAATACAAAGTCAGGAAAATTAGAAGAAGATTTTGATTTCAATGAGTTTGATGGAGTTGATGCCAAAAATAAACTCAGGGCAAAAGTCAAAAGTCAAATTTTAAATAATTTGGATGGCTTAGATGTAGAAGAAGCTGCAAAATATGAAGTTTTAATAGAACAAATAGATAAAGCAGTATCAGACAATCCTCAAGATATAGCACAAATGATTAAGATGCTACTTCAAGAGGGTGACAGTAAGTTTAAGTTTAAGTCTTAAGGGAGAGGTAATATAAATGTCAACAATACAAGCAAATTATGAATTACTGACAGGTATGCCTATGATGGAAAAGATTGCACATTTTTGTGTGTTAATAGGGGAAGAAGCCACTGTTAAAATTTTTCTAAGTTTACCTAAAGAGATAGTTGAGGACTTATCCGTACAAATATCACAAATCAGATCTATTGATAAAGCAGTATCATTAGCAATTTTAGAAGAGTTTCATCTTTTTATTAAATCAAGTGCTTATATTAGTAGTGGTGGATTTGATTATGCAAAAGATATTTTGTATAAATCTTTAGGAAAGGCAGAAGCAGATAAAGTATTAGCAAAACTAGCACGGATGCAAGAAGCAAAACAATCATTTGCGTATTTAGATAATATTGATCCAAAACAATTGGCAGATTTTATTAAAGATGAATCACCACAAACTATAGCTGTTGTATTAGCACATATGGAGCCTGAAGACTCATCTACTGTATTGTCAAAACTTGATGATGATTTAAGAGTAAAAGTATCCATGCAAATGGCTACTATTAAAGATGTTTCACCAACAATTGTAAGATCTATGTCAAATGTTCTGGAGAAAAAGCTAGAGTCATTGTTAGCATCGATTGTTACTGTTGGTGGTGTTAAAACAGTTGCTGATATGTTAAATAAAATGGGACCTAAAGCAAATGAGATTTTAGCAAATATCAATGGATTAGATGCAGAATTAGCAGCTAAAATTAAAGAAAAAATGTTTGTATTTGAAGATTTATTAGCTTTAGAAACAAATGAGATAATGAAAGTTTTAGGAAATATTGAAACTGAAGATTTAACAATTGCATTAAAAAATGCTACAGAAGATGAGATGGCAACAATACAAGCGGCAATGTCTCAACGAGCTAAAGGTAGATTTAACGAAGAGTTTGAAATGTTAGGAAAAGTAAAAATTAAAGATATAGAAGAGGCACAACGAAAAATTCTTGATGTGGCAATGAGATTGTTAGAAAGTGGTGAAATTGAAAGAGCAGATGAGGAATAATCATGTCAACAAATAGTAATAATGTCAATACAACAGCAAGTATTGTAAAATCTCACCAAGAATCACAACCATATGAATTAGGTAATTTTATATCACATGGACAGTCCCAAAATGATCAGATGAAAAATGTAGCAGTACTTAATGATAAATCAATAAATGGGAATGTTGATCCCGTAATTCAAGAGATACAAAAATTACAACAATCAATGTTAGAAATTGCTCAAAAAGTAACATTAATTGAAAATGATGGTATCAAAGGGCGAGACCTTGATAAACAGCTTATTGAAGCATTAAAAGATTTAAAAAACTATTCAACATTTTTTGAACAAGCAACATTTCAAATGGAAACAAAATTATTAAAAACATCTCTATCTATAGCTAAAAAGATTATTGCTATTGAGGTTGGTGAATCATCATCAAAAATAGCAAAAGAAACAATTACAAGTATGATGGACAAAGTTAAAACTGCTTCAAAAGTAACAATACATTTAAATCCAAAAGATTATATTGCTCTAAAGGACCAGCTTAGTTTTGATTCTTTTGTGAATTTACAAGAAGATCCAAATGTATCTGCAGGAGGAGTTGTAATAGCGAGCGATCTTGGAAATTTTGATGGTAGTGTAGAATCAAAAATTCAAAGTATGTTGGAATCACTGGATGCAGTTATATAATATAAATATTCAATGAAACTCAAAATATATTCTTAATCTTATTTAATTATTATACAAAATTATATTTTTTATGATATAATATTTTAAAATAATGGAAAAGATGACTAAATGGAAATTACTACAAATGATTACGAAGTCCTTGTTGATACAGAAGCCAAGGTTGATGTTATACTAGGACATACAGATATAACTGTTAAAGATTTCTTAGATTTTTGTGAAGGGGATGTAATACCACTTAACAAATTAGCAGGAGATGGCGGTGATATATTTGTAAATGAAAGGGTAATTGGTACGGGAGATATTATTGTTATTGATGAAAAATTAGCAATAAGAGTTCAAGATGCCATGAGTCCTGAAAAAGTAGTAAATTTCTTTTTTGATGAAAAATCTGTATAGGAGTGTATTATGGCAGTAGATAGTGTAATAACAAGTAGTTCAACAGGTATAGATGGTAATGCTTATACAACATCAGTAAGTAGTGATGAGTTAACTAATGATGATTTTTTAACATTAATGCTTGAAGAGATGAAACAACAAGATCCTACTGATCCAATGGATAGTTCAGCACTTATGGATAATCAATTAAAAATGTCAACTATTCAGTCAAATCTTCAACTGGCTGAATCTATGGAGTCTATGCAAGCATCATATGCAGCATCAGCGTTATCAACAGCAGCTAACATGATAGGACATATTGTTGAAGATGGCTCAACGGATGATTCAGGATTGTTAAAGTCATATTCAGTTGAAACAATTGAAAATCATGATGGTGAATTGTATGCAAATGTTAGGCAAATAACTGGAATAGCAGATGGTTTAATTAATTCAGAAACAGAAGAATTAACTTTATATGATGCGGATGGATATATATATGATGGAGATACAAAAACTAACTATAGATTAGCATTGGATAGTGATGGTAGATTTACTTATAATGATGATGGTAGTTTAAAAATTGTGGATGCAGATAATGAGGTAATTACAGATGAAGCTGTTACATCTAAATATAAATACTATGGGTCTTCTGCATTATATGCAGAAAACACAGTGAGTATACCTTTAAGCAATATCCAAGAAGTAAGATAAGGATTTATTATGTTAACATCAATGGCGAATGGTACTACAGCGTTAAATGCTTTTCAACAAGCGTTGGATGTTCAATCAAATAATGTTTCAAATACAAAAACAATGGCATTTAAATCTGATTCGGTATCTTTTTCAGATATGATTTATAGTAGTCAACAAGTTGGATATGGTGTATATATGGATACACCAAGTAAAAGTTTTAACCAAGGCTCAATAACACCAACAGGAATTAATTATGATTTTGCAATAGATGGGGATGGTTTTTTTACAGTTTTGGATCCAAGTAATCCAAACAATGAATACTACACAAGAGCAGGTAATTTTAAAAATGATAAAGATAATTTCTTAGCAGATGGTAATGGATTGCAAGTTCAGGGCTTAATTCCAACTGTCTCAGGAGATATAATTACTTCAGAATATGAAAAAAACATTGCAACTTCAATAGTTGATGATGGAAATAGTATAGTTTCAATAAATACATATATAACAGATTATGCAAAAAATGCTACAGCGACTGGTACAACAGGGGTAAGTGGCACAAACTACAAAAGTGTTGATTCAAATATTTCAAATATAGAAGAGCTAAGTTATGCATATAGAAGTGCTTTGAAGTTATATGCTACAAATCCAACAGAGGGAGATACTGCAGAAAAATTTAGTGCTAATGTAGAGTTCCCAATAATCATTCCTGAAAATGATGAATATACAGTAGAACTATTAATTGATGGTATAAAATTTCAACAAAATTTTGAAGATAGTGTTGAAAATACATTACGATTATTATCAGACAAAATTAATGAAACAGGAGCAGTAACTTCTTCTGTAGATACGGTAACAGGAGAGATGATTATAGAATCAATGATACCAGGCAAGGTAACGAGTGTTTCGCAAGCAAAATTAAATGATAATACTGTGAATATTACAGAACTTACTACAGAAAGTGGTTCTGGTTTGGCACTTGTAGATTCGATTTATGCAGAACTTCAAACACTAGTTACAAGTGTTGGAGGGAGTGTAGCAACAAATAAAAGTGAAATAGTCAATCCAATAGGTGGAGATAGTTTGACATTTGAATCTATTATTTTAGATCTTAATGAATTAGGGATGAATAGTACATTATATGAAAAACTTCTTGTAGGAGACCTAGAAACGGTAGTGGCATATCCAGAGATAGAAAGTGAAGATGGTAATATTTATTTAAGTGATGGGGAAGCTAAGTTTTTAGTAGGAAAAATAGTCCCAGTTACATTCACAGATAAAAGTCAATTGAAACCAGAGGGAGACAATCTTTATACAAAAGGTAGTCAAGAGATGAACAGAATGTTTATAGAAGGTAATGCTGAAGTTATGGGGGGTTACTTAGAAGAGAGTAATGTAGATTTATCAAAAGAATTAGTAAATATACTTACTTTTCAAAAAGCTTTTGAAGCTAACTCTAAGTCAATAACAACTTCAGATGAATTATTAAAAACAGCTTTAGCACTTAAAACTACTTAAGTGCTTAAATTGATATTGCTTTTATAAAGAGCAGTATCAATTTGAGCATTAAAATTATGTTCGTAATACAATAAAAAGGATATATCATGGTTGGAGCACTTTGGACAGGAATCTCAGGACTTGGAGGTTCACAAACAGGGCTAGACAATGAGTCAAATAATATCGCTAATGTTAATACTATTGGGTACAAAGCCTCAAGAGTATCTTTTGCAGATCAAATGTACCAAGATAGAATTGGTAAAGGGGTAACCTCTTTTGATGTAGAAAAAATGTATACTCAAGGAAATCTTAAGAATACAGGAGTTTCATATGATATGGCTCTTTCTGGAGATGGTTTTTTTCAAGTAAAAGATGGAGCTGATACCTACTATACAAGAGCTGGAAACTTTCGTATGGGAGAGGGGGGAACTCTTGAAGATGTAGCACAAAATAAAGTACAAGGGTGGGCTATACAGCCTGTTACTGATGCTGATATTACTGCAACAGATCCTAATGCAAAATTTTTTACAAATGATTTTACAAAACTACTTGGGAATAAAGTAATAAGAGATACAACAAGTATAGAAACTATTGTAGCAAAAGCAACAGATTACACTACAACAGCAAGTACAGATAATAGTACTACTTTTTCAGGAGCAGGATATAAATCAGCTTCTACTAAAATAGCTGATGTAGAAGCACTTATTACAGAATATAATGCTTCTTTATCAGTATATGCGGAAGCAGATCCAAAACCAACTTCTTCAACATCAACAGCTCAAAAGGATCTTTTAAATTTTCCTTTGACAGGTGCAGAACTTGCAGAGGGTGATGAGATATATGCTTATATTGATGGGAGAAAATATTCAGTAAGTTTTGATACAGATAATGCAACAACGATGAAAAATTTTGCAGATGAACTTTCTGATACAACAGGCTTTAAAGCTTATTTAACTGGAGATACAACTTCACCTTTTGATCCAGATACACAATCATCACCAGAATTCGGATATGTTGTTTTGGAGGGCTTAGTTCCTGGAACACAATATAGAGTTACAGAATTTGGATGGACGGATGCCAGTAATAGTAATCAGTCATCAAAAGGAGATGTTGTTAATATACAGCCCGCAGTTTTAGGTACTGGTATGGGACATATTGATTCAATCAAAGATGCTATGGCTCAAGCTGTTAGTGGAAAACAAATGGATGTTTATTCAGAAAGTGAAATAGCATTTAATGAAGATCCATTAGCGATAACAGATAATATCTATACATATCAAATAGAGATTTATGATAATGATTTAGGACAAACGGTTACAGTTCCAACAACTCCATTAACATTAGATAATGCAGCAGCAGGATATGATGCTTCAACTCCAGCTGCAAAAGATGCATCAATCACACAACTCGCTACTGATATCAATGCAGATCCGGAGCTGTCACTTTATGTGGAAGCATTTAATTTTAATGGAAGTTTAGTTGTTAAAACAAAAGACTCTAATTATGATGTTGAATTTACAGGTGAATTATCAACAAATATTGCTGTTCAAGAGATACAGACAGTTACTTTATCTGGTGGTATTTCAGGTGCAACAGCTACAGAATCATTATCATTTTTAGGACACACATTAACAGGGTTAGACAACAGTGGTGGGAATTTTGATACAGCAATAGAAGTTGCAGATTTAATAGCAAATGTAGGAACTAATGCTGCAGATATTATAGCTACATGGAATGCAGCTAATCCAACAAGAGAAATTGCATCTATAGCTCAAGATGCAATACCTAATGACAATAGATTAATTATTACATATATAGGTTCAGAAGGAAATGTATCTGAGATATTAACATCAGCAGATAATGGTGTAACATTTGGTGAGTCTGCTGAAACTCAACCTGGTAGAGCAGTAGGAATTTTACCAAAAAATCCTAATATAAGTGGTCGAGAAGGTGCAGGTGCAGAATTTTTACAAATTAATACAAATATTAATCAAACAGCATCAAAAAGTGAATTACAACTTAGACTTGATACTTTAGGTTTAACAGATAGTGCGTTTGGAGATTTTGAAGTTGATAATACTGGTCTTGTGACTATGACACAAGATGGTGCAAGATTTGCTATAGGGCAAGTTGCGATTGCTAGATTTACAGATAATCGTGGACTTGATCCTGTTGGAGATAACCTACTTATGGAAACAACACGAAGTGGATCTGCATTGTTTAATATTGACAATGATAAAATGGCAGAGATAAAAGGTGGAACACTAGAGCTTTCAACGGCAGATTTAAGTGAGTCGTTAGTTAATCTTATGGTATTCCAAAGAGCTTTTGAAGCGAATGCAAAGTCTATTACTACTGCTGACTCTATTTTAACAACATTGATTCAATTAAAAAGATAGTTTATGGAAGATTTTTTACTTGTTTCCGTACTTGGTGTATTAACAGTATATTTTTATAGTAGTATGAATGTATATAAATCTCTTTATAAAAAAATAACAGAAGAGAGAGATATGCAAGTAGAAAAAGTAAAAAATCTGGAAAAATTAAAAGAAAAGTTTGAACATCAAGTAAAATTTTCTCTTGAGACAATAGCTGATTCGCAAGAAAGCTTAAAGGCTACAAGAGAAGATTATCAAGAGTTAAAATTACAAAATACAGAGTTAGAACATAGGAATAAACTTCTTCAAGAGAGAATAAATGAACTCTATTCTTCTGTCGGAAATATGAACTAATTATATGAAAAAATTAAAAGATATATTCTTTTTAGTTTTTTTTACAACACTATTGTCTGTAAACTTACACGGGGAAGATGGAAAAACAGTAGAATCTCAACCTCAAATACTATTTGAGCATGAAAATCTAAAAGAAGCACAAAATAGAAGAGAACTGTTAATAAAATTTAATACAGCTGTTTTATATCTTGAGCAAGAAGAATACATTCATGCAATCAAATTATTTAAACAATCATCTCAAATACTCAAAATACCTTCATATTTAAATATAGGTATTGCTTATTATAAATTGGGTTCTATCAATAATGCTTATTTATACTTACGCAAAATATATGATTTTAAAGAGTTACAATTTAAAGATAAGTATTCTTATTTTAGTGCATCATATTATCTTTACAAAATAACAAAAGATAAAAAATATATTGATGAAATCACAAGTATAAGTGCAAAAGCGAAGCGTTTGACTGATCATGAAAAATTATTAGTAGTAGATACTCTTATTTTGCAAAAGAGATATAAATATGCTTTAGATTTGGCAAAAGAGATAACTACAATTTCAAGTTTAAAACTTGCGTTATTAAATATAAAATTACGAGATTATAAAAATGCAAAATTTTACTTAGAAAAATCATACAATAATGCAAAAGGTGATAGAGAAAAGAATGAAGTATTATGGATTAAATTATTTAATGAATTAAAAGATAATGATACAAAAAATATTGTAGAAACAATTACTAAAATAGAAGATAGAAAAAGAATATTTAAAGTAAATCAAGATTTAAAATTAGAATTATTTTTTAATAAAAATAAATTTACTCCAAAAGAATACTTTGGTCAAATTCTTAATTTATCTCATGATAGAAAGTTGGATTTTGTTTACTATTTTGCTCCCTTTATATTTGAAGATTATGATAGTTTAGGTATAAATGAAGCAAGAGGATTTATAATTAAAAATGAGAATAGTATTTCAGAATTAAATATGATGATTCAATATAATTCTGATTTTTTAGAAGTGGTAAAGCTAGACCCTATTCAAAGAACTTATAAACTTCAAAATATGATTGATGAAAGATATGATACAAAAGCATATGAGTATTATAATTTAGCATTAACATATGCCCAAATATATGACTACAATAATGCATATAAGTATTTCAAAAAAGCTTATAACTTAGATCATGGTAATAAATTATATGCAATTATGACTTTTGTAACATCTAAAAAACTGAGTCTTAATGAAGATAAAGTATTTTGGGAAATTTTACTAAATAATATTTTATCAAAAAAAGGGTCATTTAATTATTTATCAAAATATATTTATAAAATTTTTGAAAATTCTGAAATTTTATTGGATGAAAAAACTTTAACATATAAACAAAAAAAATCAATATTTTTTAGAGCATTATATTTTATAGATAATATTAGTACTAATGGTATAGTAAAAACAGAACCTTTGCTTATTGAGTTTTCAAAAGATCCTCTAGTATATCTTTTAAATCTTATAGCAAAACAAAAAGATGAAAATGATTATTTATATATATCAAGAATTCAAGATGAGTTGCCAAAAGTATATAATAATACATTTTTAAAAGGTAGTCTGGTAATTACTGATTTTTATTTAGATACCTTAAAGGCTTTGGGACTTTTTGATAGAACAGATTTTGATATACCAAACCATAATGAACCAAGTTATCTTAGAACAAAAGCAATAGTTAATTTATATCAAAATAATCCAATAAAAAGTATAGAAATAATTGAAGCACTTCAAAAAAAATATAATTTACAAAGTGTAGATAGTTATTATATATTGACTGCTTCGCAATTATCTGCTAAAAGAAATGAATTTGCATATACGACATTAAGTGAAATTGAATTAGTATATAATGATAAAGATGCAAAATTTTTAAGTGGAATAAGACTTATACAAGATTTAAGATTAGGTTCTGCACCGCAACATTTCATGAATAATTTACAAGGTAAATTGATTGATTTTAGGCTTGATAAGTTTGATGATTTCTTAGAATCTTTATAAAAAATTATCTAAAAAGTACAATTATAATAATTTTTATGATATAATAATTGCATATTTAATCTAAGGAGGACAGTATGCAATTAGGAAGACTTGAAACAATGGATCAAGCACAAGTTGATTATGTATCTAAGATCTCTAAAATTCAAGAATCAGATCAAAAAGCAAAAATTGATCCAGATGAGAAGTACAAAAATGCTTCTGCAAAAGTTGAAGCTCCAGATAATGAAGTTATATTAGATAATGTTAAGTTTGGTTATAACTCAGATACAAATGACTTTTTTGTAAGAATTCAAAAAGGTGATATCGAATGGAAATATCCAACGGAAGATATGATGAAGTTAAAGCAAGCTTTAATGGAAGCGTATAGAAATAATAAAGAAATGTAATTAGGGTTAGTAATTGGCATCAGATATATCAAATATTATAAAAAGTGAGATAGCAACAACGTTAGAAAGTTTACTTTCATTAACAAGTAATGTAGAAAGTGTTTCGCTTTTAAAAGAAGATGAACTTAAAGGTACTCAATGTATTAAAGTTGGTACAAGTTTTGAGTTTGCTTCGAAGACATCGATGTGGAATTTTTATATTCCAACAGCGACAGCGACACAGTTTGAATACTTGATGTTAGGTGGAGCTACAGACTTAAAAGAGAGTATTGATGATGAAATAACTGATGCCGTAAAAGAGATAGTATCAACTATTTCTGGAAGTATCGTTACAAGTATTAATGCACAAGGTTTTGATGACATTAGTAGAATTAAGTTTGCATTGGGTGATAGTACCATTGTTGATTGTGAAGATATTGTTGATAAAACACAAAGTTATAAGTTTGTGTTTAAGTTAAATGAAGATGATTATGTATTAATTATTGAATTTGATTCTAATATAATAAAATTTTTATCATCAATCTCCGGAAAAACTCAAAAAGATGAAGATTCGAGTACAACTACAACATCTAAAGAAGTAACAGGAGCTGGTTCGATACTAAATTCTCTTTTAGGTGAAGAATCTGTTGATAACTTACGATTGTTATTTGATATAAAAATGAAACTGAGTGTTAGATTAGGAACAAAAGTTTGTCTATTAAGAGATGTAATAAGTTGGGATATTGGTGAAATAATTGAATTAACACAGATGACAAATGAACCTTTAGATATATTAGTAAATGGTGTAGTTATTGGTAAAGGTGAAGCTGTAATTGTTGATGGAAAATTTGGTGTAAAGATAAAATCAATTGGTGTAAAGAAAGTTAATTAAAATGAGTAAAAATGGATAAAACGACCGCAGGTGGATTAGCAGGAGTTTGGGGACTAGTAGCTTTGGCAATAGTTCTTGGTGGTGCTGGATTTGGAGCATATGTTGATATTCCATCAGTAATTATCGTTTTTGGTGGTACTGTTTCTGTAACAATTGCTCAATATGAAAGTAATGATTTAGGTAGATTTGGTAAAGCTATTGGAATAGCAATGAATGAATTAAAAATTGAGCCAATAGATGAACTAATAGAAAAAATAATCATATATGCAACAGATGTTAAAAAAAATGGGGTTATGTCTGTAGAGGCAAAAATTCAAGAAGAATCAAATCCATTTTTCAAAGAGGCATTTAATCTTTTAGTTGATAATACAAAACCAGATGTTTTAGAGAATCTTTTAGAGATTAAATTAGAACATATGGAAAATAGACATAGTACAATGATTGCTATGTTTAGTAGTATTGGTGGAACAGCTGGTTCTATGGGTATGACAGGAACTCTTGTAGGACTTGTTGCAATGCTTGCGAATCTTTCTGATCCTTCTGCAGTTGGTCCAGCTATGGCTGTTGCTCTTTTAACAACTATGTATGGATCTTTGTTAGGAACAGGTTTTGCGGGTGTAATGGAGAATAAACTTACACAAAAACATAAAAAAGAATTAATTAGTTGCCAAATTATTATTCAAGGTTCTCATATGATAGCTTCTGAAGAATCTATTGGTAATGTAAAAATGAAACTAGGGGCAATTATGCCTGATGATAGTGATTCGTAAAAGAAGAATATAGATGGCTAAACAAAAGTGTCCTGATTGCCCTAAATGTTTACCTGGTTGGCTGGTTCAATTCGGTGACTTGATGTCACTTTTATTGTGTTTTTTTATTTTACTTTTATCTATGGCTACAATGGATAAGAAAAAAGTTGAAGAATATTTTGAAATCATGCGACGAAGTATTGGATTTTTAGAAGGTTCAACAGATACATCAGAGGCTGAAAATGAATCGTTATCTTCATTTCATTCTGGTAATGGTGACAATAATGAACAAAACGCGGAAGTTGCAGATATATCTCAAAAAGTAGAAGAAGTAACGCAAGAGCTTAATGATACAAGTGAAGAAGAAAATCAAAAAGTAGAAATGACCCTTAAGGGAAATAATGAATTTACACTTGATATCCCATCTTCTTTAATGTTTGAAGAGGGTGAATATGCACTAGATAATCCTAATGCAAAAAGATTTGTCAATAAATTAACTAAAGTTCTAAAAACAATGACTCAACAATTTGATATTGAAGTTGCAGGACACACAGGTTCAAATTATTTAAGAGGTAATGGAATACCAAGAGATTCATGGGATTTGTCTGCTTTACGTGCAATATCTGTAGTGAAAGAGTTGATAAAAAATCAAATGGATCCTGCGACATTAAAAGTGAGTGCTTTTGGGTCTTATAGACCTAAAAGTGATGATGCATTTGAAAATAGAAGAGTTGAATTAAGGTTTGTATCAACAAGTCAAAACAACAATCGTATGGCTCAAGAAGAAAACTTTTTTGACAGAATAGAAGAATAAGGAGAACTTATGGAAATAAATAATCAATTTTTGGATATTAATACTATTAAGCCAAAGTCTTATGATGATATTACAAATAAAAATCTTAAGGATGATAGCTCTTTAAGGGATGTATGTAATAATTTTGAAGCATTTTTTATGAATCAAATATTGGAAACATCATTAAAATCAAGTAATGTAGCAGGTGAAGGAACAGGTTCTGAAATAATAAAGGGGATGTACACAGATGCATTATCTCAAAATTCTTCAGGAAGTTTAGGAATAAGCGATATGTTATATAAATTTTTAAGTGAGAAAAAATCATGATAGAAACTACTGTAGAACAGTTAAAGTCAATTGTAAATCAATTACATGACTCTATATTATTAGATATTGAAGATGTTAAAAAAGCTAAACATGAGAGCTTAGTTCAACGGAATGAGATAAAGTTGGAACTAATGGATACTTTATCTAAGTTAAAACAAAATTTGAATGATGAATTATCTTCTGAATACCAAAAAGGTATGGATATTACAATATATAAAAATTCAATAGATGAACTAGAAACACAGTTAGGTGAACTGTATCGTGCAAATGGAAAGTTAGCATCAATAGTATTACCTGTTAAAGAGATGTATAAAGAAATTATAGATGAATTAACAGCGCAAAATGGTGGAGCACTTATTGAGGTGATGGCATAGTGTTAAAAAATATTTATTTTATATTGTTGTTATGTTGTTTACCTTTATTACTTTTTGCTGATGATATTAATGTAGTACCAATTGCAAATAAAAATATCAGTTATAAATCAAAAATATATTCTCATAACACAAGATTGATACAAGTAAATAAGCAATATAGATGTAAAAAATATCTTGATGTAATAACTTTAAAAAAAAATAAATATTTTGCTCAACATTATATAGCAAAAGATAGAGCTATATGTGCAGAAGATGTATTTATACCAAAATCAAATACAATAAAGTTTAAATTTGGAAATCTTGAGATAGAAAGGTCTGGTACTATTGTTAAGGAAACTGATGAGTATATAAAAATTAAGAATTTTGATGGTACAATAGACAAGATATATAAAGATGGAAGAAACTAAATGAAAATGCTCTCATTTTTAGGTGAATCACCTACAAAAGCTTTACAAAATGCGCAAAAAGAGTGTGGTTCTGATGCTGTTGTTATATCTACTAAAAAAATATCATCTAATGGTAAAGATAGTGTAAATATGTATGAGATTACTGTTGCCTTGGAAGAAGAATATGATAATAATAAAAGAATATCCAAACAACAAGTAGTTCACAATCAAACTAAATCAGAAACACAAAGTGTCGATGCTCAATTTTATGATTTTCGAGCGGAAATTGAACATATGCAAGAGTCTTTATCTCGTGTACAAAAAACTCTTTGGGAACCAAAAAGTCAATTATATGATTTGATTATACCTCCTGAATTTATAGATATTTATACATTATTTGAAGAGAATGAATTTGATCCTGAAATGACATATAGTATTATGAAAAAAACTATAGAACAATTACCAGTTACTATGAAGTCTAGTCCTGAAAAAATCAAAAACTTTTTTAAATTAATTTTAAGAAGAGTAATTGCAATAAAACATGAAGTTCCTCTTCGAGTACATCAAAGAAAAGTAATGATGTTTGTAGGACCAACAGGAGTTGGAAAGACAACAACTATTTCAAAGTTAGCTGCTAGATATGCTTATAAGTTAGGAATCAATTACAAAGTAGGAATTATCACTTTAGATTCTTTTAGAGTGGGAGCTGTGGAACAGTTAAGAGCTTATACAAATATTATGAGATTACCATTAGAAGTGGTTAAAAAACCTGAAGAGTTAAGTGAAGCTATCATGAGATTAAAAGATTGTCATTATATTTTAATTGATACAGCAGGTGGAAGCCAGTATGATATGGATAAGATTGAATTAATCAATCAATATCAACAAAATGCAACAGAAACTCCAATTGAAAAAATGTTGGTGATGCCATCAAATGTAAAAACAACTGATTTATATGAGATTTACAATAGTTATTCAACTTTACATATTCATAATTTAATTTTTACAAAATTGGATGAAACGATTAGTTATGGTAATTTAATATCTTTTGCACATAAAACAAAAAAATCAATTTGTTATCTATCAGTAGGGCAAAATGTACCAGATGATTTGCATGAGGCAAGTAGTGAGTATTTAATAGATTGTTTTATGAATAAAAAACATAGCTCTTAAGGGTAAGCATTTTGTTTGACAAAATATCTGAACAAGCAAATAAGCTTGTTGCAATAACAAAAAGGCACAATAGAAACTCAAAAACAAAAGTTGTAGTTATTACCTCGGGAAAAGGTGGTGTTGGGAAATCAACACTTACTTCAAACATAGCTTACTTGTTGTCAAAACAAGGAAAAAATGTAGTTGTATTCGATGCAGACATTGGTCTAGCAAATCAACAAGTTCTTTTTGATATAAAACCTAAAAAAACTTTTTTTGATTATTTAGATGGAACATGTTCATTAACAGATATTTTTTTAGAAACAAGTTATCCAAATATAACACTAGTCGCAGGAAAAAGTGGCTACCAAAATGGAAAATTAAATAATAGTATGATGTTTTCTAGAATTGTTGATGATATATTAGAATTAAATAAATATGATATATTACTTATTGATACAGGTGCTGGAATCAATGAACATGTACAAGAGTTCTTAAATTTAACTGATAATATATTAGCTGTAACTACAACAGACCCTAGCGCACTAACTGATGTTTATGCTCTTTTAAAGATGATAAGCTTGAAAAAAGAAAAGTTAATGTTGTGTTTTAATTACACCTCTAAATATGAAATTGGGGAAACAATAACTAAATCTATTACAAATTTAGCACTAAAAAATAAACTTAGTAGAAAATTTATGGTACAATATATGGGAAATGTAAGTGAGATGAAGAGTATTGCAATAACGGGTAGATTAAGAAAACTTTTTACAAAAGAGTTAAAGCAAGAAATAGCATCTCAAGAGTTACGGATGGTAGTTGATAACTTAGTAAAACAATTAGGATAAGATAATTATGAAGACGGAAGAATTTTCAAAAAGATTATTACAAAGTCGAATATTTGATACATATGTTGCTGCAGTTTTTTTTGGAACAGTAATATTTTTTGTTTTAAATAGATCTTTTTATACACCTTTAGAGATGATGATTGGAATTGTCATTGTTACGGTATTGTTTAAAGGATTTGCTAATATGATGATATCCATGACTATCTCTTTGTTTAATTTATCAAATGAACAAGATAAAATGGAGTTTGAAAAGTCATCAAATAGTTTAGAAGCATTAATAAGTGATTTAGCTATACAAGAAGCTGTAACTCAAAGCAACAAAACAATAAATAATAATAGTTAAAGGATAAAATATGAAATTAACTGAAGTAACAAATTCATTAAGTGGTATGAATAAAAATTCATTATTAAACTCAGTTATTAGTAGTGGAGATATGTCAAAGAATCAACAGTCAAATACTAATACTGATTCTTTTGCAGAAATTTTAAAACAGTCAGTAAATGAAGTAAATGATTCTCAAGTACAGGCATATAATGCAATGGAAGATATAGCAACTGGAAAAGTTGAAAATTTACAAGAAGCTGTACAAAAAATAGAAGAAGCAGAACTTAGTTTAAAGCTAGGATTAGAGGTTAAAAATAAAGCATTAAGTGCATACAAGCAAGTAATGGCAATGCAAATATAATTTTATAAAGTTATAAAGGAGTTTATTATGGGTTTTTTTGATGGATATAATGTAGCAACATCTGGTATGAGTGCACAAAGAGAGAGAATCAATATTGTTAGTTCAAATATTGCAAATTCACAAACTACACATTCTAAAGATGGGGGACCTTATAAAAAACAAAATGTTGTTTTTGAAGAAGTACTCCTTGAAACAAATAATAAGTTAAATAAAAATAATAAAGCATATAATGATGAAAATTCTTTATCATTAAAAGGTGTTGGTGTTCGAGAAATTCTTGAAGCTAAAGATGAACCAATCCTTAAGTATGAACCAACACATCCTGATGCTAATAAAGATGGGTATGTTGCATATCCAAATATAAATCCAGTAATTGAAATGGTTGACCTTATAGAAGCAATGAGATCTTATGAAGCAAATGTATCGGCATTTAAGACACAAAAAGACTTAGATACGAAAACACTAGATATAATAAAATCGTAGGATAATAAACATGTCTTTAGATGTTTTATCAAACTTTAGTAAAGAGATAGTATCAAAAAAAGATACAACAACGGACTCAAAAGAAAATAGAACTTCAAAAAAAGAGGGAAGTTCTTTATTTGATTCTTTGATGAAAGGGATTCAAAGAGAGAAAGAACCTACTTCTTTAGAAAAATCTTCAAAAGAAAGTACAAAAACTGAAAATAATGACAAAAAAGTCAATGTAGAAGAAAAAGCTAATCAATCAAAAGAGAAAGAGGGAGCTTTAGAAGCGTCAAAAAAAGTTTCAGAAGGATTAGTTGATTTAGTTGTTGATAAAGCCAAGTCAAAATCTAAAGAAGAACTAGCAACAGTAAAAAATGAAAAAACTACAGATAAAACAACAATAACAAAAACAAATGAAGAGATAAAAACAAAAGTAGATGGGAAAGCTAACCTAATCAAAGAAGCAGTAGATGGTATAAAGAATGAGATATCAAAGATAGGTAAAGAAGATAAAGATAATTCAAATGAGATAACAAAAACAAAAGTAGATGAGAAAGCTAACCTAATCAAAGAAACAGTAGATGGTATAAAGAATGAGATATCGAAGATAGGTAAAGAAGATAAAGATAACTCAAATGAGATAACAAAAACTTCAACTAATAAAGAAAATAATGAAAAAACTACAGATAAAACAACAATAACAATAACAAAAACAAATGAAGAGATAAAAACAAAAGTAGATGGGAAAGCTAACCTAATCAAAGAAGCAGTAGATGGTATAAATAATGAGATATCGAAGATAGAAAATAATACATCTAGTTCTAATATGAACAATAATATTGAAAACAATGTAGAAGAAACATCTAAAAACAGTATCTCAAAGAAACAAATTTTAGTAGATGCAGAGGTATCTAAAAGTGAATCTAAAATTGATGGAAAAACAACTTTATTGGCTAATGGTTTTTTGAATTCTCAACAAAAAAATAAACAAACAGTCTCTTTGTCTCAAATTTCAAATGCAAAAGATAACATAGAAAAAAATAAAACTTTAAAATCTATCAAAGATAGTGCTAATATGTTGGATTTAAATATAGGAAAAGTTAATGTTGAACATAGTGATGAAAGTGGAAAAGTAAAAAAAATAGACTTATTAAGTAAAGACGATAAAGCATCGCAGTTGCAAAGAATTCAAAATCAAGGGGTAAATAGGTTTATCTTGGAGAAAGAAAATATGGTAAAAAACGAGCAACTTATGAATAGTGCAGAAATAGATAAAATATCTTCTGATAATTCTCAACAAAAAGAGAAAAGCATTATATTAAATGTACCTCAAACAGTGGTTGAAACGATACAGAGTAAAATTATAGGTGCACAACAAAAAGTTGGAAGCTTTATGAGTGAAGTTGCTAGAAATATGTATCTCAATTATAAACCTCCTTTTACATCATTTAGAATGAATTTAAATCCTGCAAACTTAGGAAGTATTGCTGTAGTTATGAGAGCAAGTAAAACTGACAATAGTGTAAGTGTCAGTATGAATATGAATAATAATTCCACTATGGAAGTGATGGCAGAAAATAAAATAGCATTACAAACTGCACTTCAAAAACAACTTGGAGATGGTTCAAATGTGAGTTTAAGTTTTGATATGCAAGATGGTAGCAACACAGAACAGTTTGGACAGTCTAATCAAAATAATAGTTCAAGTGGACAAAAGAATACAAATAAGAGTTCTGAAGAATCTACACAAGTAGTTTTAGAGGACGAGAATATAGAAGAACTAGATTATATGTAAAGGAAAAGCTTGCAACAGCTAATATCACTTATAGATCAACAAACTGTTCTGGCTTTTTTATTATTGTTAGGTCGAGTTTTGGCTTTTATGGCATTTATGCCAGTAGTTGGGCATAAAACAGTTAATCCTACAATTAGAATTGCAGTCTCATTTTATTTAACATTATTTTTATTTCCTTTAATTGATTATGATAAAAGTTTAATAACAGAAGAAACTTTTTTTTTAGCGTTAATTAGTGAAGTGACCTTAGGACTAGTAGCATCTTTTTTGGTGCAAATAGTATTTTCTGCTGTTCAAATTATAGGGGATTTAATAGGATATGCAACTGCTTTATCTATGGCAAATATGTTTGACCCTGCAACAGGAACTCAACAAGGTATTATAAGTAGATTTTTATATATGGTAATTTTAGTTATTTATTTAGAATCAGGAATGTACGAAATAACACTATATATATTAGGTACGAGTTTTGGACATATCGCTTTAGGAACATTTGATCTTTTTAGTTACGACGGAATTTTATATGCAACTAAGGAGATAAATAGAATGTTTGCATTTGCATTTTCATTTGCTTTCCCTTTATTTTTTATAGGATTTATATTGGATATATATTATGGATATGGCACTAAATCAATGCCAGCATTCTCGCCATTTGTTGTGACTTTTCAGATTAAATTTGCATTAATTATGATTTTTATGATGTTTGGTATGGAGATATTTGTAGATAGTTTTACAGCGTATTTTACAAATAAATTTGAGTAAGGTAAGAACTTATGGCTGATGAACAAGAAAAAACAGAAGAACCCACTTCCAAGAAGATAGAAGACGCCAAAAAAGAGGGAAATGTTTCTAAGTCTGCTGAAGTTCCTGGTGCAGCAATACTTTTTTTTAGTTCAATTTATTTATTATTTTTTGGTGATCCCGTATTTTTAGAGATTCAAAAAATGATGCATTTCATATATTCATTTATTGGACAAGAGATGGATGGTAGAATTTATTATGCAATAACTTCTACTGTTATTAGTACAATATTATATGCTTTATTGCCACTTTTTATTTTGATAGTGTTGTTAGCTGTAATATTTAATGTAATACAATTTGGCTTTATTATTACACCTTTAAAAATAGAATTAAATAAAATTGATCCAATTAGTGGATTTAAAAATGTTTTTAGTATGAAAAAAGCTATTGAAGCATTAAAGCTAACAGCAAAATTAACAATTATAATTATTGTTATGGTGATTATATTTAGTATAATTTGGGATTCTGTATTAGCTATGATGGATAAAAGTATTCGAGCATCATTGGATGCGATGATTGAACTTACTCTATATTTTTTATTAACAATTCTATTTATTATAATCCTTTTTGCTATAATAGATTATATTTTTACTAATTATTATTATATTAAACAATTAAAAATGTCAAAGCAAGAGATAAAAGATGAGCATAAACAAATGGAAGGAGATCCTATTGTAAAAAGTAGGATTAGACAAATTCAGATGAAAATGTCTCGACAAAGAATGATGGCAGATGTACCAGATGCAGATGTAATTATAACAAATCCTACACAATATGCTGTAGCATTAAAATATGATAGTGAAAAGTCAGATGCACCAGTTGTCCTAGCAAAAGGGATTAACTTTTTAGCATTAAAAATTAAAGAGATAGCACTAGAGAGTAAAATACCAATAGTTGAAGACCCTGTGTTGGCACGTGCTTTGTATGAGCAAATAGAAGTTGAAGAAAAAATACCAGAAAGTTTTTATAAAGCTATTGCAGAAATTTTTACTTTTGTGTATAATTTAAATAAATAGAAGGTGATAAATATAATGTTTAATATAAAGTTTTTTTTACTGTTGTTGCTTGTTTCTACACTTTATGGGAAAAAGGATTTTTATTATAATTTTATAAATCCAGATTTAACACAAATTTCTCAAATAGAAAAAAGAAAAATTGTTGGAGCTAGTGATAAATTAAAAGAGATTAGACGTTATATCAAAGAGGGACAGCTTGATGTTGCTTTAAAATATATAATAATGTTTAGAAATAGCAATAAAATAGAGATGTTAGATTCTTCTGCTGTATTATTACAAAGTGAGGTTTTGTATAAATTAAATGTGGTGACAAAAGTAGCAGAAGCAAATGAATTATTAGTATCTGCGATTAATAACTCAGAAATTTCACAAGATGATTTACTCGAAGCATATAGATTATTGGTTTTGATTAAAATAAAATTAAATAAAACAGAAGAAGCAGAGTATTATGCAAAAGCAATTGAACATAGTTTTGATGACCCAATATCAAAAGTATATGGAAAAGTTGCCCTTTCACAAATATATGTAAAAAGAAGAGATTATAGAAAAGCAATAAAAATTTTAAGACAAGAACTTATTAATACAACTAGTTTAGAAGTAGCAACAATAGTAGCAGATGAGCTTTATGATGCATATATTTTAAATGACCAGAAAGAAGAGGCATATGACTTGGTTCAAAAAGTTCTCAATAGAAATATTGACTATTATGCAAATGATAGTTATAAAGCATTAAAAAAAGTCGATAAACTTGTTGATGCAGATATGTCAGAATTTGCAATTAAGATTTTAAAAAAACTTATAGAAAACTCAATACATACAGATAGTATTGACAATTTCCGATTTAAATTAGCAAATGTTTATATGAAAATAGCGGGATATCAAAAAGAATATTTACCACAAGCAAAACAAATATATGAAGATTTGATTCAAGCAAAGCATAATAATCAATACCGAAAAAGAGCAAAAATGTATCTTGATGAGATTATTATGAGAGAAGGTAAATTTGAACCTGCTATGATGGCATCTAAATATAGTGATTCAGAAACTATGCAGTACAAAGCTATGATGCAAGAGTTATTGAATGCAATTGAAGATGAAAAATTTGAACAAATTATCCGAATGAAAAAAATATATCAAGGTATTTTCCCATCAATTGTAAAAAGATTTGGATATGACAGTATTGAACAAATATATAATATAATTAATTCAAAAATGCTTGAGTATTATTTACAAACTAATCAATGTAAACAGTTAAATATAGTGATAAAAGATATTGCAGATGAGGCACTATTGTTGCTTATAAAAGATGAAAAAATTATAGATAAATTATTTGATTGTATGATTGAAATACCAGATGAGAGATCATATCAAGTAGCAAAAGATGTTTATGGAAAAGCAAAAAATAATAGAATCTACTTTTATTTAGAAAGAGTGGCATTATTATTAAATAAAAATGATGATGCAAAAGCATTCTCTCAAAAGTTAGATATGTTTAGTGATGCTAGTGTATTATCTGATGAATTTTTATATAGATTCTTAATTTATGCCAATGAAGACAATTCTCAAGCAATGCAAAATTATTTTGCTTATGCCAGAGCAAATCCTGAATTTATTATCAATAATCAAAATAATCCATTAATTATAGATTTTTACCATCAATATTATCTTTATTTATTAAAAGAAAAAGAGGAAAATGAAGCTATCTCTATATTAAAAGAGTTATATAAAAAACAAAATGAGATGAAAGCAAGAGTTTATTCACCATTTGTTGAAATAGAATTAGCCAAGTATGCAAAACTTGATGATAATTATGAAGAAGCATTAGAATATTTACAATATGGACTCAATATTAAAAGATCTAAAGATGGAAAAAGTATTGATAGGAAAATCAAAGAGGAAGATTTAGCTTATATCTATTATGAGATTGCAAAAATTTATGAGTTTCAAGGGAAACAAAATAGATATAAAGATGCTATCAAAAAATGTCAAAGATTAAAAATTGAAGATAGTTTTTACAAAAAAATGTGTGATAAATTATAATGAGTAGTTTTAATAATTTAGATGACATTTTAGATCAAATAAATTCAAAGAATCTTTTTATACCTTTTGGAAGAATTGTAAATATTAATAGTTCTAGTATCGTAGCTGTTGGATTAGATGTTGCAATTGGTGATATTGTAAAAATAGAATCAGAAAAACATCTTTATACGGTTCTTGGGATGGTAGCTTCTATTGATGCAGACCATTTTACAATTGTTCCTTTTTCTTTTATAGATGGATTTAAAATTGGAGATAAAGTATATTTACAAAAAGAGGGGTTGAGTGTAAAATGTGGTTATGGCTTACTTGGAAGAGTTATAAATGCACTTGGAGAACCGATTGATGATGGTGGAAAAATTACAAATATTGAGGAAAATTCTGCAATTAATAAAGACACAATTTCTCCACTTGATAGAGGTATAATAAATCAAAGGTTTTCAACAGGTGTAAAAGCAATAGATTCTATGCTTACATGCGGGAAAGGTCAAAAAGTAGGAATATTTGCTGGTTCTGGTGTTGGGAAGTCAACTCTAATGGGGATGATTGTAAAAGGGTGTGAAGCACAAATAAAAGTAATAGCACTTGTAGGGGAAAGGGGTCGTGAGATACCTGAGTTTATCCATTACAACCTTGGAAATAATCTTGAAAATACAGTTATAGTTACGGCAACTAGTGATGAATCTTCTTTAATGAGAAAATATGCAGCATTTACAGCTATGGCAATTGCTGAATTTTTTCGAGATAAAGGGCATGATGTCTTACTTATGATGGATAGTGTAACACGATTTGCAATGGCACAAAGAGAGATAGGTTTAAGTACTGGTGAACCACCAACTCAAAGAGGGTATCCACCATCTGTGTTTGCACTTCTTCCACAACTAATGGAAAGGGCTGGTTCCAATAAACTAGGTACCATAACTGCTTTTTTTACAGTACTAGTTGATGGAGATGATTTAAGTGACCCAATAGCAGATCAAAGTAGATCAATCCTTGATGGACACATAGTATTAACAAGAAAATTAACAGAACAAGGGTTCTATCCACCCATTGATTTATTACAAAGTGCCTCAAGGGTAATTGATAAAGTTATATCAGTTGAACAATATAAACGTTTTTTAAAGTTAAAAAGGGTATTATCATTAATAAACGAAAATGAGGTACTTTTAAGAATTGGTGCTTACAAAAAAGGTATGGATAAAGAGCTTGATGATGCTCTGCTTAGAAAAGAGAAAATCAAAAAGTTTTTGACCCAAGGTGTAGATGAGCTTTATTCTTACGAGGCTACTGTTAAAGGGCTAATGGAGGTCACAAATGATTGATACAAGTAGAAGTATGCTATTTCATATAGGAAACTTAAATAGTGAGAGTCAAAGAGTAAGTTACCAAATGGGAACAGGAAAGAATCAAGAGTTGGGTAGTGAAGATGCGATGCTTCATGCAAGACTTATAAATATAGAAGATAAATTAAGAGTTACTGAGTCTTTAAAGCTACAAATTACTAAAAGTAATGTTATGAATGAAGTTGCAGATAGTAGTATGGAGGAGATGAAGTTGTCTTTAGATTCTATAAAAGTTGATCTTTTAAAGGGTCTTAACTCTGGAATGCAACGAAGCGATAAGTTATCACTTGCAACAAACTTACGAGGTATTCGAGATAATATGTATGATATGGTAAATGTTCGTGTTGATAATGAGTATGTATTTGCAGGTTCAAACACAACAGAACAAACCATGACAAAAGATACTGATTTTAAATTAAATGGACAAATAGATTTTGATGGTGATGGATTTTTACGAAAAATAGCGGTTCAACCTGGAAGTTATAGAGATAGAGGGGTAACTGCTTATGATGTTACTTTTTATACTTCAAGTAGTGCGAATGCGGGTGAAGTATTTACTTTTGAAGAAGGTGAAAGAATAATAGATGAAAATGGTAATGAGTGGAAGTTAAATACAGCAGGAACGCAACTACAACAATATGATCATAATGGGATTATATTTCATCCACCAGTTGAACTTCCTATTACCGCTACAATTCCTGCAGATGAAACAGCTGCAATAGCTGGTACGGGACAGTCAATTAAAGCTACCTATTCAATAAATGTACCTGCTGCATCACCAGGGAGAGTTTTTGAAGCGAAACATAATTATTTTGATGATTTAAATATTATTATAAATGCTTTAGAAGGTAACAGTACTTTATTAGATGGTCAAAAAGGTGCAGTTCTTTCAGATGAAGATGTTCGAAAAACATTGAGTAATGGATTGGAATTAACATCTAATCAGTTTGATGCTACAAATATAGGACATGGTGAACTTGGTGGACGAAACAAAGTTTTTGAGGTTTCTTTTGAAAAGTTAACAGCACAAGAAACACATTATAATATTTTACTTCAAGAAACAGGTGGTGCTGATATGGCAAAACTTGCCATGGAATCAAAATCTTTAGAGATGACCTATCAAGCGTTGTATTCAACAATATCTAAAATGAATTCAATGTCCTTAGTTAACTTTATAAACTAAATATAGCAGAAAGAATTAGTAACAGATGGGCATAAGGGAGATATTTTTTAAAAAAGAGTATGTTCTTATTGCTTTTATTTTTTCAATGTTGGCAATTATCATCGTCCCTTTACCAAAAGGGATGTTGGACTTTTTTTTAATACTTTCTTTAACATCAGCTATATTAATACTTTTAATCTCACTTTTTATACAAAAACCTACTGATTTATCAACATTTCCAACATTATTACTTATATTAGTACTTTTTAGGCTATCTTTAAATATAGCTACAACTAGGTCGATTTTGAGTGAAGGGCATAATGGACCAGAGGCTGTAAGCTCAATAATAGCAGCTTTTGGAGAATTTGTTGTTGGTGGTAATATGGTTATTGGTGTAATTATATTTATTATCCTTGTCCTTATTAACTTTATGGTTGTTACAAAAGGTGCGGGAAGGGTTGCTGAGGTTCAAGCAAGATTTTCTCTAGATTCATTACCTGGTAAACAGATGGCTATTGATGCAGATTTAAATGCTGGGTTTATTGATGATGTACAAGCAAAAAAACGGAGAGAAGAGCTTGCTAGTGAAGTAAGTTTCTATGGTACTATGGATGGTTCTGCAAAGTTTGTAAAAGGTGATGCCGTTGCTGGTATTATTATTACAATTGTAAATCTTGTTGGTGGGTTGATGATTGGTATATTTCAACATGACCTTACATCAGCTGAAAGTTCTCAGATATATACAATTTTAACAATTGGTGATGGTCTTGTAGCTCAAATACCAGCACTTATCATCTCAACTGCAACAGCAATTATTATTACTCGTTCAAATACTGATGAGGAAAAATTTGCAAGTGGTACTATCTCTCAACTTGTAAATGATAGCAAAACACTTATTATTACAGGTGTTGCATTGATGTTATTTGCATTAGTACCAGGATTTCCAAGTGGTATATTGTTTGTAATGGGTAGTTTACTTGGTGGAATTGGTTATATTGTTTATATGGTTGAAGCAGAAAAAGATAATGCTTTTACCAGATTTGTCAGAGGTTCAGATACTGTAAAAGTATCTAAACAAGAGAAAGAGAAACAAGCACAAGAAAAAGCACAAAAAGCACAAACTCCTGCTATGACAGAAGAACAAACAATTGATAAAACAATGAAACTTGAAGTTCTTGAGCTTAAACTTGGAGCACAATTGTTGAAACTAGTTCAGGGTGATAGTGAACTTCTTGATAAAATTAAAGGGATAAGAAATAAAATTGCAGCGGAATTAGGTTTTGTAATACCACAAATTAGAATTAGTGATGATACCTCTTTACCTATGAATGGATATTCCTTTAATCTTAAAAGAATACCAATAGCTACTGGAAATGTAGAGTTGAACCAACTTTTAGCAATGGGTGGGATTGCAGGAGCTAAAATAAAAGGAAAAAAAGTAAAAGAACCTGTATTTGGTCTTGATGCTACTTGGATAAGTCCTGATGATAAAGATGAAGCGTTAAATAGAGGATTTACAATTGTCGATGCTCCAACAATAATATCAACACATCTCTCTGAACTCATTAAAAGACATTCAGAAGATATTATTACAAGACAAGATTTAGTTGATATTATTGATAGATTAAAAGTTGATTATCCAATTATTGTTGAAGAGGCTATGAAAGTTACAACATATGGTTCATTGTTAAAAGTGTGTAAAGATTTACTCCATGAAAATATTCCACTTGTAGATATGATTACAATTCTTGAAGCAGTATCTGATATAGCAGAACTTACAAAATCACCAGATATCTTGCTTGAACATGTGCGTTCAAAACTATTCAGACTTATTACAAATAAATACACTGCAGCAGATGGTGCAATGCATATTATTACGATTAAATCAGATTTAGAACAAGATTTTATAGGAAAACTTCAAGAACAACATGGAGTGAGCCAACTATTATTGAGTATTGGTGAAATAAATAATTTAGTAACAAAAACAAGAGATTTAATAGGAAAAGTTGAAGAAAAGGGTATTGCACCTGTTTCTATGATAGTTGATCCTAGTTTAAGAAGACGAATATCTGAAATTTTTGAGAAATTTGGTTTATCAATTGCTGTATTAAGTCATGCAGAACTTGATTCAAAAGCAGATTTTACTATTGAAGGTACTTTAGAGTTTTAAGTATCCTTTAGATAAAATACTGAAATTTTAACTTTAAAGGATAATCAATGAATCAAGATTTAATCGGTTCTTTACTACCACTTGTCGTATTATTTGCGATATTTTATTTTCTAATTATTAGACCACAACAAAAACAACAAAAAGAGCATAAAGCAATGTTAGAAGCCTTAGAAAAAGGTGATAAAGTTGTAACAACTGGTGGACTTATAGTTGAGATTACAAAAGTAGAAGAAAGCTTTTTAACTGTAAAAAGTATAGATGGTAGTCAATTAAGAGTTGCAAATAACTTTATTTCTAGTAAATGGGAAGACTAATTTAAAAAGCCAAAAGGATATGATTCTTGCATTTTTTTAACTATAGACTAGTAATATTTTTACTAGTAACCGTATTTGGTATAGTATTTTCTATACCATCTTTTCTCCAAACAGACGAAGGGAAAAAAATCTCTTTAGGTCTTGACTTACAAGGTGGACTTCATATGCTTTTAGGTGTGCAAACACAAAAAGCAGTCGAAGGAAAAATCAAATCAGTAGCAGCTACAGTAAAATATTTTTCAGATAAAGAAGCTATTTTAGTAGAAGATTTACGAATTGAACCTGATTATTTAAGTTTTATCCTTTTAGATAGTGATGAAGAAATAAAGCTAGATGAGATGTTAGCAGAGATACAAGGACTAGATATAAATAAAAGTGAAGACTTAGTTTATACTATTGGTTTGACACCTGTAGAAGTAGAGATTGTAAAAGATATGGCAGTTGGACAAGCTGTTGAAACTATAAGAAATAGACTTGACCAATTTGGATTAGCAGAACCTTCTGTTGCAAGACAAGGTAAATCTGATATTGTTGTTGAACTTCCTGGTATTAAAACACCTCAAGAGGAACAACACGCACGAGAGCTTATAGCAAAACCAGCAAACTTAGAGTTGATGGAAGTTGATGAGCTTAAATCAGATCAAGTGTATGATTTAACTAAAGACCAAGCACAAGAATTGGGTGATATAATTCTTGAAGAAACTGGAAATCCACAAGTAAAATATCTTGTAAAACAAATACCTATTTTAACAGGAAGTGAAGTTGTTGATGCAAAAGTTGCTTTTGACCAACAAACAAATCAACCAATTATCAACTTTACACTAAGCAGTTTTGGGGCAAAAGTGTTTGGTGATTTTACAGCAAAGAGTGTTGGAAAGAGACTTGCTGTTGTTCTTGATGGAAAAGTTTTTTCAGCACCTTCAATTCGTGAAAGAATTGGTGGTGGAAGTGGACAAATAAGTGGAAACTTTACTGTAAATGAAGCTGGTAATGTTGCTATTGCTTTAAGAAGTGGTGCTTTACCTGCTCCAGTAATTATGCTTGAAAAAAGAAGTGTAGGACCTAGTTTGGGTGCAGATAGTATTCAGGCTTCAATGTTAGCATTAATATGTGGATTTATTTTAGTAATTATATTCATGATTGTTTATTATGGTATGGCTGGTATTGTTGCAAATGTTGCTCTTATAACTAATATTTTTATAATAGTAGCTATTATGGCTATGTTTGGAGCCACTTTAACACTCCCTGGTATGGCTGGAATTGTTCTTACAGTTGGTATGGCAGTTGATGCAAATGTTATAATTAGCGAAAGAATTCGAGAACTTTTAAAAGAGGGAAAATCAGTTCATAAAGCTATCGAAGATGGATATAAAAATGCAATGAGTGCAATACTTGATGCAAATATTACAACTCTTTTAGTAGCAGTTATTTTATACGCATATGGTACAGGACCTGTAAAAGGCTTTGCCATAACAATTAGTATTGGTATCTTAGCATCAATGATTACAGCAATTTTAGGGACTCACGGAATCTATGAAGTACTTATGCCTAAAATTGCAAGAGATAAAAACTTACGAAAATGGTTTGGGGTAAAATAATGGAAATTTTTAAATCAGATAAAACTTACAATTTTATGGGAAGAAGATTACCATTTTTGGGATTTTCAGCTATTTTAGTTATTGCATCTTTTGTATTACTTTTTACAAAAGGGTTAAATTTAGGGATTGACTTCTCTGGTGGTACACTTATTCAAGTACAATATACAAAAGCAGCACCAATAAATGATATAAGAGAACTTTTATCAAAGAATGGTGCTTTTGAGAAAGCTGTTGTAACAAAATTTGGTAGTGATGAAGAGATTATTATTAAAATACCAACTTCTAGTACAAGTCTTGGAAAAGATATAGGTGATGAGGTAAGAGAAACATTAAAACCAACGGGAAACTACGATATACGAAGAGTTGATATGGTTGGACCTAAAGTTGGTAATGCCTTACAAGAAAAAGGTATTATGGCATTAAGTTTAGCTCTTGTGATGATATTGATTTATGTCTCTTTTCGATTTGAGTGGAGATTTGCTATTGCTTCTATTTTGGCACTTATTCATGATATCTCTATTGCTTTGGGAGCAATAGTGTTATTTAATGTAGATGTAAATCTTGATATTTTAGCAGCAATACTTACAATATTAGGATACTCACTCAATGATACAATTATTGTTTTTGATAGAATTAGAGAGAGTGTAAATACTTCAAAAGAGAATCATTTAGATGCCGTTGTAAATGAATCAGTTTCAAAAACATTAAGTAGAACTACACTTACTTCATTAACAACATTTTTTGTTGTATTAACATTATATTTATTTGGTGGAGAGATCATAAATGGCTTTAGTTTTACTTTACTTGTAGGTATTATTGTAGGAACTTATAGTTCTATATTTATTGCCGCTTCATTTTTAGTTCAATTAAATTTTTCGATAGAAAATTATAGAAATGCAGAAGCCGAGAAAGAGAAAAGACAAAAAGAAAAAGATAGAATCAGAGCACAATTTGAACAGGGTATGGTATAGATAATTATGGGGAAACTATTTGGTACAGATGGAGTAAGAGGACAAGCAGGAACTTTTTTAGATGCAATGACTGCATTAAAACTAGCACAAGCTGTTGGAATATATTTTAAAAAACATTCTCGGACAAAAAAAATACTTTTGGGAAAAGACACAAGAAAAAGTGGTTATATGATAGAAAATGCCCTTGTAAGTGGTCTTACTTCTGTTGGATACGATGTAATTCAAATAGGTCCTATGCCAACTCCTGCTATTGCATATTTAACAGAAACTATGAGATGTGATGCTGGTATTATGTTAAGTGCTTCACATAATGCTTTTGAAGATAATGGAGTGAAATTCTTTGATTGCCATGGAGATAAACTCTCTGTTGATATTGAACAAGAGATAGAAAATATATTTTTCAATGATGAATTATTAAAAAGTTCTCAATGTACTCATGGTGATATTGGTCGTGCAAAAAGAATTAATGATGTTATAGGAAGATATATAGTTTCTATAAAAAGTTCATTTCCAACAAATTTAAGTCTTAGTAATATGAGAATTGTTCTAGATTGTGCTAATGGTGCTGGATACAAAGTAGGACCAACAATTTTAGAAGAACTTGATGCAGATGTTATTACTATAAATAATACACCAAATGGTTATAATATCAATGAAAATTGTGGAGCATTACACCCTTTTGAACTAGGAAAACTTGTAGTACAGTACAGAGCTGATATAGGGATTGCCCTTGATGGTGATGCAGATAGATTAGTGATTGTTGATGAAAAAGGTCAAGTAATAGATGGAGATAAACTTATAGGTGCCCTTGCTGTTTATCTTAAAAGTACTCAAAAGTTAAAAAATGGTTGTGTGGCAACAGTGATGAGTAATAAAGCTTTGGAAGACTACCTTTCTGAAAATGAGATTGAATTACACCGTTCAAATGTTGGAGACAAGTATGTCTTAGAAATTATGAAACAAAAAGATATAAACTTTGGTGGTGAACAAAGTGGACATATTATATTCTCAGATGTTGCCAAAACAGGCGATGGATTAGCTTCTGCTTTACAAGTATTAGCACTACTTATTACTATAAAACAAAAAGCAAGTGTCGCCTTAAATCCATTTGAACTTTATCCCCAAGTTCTGAAAAATCTCATAGTTGAAGAGAAAATTCCACTTGAAGAGATTGTTGGACTTGAAGAGTTACTACAATCTTTTAGAGAAAAAGGTTTAAGAGATCTTATAAGATACTCAGGAACTGAAAATAAGATACGACTTTTACTTGAAGGGAAAGAGAGTAAAGTGGTAAATAGTTGTATGGAAGAGTTACAAACATTCATTAAAAGTAAGCTATGTTAAAAAAACTTTCTATATCAATAATACTTTTTATAGTATTGTTTTCTATAGATCAATATATTAAACATCTCTTTGTAGATGGTTTTGAACTAAAAGGAGATTGTATCTCTTTGGTTCTTGCCTATAATTATGGGGTAGCATTTTCTATGTTTGCCTTTTTAGAAGAAAATCTTAAATATATTCAGATTGCAATTATGATAATTGGAGTTGTATATTTATTACTTCACAAAGATATCTTTCAACAGTACTATATACCAGCAGCACTTTTGCTTGCAGGTGGAGTGAGTAATATTTATGATAGATTTATCCATGGTGGTGTTGTTGATTATGTATATTGGCATTGTAGATTTGACTTTGCAATATTTAATTTAGCAGATGTACTTATAGATATAGCTGTTGTACTAATACTTCTTATTAGTTATCTACATTCAAAAAACGATTCAAAACAACACTCTTAATTTCTCTTCTTTTTAGTTCACAATTATTACACAATTTATTTATAGAATCTCTAATATAAAAATTAGGAGTTACTATGAAACCAAATAATTTAGGTAAATTAATTTTAGGAATAATACTATTGGTTAGTAGATTAAGTGGATATGACAGATATAATTCTTATGGAGAAAAAGAGGGCTTTAAAAAATATAAAGTTATCTCTTCAACGCCAATAACACAAACAGTAACACAAAGAGTTAAAATATGTGAAGAGATAAGAGATAGAGTTGTTAAAAAAGCTGTACCATACCATGTGGTAGAAGTATTAATAGAAATTCAGTAGGCTTAGATACAATTATTGGAGCTAGCATTGGTTTAGCTATTGGGAATAGAGTTGGAAAAGGTCATGGTAGAGATGTAGCAAAAGTTCTTGGAGGACTTGGAGGTGGATATATAGCAAATCAAATGAGAGGAAATAGTTACGGAACTTGTTATGAAAATAGAGTTGTTCAAGATATAACTCCTAGATATGAAACTATTACAAAAGAGGTAATAACAGGCTATAATAATTCCATAATAGTTGATGAAAAAAAGATATATAAAGAGTCTAGTGAACCATTGCAGTATTTAAGGATAAAAAGAACTTATAGTATTTATTAGTTTTTGTGCTAATTAAATGTAATTGATTAATAGATTTTAAGATAGAATATAACACTATATAATGTCCCCTTTTGTCAAGACCAATTCTAAATATTTTTTTATTCCAACCATCTATGCTACTTCTAGTAACGATTTTTTAGCATCATAGCATCTATTGTTTGCTTGCCTATAGTAC
>Ga0209345_10000167_pt1 | contig 91576 bp, 79 predicted proteins | sample Cruoilmetagenom7_FD_187294 | JGI IMG/M metagenome (GOLD analysis project Ga0209345, IMG submission 187294) | Oil polluted marine microbial communities from Coal Oil Point, Santa Barbara, California, USA - Sample 7 (SPAdes) (version 2) | ecosystem: Environmental > Aquatic > Marine > Oil seeps ... | reverse complement strand
CAAAGGCTCAAGTAAGGCTGAACCTGCGTCCCAGGAAAATACTGGGTTTCATTCAACCAGACGTAATTTTTAAAGAGCAATTGCGACAGAATATAAGCGGGTGTTGCAGTTAATAGTTGAATTCAGGCTTCTCTATAAGTGGCTATGCCCTTAGTGATGTGCTCATTGAAAATACGTAGGTCTAAATAACCAGGCATCGAGCTGAATTTATACAACAATCCAGCTTCACGACTCAATATGTGTTCGGGCTCCAGGTCTGGGTTGGGTCTGCGAATGGCATCAAATATTTGATTTTTATCGGGCGTGAAATAAATAGTAGATTGACTGTAGCGCTCATGTAGCGAGGGTAAGCGTTCGCTGCTGCTTAAACCAAAGCGAAGTGTGACATCTGGAGTGATATGTAAGCTTAGTGCCGCACGACCAGATGTCGCTGCAGGGCCTGATTCCTCTTTCTCGTGCATAGCGCCCAAATTGATTGTATACGCTTGGCTAGGGCTGATAACGCTGTTAGCAAACAGTCTGAACCGGGTTGAGTGCACATCGCCCTGGTCAAAGAGCGTATCTCCCTTGCCGGTATCTCTTCGATAACCGAGACCAGTTGATGTTGATGTTTGGCTTTGTTGGTGAACAATTGAAAATTGTAGGTCTTCTTGACGTGTCGAACCATTTTCACTCAAGACTCTCAGACTAGGATTGCTATCAAGAAGTTGTTGGAATAAAGCTTCTTCAAGAGCGAAAGCTGCAGGATTTTCCAGCCAATCATTATAATCATCATAGTCAAGTTCAGATCTGAAAATATCATCTAAAGTCGGAGGCGCTTCAGATAAGGTTAATTGATTCCTATACCCAGTTAGTTCAAAGGTTGTGTTTGGATTAATAATATGTTCCCAGGATATATGCTGAAAGCTAGAATGGTATTCTCGTTCTTGTGTAACTACGCTATTAAAAGTTTCAGGTGCTTTTAAAGAGCCAATTGTAATATGTCCACGATCTATGCCTGCTCTGAGATCGATTTGATCTCGTAATGTTGGTGCAAAGCTACCACTGAAATTCAAATAGCTTCGTCTGGCACCGTCACTAAACAGCTTGCTTCCCGTGTTTTCTTCATGAGCGGCTGATAGGCGGTAATGCCCCATAGAGGTATTGCCACTGAAGCGCAGATTGCTATTGGCGGTATCTAATGATCCTAGCGTCACAGATGCAGAGGCTTTCGCTTCAGCCGCTGGGTGCCGCGTGATGATATTAATGGCGCCTAGAAATGCATTGGATCCCTGTGTGGCTGTATTAGAGCCACGAATGACTTCTATACGTTCGATATCGTCTAAATGCAGTGCCAGCGATGTCCAGTCAGGTGAGGATATCAATGGCATATAGACTGAACGACCGTCTATCATGACCTCAAGGCGGTTAGGAAAGTCATCACTGTATCCATGATACGTAGCCGCATATTTATTGCTGTTAACATGGGCTACCTGAAACCCCGGGACCAGGCGTAACAGATCAGGAACTGTCTGAGCTCCGGATGCTGTAATAGTTGCGCGGTCTATAACCGTCATGGATACCGGTGCATCACTTTGATGCTGAGACAGGCGTGTTGCTGAGGTGACCATGGGAATATCGATCAGGAATGCAGATTCATCCAGATGTGATATGTCAGCAAACACCACTGCGGCATAGAGGAAGCTCGTTAGTCCGGTCAGGAGTAAAGCTAGCTTGTTAACCTTATGATGGGGCATTAATGAATCTTCGCTCATAACCGGGCTGGTATCAGAATCAGTTTATATTTTCTTTATTATGCCAATTTATTCATGACACTGCCCGGTTTTGTATACCCAGTCCAGTAAGTTCTGCTGCATACGTGTGCCATGACCCTGGTGCGCTTCCGGATGATTGATCAAGAGTACAACCATAACATCCTCATTACACTGGTTTCGGACATAACCAGCAATGCCTGAAACCTGATTAAGTAGTCCGGTTTTAAGATGCATCTGGCCCGTTTTGTCTTCATTGCGGTATTGGCGTCGGGTGGTTCCATCTATGCCGGATATTGATAAGGAGGATAAAAATTCAGGGCGCCTGGGACTCTCCCAACCCACCTGAAGTATCTGCCCCAGCTGTTTTGGTGTGATACGCGCGTGACGGCTCAGACCGGAGCCATTATCAATAAACATACCGTTAGTTTCGACACCTGCGGATGACAGTACATCAATCAGCGCGACGCGCGCTTTTTCCAGTGTCGCTGGCTCACCCATTCTGTGTGCGCCCAGAGTTAATGCCATGTGGCGGGTCATGACATTGTGGCTCCATTTGTTTGAGACACGAATCAAATCAGCCAAGGGTCTGGAGATATGTGTCATCAGTGATGTCTCATAGGGCAAAGGTGGGCCGTAATGACTCAGAACATCCCCGGTGAGTTCCCCTCCCCATTGTGCCCAATGCAGTCGAAAAAGTTCCGCTGCATTGAAGTCGGGCGCCACGGCTGTACGTAGCAATTCGTAATTGCCGCAATTAACAGGATAGTTACCACTGAACGTCACCCGGTTGTCGCCTACGTCATAACGCACTCCTCGTTGCCATGCATTGCAGTTACCATTATTTGTGGGTGTCAGATTATTTTCTATATGCAAGCCCGGTAACGGTGGTTCGGCTTCTATACGAATAGTATTCTGATCTGGTAATATGTGAAAACGAATAGCGTTGGAGTTGACATGAAGGGCATAGGGAAGCTGGTTATAGGCTCTGAAGGGCTGGCCATCAAACGCACCTGGATCATCATCAGGTGGCAGCATAAAGTAGCCGGCATCCAGAATGACGTTACCTTCAATACGCTTTAGGCCAGTCATGCGCTGCAGGTCCCTCAGCATGCGCCAGTGCTCTTCGCTGACGGCACCAGGATCTCCTGTACCCCGGATAATCAGATCCCCTTTAAGCACGCCGTTTTCCACCGCGGCCGTTGCGCGGAGGTCGGTTCTCCAGGTATAGGCCGGCCCGAGTTCCAGCAGCACCGCCAGGGAGGTAGCCAGTTTGATTGTCGATGCTGGGTTAAACAGCCGGTCAGCATTGTGTGACACTAAGGCGGTGTCGCTACCGGTTTGCTGTACCCAGATGCCCATAGCATCTGCAGGCAAGTGCTGATCGTTAATCACTTGATTGAGGCTTTCTGGTAATTCTGCTGTTGCTGGAAAACTCAGTAGCGCCAGTGACAGGGTACATACTAAGGTTATTATGCTTGAAGACTGTGACACCTGCATTTGTTGCTCCCGAGAATGATAATGTGTGCATTATGGCAAAGCAGATAGCATACACAAGGGCTGTAACAGCAGTACTCACTGAAAATGTGTACTTCTGGTAGTATGCGAGCAGTTAAGGAGCTTCGGAAATGAGTGAACAAGCTGAACTACCGACAGTAAGCCGTACACAAGAATCAATTCTAGTGGGGGGGTGCTGGGATACGCGATTTTTGCAGCAGCAACAACAATTATTGGACGCCTGGCGTCAATCAGCCCCGACAGAAGCTGATATTCATGTATTGGATACCAATGGTGCGGTAGTTCTGCTGCAGCTATTAGGTTCTGACCCTGAACGTTGGCCACAAGGGCTAACGCAGGAACAAATCTATCTACTGACGTTTGTGAAAGGGCGCCTGACGGATGTGCCGACCAGTGAAAAACGCCTGAATCCTCTGGCTGAGTTGGGACGGCAAACGCTGCATAGTGTTGTACATGCGCGGCAGTTGTTGGATTTTGCTGGTCAACTGAGCGTATTACTGCTCAGCCTGGTTAAGCACCCACGTCAGCTAAAGGTGAAATTACTATTGGATGTGGTGCAACGGGATGGGCTAAATGCTGTGCCTATTATCGCGTTGTTGGCATTTTTGCTGGGTGCTGTTATTGCTTTTCAGGGTGGTCTGCAACTGGCTACTTATGGTGCAAATATTTTTGTTGTCGAGTTGATTTCGCTGACTATGCTGCGTGAACTTGCACCTCTGATCTGTGCCATTATTGTGGCAGGGCGCTCTGGGTCAGCCTATGCAGCGCAACTGGCGACGATGCAGATGAATCAGGAAGTGGTGGCGTTGAAAAGCCTGGGTCAAGACCCTTTTGTTTGGCTGGTCTTGCCCAAGCTGCTGGGCTTGATGCTGGTGATGCCATTGCTGACTGTGCTGTCGATGCTGGCGGGGATTGGTGGTGGGATGTTGGTGGCATCAATACAATTGGATTTAGGTGCGGTTGAGTTTATTCAGCGATTTGCTTCTACCGTTGACCCGGTTCATTTCTGGGTCGGGCTGATCAAAGCGCCAGTTTTTGCACTATTAATTGTCAATGTGGGCTGTATGCAGGGTTTTCTTGCTAAAGGTGGGGCCGAGGCTGTAGGCCACCGTACCACGCGCAGTGTTGTTCAGAGTATCTTCCTGGTAATCATTGTGGATGCACTGTTTTCCATTCTGTTTGCGCAATTGGGTTGGTAATGGCTATGCTTGAGCGCAATAAAATTGTTGAATTACAGGCCATAGCTACTCAGTTTGCGGACCATGTTGTCCATCATCAGCTTGATCTGACGATCTACCAGGGTGAGCGGGTGGCATTGGTAGGAGGAAGTGGTACGGGTAAATCAGTGTTGCTGAGCGAAATCGCGCTGTTGCGGGAGCCTGATGCCGGAGAGATTATGCTTTTTGGCCAGCCGGTGACTCAGCTTAGCGGTCAGGGATTGGCGGGACTGCGTAAGCAAATCGGCATGATGTTTCAGCAGGGCGCACTATTTTCTAGTCTGACAGTATTAGAAAATATCATTTTGCCCTTGCAGGAGCACCAACGGTTATCCCAGTCTTTACTGGAAGAACTGGCGATGCTAAAGCTACGCCTGACGGGGTTGCCAGAGCAGGCCGCACATCTGTACCCGCAGTCACTGAGTGGTGGTATGCTCAAGCGCGCTGCAGTAGCACGAGCCTTGGCTTTAGATCCTGCTTTGTTACTGTTAGATGAGCCAACGGCGGGACTGGATCCGGCGGGTGCCTCAGCTTTTGATGATATGTTGCTGGAGTTGCATGCCTCGCTAAACCTGACATTGATCTTGGTTACACATGACCTCGATTCCATTTGGCGTGTTACCGACCAAGTGGCGTTTCTGGGTGATCAACGCGTGCTGGCCAAACAGCCGATAGAAATGATGGTGAAGGATGAACATCCGGTGATTAAAGCCTATTTTGCCAACAACCGCGCTAAGCGTGCGGCGATAAAACTGGAGTCTACAGCATGAATCCACGCATAAACTATACGCTGGTGGGGGCGTTTGTATTGCTGTTAGTGTTGGCGGGAGTTGCGATGCTGGCTTTGATGACCCGAGATGACCGTCAGACTCAAAGACAGACGTATATCACCTATTTTTCTGAGTCGGTTGCAGGTCTTAATGAACGCGCCAGTGTGCGTTTTCTGGGGGTACCTGTCGGTGTGGTTGAACATATAGCCCTGGATAGAGCGCAGGAGGGGCGTGTGCGTCTTGAATTGCGCATTGATCCGGATGTGCCCATACGGGAAGGCTCCGTTGCGTCGCTGCAGAATCAGGGCATAACCGGATTGCTGTATGTGGAGATACGAAGCGGGGTTATTGACTCTCCTTTATTGGAGACCTCTGATAAAGAGCCGGCCGTCATTCAAAGTCAGTCATCCAGACTGTTGCAAATTACTGAGGCATTAAATGAAACCCTGGATCGGTTTAATAAGCTGTCTGAAAACCTAAATCAATTGAGCGATCAATTGAAACAATTGAGTGATGAGCATATGCGTGCACAACTCAGTGATATGATGGTTTCGATCGCGAGTTTGTCGCAGACGGCTGAGCAGCAGTTGAGCCAGTTGGATCCCCAAGCCTGGGATGAATTGATTCGTTCCATGACCCGATTATCTGAATCACTTGCGCAGCAGAGCCAATCTTTCCCTGATGAGTTAGAGGCTTTTCGTGAACTCTTTGCTGATACCCTGGGCGAAACTAATCGGCAACTGGGTGCTATGTCCCGTGACGGTCAGGTACTGGCACGTGAATTGGTGCCGGTGTTGAGAGAAACCCGGGTATTGACGGAAACATTGGTGCGTGATGGCGATATACTGATTAGAGGTCCCGGACAAATTCCTGCAGGACCTGGAGAGCAAAAATGAAACTACTTAAAATAACTCTACTGTTGTTACTGGCGTCATTGGCTGGTTGCTCTGTGTTGCCGGAAAAAGGTCCTGCGCCGGTGCAGTTACAACTAATGCCGGTGAACGCAACTGAACATGCAACAGAGACGGTCTGGTCAGCGCAAAAAGGTACCTTGATCCTGGAAATGCCTCAGGCTACTACGGCTTTGAGTAGTCGCGCGCTGTGGTATCAGACTGGGCAGCATCAACTGACTCCTTTTCGTGATCATATTTGGACAGAGCCGCTGCCTGAACAGATTGAGCGGATTGCTTCTGATTATCTCAGTGGCCGGCTTGACGGCGTAAATGTGCTTGTCGACCAGCCGGGTGTTGATGGCAATCATCGCCTGAGAATCAACTTGCAGCAGTGGCATCTGGATCAAACATCCCAGCGCCTGCTGGTCGTTATTCATGCGGATCTTCTTCGCGCTGATGGGCAGCCTGTAGTCAGTTGGCAGTGGCAGCAATCTGAAGCCTTGCCAGACGTCAGTGCCCAGGGGCTGGCTGCGGCTGGGCAGGTCTGGTTGCAAAAGTGGCTGGCTGAACTAGGTGATCGCCTGGAGCCTTATCTTGAACTATAGTGTATTGATATTGAATTATTATTTTTCCGCCGGAGGTTGTTAATGTCCCACCCCTTACCGCCTATGCGTCAATTGACTGAGTCACTTAAAGCTGCTGGGCAATTGACGGCTGAGGATGTTAAGGCACTTGCCGATGCTGGGGTGAAAACGCTGATATGCAATCGTCCTGATCAGGAAGAGGCGGGACAGCCAAGTACGGCTGAATTACAGGCATTGGCTGAAAGTCTGGGCATGCAGTGGTTTTATCAACCGGTGGTTTCCGGTCAGGTTATGGATGAACAGGGTGATGATTTTGGTCGTATACTCGATCAAGCCAGTGTGCCAGTAGTGGCTTTTTGCCGCTCCGGTGCTCGTTGTGGCATGCTCTGGGCGTTGAGTCAGCGACACAGTCTAGCCGGTGATAAGTTGGTGGCGATCTTGCAGAAGTCAGGCTACGATATGCCGGATTTTTTTAAACGTTTAACAGACTAAACATCTGTGGAACTTAGGCATAATATCCCGTGTTGGCATGACCTCTCTGGCTAAGAGGCCTCTTGAGATCGAGGTTTAAAAGAGTTCCAGCAGGTGTTTGTCGGTCAGAGGTGTGACATCAACAGCGACGGAAAGTTGATGTTTCCCCCCACCACTCATCACCCCTTTTAGTGGGGTGACATCAGCAAAATCACGCCCCCAGGCTAAGGTAATGTAGCGCTCATCTGCCAGGGTACCGTTAGTGGGATCTATTTCAAGCCAACCCCAGCCGGGAATGCCCACGGCCAGCCAAGCGTGCGTGGCATCAGCGCCTTGCAGTTTGGGTTGTCCGGGTGCCGGGAGTGTTTCCATATAACCGCTGACATAGCGAGCAGGCAGACCCAGTGATCTCAGGCAGGCAATCGCCAGATGAGCAAAATCCTGACAGACCCCACGGCGGCTTTCAAGTACCTCCAACACTGGTGTGGCGATGGTGGTATGTTCAGGGTCATAGGTGAACTCAGTGAAGATCTGTTGGTTAAAGGCATAAACAGCGTCTACCAGGGATGCCCCAGGGGTAAATGCTTGTCGGGCATAGTCGGCAAGCAGCTCATGGCAGCGGACAAAGTCCGAATCCAGCATCATTAAGCGAGCATCTGGCATCAGCAGCTTTCTGGCTGCGTTGCTGTCGGCTGAGCGTAATGCTTGTATCGCATCAGTCCAAGGCATGGCCGTATCCACTGGAGGGAGTTGGCGCGGTAGTGTGGTGATCTGACTGGTCAGTGTTACCTCCAGACTGGAGTGAAGTTCCTGAATGGTAAAGTAGCTAACACGATTACCAAAGAAATCCAGACGTTCTCTGATTCTGATCGGCTGCGGGCTGATATCCAGCCGGGTATCGGTTACTTTTTGCCAAGGGAGATCACGGGGCAGTATACGCGCCTCGTTATGGCTCAGTGTTGCATCGCTGGTATAGTCATACCGGGTGGTATGGCGTAATTGATATTTCATAGGGGCGGTGGCCAGAAAATCGTAGTTATGATTATAGTAAACCTAAGATTGCATCGTCACTAGCTGAATAGGCGCCTCAACATGACTGAAATGACTGTGTGAAATAGCATTGGTCAGTTCTGACAGTGGCGCAATCAGGCTATCCAGTAGTGATTCGAGTGCCGCTCGAGAGGCTTCGCTGTTCTCAACATCACTAAGCTGATCAATATCCACTAAGTGAAGTGCGCTGGTGGCTTGGATTACCAGCCGTGTTTCTTGATTACGATAAGGCGTGGAACCGGGTTGGGGTAAACGCTGGATCTGTCGTTCCAGGCGCTTGAGCATATAGCCTACTGAGCGTGGATTGGTTTCGTCAAACAGCAGCAGGTCCAGAATGGCAGACGGATGCAGTTGTGAGCGGTATCGGCGCCGGTATACGGTGAAGTTGTCGGTAGTGGCCAGCACCACTTCGCATAAAGGAATGCCCGGTTGTCGTGCACTGAGTAGTGCCAGTTTAAGAAGTTCCAGGGTGCAGAGTACCCGTTCTATGAAGCGGCCAATATCCAGGAATCGCCAGCCATAGTGATGTGGCATGGTCTCATTGCATAGCCCAAAAAAAGCCGCCAGGTCAGTTACCACGCCTTCCAGCTGCCGCTGTCCTACGATAATGCCTTGCGTGCGTGGCATATCATTAAAGCGCTGGCGCAGTCCATTAACTGTGCGCCAGGCATCATCACCCAAATGGTCTCTGACGGCTCTGCAGTTGCGCAGAAAGTGACTGAACAGCCAGGGCATCCCATCCGAGTGGTGCTCTTCAAACAGTTCCAGTAGTCGGTTACGATAGATTAGATAGGTGTGCTTATAGCCTGGCGGTGCTTCTGTCAGATTTTCAGGAGTGTCTAGATCTTCAGTTAGTTCTACTTCCAGCGCTGTGAACAGGTCGGGTAGTAATCCGGAATCTTCGGCTGACTGGTCTTCTTGCAAGAAACGACCGAGCGTTTCACGTAGCAACCGTGAACGTATATCCAGACGTTCTCCATAACGCCCCAACCAGAACAGACTGTCAGCCACTCTGCAGGGCAAATCGTTACCATCGCGGGTAACAACAATTGGGCCATTAGCCTGTCTCAGCATACTGATATGTGGTTGGGGTACTGGGGCCATGACCCAGATGTCTTTAACCATGTGACTTTCCATCAGCAGGGTGCCGGGCTCACCTACCCAGGCCAGCCCCCCCGGCATGATGCGGTAGAGCCGTTTGTCAGGAGAAGAAAACAGGTGATCAGGTTCGATCAGGCTGAAAAAACGCAAGTTGATATTGTGTGCTTCGAATTGATCTGAGCGGGTGTTATAAACGGGAGAGGTCGCCGCCTGCAGTTTAGCCTGGGCTACATAGCGGTGTGGATTGGCCTGGATCGCCACTAGCAGTTGAGAAAAAGCACCGGCTGAGAGTTTATCCGGGCGAATGAGTTTGGCTGGCTCGGTAATGTCACGGTAAAGCCACTGCTGTGGTGATGTCAGTAATCTGGATAAATGCGCGGCATCACCCGCCCAGAGTGTTAGCCGGTTTTGCAGTAGCAGTGATTCGCCCAGCAACCGTTGGCAGATCTCTTCCATATAGGCGGCCAATGCGGGATGTTCCAGTATGCCGCTACCCAGTGCATTAGCTATTTCAACATCACCATCACGAGCGGCCTGCATCAGACCCGGTACTCCCAGCAGAGAGTCGCTGCGCAGTTCCAATGGATCGCACCAGGGGTCGTTAATCTGTCGGACAATCACATCCACCTGACGTAATCCACCCAGGGTACGCATAGATACATGGCCATCTCTGACAACCAGGTCAGCACCTTCGACCAGCGAGAAATTCATATAGTTAGCGAGCCAGGCATGCTCAAAGTAGCCGGGACTGCCTGGGCCAGGTGACAAGAGTACGATATTGGGTTGTTCACGTTGCGTGGTACAAAGCGATGCCAAGGTTCGGTGTTGTGCCTGTAAAAAGCCAGCCAGACGTTTCAGGGGAGCTTCCCGGTACAGGCTGGGGAGTGCGCGCGCCAACGTGATGCGATTCTCCAGTGCGTAGCCGGCCCCCGAGGGTGATTGTGTCCAGTCACACAGCACCTGCCATTCACCCTCGGCATTTCGGATCAGGTCGGTGCCATGAAAAATCAGCATAGGGCGCGCCTGATTTCCAGTGACATTTACGGCCGGTAACAAATAGCTGGGAAAACTGTGGATCAGTTCAGGAGGGAGCAGTCCCGTATTGATCAGTGTGCGTGGGCCGTAAAGATCCTGTGCGATGGCTTCCAGCAGACGCGAGCGTTGCATCAGGCCTCGCTCAAGATGATCCCAGGTTTCAGTGCTGATGACATAGGGCAGGCTGTCCAGTTGCCAGGAACGCAGTTGACCGGGTTCATCTTCATAGGTATTAAAAGTCACCCCGTTCTCATGCAGTAGATTCTGCGCCTCATCACAGCGGCTGCGCAGCCCTTCGCGGTCAAATTTGGATAATTCGTCCAGCACGGGTTGCCAGTGTGCACGAATACGCTGGTCGGCATTCAGCAGTTCATCATATCCGGCTAAGGCGTGGCCGCCCTGGATTCGCTGCTGCAGATAAGCCTTCAGGCGTTGCTGCATGTCTGTGTTGAGTGAGTTCAGGTCTGACATTGCATCACTACTTGGCTGAAAAGCGGCTTATCATATATTAGTTGCACCGGGTTTGCTGTGATTATAGCGTAGATCCAAGGTGTGCGGATGCTCACCGGTAATGGCTTCAGGGGGGATGTTCACCTTGCCCTGGGTATGTCCCTGTGCCCAGAAGCGGGCTAAGCGTCTGGCTTCGGCTTCATTGGCATTCACCGGGAAGCTTTCATAATTACGCCCGGCCGGATGAGACACATGATAGGTACACCCTCCCAGGGAGTGTTGATTCCAACTGTCGATCAGGTCAAATACCAAGGGGGCATGAACGGGTATCATCGGGTGCAGGGCCGAAGGGGGTTGCCAGGCGCGGTAACGTACACCGGCTACGGCTTCTGAGTTAACACCGGTGGGTTGTAGCGGAACACGCCTGCCGTTACAGGTCAGAATGTGGCGTGCCGGATTAAAACCGAAGACTTTTACCTGCAGGCGCTCAACCGATGAGTCAACGTAGCGTGCGGTGCCACCGCCACTGACCTCTTCTCCGAGGACATGCCAGGGTTCAATAGCCTGGCGTAGCTCGATTCTGACCTGATCGTAGTTCACTTCACCGTATTGTGGGAAGCGGAACTCCAGGAAAGCAGCAAACCATTCTGGGTTAAAATCAAATCCGTGGCTACGCAAATCATCCAGCACATCGAGAAGGTCGGTCCAGAGGTGGTGTGGCAGCATCCAGCGATCATGTAGTTCCGTTCCCCAGCGTACCAGTTTTTTGCGGTAGGGTTCACGGGTAAAGCGGGCCACGAGTGCCCGGATCAACAGTTGCTGCATCAGGCTCATGCGTGCATGAGGGGGCATTTCAAAGCCGCGCAGTTCCAGTAGCCCGAGTCGGCCGGTAGGACTGTCAGGCGAATAGAGTTTGTCGATACAGAATTCGGCACGGTGAGTGTTACCGGTAATGTCCGTCAGCAGATTACGTAGTAAACGGTCGACTATCCAGGGTTGAGGTACTTCACCTGGCGGCATTTGCTGAAAAGCAATTTCCAGCTCGTAGAGTGCTTCATGGCGTGCTTCATCAATTCTGGGGGCCTGACTGGTGGGGCCCAGAAACATACCGGCAAACAGAAAAGACAGGCTGGGATGATGTTGCCAGTAGGTAATCATACTGGTCAGCAGCGCCGGGCGGCGCAAAAAGGGAGAGTCTGCCGGTGTGGCCCCGCCCAGGGTGACATGGTTGCCACCGCCAGTGCCGGTATGACGCCCATCCAGCATGAACTTTTCAGTACCCAGACGGGCCAGGCGGGCCTCTTCGTAAAGTCGGTGGGTTGAGTTGACCAGTTCACGCCAGGTGCGGGAAGGCATGATATTCACTTCGATCACTCCTGGATCGGGTGTGATCATAAATTTTTCCATGCGTGGGTCAGCTGGTGGTGGATAGCCTTCCAGGCAGACAGGCAGCTCCAGTTCAGCGGCAGTATGTTCTATCTGTACCAGTAGTTCCAAGTAGTGTTCCAACTCCGCCAGTGGCGGCATAAACACAAATAATTTGCCTTCACGAGGCTCAACACAGAGTGCTGTATGGATGATTCGGCTCTCGTCAGCATCAGGGTGCTGCTCTTGGCGTAATTGCGCCTCAGGGCGCTCCAAGGTGGGTTCCTGGTGCAGCCAGGCACTGTAGCGGCTGGCAATTTCACCATGCAGGTCAGGCAGTGGCGGTTTGACCTCAAATAAAGAGGCGGGGTGGTGCTGTTCTTCCTGCCCGGCCAGTGGCAACTCGCTTAGCGGCAGGCGATAGCCCATCGGGGAATCCCCGGGGATCAGATAAAGCTGACGGCGTCTGACCGGCCAGTCACCTGAACGCCAGCGATTCTGTTTAAGGTCACGTCCAAGGGGTAGGGTGAAGCCGGTGATTTTACCTACGCCCTGCTCAAGAAGTGTGGCCAACCGACGGCGATTTTCATCACTATTCAGGTCTTCTTTGCTGAGATCAATATCCACGGGCTGTTTGCGTTCCAGCCACAGATAATAGTAAGCATCTTCATAGCAGGGGATCAAATGCTGCGCCTTCAACCCGAGGCGCATTGTCAGCAGGGTGGCAAATTGTCGGGCATCCTGAGCATCCAGTCGATAGTCTTTGTTGATATCGGCCAACCAGCGATCATCTTTCCAAATGGGCTTGCCATCCCGGCGCCAGTAGCAGGCCAGTGCCCAGCGTGGCAAAGATTCTCCAGGGTACCATTTACCTTGTTGGTAGTGGATCAGGCTGCTGGGTGCAAAGTGGGGGCGTAATCGCTGCAATAATACTTCGGCTAAACGACGTTTATTCGGCCCTTGTGCGGCAATGGTCCACTCTTCTGCATCCATATCATCGACGGAGACAAAGGTGGGTTCTCCTCCCATGGTTAGGCGCAGATCTTCCTGTTCCAGCACCCGGTCCACGCGCTCACCTAGCTGATCTATCGCTTGCCATTGCTCATCTGTATAGGGTTTGGTGACGCGAGGATCTTCATGGATACGAGTCACTGTCATAGCAAAGTCAAAGGTGACTTTGCAGGGCTCAGATGTACCAGTGATGGGGGCTGCACTGGAAGGTGTGGGGGTGGCGGCCAGTGGAATATGCCCTTCGCCGGCCAGCATGCCAGAGGTTGGATCAAGGCCTATCCATCCGGCACCGGGGATGTACACTTCGGTCCAGGCGTGCAGGTCGGTGAAGTCAGTTTCTGTTCCTGATGGGCCATCCAGCGCTTTGAGGTCGGCTTTTAACTGAATTAAGTAGCCGGACACAAAGCGTGCCGCAAGTCCAAGGTGGCGTAATACCTGGGCCATTAGCCAAGCTGAATCACGACAGGATCCCAGTGCTTTCTGCAAGGTTTCTTCAGCCGTTTGTACCCCCGGTTCCATACGGATAGTGTATTCAATATCCGTTGCCAGCTTCTGATTCAGTCCAACCAAAAAATCCACTACCGCAGTAGGTTCGGTTGAAATCTGTTTTACCCATTGGGTTAACAGGGGGCCTGATTCGCCGATTTCGAGGTAAGGACTGAGTTCCTTACGCAATTCCTCAGGATAACTGAACGGAAATAAGTTGGCATAATCTTCCAGAAAAAAATCGAATGGATTGATCACTGTCATGGGCGCAATCAGTTCTATATCCACTTGAAGGTGACGCACTTTCTCTGGAAATACCAGCCTGGCTGCATGGTTGCCGAAGGGGTCCTGTTGCCAGTTAAGAAAATATTCTCCCCCTGAAACCTTAAGTGAATAGGCATCAATCGGGGTGCGGCAATGAGGTGCAGGGCGCAGGCGGATCATATGAGGTGATAGGTGCACCGGTTTATCAAAGTCATATCGGGTGGTGTGCTTCAGTGCAACGCGAATCGTCATGATCTTTTACCCTGCTGAAAAGATAGGTTTTCAGAATCTATGATGGTTCATCAGCAACAGATATGCCAGATATAACCTGCCTGCGGATTAATAAGCTATACCTAAGTGACTGTAGAGCTTCGGCGGGAGCGGGTATACCTAAACACAGCACTATAGATGCTCTATTTGATGGCATTTTACGCACTATTTAAGTGCAATTGGCGCCTTTTAAGTGCATAACTGTTTAGCAGGATCTGTTCACTTCAGAGTAAAAAGCCTGATACCACAGAGCTGGTACAGCAATTGCAGATAAAACTCTATCGGTATGATGACAACAATGGATAACACGCTATGACAAAAGTGAACTGGCAAGAATATGCGTGCAAAGATTTTTACGATGAGTTGATTGCAGCACCGGGACAGCCTAGGGTCGAAGCACGGATGTTGTGTGATTACTTTGAGAAACTGGCATCCGCCGAATTGACCGAACACCGACACGCTGTTGATGTGGCTATTCAAACCATGGGGATCACCTTTACGGTGTATACCGAAGGCAGCATGATAGATCGTGCCTGGCCTTTTGATCCGGTGCCACGCATTATTCCCCGCACAGAATGGGAGAAAACAGCTGCTGGTCTGCGTCAGCGTGTTGAGGCGCTGAATCTGTTTATTGATGATCTTTATCATGACCAGCGCATTATCAAGGATGGTGTTCTCCCAGCCGAAGTATTGGCTCAGTCAGTGAATTTCAGGCCCCAGTGTGTGGGTGTTTCGCCACCGCATAATATCTGGGCACATATCTGTGGCTCAGATCTGGTCCGGGACAGCGACGGTACGCTCTATGTTCTGGAAGACAACCTGCGGGTGCCTTCGGGCGTGTCTTATATGCTGGAAAACCGCAACGTTATTAAACGGGTATTACCTGAAATGTTTGCCACAGGCCGTATCCAGCCAGTAGATGATTATACCGATCAACTATTTGATATGTTGGCGGCGATGTCGCCGCGCCCCGGTGATGAGCCGCAGATAGTGATTTTGACACCTGGTATCTACAACTCGGCCTACTATGAGCACTCCTACCTGGCACAGCAGATGGGGGTCGAGCTGGTCGAAGGCTCTGATCTTCTGGTCAGTGATGATGACTATGTTTACATGAAAACGGTTGATGGCCTGCAGCAGGTGGATGTTATTTACCGGCGTATCGATGATATGTTCCTGGACCCTGAGGTGTTCAATCCTGAATCTACCTTGGGAGTACCTGGGCTGATGCGAGCCTGGCGGGCAGGTAAGGTGGCGTTGGCTAACGCCCCGGGGGCGGGGGTGGCTGATGATAAAATCGTCTATGCCTTCGTGCCTCAGATCATTCGTTACTATCTGGATCAGGAGCCGTTGTTGCCTAACGTGCCTAGCTATCTATGCATGCTAGAAAAAGACCGGGAGTATGTCCTTAATAATCTGGATAAACTGGTGGTGAAACCTGCCAATGAGTCGGGTGGTTATGGCATGCTGATCGGTCCACATGCCAGCAAACGCGAACGCAAAGCCTTTGCTGAATTGATCAAGGCCGATCCGCGTAACTATATGGCGCAGCCCACATTGAAACTATCAACGGCACCGACACTCTGCGGTAATGCCATGGAGCCTCGCCATATCGATTTGCGTCCCTTTATCTTGTCTGGCGGTGATTCGACTTATGTGACCATGGGGGGGTTGACTCGTGTGGCCATGACCAAAGGGTCGCTGGTGGTGAATTCGTCGCAAGGCGGGGGTAGTAAAGACACCTGGATTGTCGATGTGAGGGAGGGCTAGGTCATGTTATCTAGAGTTGCTGAAAATGTGTATTGGTTGGCCCGCTATCTTGAGCGTGCAGAAGATACGGCGCGTCTGATCAGTGTTAATAGCCATTTGTTGTTGGATTTCCCCCGTGCTAATCGTCTGGGATGGGCTACCTTGGTGACCATTACTGGCAGTGAAGACATATTTGAAAAGTATTATTCGGAGCAGGATGAAGCCAGTGTATTGAGCTTTTTGTGTGGTGATCGCCGCTACAGCGGATCAATTATTTCATCGCTGGCTGCGGCGCGGGAAAATCTCAGAACTACGCGGGATGTCATGCCCCGGCGTATCTGGGAGGAAGTCAATCAGCTTTATTTAACGATCAGTAGTCAGGTGGAGTCCGGCATCACTTCGCGTAATCGTGATACCTTTTTGAATCGTGTCATTCGCAGTTGTGAAGCGGTCAATGGCATGATCGCGGGAACACTCAGCTATACCCAGACACGCACTTTTCTGATGTTGGGTCGGCAGATCGAACGCGCCGATATGACAACGAGAATAATCGATGTACGCTCCGCTAACTTGTTGCCGCGCAATTCGGATGATTTTACCCCGTTTGAGACCCTGCAGTGGGTTAGTGTGCTGAAGTCGTTGACCGGCTTCCAGATGTACCGGCAGCATGTGCGTCTGCGAGTGCGCGGACCGGATGTGTTGCGCTTTCTGCTACAGGATCAGCGCTTCCCTCGAGCGGTGGCGTGTTGCTTCACTCGTATCAGTCGTGAGTTGGATACTTTGCCAGGTGGTGCTAATGCCATTGCAGCAGCAGAGCACTGTTTGCAGCACCTTACCCAGGCCGATGTTTCTTTGCTGGCGTCTGAACCTGAGAGTTTGCATGCATTTATTGATGATATTCAGGTCGATATCAGCCAGTTGCATAATCAAATAGCGGACACCTGGTTTCGTTTGGTTGAGGAAAGCCGGGTGCTGGCTAAACTCACACAGTTACAAACAAGCTAATTTATTGAAAATAGTAAAGAAAAAAGCAGGCCGAGGCCTGCTTTTTGTTTTCAATGATCAACGCCGCTGAATAAATGTTCTTCCTGCGGTAAATGCAGCAATTAACAGGATGGATCCCAGAGCTGGGACCAGGTAGCCATCAATTTGCGGAATTGTTCTCAGGAAGACAAAGGCTACAGCAGTAGGTGCGACAAAACGCACCAGGAACTGCCAGATATGGAACCAGTTTTCGTTGGTTGACATTTCCCGCATCACTTCTTTTCGGCTTAGTGCCCAGCCAGCGAAAAGTGCAATCAACAGACCGCCCAGTGGCATCATAATATTAGTAATGAACTCCAATACATCAAAAGGAGAACGTCCAAAGAGTTGGTGGCTGAAGCTATCTTCTGACCAGATATTGAAGCTGAATACAGTCAATAGCCCCAGCAGCCAGCAGAGAACAATCATAATGCCCACGGCAACCGGGCGACTCATACCAAAGCGTTCAACCAGGTAAGCCGCTACTGGCTCAACCAGTGAGATAGCAGAGGTTAGTGCAGCACCGATTACCAGAATGAAAAATACACCACCAATCAGCCAACCAGCAGGCAGTTCAGAAAAGGCAATTGGCAGGGTTACAAACATCAGCCCCGGACCCTGACTGGCTTCCAATCCACTGCCGAATACCAAAGAGAAGATAGCTATGCCCGCTAGCAACGCGATGGCGGTATCGACAAAAGCGATGGAGATGGCTGTGCGTGTCAGTGAGGCTTCACTGGACATGTAGGCCCCATAAGCCATGATGGCACCCATGCCAAGGCTCAGGGTAAAGAAGGACTGTCCCATAGCCTGTAGCCAGCCTTCCAGGCTCAAGTCACTGAGGTTAAAGGTGAACAGGAAGCGCATGGCTGCGCCTGCGTCACCGGCAATAATGCCATAGCCCAATACAATCATCAGAATGACGAACAAGGCTGGCATCATAAATCTCAGACCGCTTTCAATACCCTTGTGGATGCCCAGGCCAACGATCAGGCCAGACGCCAGGATAAACAGGGTATGGTAGATCAACAGTAAACCAGGTGATGCCAGCAATGCTCCAAATGACTGACTAATCGTGTCAGCATCGGCCCCCACCATGGAACCGGAAAACATCAAGCCAGCATAATGAATCGCCCAGCCGGCAATAACGGAGTAAAAGCTTAGGATAATGAAGGCGGCAAAAGCACCCATCCAGCCGATGGCTCGCCAGCCGCGACTGGTATTATGTGATTTGGTAAGATACTGCATGCCCATGATCGGGCTTTTACGGCTGGCGCGACCTAGCAGTGATTCGGCAATCAGAATGGGTATCCCTACCAGGGTGATGGTCAGTGCATAAATCAGAATAAAAGCACCGCCACCGTTTTCACCTGTCAGGTAGGGAAAGCGCCAGAGGTTTCCAAGGCCAACAGCAGAACCAACGGCTGCCAGCAGAAAGGTCCCTTTATGGGTCCAGATTTTAGGTGAACTCATAGATGTGAATTCCAGGGTTAATTAGATAAAAGAGTTAATTAGACTAAAGGCTAAATCTGGGCGCGAATTCTACAGGAAACTGACTGGCTAGTCAGGTGGTTGATACGCATCAATGTCAACTTTGCAGCAGAAAGGTAACCGGGCCGTCATTACACAGACTGACCTGCATCTCAGCGCCAAATTGACCCGTGGCTACCGGGCTGTGCATAGCTGTCGCCTGCTGAACAAAATAGTCATACAGTTGCTCGCCCCATGCCGGTGTCGCTCCTTGAGAAAAGCCAGGCCTAAGCCCCTTGCGAGTATCGGCGACCAGGGTGAACTGAGACACAATCATCAGGCCATGGCCGGTGTGCTTCAGGCTGAGATTCATCTTGCCATCCTGATCGGAAAAAATACGGTAGTTCAGTACTTTGTGTAGCAGCTTATCTGCATTTTCATGGCCGTCCTGTTTTTCCACGCCCAGTAGTAGCAGGATTCCCGGCCCGATCTCGCCGCTGCATTGGCCTGCTATATCAACTCTTGCCTGCGTAACACGCTGTATTAAGCCCTTCATGCTCAGGCCCTTTGGTTAGCGAAACGATCAGTTGCGCGAATCAAGTTGTCGGTAATACCCGGTTCAAAGGCTGAGTGGCCAGCGTCGCGGATTATATTCAATTCGGCATGGGGGAGTTTTTGGTAGAGGGCAAAGGCCTGCTCGATTGGGCAAACAACATCATAGCGGCCATGCACCAGGGTTATGGGGATATCCTGCAGTTTATGCGCCTCATTCAGAAGTTGTCCGGGACGCATAAAACAACCGTTAATAAAGTAATGGGCTTCTATGCGAGCCATAGCCAGAGCAACGTGGGGCTCACCAAAGTGTGTAGCAATATCGGCATTAGGATGCAGGGTGGAGCAACGTCCTTCCCAGATAGACCAGGCCTTGGCTGCCGCCATGCGGGCGATCTCATTATCAGCTGTGAGGCGCTGATAATAGGCTGTGAGCAGGTCACCCTGTTCTGCGACAGGAATAAGCTGCAGAAAATCGGCCCAGTAATCGGGAAAAATGGCACTGGCACCCTGTTGGTAAAACCAGTGGATATCCTGCTGGCGGCACAAGAATATACCGCGCAGAATCATGCCGCTTACCCGATCAGCATGCACCTGTGCATAAGCCAGGGCCAGGGTTGAGCCCCAGGACCCACCAAATAACAGCCATTGCTCAATGCCAAGGTGGGTGCGAATGGCTTCCATATCGTTAATCAGGTCAGTTGTAGTGTTATTGTCCAGGCAGGCATGAGGTGCTGAGCGCCCGCAACCGCGTTGATCAAACAGGATAATGCGGTAGTGGTTAGGGTTAAAAAAACAGCGGTGTGTCGGTGAGGTTGCGCCACCTGGTCCACCATGGATAAATACCACCGGAATGCCTTGCGGGTTGCCACTCTCTTCCACGTAAATCTGGTGGATCGTGTCCATATCGAGTCGATGTTCGGCGTAAGGGGCAATGTCAGGGTAGAGGGTGCGCATGCTCGACGGCTCCTGAGGGTACTTTCAAACAAAAAAAAGGCAGCCCGGAGGCTGCCCTTAGTTTAGCAAGCCTTACTTTTTATTGCGCTTACGTTCGTTCTCTTTCAAGAGTTTTTTGCGTATACGGATGCTGTTTGGTGTTACTTCTACCAATTCATCATCTTCAATAAAGTCGAGCGCTTGTTCCAGTGAAAATTTAACCGGTGGTGTGAGAACAATGTTTTCATCCGTACCTGACGCGCGCACGTTGGTCAGCTGCTTGCCTTTGGTGGGGTTGACCACCAGGTCGTTGGAGCGGCTGTGAATGCCTATGACCATGCCTTCATAGACTTCAACGTTAGGTGGCAAGAACAGACGGCCACGCTCCTGCAGGTTGAACAGGGCAAAACCAAGTACCTTGCCATTGACCATGGAGACCAGCACACCGTTTTGGCGCTCACCCATATCGCCGTCTTTAACACGGCCATAATGATCAAATACAGAGGTCATGATACCGGTGCCGGAGGTCATGGTCATAAACTGGCTGCGGAAACCAATCAGACCACGGGACGGGATCATAAAGGTCACACGTATGCGGCCTTTACCATCCACTTCCATATTGGTCATGTCACCTTTACGTTTACCCAGTTCTTCAATCACAGATCCCTGATGCTGCTCTTCAACGTCCAGCATGACCAGCTCATAGGGCTCACGGATTTCGCCATCAATTAATTTCTGAATAACTTCCGGGCGGGATACTCCCAGCTCGAAACCTTCACGGCGCATGGATTCAATCAGTACTGAGAGGTGCAGTTCGCCACGCCCAGATACCTTGAACTTCTCGGGCGTTTCACCAGGTTCAACACGTAAGGCAACGTTATGAATGAGCTCGCGTTCCAGGCGTTCTTTGATATTACGGCTGGTGACAAACTTACCTTCCTGGCCAGCAAAGGGTGAGTCATTGACCTGGAAGGTCATGGAGACTGTCGGCTCATCAACAGATAAGGCTGGCAGGGCTTCAACACAGTTTGGATCACACAGGGTATCAGAAATATTCAGCTGCTCCAGGCCGGTGATACAAACGATATCACCCGCTTCAGCTTCAGATATTTCAACTCGCTCAAGACCATGGTAACCCATAATCTGCAGTACACGGCCGGAACGTAGCCCGGCGTGACTATCAATGACTTTGACCTGGGTATTGGTTTTCAGACGACCGCGGGTGATGCGTCCAACACCGATAACGCCAACGTAGCTGTTGTAGTCGAGTGCGGAGATCTGCATCTGCAGCGGTCCATCAGGATCGACGCGAGGTGGGTGTACATGCTTGATGATGGCTTCAAACAACGGCGTCATATCGTCGGCCATATTTTCATGGTCAAGACCGGCGATGCCATTCAGGGCTGAAGCATAAACAACCGGGAAGTCGAGTTGTTCATCGGTTGCACCGAGGTTATCAAACAGATCAAACACCTGATCCATAACCCAATCAGGTCGGGCGCCAGGACGGTCAACTTTATTGATGACAACAATCGGATGCAGGCCTTGAGCAAAGGCTTTCTGAGTTACGAAGCGGGTCTGAGGCATGGGGCCGTCAACTGCATCTACCAGCAGTAGAACTGAGTCTACCATAGAGAGTACACGTTCTACTTCACCACCGAAGTCGGCGTGCCCCGGTGTGTCAACTATGTTGATACGGTAGTCATTCCACTTGATGGCCGTGTTTTTGGCCAGAATGGTAATGCCACGCTCACGCTCCTGATCATTGGAGTCCATGATGCGTTCTGCACTTTCATCGCGACGAGTCAGGGTACCTGACTGCTGCATTAGCTTGTCCACTAGTGTGGTTTTGCCATGGTCGACGTGCGCGATAATGGCAATGTTTCTGAGGTCTTCGATCACAGGTGTGTTCCAGGTTTCTTGGTAAAGCGCATTATTATACGCCAGTAACGCCGAACAATCGATGAAAGTTTGTTCAGTGTTTATTTTCAAAATGGTGCACTGCGATAGCGCAAGATTTCACGCTTTGGCGTAGTATAAGCAAGTCAGTGCACGCTATCAGAACCCTTAATGCTGCCATGCACTACTATGGTGCTGCTTAATGACATTGTGCACTATTTATGTGCATAAAAGTTTTGGGTGTGAGAGTGCAATTCGCCAGTCAGGCGGTAAATGGGTGGCTCTGACGAAATGGCACGAGGATTGCTTTAGAAATATCAAGCAGTCGTGCCGGACAGAACTCCGGTAGATCCGGCTTTCGGCAAATTCATGTAGATCAAAAAAAGGTAGGAGAGTCCTATGTCAGAGCATACTCTGAATCTGATTAAAGAACACAATGCGAAATGGGTTGATATGCGCTTTACTGATTTCAAAGGTAAAGAACAGCACGTAACCATCCCCGTTTCTGATATGGGTGATTCCTTCTTCGAAGAAGGCAAAATGTTTGATGGCTCCTCCATCGCTGGCTGGAAGGGTATTAATGAATCTGACATGATTCTGATGCCGGATGATGCTGCATCTGTTCTGGATCCTTTTACTGAAGCACCAACTATTATTGTTCGCTGTAATATCGTCGAGCCAGCAACCGGTCAGGGTTATGACCGTGATCCACGCTCTGTAGCGCTGCGTGCTGAACAGTATCTGGCGTCTACCGGTATTGCTGATTCTGCGATGCTTGGTCCGGAACCTGAATTTTTCGTATTTGATGAAGTGAACTGGCATGCCGATATCGGTGGCTGTGGCTATACCATCAGCTCTGAAGAAGCGTCCTGGGCATCCAGCCATAAAATTGAAGGTGGTAACACCGGTCACCGTCCACGCGTGAAAGGCGGTTACTTCCCAGTGCCACCGATCGACTCTCTGCATGACTTGCGTGCTGCAATGTGTGATGCCATGGAAGCCATGGGTCTAACCATTGAAGTGCACCACCATGAAGTGGCGACGGCTGGCCAGTGTGAAATCGGTGTGCGCGGTAATACACTGGTTAAGAAAGCCGACGAAGTGCAGATCCTGAAGTATTGTGTACACAACGTTGCACATGCTTACGGCAAAACGGCGACCTTTATGCCTAAGCCTCTGGTTGGTGATAATGGTTCAGGCATGCACGTACATCTGTCCATGTCCAAAGATGGCAAAAACATCTTCGCAGGTGACGGCTACGGTGGCTTGAGCGAATACGCACTGTATTACATCGGTGGTATTATCAAACATGCTAAAGCGTTGAATGCACTATGTAACCCGTCTACTAACTCTTATAAGCGTCTGGTACCAGGTTTTGAAGCACCTGTTATGTTGGCTTACTCAGCACGTAACCGCTCTGCCTCTTTGCGTATTCCTTATACTACTACACCTAAGGCACGTCGTGTGGAAGCTCGCTTCCCTGACCCAGCTGCCAACCCCTACTTGTGCTTTGCCGCCTTGTTGATGGCGGGTATTGATGGTATACAGAACAAAATCCATCCTGGCGATCCTGCAGATAAAGATCTGTATGACCTGCCACCAGAAGAAGCCAAGCAGATTCCTACCGTGGTATCCAGCTTGACTGAAGCCCTGGATAGTCTGGAAGCTGATCATGAGTTCCTGACTAAAGGCGGCGTGTTCTCCAAAGATATGCTCGATGCCTACATCAAGCTGAAACGTGCTGAAGTTGAGCGCGTGAATATGACAACGCACCCTGTTGAGTTTGACCTTTACTACTCTGTTTAAGATGAGCAAGGTTTAACCCGATCGCTGAGAAGCCTCCTGACGGAGGCTTTTTTATGTAAAGGATGTACGGGCAGAAAATTGCTCCTGCATTTTCTGCATAAGCGCCGTCCATGGCGCGATATGTCGCGGGTGCATGGATGCGCAGGAGCGGCGCTGCTCCCTCTTAACGCAAATCACTGTACTAATAAATAGCAAGCGCACAGAATTGGTGCACTAGGTGTGAGTTGCTTAAGGCTAATATGACCGTAAAACCCGTATCCACTGCACTTATTTGGATCGTAAGGGGTTATTTAAGTGGCACCTTTCTTGCTATAACAATGCAAGAGGAGATGTTTAATGCCAATAAAATCGATTCATCAGCAGATACTGGATAACCTGACAACGTCAGTGATTCTGCTCGATAATCAGCTGTTTATAACCTATATGAACCCAGCGGCAGAAATGCTGTTGCAAGCATCCATACGCCGCTTAAAAGGTAAGGCTATTTATGAATGGCTGGTGTTTAGTGAAGAAGATCTGGATTTGATGCGTGATGCCTTAACATCGCTGCATCCTTACAGTAAACGTGAAGCCCGTCTGATGAATGCCATGGGGCAAGAGTTACTGATTGACTATAGTGTCAATTTATCTCCCTCGCTGGGGTTGCTCCTGGAAGTTCAGGCAAGAGACCGTTTGCTGCGTATTGAGCGTGAAGAGGAGCTATTATCCCGTCATGCAACAGCGCGTTCATTGGTCAGAGGTTTAGCACATGAAATTAAAAATCCATTAGGTGGAATTCGTGGGGCGGCCCAGTTGCTTGAGCGTGAACTGACGGATGTTGATCTACACGATTATACTCGTGTGATCATTGATGAGGCGGATCGTTTGCGCAACCTGGTGGACCGTTTGTTGGGTCCTCATAAGTTGCCCCATCTGGAAATGGTTAATATTCATGCCATCCTGGAGCGTGTCTGCCACTTGGTCAGGGCTGAATCTGAAGAGAAAATCAGTCTGACTCGCGATTATGATCCAAGTATTCCGGAGTTTTCCGGGGATAAAGAGCAGTTGATTCAGGCTATTCTGAATATTGTCCGTAATGCCATGCAAGCGCTGCATGAATCAGCCACTGAAGAACCCTCTATCACCATTAAAACTCGTGCGTTGCGCCAGATGACGCTGGGTACCGAAAGACACCGGTTGGTGTGTTCAATTGAAATAATCGATAACGGTCCGGGTATTCCAGAAGAGCTGGCATCTAGTATCTTTTACCCGATGGTGACCGGGCGTGCCGAAGGCTCCGGCCTGGGCTTATCCATTGCACAAGCTATCATCAATCGACATCGTGGACTGATAGAGTGCACTACAGAGCCGGGCCAGACACGATTTCACTTACTAATACCACTGGAGCAGAATCATGAATACAAGCGGTAATGTCTGGGTGGTTGATGATGACCGTTCGATACGCTGGGTGTTGGATAAGGCCTTAAGTTCCGCTGGATTGAAAACCGCTATTTTTGAAAGTGCGGACCAGTTGCTGAAAAAGCTGTCACTGGAACAACCGGATGCCATTATCAGTGATATCCGTATGCCGGGAATGGATGGACTGGAAATGCTGGAGCGTATCCATGTTGACTATCCTGACCTGCCCATCATTATTATGACCGCACATTCCGATCTGGATAGTGCTGTGGCGTCTTATCGTGGTGGCGCCTTCGAGTACCTGCCCAAACCCTTTGATGTGGATGATGCCGTTGCGCTGGTCGCCAGAGCAGTAGAGCATGCGCATGAACGGCGAGAAAAAGCTCCCGATCTTATTGAGACTGATACCGCTGAAATTATTGGTGAAGCACCGGCAATGCAGGAAGTATTTCGCGCTATCGGACGTTTGTCACAATCCAATATAACCGTGTTGATCAATGGTGATTCAGGTACGGGCAAAGAGTTGGTGGCACATGCACTGCATCGACACAGTCCACGGGTCGCGCATCCGTTTATTCCACTTAATATGGCAGCAATTCCTAAAGATCTGATTGAGTCTGAACTATTTGGTCATGAAAAAGGCGCGTTTACCGGTGCAGCTGCTGCCCGTCGAGGTCGCTTTGAGCAGGCCGATGGCGGTACGCTGTTTCTGGATGAAATTGGTGATATGCCCGCTGATACGCAGACGCGTCTACTACGTGTGTTGGCTGATGGTGAGTTTTATCGAGTGGGTGGTCATACCCCGGTTAAAGTGGATGTTCGCATTATTGCGGCGACCCATCAGAACCTGGAAACCCTGGTTCAGGAAGGGCGCTTTCGCGAAGATTTATTCCATCGTCTGAATGTTATCCGCATTCATATTCCCAGATTGTCACAAAGGCGTGAAGATATCCCGAGGTTGGCTCGCTATTTCCTGGCACGTTCAGCCGAAGAGCTGAGTGTAGAGCCAAAAACCCTTAAAGCCGAGACAGAAGAGTTTATTTGTGATCTACCCTGGCCGGGTAATGTCAGGCAACTGGAGAATACCTGCCGCTGGTTAACAGTGATGGCTTCAGGTCGGGAAGTACTGATCTCTGATTTACCCCCAGAGTTGCTCGACCGACCGGAAATTAGCCAGCCTGCTGGGGGCAGTTGGGACCAGTTGTTGCGTAACTGGGCGGATCAGCAGTTGAGTCGTGGACGCAAGTCTATTCTCAATGAAGCCTTGCCAATGTTTGAGCAGGCAATGATAGAGATCGCGCTGAAGCATACCGCGGGGCGCAAACGGGATGCAGCCGAGTTGTTGGGTTGGGGCCGAAATACCTTAACGCGCAAGATCAAAGAATTGGGAATGGAGGCTGATGAGGATGATGATGAGAGTTAGTGATCATTATTAGCCGGTATGGCTATTAAGTGTCTGGTGCTGGCAGCTCTGCTAAGAGAGCTGCCAGTCAACCACGATCCTCAGCGATTTTTCAAAGGATCCATTGGACTGCTGAAGCTGTGTTTTTCGTGCTTCGCACTAGCGACTACCACCAAGATGACCGCGGCAGCAACACCGAGTGTAATCAGACTCAATATTACGGGTTTGTCGAAGAAGGTGAACACCGCGCTGGCACCTTCAAATGTAGTTAGACTCATGGTTGATCCTCTTAATTAATATGTTTTAGCCAGCGGCTTAAGCAAGCTTGTTTTCTAAAGGTATTGAGGTTGCCGGGCTGCTGTTTTCGAAACGAGTAACTGCTGCTTGTCCATGCATTGCATCCCATTCCGGATAGGCTTGTGCTGGTACTTCGGTCAGATCCAGTCCGCGCTCTTCAGCCTGTCTGGGAACTCGCAGCATGCCCACCTGTTTTAGCAGGTAAGAGAGCATGTAGCCTGGAATGAATCCCAGTGAAGCCATCACGATCGCACCGACAAGTTGGCCAGTAAAGCTGATATCGGCCATGCCTTCCATGTTTGGATAGCCACTAAGAAAAATGCCGCTGATCAGTAATCCGGCGAAACCGGCAAATCCGTGTACCGCAAAAGCACCTACGGCATCATCAATGCGGAGGCGCAGTAGTAGCTGATTCATCATTGGGGCTAAGCAACCAACCCCGAGTGCGATTAGGTAAGCAAGTCCTGGGTGATAGAGGTCAAGTCCTGGTGCAATCGAAATAATACCGACCAGTCCGCCAGACATCATCCAGAAAGGCTCGCGGCTGATCAGGTATGCACCGACAACACCGCCGGCAAAACCCATCAAGGTATTAAAGGAAAAAGCCGAGAGTGTGGTCGGTTGGCCATATATGTTGATCCACTGAGCTCCTCCGTTATAAATGATGCAGCCACCGAGAAAGCCAAAAAAACCAACAATAATCAGCATCAGTCCAACAACACTCATTGGCATGCTATGGCCAGCAATGGGATTGACCGAGCCATCGGTGTTAAAGCGTCCGATACGCGGCCCCAGGTTAATCACCACGGCTAGTGCAAAAAAGCCAGCAACCATGTGTACTACGCCTGCAGCGCCTACATCATGGTAACCCCATTTTACCGTCAGCCAGCCTTCTGGATGCCAGCCCCAAGCTGCTGCGAATAGCCAGAGTACGCCCCCGAGCAATAACGTCAGTATCAGGAAGGCGCTGACACGAGCGCGTTCAATGATTGCGCCAGAAAAAATAGAGCCGGTCGTGGCGGCAAAAAGCGCGAAAGCACCCCAGAAAATGCCGGTAGCATTATCCTGGATGTTGGGTCCCATTGATTCACTCCAGGGCATAGATGCCATGAATGCGTCCATCCTTGGCACTAACCCATCCGGAAATGCGTTGTAAATTGCCCAGCCGATAAGGTACACAGCTGGAATGATCAGCGCGAAGGCGAGGATGTTTTTTACCCCGGCAGCCAGGGCATTTTTCAGTCGAGATGCGCCAATTTCATAAGAGAGAAATCCGGCATGTATCAGTATCATCAGGGCGGTGCACCACCAGTAAAAAATCTCCATGTTCAGGGTGTTGGTCATATCGATCAGAGCATGTAGCTCGGCAAGGGAAGGAGTTTGAAGCTCATCCATAGGTCAATCCTCAGAAAGGTTGTTGGGGCGGCTAAAAACACAGTCATAGACAGACTGAAAGGTCTGCCAATTATTTATTTATGGTTATATAATGTTCCTCTAAGGAATGTAAGCAGGGTCCGTGCCAAGTTGCTTTTAAGTAGGTATTTAAGGCTGGAAGCAAGAGCATTCGGGGCACGTGGTGTTTGGTAAGGTATTTTTGTGACTAAGGATTGACAGAAAAATGCATCAAAATCGTCCAGTAATATGCTCGCTGCCTGTATATGGGGCAGCTGATGGGGACTCAGTCTACAGTCTGTGTGTTTTCATGTAAGCGTTGCTCGCGTTGACGCCGACGCAGATCTACAGCGTAGCGGGCGACAGTGTTTGCTTGTTCGTCGCTCAGGTCGGGAAAGTGCCCCATGGGATGACCAAACTGGTAGCCATGTTTAATAATTAGGACAACATCATGCACTTGCAGTTGGCTGATACCAACTGGCAGGTTTTGTAACTCATCTCCAAGGCCCCGATAAGTGTGACATTCCCGGCAGTAGTAGCCATAAAGCTGTTCCCCGCTGGTCATTTTGGCTGGCGGGATATCTGCGTCACAGGCAGTCAAAAACAGCATGAAAAGCAGTAAGGGTAGGATGGACTTCATCGATCCTCCAGTGCCGGTAGTAGGGAAACTCCTGCAAGCTTGAGTGCAATTTGACGGATGATCAACCAGGGGCTTTGGTCATGCATCCCCTTGATGGCATGGTCGGCCAAAGCCGCTGATTTCAGCAATGACTCCAGTGTTGTGGACGCCTGGGTCTGGCTAGCCTTACGTACCAGAGCTTTGCGTTTACCCCAGATGCGCTCTTTTTGACACAGGCTATCGTATTGTTGGCCCTGTTGCAGTGCCAGCTGAACATTATACAGCGTGCGGATTTCCCGGGTTAGTGCCCAGAGCACCACGGGTGCTTCAAGTCCTTCCTGGATTAGTGCCGTGAGGATTTTTTCGCAGCGTTCTGGTTGTCGGCTTAGCGCGGCTTCGGTTAAGGCAAATACATCGTAGCGTGAACTATCTGAAACCGAGGCAATAACTTGCTCAGCAGTGATTTGGGTATCCGGAAACAAGAGTTGCAGCTTAGCCAGCTCCTGGTGTGCTGCCAAGAGGTTGCCCTCAATGCGTTCTGCCAGTACCTGCAAGGCTTCATCATTGAGTTGCATTCCCTGGCTGGCTGCACGCTGAGACAACCATTGCGGTAGTTGTGCCGCGTCAGGTGCATGCACTTCAATCAGCAGCCCATCTGTTTCCAGGTGCTTGAACCAGGCTGATTTGCGGCTGGCCGCATCGGCTTTCTCCATAATCAGCAATAATGCTGTATCAGGGGGAGGGTCTCTGAGCCAACCAAGCAGTAGCTGACCGTCGCCTTTATTGATTTTATGGCTACCCAAGCGGATCTCGACGATCTTTCGGTCAGCAAACAGGGACAGTTCATTGGTACCTAACAGTGTGGTTTCCCAGCTGAAATGGCTGTCTGACTGATGCACGTCACGTTCACTGAAACCCTGTTGTCTCAGATAAGCACGAATCTGGTCGGCCGCCTCTTGGGATTGCAAGGGTTCATCACCGATTACCAGAAAAACGGGGCTGGCAGTGAATCGCTGCAAAGCCCCGTGTAATTGCTCGGCCCGAAGTTTCATGGTCAGTTAGCGGATGCTGGTGGACGCAGGCGAATATATTGACGCATAATCTGCTGGGCCAAATCCTGATGCATCTGCTGACGCAATACTGGTTCCTGCGAATTGCTGGCGGTAATGTTGGCGCTATCAACGTTGTAGGAGCGCTCAGACGTCAGTGTGCGTGGTGGGAGTAATTCCTCACCTTCCTGATCAGTCACTCTGAAGGTGACTTCGCCGCGCAACTCGTATTCCGATGCTCTTGCGCTGCTATCCAATGATAGGGTGCGGCGGTCAAAGCGTTGCTCCAGCAGCTCGATTCGATAAGGTGCCTCGCTGGTGATTTCAACACCATTGGCTTCCAGAGCTTGCTCTAACGTCCGCTCCAGTTGTGGATCATTTGAATCACTCAGTAGAGTCACCTGTTTCAGAGATTCAGGAATGTCGTATAGCCCGCGCAATTTGAAACCACAGCCACTGATTACTAGTAATAGCAGTGTCAGTAGTAGAGCTTGCACCAGTGTTCGCTGCAAGGAGGATTGAGAGCCGGTTAGATGGACCATAGGGATCTCCTAGCCTACCACGATGTTTAGCAGTTTATTGGGAACGGCGATTTTCTTGCGCAGCGTTTTGCCCTGCATGTGCTTTTGCACATTTTCTTCCGCCAGTGCCAAATGCAGCAGGGTATCCTCATCGGCATCTGCTGCGACTTCTATACGGGCTCGTACCTTGCCATTCACCTGTACAACAATCTCCACGGTTGAGCGGGTTAACGCGGCTTCATCCACCAGCGGCCAGGTCGCCTCGATTACTGCCTGTTCATGGCCCAGGTGCTGCCAGAGTTGATGGCAGATGTGCGGGACGATGGGCGACAGCAATAGTACAGCCGTTTCCAGGGCTTCGTGCATAACGGCACGTCCCTGTGGACTGACATCATGAAATCGACCAATGGCATTGGACAGTTCCATAATGGCAGCAATAGCTGTATTAAAAGTCTGGCGCCGTTCGGTATCATCCGATACTTTTTGAATCGTTTCATGTACTTTGCGACGTAACTCGGTTTGCTCATCACTCAGATCTGAGGCTTTCAGTGAATTTACCGGAAGGCCATGCTGAAGATGATCGTGCACCTGCTTCCACAAGCGGCGCAGGAAGCGATGTGCACCTTCAACGGCTGAATCAGACCATTCCAGCGATTGCTCAGGCGGTGCAGCAAACATCATAAACAAACGCACTGTATCGGCACCATAGCGATCTATCATCAGCTGGGGGTCAATACCGTTGTTTTTAGATTTAGACATTTTCGCCATACCTGACACGATCACCGGCTCACCGTCTAATTTATGGCGAGCACTAATAATGCGGCCTTTCTCATCGGTTTCAGTAATAACATCGGCTGGCGCAATCCAGGTCTGACCACCCCGCTCATCTTCACGGTAATAGGTTTCGGCCAGTACCATGCCCTGACAGAGCAAGCGTGTAAACGGCTCGTCAGAGTCCACCAGGCCTTCATCACGCAGGAGTTTGTGATAAAAACGCGAGTAGAGCAGATGCAAAATAGCATGCTCTATACCACCAATATACTGGTCCACTGGCAGCCAATAACTGGACTGAGCCGGATCAAGCATGGCATTAGTTGACGAGCGGCTGGCAAAGCGAGCGGCATACCAGCTGGATTCCATAAAGGTATCAAAGGTATCAGTTTCACGCTCGGCAGCGCTGCCACATTCAGGGCAGGTCGTCTGGATGAAACTGTCCATTTTTTTAAGTGGCGAACCAACGCCATCAAACTCGACATCTTCTGGTAGCACTACGGGCAACTGATCTTCCGGAACAGCGACCGGACCGCAGTCAGGACAATTGATGACCGGAATCGGTGCGCCCCAGTAACGCTGACGCGAAACACCCCAGTCACGCAGGCGGTAATGGATAGTGACTTTGCCGCGTTTACGCTTAGACAACTCCTTGGTAATGGCCTTGAAAGCCATATCGAACTCCAGATCATCATAGTCACCGGAGTTGATTAACGGGCCTTTTTCGGTAAAAGCTTCCTTGTCCAGGTCGATTTCAACCTGGTTGTTCAAGCTGGTGATCACTTGCTTGAGTGGCAGGTTGTATTTGCGTGCAAACTCCCAGTCGCGCTGATCATGAGCGGGTACAGACATGACCGCACCTGAACCGTAATCCATTAATACGAAGTTGGCTGTCCAGACAGGGATCAGTTCACCCGTTAGCGGATGTAAGGCTTCAATGCCCAAGGCCACGCCTTTCTTTTCCATAACCGCTATATCGGCTTCAGCCACTTTCATGTTGCGGCAGTCAGCAATAAAGTTAGCGATTTCTGAATTGTTTTCAGCCGCTTTGAGCGCCAGTGGATGCTGTGGTGCTACGGCCATATAGGTGACGCCCATCAGGGTATCCGGGCGAGTGGTAAAGACTTCCAGATCACCATAATCGGGTACATGGAAGCTGATCTCAGCCCCTTTTGAACGACCTATCCAGTTGCGTTGCATGGTCTTGACCTGTTCAGGCCAGTGCTCCAATTTATCCAGATCATCCAGGAGTTGATCAGCATAATCTGTGATCTTAAGAAACCATTGCGGAATTTTTTTGCGCTCTACTAAAGCGCCCGAGCGCCAGCCGCGGCCATCAATAACCTGTTCGTTGGCAAGCACGGTCTGATCGACCGGGTCCCAGTTCACTTCAGCATCACGCTTGTAAACCAGGCCTTTTTTCATCAGCTTGGTGAAAAACCATTGTTCCCAGCGATAGTACTCCGGGTGGCAGGTGGCCAGTTCCCGCGACCAGTCGTAACCAAACCCCATGCGACAGAGTTGATTGCGCATGTAGTCAATATTTTCGTAGGTCCACTTGGCGGGTGCTACGTTGTTGTTGATTGCAGCATTCTCGGCTGGCAGGCCAAACGCGTCCCAGCCCATAGGTTGCAGTACACTTTTACCCTGCATGCGCTGATAGCGCGAGATCACGTCGCCAATGGTGTAATTACGTACGTGGCCCATGTGCAACCGCCCGCTGGGGTAGGGGAACATAGACAGGCAGTAGAATTTTTCTTTCTGCGGGTCATTAATGGCTTTGAAGCTTCCCTTTTCTTCCCAGAAGCGCTGGGCAAGGGGTTCTATTTCCTGCGGCTGATAGTGCTCGTTCATCGTATCTGGTTAAAACTCTTATTCATGGGCTGGGGAGAAGGTAACTTCTGCAACAGCTCGTAATTTATTGGAAAGATTTATAGATGCGGCATAGCATACAATATATACAAGCCTGCAAACAGAGCTTAATCTCATCACCCTGACGGTGATTAAGGAGTAGTTATGCAAGATTCAGATAAAAAACCGGTAAAGCATTCCGAAGTGGCACCTGAAGTCTATGATCGTATTCTGGACAGGTTGCGTCGGAACATTGATGAAGCCGGTGAATCGACTTGGGAATCCCTGCAAGAGACCATCCAGGAGGCTATCGAGCTGGAGATGGCCGCTGAAGAGATGACTCGGGATGAAATGGACCTTCTCAGGGCCTATATAGAACGAGATCTTAAGCAGATAGGTTATTATGCACATGAAACAGGCGAAGGGATTGCGGCCTGGCTGAATTTTGATCTGAATGCGCTGGAGCAGACAGTGATGAACCGGTTGTGGGAGTTGGCGGATAAAACCCGCGTGCAGCATGAGCTGTTACGTGAACAGTTAACGCATGCTGATCAGCAATATCTGGCGGGCGAAATTACCTTGCCGGGACGTTTGCAATGTGTCAGTTGTGGTGAGCCGCAATTGTTAATCAAAACCAGCGTTATTGATGCCTGCTCAGCCTGTCATGGCGTGATCTTTGAACGCTCGCCAGGGCCTTGGCCACAAACCGAGCAACAACAGTAGCAGGCTGATTCCCAGTACTGGCCAGACGCCTACTTTTTGATAAGGTGTCTGACCCTGCATGGACGGGATGCTTGCACTGAGTACACCGGGCTGTTTTCGGCTGAGTCGTTGGTTGAGGCCTCCATCCGGGGCAATGACGGCGGTGATGCCGTCGTTGGTGCCGCGAATTACCCAGCGCCCGTTCTCCAGTGCGCGCATGCGGGCTATTTGCAGGTGTTGTTCGGCGGCAAGTGAGTCACCAAACCAGGCATCATTGGATACCGTTAAAATCAAGTCGCTATTCATCGCCGAGCGTCGGGTCAGTTCTGGATAGGCAATTTCATAGCAGATAAGGGTCGCTAGTTGGGTTTGTCCTACTTGCAGCATCAGATCGGTGTGCTCTGGCAGGCTGAATTCGGACATCGGCAGGTCAAAGAAATCGATCAGTCCGCGCAGCTGCTGCTCCAGCGGCACATATTCACCAAACGGAACCAGACGCTGCTTATGGTAGACGCCATTGCCCTGGCTGAAAATACCCAGGCTGTTATGAAAGCGTCTGATGTCAGGGTTGTCAGTGTCATAGGTCATAAACGGAAACCCGCTGATCAGTGTGGTGCCAATGGTATTCAAATGACTGAAAAAGTCCTCAGTGTAAGGTGCTGCCTGATAGTAGAGGCTTGGTATGGCCGTTTCCGGCCATACAATCAGATCATGGTCTTGGTAGGGCTTACTGAGGTCAATATGCTGTTGCAATATTGCCTCCAACTGGCTGGAATCCCATTTTTCATGCTGGGAAATATTGGGTTGCACCAGGGCAACTTGCAGGTGGGGTACAGGTTTTTCGCTGGTCCAACTGCTTGGAAGACTTAAGCTCAGTAAGGGGAGTGCCAGTGCCAGAAATAACGGCTTGGAAGAGCGTTGGGTGATAGCCTGGACGCTACCGATCGCCAGGCAAAGCGTCATCAGCGATAAGCCCCACACTCCCGATAATCCAGCCAGTGATTTAAGCGGAGTATCCAGCCAGGTGTAGCCGAGTAGCAGCCAGGGAAAACCGGTGAGAAACCAGCTGCGCAACCACTCAAATCCTATCCATACAGCAATAAAACCTAGCCATGAGGTCGTTTTACTGTGGAAGATACGCACTAAAAGCCAGGCTTGTAAGGCGAACAACAGTGCCAGTGCCATAACAAAGAGACTGGTGGCGAGTGTCGCCAGTAGCACTGAAGCGCCGCCATAGACATGGATGCTAACCCAGACCCAGGAGACCCCGGCTCCGAAGAATCCGCAGCCGTAACACCAGCCAATCCAGGCTGCTTTGAGTGGTTGGATATCTTTTAGTAGTAGAAAAAGAGCCGCTGGGCTAATCAGTGCAAACAGGGGCAGGCTGAACGGCGCGAATGCAAATACAGCCAAAGCACCGCTCAGCAATGCCCCTGCAGTCCGGATCATCAATCAGACTTCCTCAGGGGTAACCTGTAATAAGCGGATGCGGCGATTGTCGGCAGAGATGACACTGAAGGCGAGACCTTCAAGCGAAACAGCTTCGCCTTTGCAAGGCAGGCGCCCGAAGCTCTGGGTAATGATGCCACCAATGGTATCGAATTCTTCATCTGAAAATTCACTATTGAAAAATTCGTTGAAATCATCAATCGGTGTCAGCGCCTTGACCAGATAACCTTTGTCATCCAAAGCTTTGATATTGCCTTCGTTTTCATCCTCATCATGCTCGTCTTCAATCTCGCCGACGATTTGCTCCAGTACATCTTCAATGGTGATCAGACCAGATATGCCGCCATACTCATCAACCACGATGGCCATGTGGTTGCGTGTTCCTCGAAACTCCCGTAGCAGCACGTTCAGGCGCTTGCCTTCGGGAATGAATACGGCTGGACGCAGGCAGTTGGCCAGGCTGAAGTTTTCCAGATTACCTTCCAGCATATAGGTCAACAGGTCTTTGGCCAGCAGTATGCCAACGACTTCATCCGGGTTTTCACCGCAGACCGGAAAGCGCGAATGGGCCGTTTCAATAATGACGGGCAGAAAATCTGCTGGACACTGGTTGATCTGGACCATGGTGACTTGCGAGCGCGGAATCATCGCATCGCGCACTTTCATGTCAGAAACCTGCATGGCGCCTTCAATGATACTCAGGGCGTCATTATCAAGCACTCCGGCTTCAGCCGCTTCGTACAGGCCGCTGATCAGATCTTCACGTGTGGGTGGCTCGTCTGAGAAGGCTTGAGCTAATTTTCCTAGCCAGCCTTTACTGACGGCGCCCGATCGGTCTTCGCTCATGATGTCCTCTAAGCGGATAAATAAGGGTTAGATATGTCCAGTTGAGCCAGTAAAGACACTTCAAGTGCTTCCATGGCTTCGGCATCATCGTCATTTATATGATCGAATCCGATCAGATGCAAGACTCCGTGGATCACCATGTGAGCCCAATGAGCCGCCAGTTGCTTCTGTTGCTCCTCAGCCTCAGCGGCAACTACCTTTGCGCAGATGGCCAGATCACCGATCAGATGGGTCTCTATACCCGGTGGGGCTTCGAACGGAAAGGATAGCACGTTGGTAGGTTTATCCTGGCCGCGCCAAGTGAGATTGAGCTCACGGCTTTCTTCCGGAGAGACGATGCGGATGCAGACTTCGGCTTGCTCTAGTCGGCCAGACAGGGCAGTGTTTACCCAGCGTTGAAAGGCGGCTTCATCTGGTAAGACCTGGTCTTCCACGGCAATCTGTATATCGACATCAAACGGCATCAGTGCTGATCTCTGCGATGGTTGTTTTGAGGGTTGTTTTGTCCGGCTTCCAGTTTTTCATAGCGATCATAAGCCAGAACGATGTGTTGTACCAGTGGGTGTCTGACGACATCCTTGGCGCTGAAGTGAGTGAAGCCTATGCCCTCTACCCCCTTGAGTACTTCGATCGCATGCACCAGGCCCGAGCGCACACCTTTGGGCAGGTCTATCTGGGTAACATCGCCGGTAATGACCGCTGTCGAGCCAAAGCCTATGCGTGTCAGGAACATTTTCATCTGTTCGCGGGTGGTGTTTTGGCTTTCATCCAGAATCACGAAAGAGCCGTTCAGCGTTCGGCCACGCATATAGGCTAAAGGCGCGATTTCAATGACGTTTTTTTCAATCAGGCGGGCGACTTTTTCAATACCGATCATTTCATAAAGTGCATCATAAAGTGGACGCAGGTAAGGATCGACCTTCTGTGACAAGTCGCCTGGCAGGAAGCCTAATTTTTCTCCGGCTTCTACGGCAGGCCTGACCAGCAGGATGCGGCTGACTTCTTCCCGTTCCAGCGCTTCGACAGCACAGGCAACAGCCAGGTATGTTTTGCCGGTACCGGCTGGTCCTATACCGAAGTTGATATCAAGAGTCTGTACAGATTGCACATATTTTTTCTGATTGTCACTGCGAGGACGAATCTGCATTTTTCGAGTACGGATAGTCAGGTCGCGGTCTGTGATGGTGCTGGCAGGCAGGCGCATTTCGGCACCTGTTTGTTTCAATGCCAAGTGGATCTGGGCGGGTGTCAAATCTATGCCCTGGCAGGCTTCCTGATACAACTGTAGTAAAATTGGCTTGAACGTCTGGCAGGTTTCAGGATCACCTATCAACTGAACGTGATTGCCACGGTGCAATACTTCTATTCCCAGCCGTTCTTCCATCAGCAGTATATGCTCGTTGAGCTGGCCGCATAGGTTGGCCAGCGCAGCGGGATTGTCTGGTTCGAGTAAAAAACTGAGTGTAGTGGGGTTAGCCAAATCAATATCCTGAAGCCGGCATGCCGGATTAGTGGGTTGTGTCGAGTTCGGAGCTGACTAGTTCGCCGATCAGTGAGTTAGCGTAGGCCTGAACAATTTTCACATCGGCAAAATGGCCGATCAGGTCGGGGTTGTCACTACGAAAATTGACTACACGGTTGTTTTCGGTGCGGCCTGAGAGTTGGCCCGGGTCTTTTTTTGAGTAGCCATTGACCAGAATACGCTCAACCTTACCCACCATGCGGCGGCTGATCGCCATGGCCTGCTGGGTGATACGATGCTGCAGCAGGCTGAGGCGCTGTTTTTTCACCTCATCATCGACATTGTCGGGCAGGTCGGCAGCCGGTGTGCCTGGTCTGCGACTGTAGATGAAGCTGAATGAAGCATCAAAGCCGATGTCATCAATCAACTTCATCGTGGCTTCAAAATCAGCCTCTGTTTCATTGGGAAAGCCGATAATAAAATCTGATGAGAAACTGATCTCAGGGCGCAGTTTGCGGATACGGCGTAGCTTGGACTTGTATTCCAGTGCGGTATGACCACGCTTCATCGCCATCAGTATCCGATCTGAACCACTCTGTACCGGTAGGTGCAAATGATTGACCAGCTCGGGAACCTCGCCATAAACATCAATCAGGCTATCGCTGAACTCTACCGGATGCGAGGTGGTGAAACGTATCCGGTCGATACCGTCAATCGTGGCAACACGCCGAATGAGTTCGGCCAGGTCAACTTCATCGCCTTGAGGTGTATCACCTCGATAAGCATTGACGTTCTGCCCCAGCAGGTTGACTTCGCGGACACCCTGATCAGCCAGTTCCTGGCATTCATTCAGCACATCCTGTAGTGGGCGACTGACTTCTTCACCACGGGTGTATGGCACTACACAGAAGGTACAGTATTTGCTGCAGCCTTCCATAATGGAGACGAACGCTTCAGCGCCTTCTGCACGTGGTGCGGGAAGCCTGTCGAATTTTTCGATTTCCGGAAAGCTGATATCGACGATACCAACGCTGCCTTTGCGGCTTTCGTTGATCATCTCCGGTAAGCGGTGCAAGGTTTGTGGGCCAAAAATCATATCGACATAGGGTGCCCGGTCACGAATTGCATTACCTTCCTGACTGGCAACGCAGCCACCCACGCCAATAATCAGCTCTGGACGCTGTTCTTTTAGCTTGCGCCAGCGCCCAAGCTGATGGAATACTTTTTCCTGAGCCTTTTCACGAATAGAGCAGGTGTTGAGTAGCAGTATATCGGCTTCATCAGCGTTGTCCGTTAGCTCCAGCGCGTGACTATCGCCCAGCAGATCGGCCATACGGGAAGAATCATATTCGTTCATCTGACAACCATGCGTCTTGATAAACAGTTTTTTGCTCATGTGTTACCTGCAATCCGGACTTGGGTTTTTAAATAGGGCGGTAATTATAGCTGACGAGTCGCTGACTCGCTACACGCTGTCTATTTTATGAACAGTTTTTATCATCGGCTTGAAACTGACCAGTATCGCCCCGATTTATGACTAATACGCTATTTATTTTAAACCGGAGTGAAGAGAATTTTATGGCTGCTGAAGAACCTATCTACCGAGTCGCCTTTGTGAATCAGGATAAGGTGTATGAGTTGTATGTGCGGCATGTGTTTCAGAGCGATCTCTGGGGCTTTCTTGAGCTGGAAGGCTTTGTGTTTGGTTCACGTTCCGAATTAGTCGTGGACCCCTCTGAGGAAAAACTACGTCAGCAGTTTGGTGAAGTGAAGCGAACTTATGTGCCTGTGCATGCCGTTATTCGCATCGATGAGGTGCGTCAGAGTGGTGTGGCAAAAATCAGTGATGCCAAGGGAACAATTACCCAGTTTCCAGTAATGCCACCCAAAAAATCAACCTGATTGTAATGAATTAGGTGATTAAATAGTCAAACTATTGACGTAAATGGCCGTCCAAGGTAGTGTTGCCGCAGACATATTAGCCGGTTGCACGCATGAATAGTAAATTTTCTGACGTTTTAGTCCTGGATGATGAGCCAGAACGCCAGCAGGCCCTGCAAACTTCACTGGAGTTTATGGGACTGAACTGTCATATTTTTGACTTTGTTACCTGGCTACAGCAGAGTCGGAATTTTGATTTATCCAAAATTGGATTGGTGATGATAGGTCATAGTAGTTTGCCTATTGCCTTAGATAAACTGATCACAGAGCTGCGTGTTGGTCAGCGTCCTTTACCCAAGTTGCTGTTGTGTGAGTGGTCCGAGCTTAACTCCAGCGATCTTCAGCAACTGGGTATTCTGGGTAGCTTTCTGCCTCCCTATCGTTACAACACCTTTATTGATCTGTTGCATCGTTGTCATGTGTTTTTTAACCGTGAAGGTGCTGAGCACCAGCCCGCAGTCGACTGCGAGGGCTTCGTCGGTCAAAGTGAACGTATCTGCGCTATTCGTAACCTGATCGCGCAAGTGGCCTGTCGAGATGTCAGTGTATTAATTACCGGTGAGTCGGGAACCGGTAAAGAAGTGGTGGCGCGCGGACTGCATCAGCATTCCCCCCGTTGTGATAAGCCCTTTGTGCCGGTGAATTGTGGTGCTATTCCTTCAGAATTATTAGAGAGCGAGCTGTTCGGGCATGAAAAAGGTGCGTTTACTGGTGCCATCAGCAGTCGTGCCGGGCGTTTTGAATTGGCCGATGGTGGTACGTTGTTTCTGGATGAAATTGGCGATATGCCCTTGCCGATGCAGGTAAAGCTCTTGCGAGTGTTGCAGGAACGCCAGTTTGAGCGGGTGGGTGGTAGCCGCACACTGGAGGTGGATGTGCGTATCATTACCGCCACGCATAAAAATCTGGAAGAGATGATTATTACCGGCGAATTTCGCGAAGACTTGTACTATCGGCTGAATGTATTTCCGATCGAAATGCCACCATTGAGAGAACGTGTGGTGGATCTGCCTTTGTTAATTGCTGAGTTTTCCAAGCGCCTTGAGTCTCAGGGATTGGGCGGATTACAGTTTCTTCCCGATGCACTGGAGTCCTTACGGCGTCATCCCTGGCCTGGCAACGTTCGGGAACTGTCCAACTTACTTGAACGCCTTGCCATTATTCATCCTGTCGGGGTTATCGGTGTGTCCGAATTGCCGCCGAAGTTTCGCCATGTAGATGAGCCAGATCCTGCACGTTATGACGTTTCTAATGCTCCCCTACATAGTGAATCTGACACTCAGGCCTTGAGTCAGTCTGCTGCAAGAATGGATACAGGCCTGCGCTCTTGGGAACAGGGTATGGATCTTAAGCAGTATCTCGAAAGCATGGAACAGCAGTTGATTGAGCAGGCACTGGATCAATCCGCTCAGGTGGTTGCCCGAGCCGCCCGGGTATTAGGTATACGCCGTACTACGCTCGTAGAGAAAATGCGTAAATATGGAATCGTGCGCTTATGAATCAAGAGAGTAATCAGGCTGTCACCGCACGCATTGCAGAACTGGAAGCCGAGGTTTCTGCATTAAAGTCAGAGCAACTGGCCCTGACGCGTTTGCGTAAACTGGTCAATCTGATGCCCACCGGATTCCTGGTGATCGATAATCGTGGGCGCATCAGCGAAACGAATCCCGCAGCTGAAAGTCTGCTGGGTGTTAACCTGCGTGAGCGCGCCTGGCTTGAAGTGATTCAGCAGTGTTTTGCACCGCGTCCGGACGATGGTCATGAGGTTTCTCTTAAGAATGGCCGCCGGATTTTGTTGTCAACCCAGGCCCTGCCTGATGAGCCAGGACAGTTGGTGTTCATGACGGATCAGACCCAGACTCGTGACCTGCAATCCAAGTTACACCACTATCAGCGCCTGTCAGAAATGGGGCGGATGATGGCATCGCTGGCCCATCAGGTCAGAACACCCCTGTCAGCTGCGTTGATTTATGCTTCACATCTGACCGCCGCTGAACTGTCAGATAATCAACGTCTACGCTTTGCCGGTAAGGTGCGGGTGCACCTAACGCATCTGGAGCAGCAGGTACGTGATATGCTGATTTTTGCTCGGGGGGAGACGCGTCTGGAAAACCGCGTATCAGCGGATGAGCTGTTGGCTCGGATTGAAGATCTGCTGGATCAGCCGCTGGCTCAGTATAATGCCGAATGTGACTTTATCAATGCTGTAGGGGACGTCAGCCTGCAGTGTAACCTCGAGGCGCTGCTGGGTGCGGTGCTGAATCTGGTAAATAATGCGCTTCAGGCGACCGGGGAAGGTGCTGAGCTGCTAATCCGCCTGGATGCAGAGGAGGGTGGTGGGTTGCAGTTGAGCGTAACTGACAACGGTCCAGGGATGGATGCTGAGGCTATCAGTAAAGCGCTGGAGCCTTTTTATACCACCAAATCACACGGTACCGGCTTGGGGCTGGCTATTGCGCAGGTGATCGCTCGTGCTCATCACGGTCAATTTGAACTGATTTCAGCCCCAGGTCAGGGCACACGAGCCGTGTTTCGGCTACCCTTACTCAAGTCGTCAACACAGGATTAAGCTATGACAACTAAGGTACTGATCGTAGAAGATGATCTGGGATTGCGTGAAGCCTTGACTGACACTCTGGCACTTGAAGGTATCGCCTATGTGGAGGCGGGATCAGGTGAAGAGGCGTTGCAATTGTTGAAAAGCCAGGTGGTTGATATGGTTATTTCTGACGTTAATATGCCCGGTATGGATGGTCATGCATTGTTGGCACAGATACGCCAGACCTATCCGATGCTTCCGGTTGCGCTGATCACCGCTTATGGTCAGGTAGAGCGAGCCGTGGATGCGATACGTCAAGGGGCTGTCGATTATTTGATGAAACCCTTTGAGCCTTCGCAGCTTATCGAGCTGATTTTGCGCTATGCCGGTGGCGTTTTAGACGCTGGCACTGAGGTAGATCCGGTTGCGGTTGCTCCATCGAGTCAGCAACTATTGCAGTTGGCTCGTCGGGTGGCGGTAACAGATTCGACTGTGTTGATTACCGGTGAGTCCGGAACGGGTAAGGAGGTGCTGGCGCGCTATATTCACACTCACTCAGGTCGTGTGGATCGCCCCTTCGTGGCTATTAATTGCGCCGCTATTCCGGAAAGTATGTTGGAAGCCACCTTGTTCGGCCATGAAAAAGGGGCCTTTACCGGCGCACTTCAAGCTGTACCTGGTAAGTTTGAACAAGCCAACGGTGGGACGTTGCTGTTGGATGAAATCAGCGAAATGGATCTTGGGCTACAGGCGAAATTATTACGGGTGCTTCAGGAGCAGGAAGTTGAGCGCATTGGTAGCCGTAAGTTGATTAAGTTGGACGTTAGAGTGTTGGCCACCAGCAATCGTGATTTGGTGCAGTGTGTGGCCGACCGCAGTTTCCGTGAAGATTTATATTATCGTTTGAATGTTTTTCCACTGCAATGGTTGCCTTTACGCGAACGGCCTGAAGATATCGTACCTTTGGCTCAGCGATTACTGCACTATCATTGCCACAAAATGCGCCGCAATCTGGTGAGTTTGTCGGAGACGGTTGCAACCGCTTTAACCTCACATCCATGGCCTGGTAATGTCAGAGAGCTGGACAACGTTATGCAACGAGCATTAATTCTGCAATCAGGCACACGCATTCAGCCAACCGATTTGCATCTTTTAGATTCCTCTATCAAACTGCAGGAGTCTGCAGTGATTGAGTCGCAATGGTCGGAGCCTCTTAAACAAGAGTCAGGTGCCGGCGTGTTGGATCAGGATCTGCGTCAGCATGAATATCAGATTATTGTTGAGGCGCTGGTAAGCTTTAAGGGGAGTCGCAAGCTTGCCGCCGAGCACTTGGGAATCAGTCCCCGTACTCTGCGCTATAAACTGGCAAAAATCAGGGAGCAGGGAATTGATCTGGAACAGGTGCTGGCTAGTAAGTGAGTGCTCGCTCTTGTTGATCTATAGAACTAACGTAGCCCCCTTGATCAGACCAATGTCTAATTAAGAGGCATTCAAGGCTTCTGTATAAACGTAGTATCCATAATAAGAAATGCCTGAATGTATCGTTACCTCGCGTAATAATCCGGCGTGAGTATCAATAACAACAAATCCTAAGCGAAGGACGACAACCCATGAGTCAAGAAAATCTTTTTCCGGTCAATCCGGAATTTGCTGCCAACGCACACATAGATAATGCCAAGTATCTGGCTATGTATGAGCAGTCCATCAGTGATCCAGAAGCCTTCTGGGGAGAGCAGGGTAAGCGCCTGGACTGGATCAAACCTTACACTAAAGTTAAAAATACCTCATTTGATCCACACAATGTTTCTATCAAATGGTATGAAGACGGTACTCTCAACGTGTCTGCCAACTGTCTTGATCGTCACCTAGAGACACGTGGTGATCAGGTCGCAATCATCTGGGAAGGTGATAGCCCTGACGAAGACGAAAAGATAACCTATCGTGATTTGCATGAGCGTGTTTGCCGTTTTGCCAATGCTCTGAAAGCCCAGGGGGTTGGAAAAGGTGATGTGGTTACGCTGTATCTGCCGATGATCCCGGAAGCGGCTGTGGCCATGCTGGCCTGTACCCGTATCGGTGCAATTCATTCTATTGTTTTTGGTGGTTTTTCACCGGAAGCGCTGGCAAGTCGTATTATTGGTGCCAAATCCAAGTTGGTGGTCACGTCTAACTACTCGCTACGCGGTGGCAAACAGGTTCCATTGAAAGCCAATGTTGATGTGGCCATCGATAAGCATGGTGCTAGTGAATATGCTAAATCAGTGGTGGTTGTTCAGCGCACCACTAAAGATGTCGCCTGGCATAGTGATCGCGACGTTTGGTATCACGAAGTCTGTGCGGCGGCATCAACTGAGTGTGCCCCTGAAGAGATGAATGCCGAAGATCCGATGTTCATTCTTTATACCTCCGGTTCAACCGGCCAGCCAAAAGGTCTGCAGCATACTACGGGTGGATATTTGGTTTACGCGGCCATGACCCATGAGTATGTGTTTGATTACCATGACGGAGATGTTTACTGGTGTACCGCCGATGTCGGCTGGGTAACGGGTCATTCCTATATTGTTTATGGCCCACTGGCTAATGGTGCAACAACGCTGATGTTTGAAGGGGTGCCAAACTATCCTGATTTCAGTCGTTTTGGTCGTGTTATTGAAAAGCACAAAGTTAATCAGTTCTATACCGCACCCACCGCCATACGTTCACTGATGCAGCAGGGTGAAGATGTTTTGGGCGATGCCGATCTGTCGAGCTTGAAACTGTTGGGGTCTGTGGGTGAGCCGATCAATCCTGAGGCCTGGACTTGGTACCATCGTATCTTTGGTCAAGGCAAGTGCCCGATTGTCGATAGCTGGTGGCAGACAGAAACCGGCGGCATTATGATAGTACCTCTGCCCGGTGCCACCGATTTGAAACCTGGGTCGGCAAGCCGTCCGTTCTTTGGTGTACAGCCCGCCCTGGTTGACAATGAAGGTAATGCTATTGAGGGCGCTGGTGATGGTAACCTGGTTATTGCTGACTCATGGCCAGGCCAGAGCCGGACTATCTTTGGTGACCATGAGCGTTATGTGCAGACTTACTTCTCCACTTTTAAAGGCTACTACACCACGGGTGATGGTGCCCGTCGTGATGAAGATGGTTACTACTGGATTACCGGTCGTGTAGATGATGTGATCAACGTGTCCGGTCACCGTATGGGTACGGCTGAGGTTGAATCAGCGCTGGTTGCTCACCCGGCTGTTGCTGAAGCGGCTGTTGTCGGCTATCCGCATGAGCTGAAGGGGCAGGGAATTTATGTGTATGTCACCCTGCAGTCTGGCTTTGAAGAGTCCGAAGAGTTAATGAAGGAATTGCGAAACTGGGTTCGTACTGAGATCGGACCGATCGCATCACCTGACCTGATTCAGTTTTCGCCAGGTATGCCGAAAACCCGCTCTGGTAAAATCATGCGCCGTATTTTGCGCAAAATTGCAGAGGATGATTTCAGTGCCTTGGGTGATACTTCTACACTGGCCGATCCATCTGTAGTGGATGATCTGATTGAACATCGTATGAACCGCAAAACAAGCTGAAAAAATACCTGATTAGGTGTTTTTGTCCTGAAAACTCCCCCCTGACTCAAGTCAGGGGGGAGTTTTGCATTTAAAGAGATGCTATTATGCGGTTCTGAAAAAAACTGGGGTCGGGGGAGACACACTATGCAACTGGCACAGAAGGTTATAATCGCTGATGATCATCCGCTATTTCGCGCTGCATTGAAGCAGGCTGTCCTGCAGGCGGTTCCGGGCGTTGAAATTGTGGAAGCCGATTCATTAACTGCAGTGCAGACAGCAGCAGAGCAGCACGCAGATGCTGATCTGATTCTGCTGGATATTCATATGCCTGGTGCGCAGGGCTTCTCAGGATTAGTATTCTTGCGTGGTCAGCACCCTTCGGTACCTGTCATCGTCGTTTCCGGCAGTGAAGAAGTGCACGTGATGAAGCGTGCAATGGATTATGGTGCGTCTGGCTTCATCCCGAAATCCTCACCACTTGAAACCATATCAGAAGCCATTTCTCAGGTTCTTCAAGGTGAAGAATGGTTACCACAAGACATCAGTGACAGCATGGATGAGTTGCCACAGGAAGATTATAAGTTTGCTAATGCAATTGCTTCACTGACACCGCAGCAGTTTCGTGTTCTGACGATGCTGACAGAGGGGTTGCTGAACAAGCAAATTGCTTACGAATTAAATGTTTCTGAGGCCACTATCAAGGCGCATGTTACCGCTATTTTGCGCAAACTGGGCGTGCACAGCCGAACTCAGGCTGTTATAGCAGCCCAGCGTCTGGGCGTTGAACCGCCCAAAACCGATGTCTGAGCCTTTGCTTACTCTCGTGCCTGAGCAATCACCCGGTTGATCATGGCACGCAGGGCAGCCGGTCTGACCGGCTTGGTTAACAGCTGAACTGCTGCCATCTCAATTTCTGTTTTGACCGCTTCAGTTCGGTCTGCAGTAATCACAATGCTCGGTACGGGATGCCGCCACAGAGGCTGCAGCTGCTCCAGTGCCATCAGTCCGGTATGGATATCACTTAAATGATAGTCCGCCAGGATGATGTCTGGAGTGAAACTTCGCTCCCGTATCTGCATTTCTGCTTCATCCGCACTCAGAGCCGTGAGTACTTCGCAGGACCAGCCTTTGAGCAAGGCCTGCATGCCCTCAAGGATTTTCGGTTCATTATCGATTACCAGGATGTGAATACCGTTTAAACCTTTGCTGCGAATCCAGCCGCGTTGTTCAGGCTTGTTGCGCACAGCCAGATCAGCCTGTCCTAGTGGTACCGTGACACTGAATACGGACCCTTTGCCTTGCCATGAACGCACCGTTATTTCATGCCCGAGCATTCTGGCAATACGCTCGGTAATTGCCAGTCCAAGACCAAGGCCTTTTACCTGACTATGGCGTGGGTTATCAATGCGTTTGAATTCTTCAAATACCTCATTGATTTTGTCATCTGGGATACCAACCCCTGTATCCCAGACTTCTAACCTCAGAGATCGGCCGGCGCGGCGAGCTCCTAGCAGCACCTTGCCTGTCTGAGTGTAGCGCATGGCGTTGGAGAGAAAGTTCTGCAGGATACGACGCAGCAATGTAGGATCTGAATAAATAACCTGGTTACAGTTCACATGGCGAAAGTTTAATTGGCGCTCGCTGGCCAGAGCGGCAAACTCAGCCGACAAATTACTCATCAAGGTCGTTAATGCGAAGTGTCTGGGGTTGGCCTCCAGAGCGCCGGCATCGAGTTTGGATATATCCAGTAGGGTGGTGATGAGTTCTTCGGCGGCCCGGAGTGAGCCATCGAGGTTTTCTACCAATTGATTGACTTCCGGTTCATAGCTTTGCTGTGCCAGCGCTGAGGTGAAAAGGCGGGCGGCATTCAAGGGTTGTAGTAAGTCATGACTGGCGGCAGCCAGAAAGCGTGTTTTACCCAGGTTTGCGGCTTCGGCTTCTGATTTGGCTTGGCGTAGTTCATCTTCCATCAGTGCTCGTATAGTGTTTTCCTTGCGCAGATCCTTGTTGGCTACCGAAAGAGCCAGGGTGCGCTCACGTACACGATTCTCCAGATTTTCATTGGTTTCCTGCAGGGCAATTTCAGCATGCCGACGCTCGGTAATATCCTGATAAAGGGTAAAGTAGCCCAATAGATCACCATGCTCGCCTTTGTGAGGAATGTAGGTTACTTCTGCAAAGCGGTCGCTGCCATCTCGCGTGGGCAGCCGGGTTTCAAAGCGTTGTCGCTCGCCCGCAAGCGCCTGATCGATATAATGGCGTCGGTATTCATATTCCTCTGCTGACAGTACTTTATAACAGGGCACCCCGGCAATCGAGTGGCGATCAAGGCCGAAGGTATCGGCATAGGCTTTATTGACGAACAGGTATTGTAACTGTGGATCAAGATAGGCGATCAGCACGGGTACATTGTCAGTATACACACGAATGTTCTGCTCGCTTTCCCGCAAGGCTTCTTCGATGCGTTTATGCTCGGTGATATCCATGTAGGTATTGACATAGCCACCATTGGGCATGGGATTGCCGCGTACCTCAAGTACTGTTCCATCGGGCCGCAGGCGTTCGTAGGAGTGCGGCTCCCGATCTTGTAGTAGACGCAATCGCATCTGCACATGAACCTCAGTGTCACCGCCGCCGTACTCTCCTCGGCTAGCATTATGTCGGAAAATATCTATGATCGGCCGTCCAATACAAACTAGGCCGTCGGGGTAATCAAACATTTCCACATAACGCTTGTTCCAGGCTACCAGCCGCAGATGCTGGTCAACCACGCTGATCCCCATACCGATATTTTCGATGGTGGACTGCAGCAATGAGCGGTTAAATCGCAGTGCTTGTGACGCTTCGTCAACTATCGCAACGACATCACCAATCTGCATCTCTTTGCCGCGCAGGGTTGAATCCATAACAATGCGTGCCGAAGATGCACCGATAACACCGGCAAGCAGGCGTTCGGTATATTGAATCAGCTCCGAAGTCGCCTTGTCTCCACTGAGGGGGTAGGACTCACCCCGCTGTAATGAAAAACCGGTAAAGGCATGCTCGGTGCGCTGTGAACCGAGAAAACGTTCTGTCAGTGTTTGCAGATCACCGACAGTGACCTGTCCGAGCAGACGTGATTGATCTGACAGGTCTTTGTTGTAGGCATTGATAAATGCACTGGCCTGGATACGATCAACCAGTCGTCCAGAGGATAGCCGGGAAATAAGAATATAGAGAATCAGGTTGACTGATAGACTCCAAAATACCCCGTGTGTGAGTGGGTCCATACCCGAAAAACCGAACAGCGCCGTGGGATGGAGCCATTCTGAGTCATTCATCAGTGTAGAGGGGAGTAAGGTGTCCAGTACGGAGGGAATGACATTGGCATCACGCATGGTGGGCAACACCAACGTGTAGCACCAAAGAAACATGCCGGCACTCATGCCCGCCAGTACGCCGTGACGGGTAGCATTTTTCCAGTAAATACCCCCTACAATAGCGGGTAAAAACTGAATGGCGGCAACAAATGCCAGTAAGCCAAAAGAAGCTAGGGGACCGTGATCACCGAATACGCGGTAGTAGAAATAGGCCAGTAGCATCAGTCCAAGAATGGTGATGCGTCTGACGCGCAGCAGGAGTGCACCAAGATCTTTGGACTCTGACAGCTTCAGCCAACGAATACGCAGTAGTAGCGGCATGATGATGTCATTACATACCATGGTAGATAGAGTGATACTGGCGACAATAACCATACTGGTTGCGGCCGACAGTCCACCTATAAAAGCAAACATGGTGAGGTATTCCCAGCCAGCCGCACTGGGTAACATTAGTACGAAAGCATCCGCATCGGTATTGCTACCGGCAAAAATATCCAATCCAGCAACAGCAATGGGCAGCACAAACAGACCCAGCAGTATCAGGTAGAGAGGGAACAGCCATCGGGCGGTCAATAAGCTGCGGGGGTTGGTGTTTTCAACCACGGTAACATGGAATTGTCGAGGCAAGCAGATGACTGCTGCGCAGGCCAATAATATTTCTGTTAAAAAGCTGCCGGAAAAAGGTGTTTGAAAATTTGTATTGACGTGCAGCTGTTCTGAAACCGCAGACAGAGCATTAGCTGGCCCTTCGAAGATATAAAATACGACAAAAAAACCGACCGCCAGAAATGCGGTGAGCTTGATGACGGATTCAAAAGCGACAGCGAGCACCAGGCCTGGGTGATGCTCTGTAGCATCGATATGACGTGTGCCGAATAGAATGCTGAAAGTGGCCATCAGTATGGCAACAAACAACGCCGTATCACTGCCTTTGCTGAGTGCTTCAGTTGCACCCGGGGCTATAGCGTTGTAACTGATGGCTACCGCCTTCAGTTGCAAGGCAATATAGGGCATGGTGCCGAGTACAGCAATAACTGTGACCATGACCGCGAGGCTTTGGCTTTTTCCATAGCGGGAAGAGATAAAGTCGGCAATGGTGGTGATATTTTGTTGCTTGCTGACCAGAATGATTTTTTCAATCATGTGCCAGCCAAGAATGAACACGATGACCGGGCCGATATAAGTGGCCATAAACTCCCAGCCAGTCGTTGATGCCCTGCCCACGGCGCCGTAAAAGGTCCAGGATGAGCAGTAAACGGCCAATGACAAGGAATAGACTACAGGGTGGCTGGCCCAGCGTTGTCCGGTGGCGCTTTTATCACCGTAGTAAGCAATTGCAAACAACAGCATCAAGTAGGCAATAGAGATTAAAATGATGATCCAGCCGGACAGCATAGGGTTACCTGTAAATTCAATCAATTTGGACTAGTGTAACGTCTTGTACATCGCAGCACATTCTTTGCAGGTTTGTTCTTATACTATTGTCCTGTAAAGCAAAAGATAGTGGCGTTAGCTAAACGGTTAGTTTTGTGATCAATGCATTGATATAAAACAATAAAATTTTAAAAATAGCTTGCTGCTATGTCATGTTCATACTAAAGTCGGGGCTTCTATTCCACTGATTAATTTTGCAAGATTGTCCTTGGTAATTTCTCAACTCCAATAACAAAAAAATGGAGAGTAACTATGGCAGATGAAAAATCTAATGCCGGCGCGTACTGGTCAGCGAATCTTCGCCTGATCTTCGGGAGTCTGTTTGTCTGGGCTCTTGTTTCTTATGGCTTTGCAATCCTATTACGTCCTCTCTTGGCGGGTATCCCCATCGGCGGCACGGACTTGGGTTTCTGGTTTGCTCAACAAGGTTCGATCATCGTATTCATCGCGATCATTTTCCACTATGCGTGGAGAATGAACAAGCTGGATAAAGAATTTGGTCTCGAGGAGTAAGCCGGTATGAGTCAATATGCAATTAACCTGCTTTTTGTAGGCGGCTCGTTCGCGCTCTACATTGGCATCGCAATTTGGGCCCGTGCAGGGTCTACCAAAGAATTCTATGTCGCTGGCGGGGGTGTTCACCCAGTGACCAATGGTATGGCTACAGCGGCTGACTGGATGTCAGCAGCATCCTTTATCTCTATGGCGGGTCTCTTGGCATCCGGCGGTTACTTTGCTTCCTCTTTCCTGATGGGTTGGACGGGTGGCTACGTACTGCTGGCTTTGCTGCTGGCACCTTATCTGCGTAAGTTTGGCAAGTTTACTGTGCCTGACTTTATCGGTGATCGCTTCTACAGCGGTACGGCGCGTACTATCGCAGTCGTGTGTCTGATTGTTGCCTCAGTTACCTATGTTATCGGTCAGATGGCGGGTGCGGGTGTGGCTTTCTCACGCTTCCTGGAAGTGTCTAACTCGGCAGGTATCTGGATTGCTGCTTTGATCGTGTTCCTTTACGCCGTATTTGGTGGCATGAAGGGCATTACCTATACTCAGGTTGCTCAGTATGTGGTTCTGATCGTTGCTTACACTATTCCAGCAGTCTTTATTACCTTGCAATTGACTGATGCAACAATTCCAATGTTTGGGTTGTTTAGCACGCATACTGAATCAGGTCTGCCGTTGCTTGTTAAGCTCAACCAGGTAGTAACTGAAATTGGTTTCAGTGAATACACGGCTGACATTGATAACAAGCTGAATATGTTCTTGTTCACCTTGTCACTGATGTTTGGTACGGCGGGTCTGCCTCACGTTATCATTCGCTTCTTCACTGTGCCTAAAGTTGCAGATGCTCGCTGGTCCGCTGGTTGGGCGCTGGTCTTCATCGCGTTGCTGTATCTGACAGCTCCTGCTGTCGGTTCTATGGCGCGTTTGAATCTGGTCACTACTGTCTTCCCTGATGCCGCTGGCCAGGTTGAAAGCTATGAAGATGCCATGAGCAATGCCTTGGTATATGATGAGCGTCCAGAGTGGATTAAAACCTGGGAAGTAACTGGTTTGATCACTTATGAAGATAAAAATGGTGATGGTCTGGTCCAGTTCTACAACGACAAAAACGAAGCGTTTGCTGATACAGCAGAAGCCCGTGGTTGGAATGGTAATGAGTTGGTTGTAAATAACGATATCCTGGTTCTGGCAAACCCGGAAATTGCCAACCTGCCACCTTGGGTTATCGGGCTTATCGCTGCTGGCGGTATTGCGGCTGCGCTGTCTACTGCGGCAGGTCTGCTGCTGGCCATCTCCTCTGCAATCAGTCATGACTTGATCAAGAAAACAATCAACCCGAATATCACCGAAAAAGGTGAAATGCTGGCTGCGCGTATCTCTATGGCCGCCGCTATTTTGGTTGCAACCTTTCTGGGTCTTAATCCTCCGGGCTTTGCTGCTCAAACCGTGGCCTTGGCCTTCGGTATTGCGGCTGCATCGCTGTTCCCTGTTCTGATGATGGGTATTTTCTCCATCACTATGAACAGCAAGGGGGCAATTGCCGGCATGTTGGCGGGTCTGGTGACAACCTTGGTCTATATCTTTACCTTCAAAGGTTGGTTCTTCATTCCTGGAACAAATATGTTACCGGATACGGTTGAGTTCTGGCTGATGGGTGTTTCGCCACTGTCCTTTGGTGCGCTAGGTGCTCTAATCAACTTTGCAGTCGCCTTTGCAGTATGTAAGGCAACAGGTCCTGCACCTGCTGAAATCCGTGAGATGGTCGAGAATGTTCGCTATCCTAAGGGTGCTGGTACGGCTCTGGATCACTAAGTAGTAATCAGCTTGTAAAGCAGCTAAAGTCTGTAACAGGTTGGGCTCGGTCGGGCTTCCTTAGGGAAGCCCGACTTATTTTAAGGAAAGCAATATATGATTTGGCATTTGATTGCAGCAGTTTTTGCAGGTCTGGCTGCAGCGGGTATTGCCCTGCTTTTGCGTAAGCTAAGTGGGCGTAGGCTACCTAAATGGATCATCCCCGTCTTCGCAGGTTTGGCTATGCTGGGGTATCAGATCTACTATGAATATTCCTGGTTTGATCATCAGCAAAGTCGCCAACCGGAAGGTAGTGTGGTGATTTCCTCCGAACGTGATGAAGTGTTCTGGCGCCCCTGGACCTATTACTATCCAATGACGGTCGCTTTTACAGTTGTAGATACCAATAACCTCATTACGCATGACACGGAAGACGCTACACTGGTTGAATTTATGCTCTACCGGTTTGAAAAAAAACATATTGATTATGTTACCCATCGGGCACATGTGCTCAATTGTGATACGGCTGAAGTGGTACCTCTGACAGAAGACCGGCAAGCCGATCTAGCTCAGTTACGCACGCTTGAGCCTTCAGATAAACTCTATAAAGCGGTGTGTCAAAGCTGAGTACCGCTGAGACTAAAGTCCGGCTATCGATGCTGAGTGAGCTTTGTTAGATTGGTCTGTGAATGCTGGTTAATGCCTAAGGGATGATCTGATGCGAACAGATCTGTTTATATTTCTGCTAGTCGGCGCAGTAGCGATATTCTATCTGTTAGTCATGGCTTCAGGTCGTAGCGGATCAGGACGGGATTTTTATACATCGAGTGCTAGCCCATCACCTCTTGCCTGTGGCATGGCTTCGGCGGCTGACTGGCTCTGTGCGGCAACATTTCTGGGTTTGTTTGGTCTGTTCTCAGTTAATCCATTGGATAGTCAGCTAATACTGACGGGCTGGCTGGCTGGGCTGGTTTTGATGGGGCTTTGGGTCGCACCGGCTCAATTTCATTCCGGGCACTTGTGTCTGTCCGGTTACCTTGGTGCGGGCTATAACTCACGTCTTGTCAGGCACCTTGCATTACTGATCGTTGTGTTGATTAGTACACTGCTGTTGGCGTTGCAACTGCGCGGGATGAGTTTGATTTTTTCCCGGCATCTGCAGCTGTCCAGTCAGGCTGGTATCATGATCAGCATGCTATTGTTGCTCTTTTATGTTGTGCTTGGCTCTATGAAAGCGATGACACAAGTGCAAATGTTGCAATATTGTGTTCTCTTCTGTGCATTGATGGTACCTTCCATCTATCTTGCGGCCGAGTTTGATGAGCGCTTTGGTGTACTGTTTAGCAGTAGCTTTTATTCTGGTTCCGGCTTTGACTTTCAAGTGTCGCTAGACAATCTAAGGCAGCAGTTAGGTTTTACGCCACATGCGTCTTCACGTGACACTATGGATATTGTATTGCTATTGGTGTCATTGATGGCAGGCGTTGCCGTTCTTCCACATCTGTTGTTACGTTATCAGTCAGTCAAAAAAACTGCTGATATAAGCTATAGCACAGTATGGATGTTGGTATTTCTCGGATTAATTTATTCTTCTATGCCTCTTATTGCCAGCATGGGGGAGTTGCGCCTGATTAAAGCTGTCAATGGTGAGTCGAATGAGGGCACAGCTTATAGTCGTATGCCGGATTGGTTTTACGGTTGGGAGCAAAATAAGCGCCTTGCTTGGTATGATCATACGCAGGATGGCAAGGTGCAGTATGCAGCGGGCCAACCCTTTGAAGGTTTGGTACCTTTATACAGCGGTGAAACTGGTTTGTCCGGAGAGCCGCTTATGCTTAATCCGGCTGCTGGTGTCTATGAGCCGCTGCTGCAGCGATTTCCATCTGAGTTGTATGTCGCAGAGGAACTGCACTTATTTCTAATACCAGAGGTCTCTGCTATGCCTGTCTGGGTGATTGGTATACTTAGTGTGGGGATTGTTGCGGCTATTTTATCCAGCGCTTCGATATTGATGGTTTCTGCGGCACACTCTGCGGCAAATCAACTGCTTTCAAGACGTTTGACCCAGCAGGCTGAACTCAAGCTGGCGCGATTTGTGGCGGTGATAATGTTGCTGCTAGCCGGTGTTCTGGCACTGTTGCTACCGGGTTCATTGATTGAGTTGATGAACTGGATTATTGCCCTGGCCGCCGCGGCTTTATTCACACCAACCTTATTGCTAATTTTTATGCCGGGATTGCATCCTTATGCTGTGTTTGCGGGCATGTTAACCGGTTTTTCCAGCTACTTGGCATATACTCTCTGGTTTGAGCTGAGTTGGGCGTTACCAGGCTTGGCGGCTTTGCCGTTGTCGCTCTCACCAGAAGCATTTGGAGCGTGCGCTCTAGTGCTTAATCTAGGCGTTACACTGTTGCTGGCGGTATTTTTCAAAAGCACTGCCTCACATGTCAGGCAGTGAGTTCAATGCTCTGAATAATAATAACAGGAGTCACTATGTCAGAATCGTTTAATATGGATAACCTGCCCTTCAGTCTGCTGAGTCAGAAAGAGCAGGCAATGCTTAATAGCCATCTGGATATTGCTTATTTCCAGAAAGGTGAAACCATTATTACGGCCGGTGAGGTCCCTGAAGGCGTTTTTATTGTGCTTAAGGGAAAAGTGGGTGAAAGCGACGGTTCTGAGTTGGTCGATAACGATGCGGCTGCCAGTGTGTTTGTACATTACCAGGATGAAGATTATTTTGGTGGATGGTCAGTTTTGAATGGTAAGGCGATTCATAATTTTATTGCCGTAGAAGAAACCATTTGTCATGTGTTACCCACCCGCACGCTGATGGATTTGATTGCCAGCAATGCGTTGTTCGCTGATTATTTCCAGCAAAATCTGACAGCCAAGCGTGAAATTGTAGCGCAGCATGGTCAGAATCAGGATATGGCCGAGTTTATGCTTGCTCGCATTGAAGATGGCACTATCCGTGAACCTCTGATTGTGCTTGAGGGTACTTCAATCGTTGAAGCAACCCGCATGATGCGTGAAATGAAGGCAGATTGTGTACTTGCCAAGAAAGGTAATCGCTACGGTATGGTTACCGGCACAGATCTTCTTGATGCGGTCATCATCAAGAGTCTGCCGTTGGATTCAGATGTGTCAGAGATCGCCAGCTATCGACTGATCACCACAGACCCGCAGGACTATCTGTTTAATGCACTGATCATGATGACGCAGCAGCAAATCGAGCGAGTGGTGGTGATGCGTGGTGCTGAGCTCTTCGGTATTGTTGAGCTGACAGATGTGTTGAGTCATTTCTCCAGCCACTCTCATGTTATAGGCCTGCGTGTTGAGCGTGCCCAAACGCTTGATGACCTGAGAGAGGCCGCACAGGGTTTGACCGACCTGATTAAAGCGCTGATTTCAACGGGCGTCAAAATTCGCTTTACTATGGAATTACTAGCGGCAATGAATGGCCGCATTATTTCCAAGCTATTTGATCTGGTGATTCCTAACGATATGCGTCCACATGTTTGTTTGATCGTGATGGGTTCAGAAGGTCGTGGCGAACAGATAATGAAAACGGATCAGGACAATGGTCTGCTATTTCGGGACGGTCTGGAATGGCCAGAAATGCACAAGGTGATGCAGAAGTTCAGTGAGACTTTGATCTCATTTGGTTTTCCGCCCTGTCCAGGTAATATCATGGTGTCAAATCCGGAGTGGGTTAATTCCACCAACCAGTGGGCTGCAAAGTTAAGTGGTTGGAGTCAGAAATTTGACGGTGAGTCGGTAATGAAATTGGCTATTGCTGTTGATGGCAAGCCACTTGCCGGTAATGCTGCTATGTTTAAGGTGGCGAGGAATGCTTTTCTTCGGAGTATAAAAAATAACGATATTTTCTTTTCGCATTTTGCTAAGGCAGCACTTAATTTTGATACGCCGCTGACCTTTTTTGGTAATCTGAAAGATAAAGGGATGCTGGATATCAAGAAGGGTGGAATTTTTCCAATAGTGCACGGTGTGCGTACTATGGCGCTGGAACATAGGATACTGGAAACCAATACTTTTAAGCGTATCGAAATGCTGGTGGAAATGGAGGAGTTGCGCAAATCTGTGGGCGAGAATCTGGCTGAAGCTTTGTCGCTGTTTGTGCAAATTCGGCTGAAGCATCAAATTCAGCGGGTGGAGGAGAGTGCAGATGGTATTGATAAAACGCCCAATGCCATAGATCTGCAGCGATTGAATAAGCTGGAGAGAGATCTACTCAGAGATGCGTTAAGAATTGTCAAGGATTTCAAGAAGCTCTTGGCTTCGCGTTACCATATAGGCTCATGACAAAATGATTATTCCAAGAACAATCCGACGCTTTAAAGAGCGTAGAGAGTTTCGGGACAGCCCCTATGCCCATCTATTTGAACCCTACAAAGGTGACGAGGTGGTATCGCTCGATTGTGAAACTACCAGTCTGGATGTCAAGAAAGGCGAAATTCTGTCTATAGGTGCTGTTCGTATTCGCGGTAGGCGAGTAATTACCAGTGAGCGTCTGGATATTAAGCTTAAGCCGCCGGCTTCCCTGACAGGTGACTCTATCAAGATACATAAAATTCGTGCCAGTGATCTGGTGGATGGCATAGAGCTTGATGATGCACTGGAACAGGTATTGGAATTTGTCGGTAATCGTCCGATTCTGGGCTACTATGTGAATTATGATGTGCGCATGCTGGATAAATATATTCGGCCAAAATATGGCTTTGGCTTGCCGAATAAAGCGATTGAATTGTCCCATGTGTATCACGACATCATTAAATGGAAGACAGTCGGTGGTGATGTAGATTTACGCTTCGATACTATTTCCAAAAAATTGGATATTCCGATTATTCAGCGGCACACCGCATTGGGTGATGCTATAACGGTTGCTTTGATGTATGTTCGGTTGAAATTTGGCGCCCCCTTAGCTGATTAGCAGCGCCCATTTCGTGTAAACAGAAAGCTATACTTCAAAAAAGCAGGCATTGGCCTGCTTTTTGCATTTCAGTACTCATTGCATCAGGTTTACGATTAGATATGACAAAAAATTGTCATTAAGTTGCTTGTCGACTTCTTGTTGCTAAATAATGACGCTATAATGTCAAAAAAATGCCACTATCCAATGAGGTCTGAACATGATTGAGCGGTCTGATATCAATAGTGTTCTGGCGCAAATGCGATCCATGCGGTCTGATATGCAGCAGGCTGCGCGCCAGATCGACATGCCGGGCTTACGGCCTGAGGCGCCCGGAAATACTATTAAAGATTCTGAGCGTACTGGATTTACCGACTTGCTGAGAACGGCTGTGGATCAGGTGAATTCAAATCAAAAAATGTCAAATCAGATGCGTGAATCCTATGAGCGTGGCGATCCGGGTGTTGACTTGCCTCAGGTGATGATTCAGGCGCAGAAAGCGTCTATCTCTTTCGAGGCCTTAACCCAGGTGCGTAATCGCCTGGTTAGGGCTTATGAAGATATCTCTAAGATGCCCATCTAACTGAGTTGGTGTAAATGGAAAATACAGCGGGTCCATTAAATGCAAGAGGCGGTCTCATGGCTGGGTTCAACAGCCTGGGGATATTACGTCAATTGGGTTTAATGGTTGGGTTGGCTGCAAGTGTTGCAATTGGCTTTGCTGTAGTGCTTTGGTCTCAACAACCAGACTATCGAGTTCTCTATGCCAACTTAAGTTTTTCTGATGCTAATGAAGTTATAGAACAGCTGCGAACTAATCAAATTCCTTACCGCTTTGACGCGGACGGTCGTGCTATTTTGGTGCCTGAATCCCATGTGCATAGGGCTCGTTTGCAATTGGCTGCAGATGGATTTTCCACTGATAAAACCATAGGCTTCGAGTTGCTGGATCAGGACCATGGCATGGGTAGCAGTCAGTTTATGGAGACTACACGTTACCGTCGTGGCCTGGAAGGTGAACTGGCCAGAACTATTTCTAATATGATGGCTGTCAGGTCTGCACGTATTCACTTGGCGATTCCTAAAGATACGGTTTTTATTCGGGATCAGAGCAAGCCTCGGGCATCGGTATTCCTCGAGCTGCTATCCGGACGTCAGTTAGAACGAGACCAGGTGGCTGCGATAGCCAATCTGGTTGCTTCCAGTATTCCAGAGCTGGATGTCAAAGATGTCACCATTGTTGATCAGCGTGGTCGTCTACTGAATATTCGTGATGCTGATTCGGATGTGGTACTGGCTGCACGTCAGTTGGAATATGTGCGTCAGGTGGAAGACACATTGGTTAACCGGGTAAACAGTATTCTGCAGCCGGTTGTCGGCTTGGGTAATTTCCGAGCCGAAGTATCCGCTGATATAGACTTCACCGAAATTGAACAAGCCAGCGAGGTCTATAATCCTGATTTGCCGGCTTTGCGTAGTGAACAGGTCATGGAAGAGCACCGAGAAGCTGGCGATGTGGCTGCGGGTGTCCCTGGTGCTTTAGCAAATCAGCCGCCAGGACCGGTAGCTGTGCCGGAAGTCGCCGGAGCGGATGGAACGATGGCTGGCGCGGGAAGTTCCGGAACCAGTCGTAATCAAGCGACACGTAATTTTGAGTTGGACCGTAGCATCAGTTATACCCGTCAGCAAATGGGGGGTGTCAAACGTTTGTCGGTTGCGGTGGTCGTTGATGATCTGAGCAATGTTGATGCAGAGACAGGGGAGTTGAGCAGAACGTCATGGTCCGAAGAAGATTTGGACCGCTTGCGCCTGTTGGTGCAGAATGCCGTGGGCTTTTCAGCGCTACGAGGGGATAGTGTTAATGTGATTAATTCATCCTTTGTGCCGCCTGAAGAGTTTGAGGTAGTGGATACACCTTTCTGGCAGCAGGACTGGTTCTGGGATTTGCTTAAACAGTTGGGGGCTGGTCTGTTTGTGCTGGTGCTGGTTCTGGGTATTCTGCGTCCTGTATTGAAGCACTTATCTACCGCAGGTGGCAGTCGACCTGTAAATGAGCTAGGGCCAGCGGGCCAGATCTCGGCTGAGTTGGACTCGCTGAATGGTTCGGATATAGCCGATGACAAGGTGACTTTTGGTGGTGTAGAGTCCGCTGCTATGGTTACGCCTAATGAAAGTTTTGATTATCAGTTGAATGAAATTCGCAGTATGGTAGCAGAGGACCCGGCCCGGGTGGCCCAAGCGATTAAACAGTGGGTGATAGAGCGTGAGTGATGGGCTGACGGATATTGAAAAAGCAGCTGTGTTGCTGATTAGCCTGGGTGAAAGCGACGCCGCTGAAATACTGAAACACCTTGGCCCGAAAGAAGTACAGCGGATAGGTGAGGCTATGTCTCGCCTGGATAATGTACCTCAATCACGTGTCGAGTCCGTTGTGTCAGATTTTCTGGATGTGGTCGGTGATCAGACGGGTATTGGTATCAACAATGACCGTTACATTCGGGCAATGTTAAATCAGGCTTTGGGTGAAGATAAGGCTAAAACTCTGATCGACAGAATACTCTTCAGTACTAATACTTCGGGGCTGGATACGCTGCGCTGGATGGATGCCCGTCAGGTCGCTGAAATTATCCGCTTTGAGCACCCGCAGATTCAGGCCGTCATAGTATCCTATCTGGAGCCGGATCAGGCAGCTAATGTCTTAAGCTTCTTTGATGATAAAGTGCGTCTGGATATTGTTATGAGGGTTGCTGCATTAGATCAGATTCAGCCACAAGCCCTGCAGGAGCTGAATGATATGCTGGAAAGTCAGTTCAGTGGTCCTCGTTCAACGCAGTTGACGCGTTTGGGTGGGGTGAAATCTGCGGCAAATATTATGAACTTCATAGATACGCAGATAGAAGCTGAGCTAATGGATGCGATTAAGGAGTCCGATGAAGGGTTGGCCAACCAGATCTCTGATCTGATGTTTGTATTTGATAATTTACTGGATGTTGAAGACCGTGGCATACAGGTTATTCTACGAGAAATTCAGACAGATCAGTTGGTTGTTGCGCTCAAAGGTGCTGACTCGCAATTACAGGAAAAAATCTTTAAAAATATGTCCAAGCGCGCTGCTGAGCTGCTGCGTGATGATTTGGAAGCAAAAGGTCCTGTGCGTATCAGCGAAGTGGAGTCTGCGCAGAAAGAAATTCTCAACGTTGCCCGACGGCTTGCCGATGAAGGTGAGATTACGCTGGGTGGCGGTGATGATATGATTTAATCTTATGAAAGCAGATAATCTTTTTCCTGTCAGAATACCGGCTGCAGAAGCCCGCCGTTTGAATACTTGGGAACTCCCAATGATGGAGGGTGATCTGCAGCAGGGTTCAGCTTTTAATACCGTCTATCATGAAGAGACGGTAACGGTGACGGATGAAGAAGTGGTTGCTGAAAAACTGACCTTGGCTGAAATAGAGCAAATTCGCGAAGATGCCTTTAAAGAAGGTTTTGCCCAGGGGCGTGAAGAAGGCTTCGAGCAGGGAAAGGCGGATGGGTACAGGCAGGGCTATGAGCAGGGTTTAGCCTCAGGCGAAACTGAAATAAAACGGCAATTAGCATTGCTTGATAGTCTACAAGTCTCTTTCAGGCAGCCTATTGCTGAACAGGAAAAAGCACTGGAGGGCTTGTTAGCTGATCTGATTCTACGTTTTGCTGAAGCCGTGGTGAATGCTGAACTTCAGTCCAGCGAAGCACACATTGTGAAGGCAGTAATGTCGGCTTTAGAAGAGCTGCCCTCGACAACACTAAATTGTCAGGTCCAGGTCAACCCCGTTGATCTGGATGCGCTGGAGCGGCTGGCTCAGCGTGAAGGTTTTACACTCATATCAGATGAAACTATTACCGCGGGTGGTTGCCGTTTGATGACTGAAAACAGTCGTGTGGACCATACCGTAGAGACCCGTTTTCAACAGGTGGCTGAGCAGTTGTCTGCTGCGCTGGGAAAATACACCTCATCTGCTCCGCAATAACGGAGGCTGTCTATGGCACTCTTTCATAATCAACCGCATCTGCAGGACCCTGGCTTATTTGCGCCGGCTTACCCCGAGGTGAGTGGGCGGATTACGCGTCTGATTGGCTTGACGCTGGAGGCCGTCGGCTTGAAAGTTGCGCTGGGTGATTACTGCAAAATTGAAGTGCTAAAAGGCCAGTATTCTGAAGCTGAAGTAGTCGGTTTTTCCGGTGATCGAATCTATCTGATGCCTTTGCATAGTGTTGATGGCTTGCAGCCCGGCGCCAGAGTGATTCCACAACGCAGCGGTAGTCTGGTGCCGGTGGGGTTTGGCTTGCTAGGGCGGGTCATTAATGGCATAGGTCAGCCTATTGACGGTAAGGGTGAGCTGGATGCTGAGCGTTATGTACCTATGCAGGGAGAAGTTATTAATCCCTTGTCACGTCATCCAATAGATACCTCTTTGGATGTGGGTATTCGTTCCATTAATGGCTTGTTGACAGTGGGTTGTGGTCAGCGCCTAGGTTTATTTGCGGGAAGTGGCGTGGGTAAATCGGTCTTGCTGGGCATGATGACGCGTTACACTGCGGCCGATATTACTGTGGTAGGCTTAATTGGCGAACGTGGACGTGAGGTGCGTGAGTTTATCGATCACAGCCTGGGGGCTGAAGGTATGGCCCGATCTGTAGTCGTGGCTTCACCAGCAGACGATTCGCCCTTGATGCGCCTGAGGGCGGCTGAACTTACCACGCGAATTGCCGAATACTTTCGTGCTCAAGGCAAGCGAGTGCTGCTACTGATGGATTCGCTGACACGCTACGCGCAGGCTCAGAGAGAGATTGCGTTGGCCGTTGGGGAGCCTCCAGCAACTAAAGGCTACCCTCCTTCGGTTTTTGCGCGCTTACCGCGACTTGTCGAACGTGCCGGAAATTCGCAGGCTGGCGAGGGCTCTATTACCGCCTTCTATACCGTGCTGACTGAGGGTGATGATCAGCAAGATCCCATTGCTGATGCCGCGCGGGCAATTTTGGATGGACATATTGTATTGTCCCGGCGTTTGGCTGAACAAGGACATTATCCAGCTATAGATATTGAGGCATCTATTAGTCGTGTTATGCCTCAGGTGGTGCCGGCTGATCATCTTGCCAAAGCGCTTGAGTTCAAACGACTGTTTTCGCGCTATCAGCAAAATGCTGATCTGATCGCCGTGGGAGCGTATGTGCGAGGCAGTGATCCGCAAACGGATCGTGCGATAGAGATGTTGCCGGTACTACAGGCCTACTTGCAACAAGGTATGACTGAGTCGTTTGATCTTGAACGCTCCAAGCAGGAGTTAATTATGTCGATGAGTATACCAGCTGCATCAACAAACACATCCCAGGGGATGCGTGGTGGCGTTTCTCAGGGTGATAGGCGATGAGTAAAGCCCGCTCTGAACGCTTGGGTGTGGTGCTGGATCTTTCGCGGCGCCAACGAGAAGCGGCTGACCGTTATCTGGCAGATGCTCAGCAGCGGGTTCAGCAGGCGGAAGCGCAGCTGATTCAACTACAGAACTATATGTTGGAATATCAGCAGCAATTTACCCAAGCGGGTCAGCAGGGTATGACGACCAATGCCTTGCAACAACATCAGGCGTTTATTGGCCGTCTGGAACATGCACTGCGCCAGCAGCACGACACCATCAGAGTTTCGCGGCAGCAATTGGCGCAGGTTAAAGACTACTGGCAGAGCGTTTATGCGCGTTTTAAAGGTATAGAGAAATTAACCGATAAAGCCCGCACTGACGAGCAATATGTACGTGATAAACGTGAGCAGCAAGACATAGACGAACGTTCCCAGCGTAGCCGTACTTTGGGTATATAAAGTAATGTGGCGCATTTTTTGCATATGTTCAGTTGGATAACGACTTTCTGGAGCTGAACATGTCATCCTCAACTTCTACCTCTCAAATATCTGGTGGTTTACTATCGCTGTCTCCTGGTGCCAGCGGGGTCGTACCTCAGGCAGGAGCGAGCCTAACAGCGGCGGTGTCCGGTGATTCGGGCAGCTTTTATACTCTGTGGATGGGAATAACTGCTCAAGGTCAGATGGCAACATCCGATGCTGGCTCCCTGCGGCAAAACCCTGTCACGGGGGGCTTCTCTAACGGCATGGAGTTGCCGCCCGAGACGGCTGAGCAGTTATTACAAAAACTAGACCAGTTGTTGCAGCAAGTTGATGAGGGCGAGACTGATTTGCTTGAGTCAGCGGTTGATTTGCTACGGCTGGGTTTGCAACAGACTGCGCCGGATGGGCAAATAGTTCAGGCTGACTCGATTGAACTATCGGAGTCAGAGGTCAGTGATGCTGAACTGCTGGCGTATTTAAAGGCCTTGCTTGCAACTCCATCTGCAAATACTGAGGCAGGCAGCACCACCTTATCAGATAGCTCTTTGCCTTTGAGTGACGGTGCAAAGGAGAAGCTGGTCAGCTATCTGGAACAAAAGCTAGAGCTGCCAGCCGCTCAGAATTCTACATCTACGCCCCACTCTTTGTCAGATGGATTATCAACAGAAGAAATGGCAGAAGCAGAGCGAGTGGTTCGCCAGCTGTGGACCGAGCTTGAGTCGGCTCGTCAGGCGCGTGTTGCGTTAAGCGCAGAAGTTGATGCAGAAACTGCTAAGTTGCAAGCGGCGGAAGCCGCCGCTGACGATCTTCAACGAACCGGTATGTCATTAGAAAAGACTACTGAGTCTCGTGGTATACCCCAAGGTGAGGGTGGCGCAGGGCGTGGTAGTGATGTCACTCCTGCGGTTACTTCTGAAGCAAATCCTCCGTCTTCTGATCTGGACGGTGTCATACGTCAGTCAGATAATCCGATTGCTAAGACTGCACAAACGTTGGCTGGTGAGAGTCAAATGACAGGGTCTGATGATAAAGCAGATCGCTTGGTGGTTCCATTGGAGCGGCCCGCGCAGTCGCGTGAAGCAGAAAAAGAGCGAGAAAGACGCTTTGAACCTGTGACAGGAACGTCGCGTGAATCGGCTATGCCCATGCGCCCTGTGTCAGAAGTACCTCGGGTTGATCCAGCTGTAGCTGTTTTGGACTCTAGTACGCCGGAAGGTCGTTCTGCTTCAATTGAGCAAGTGCTGAGTGATAGGTTAAAAGTTGCTATGTCTGAAGAGCGTAGCACGACAGTTGCTGCGCGTACTGAAAGCAGTAATTTGCAGTCAGCTGAAGCGCAGCGTATGGCCATGCCAAGCAGTGCGTCTCCTCAGGTGCCTATTCAGCAGGCCCAGAATGCTCAGGATGCGCTAATGCAGAAAATGCTGAATCCTGCCTGGAGCAAAGCGCTCGGAGAGCGTGCTGTAATGATGGCGCAACAAGGGCCACGTATGGCTGAGGTCAGATTGGATCCGCCGGAGCTGGGTTCTTTGCGTATTCGTGTACAGATACATGGTTCGGATCAGGTATCGCTATCCTTTAATGCGCCAAATGCGGCTGTACGTGAAGTGCTTGAGCAAAGTATGCCGCGTTTACGCGAGATGTTTGCTGAGCAGGGGCTTAATCTGGCTGATGCTTCTGTCGGGGATCAATCGACTCAGGATCGGGCAGACAAAGATCCGCGTGATGCTGTCGCCAAGGGGTTTGCCGGGAGTGGCGGTGACGATTTTGGTGATGATTTTGGTGATGCGCCAGCCTCACGTGTTGGGGGGCGTAAAATAGGACTTATTGATTATTATGCCTGAAGCTGTTCCCCTGAGATAAACACACTGTGGTATATTAGCCTCAGTGATGTATGTCTGGATAACAGGGGGACTTAATGGCTGATAAAGACGCTCAGGCTGATGCTGCGCCAGTGCCGAAGAGTGGTAAGAAAAAGCTGATTATTATCCTTGCGGCCAGCTTGCTGCTGGTTTTGCTAGTGGGTGGCGCCGCTTTTTTTCTGCTCTCCGGGGGCGAAGATGAAACTGAGGTGGCCGCTGAGAACGTGCCAACCGAAGCAATTTATATCAAGTTGCGTACGTTGGAGGGGCGCCCGATGTTTGTGGCTTCGCTGGAAAACCCGGATGGTAATCGTCATTTTATGCAAATTTATGCAGAAGCTAAAACCCGTGATCCTGCTGTGGAGCAACTGCTGAGTCAGCATATGCCGCTGGTTGTTGCCCGGCTAAATACTTTATTTACTACATCAGACCCCAAAGCGCTACGTAGCGTAGAGGGTGTGCGCGTCTTGCAAAATGATGCGACTGCATTGGTGAATCGTCTGGTTGAAGATCGCGGCGGTGTCGCAGGTGTGGAAATTGTACTATTTACCAATTTTGTAATGCAGTGATGGAGCTGTAATTATGTCGGTCAAAGATCTACTTTCGCAGGATGAAATTGATGCCTTGTTGCATGGCGTTGATGACGGCGATGTGGAAACCGCCGACGAGGACGAAGATGATGATGGTAGTGGTGTTCGCCCCTATGATCTAGCCAGTCAAGAACGCATTGTGCGTGGGCGGATGCCTACGTTGGAGATGGTCAATGAGCGTTTTGCTCGATTGGCCAGGGTGACACTCTTCAATTTGCTCAGACGCTCAGCCGATGTGACTGTGGGTGGTGTGCAGGTGATGAAGTATGGCGACTATATACATACGCTTTATGTGCCCACCAGTATGTCGTTAATGAAGGTTCACCCCTGGCGTGGTACAGGGTTATTTATTATTGACGCTAAGCTGGTTTTTAAACTGGTTGACCAGTATTTTGGTGGTGACGGGCGGCATGCAAAAATTGAGGGTCGTGATTTTACCCCAACGGAAACGCGCCTGGTGCATAAAACTGTGATGCAACTATTGCATGATCTTCGTGAGGCTTGGTTGCCGGTAGCTGAGGTGGCTTTTGAGCAGGTATCACATGAGCTCAACCCGGCTATGGCCAATGTGGTGGGTCCAAGCGAAGTGGTCATAGTGAATACCTTTCAGGTGGATCTCGAAGGTGGGAATGGTGACTTTCATGTCACTCTACCTTATTCAATGGTAGAGCCGATTCGCGATCAACTGATGTCATCTTATCAAAGTAGCGAGCATGAAACAGATGAGCGTTGGCTGAACTCCCTGCGTAAAGATATTGTTTGTGCGCGACTCAATCTGGATTTATTGGTGGCTGAGCGTGAAATGACGCTGAGGGATGTTGTTGCGCTTGAGCAGGGTGATGTGATTCCATTGGATATATCCGATCATCTCACCTTGAGTGCCAATGGCTTGCCTATGTATACCTGCCAACTCGGTGCATCACGTGGTAATCTTGCAGTGAAAATAGTTGAAACAATCCAGCATGATAATGACTGATGTACAAATCCGGAGATAGAGTGCGTGAGTGAAGACGATAAAAATGTAGATCAACAGGCCCTTGCGGATGAGTGGGCAGCTGCTATGGAAGAGCAGGTAGGTGGTGATGCTGATTCTGGCGATACAGCGGATCAGGCTGCTGTAAAAGCTGTTGAGTTGTCTGAGCTGAAAGATGAGTCCTCCCCGGTTAATGATGCCAAGCTGGACGTCATACTCGATATACCGGTTAAATTAACGGTTGAAGTTGGTGGAACTGAAATTGCTATCAGAAACCTGTTGCAGTTGAATCAGGGCTCAGTTCTTGAACTCAGTCGTGTAGCAGGGGAGCCTCTGGATGTGAAGGTTAATGGGACCTTGATTGCTCATGGTGAAGTGGTTGTTGTAAATGACCATTATGGCATTAGGCTTACTGATGTTATCAGTCCACAGGAACGCATCTGGCGTCTTAAATAACGATGAATCGTTTAGTACTGTGTTTGTTGTTTGTTAGCCCGGCGGCTTTCGCTGAGAGCGGGCTCCAGTCTGCACCCACTTTTGCTTATTCGGGCGGTGATCCGATGAGTATTACCTCTGTGTTGCAGCTAGTACTGGGGCTTGCTCTGGTTTTAGGAACTATTTTTTTAATTGCCTGGTTGTTGCGAAAGGTGACGTTACTACCGGGTCAGCATAGAAAGCTACGTGTTGTTGCTGCTTTGTCTTTGGGTAATCGTGAGCGTGCGGTGTTAGTGCAGGTGGGCGATGAGCAGCTATTGCTAGGCGTGGCTCAGGGTCAGGTCAGCTTGCTAAAAAGCTTTGATCAGCCGGTAATTGAACTGGAAAGTGGTCAGAACTCGGCATTTTCCAAAAAGCTCAGCCAATACTTACAGAAGCGGAGTGAATAATGGCACGCTACCTCTGGCTGCTGCCTCTGCTGCTTTTCTTTTTGCCCTCTCTGGTTTATGCAGAAACAGGTATCTCTGCCTTTACACTCAGTGTTGATGAAAATGGTGATGCTGAGTATTCGGTAACCATTCAGATATTGGCTCTGATGACATTGCTGACATTCCTGCCAGCCATGTTGATGATGATGACCTCATTTACCCGCATCATTATTGTATTTGCTATTTTAAGGCAAGCGCTGGGTTTGCAGCAAACACCCTCCAATCAGGTCATGGTAGGGCTGGCCCTGTTCCTGACTTTTTTTATTATGGCTCCAGTTTTTGACCGTATAAATGAAGTGGCAGTTCAGCCCTATATGGCAGAAGAGCTGACGAGTATGGAAGCATTGGAAGCGGCTTCTCGGCCGTTTCATAAGTTTATGCTAGGTAATACGCGAGAGAGTGACCTGGATATGTTTATGCGTATTTCAGATACACCGCGTGTTGAAAGTCCTGAAGATGTGCCAATGCGTATACTTGTGCCTGCATTTGTGATCAGTGAGTTGAAAACAGCTTTTCAGATAGGCTTTATGTTATTTATTCCTTTTCTGGTGATTGATCTGGTGGTGGCGAGTGTGTTGATGGCGATGGGTATGATGATGCTGTCGCCGGTGATAGTGTCTCTGCCTTTTAAAATCATGCTGTTTGTTCTGGCCGATGGTTGGGCTATGGTAGTCGGTACACTAGCTGCAAGCTTCGGAGTCTAATGGAGAGCGCGATATGTTGATTGAAAACACGTTAGCTCTTTATGGTAGTGCCTTCTGGTTGATTATCAAATTTGTGACTGTCATAGTTGGGCCCGCATTAATTGTAGGTCTGATTATTTCAGTGTTTCAGGCCGCAACACAGATCAATGAACAGACCCTCAGCTTTCTTCCGCGTCTTATCGTCAGTTTGCTGGCATTAATGTATTTTGGACCATGGATGGTTACTCAGATTCTAGACGAGTTTAACTACCTATTTATGAATATACCGATTCTGATAGGTTAATGCTGTGTTTATTTCTCTGGCTGAATTGGAATATTGGGTAGCCGCCTTACTATTGCCTCTTTTTCGTGTTGGTTCTTTTTTTATGGCAGTGCCTATAATAGGCACTCAGATGGTGCCCGTTCGCGTGCGCCTGGGACTGGCGCTGGCGGTTACTTTTCTTCTCGTCCCGGTGTTGCCGGAGATGCCGCTTTATGATCCTTTGTCATTGAATACCTGGCTGGTGATCTTGCATCAAATTCTTATTGGTGCGCTGATGGGCTTTGCATTGCAATTTTTGTTTCAGAGTTTCATCGCAGGTGCTCAGTTGATTGCTATGCAATCAGGGTTAGGTTTTGCGTCGATGACTGATCCAAGTACGGGTGTGCAAGTTGTGGTTGTAGCACAAATGTACTCGATGATGGCCATTTTATTGTTTCTGGCTATGAACGGCCATCTGGTAATGATGGAAGTTATGGCGCGAAGCTTCTTTGCTCTGCCTGTTGGTATGGGAGGATTTGATGAAGGGGTACTCATGCGAGTAGTGTTGTCAGTCAGTTGGTTGTTTGCAGCTGCGCTGTTGATGGCGCTACCTGCAATTACAGCTCTATTGATCATTAACCTGGCATTTGGGGTGATGACTAAGGCGGCTCCACAGTTGAATGTTTTTGCCATTGGCTTTCCGTTTACCATGCTGATGGGCTTGATTATGCATTGGATTTACTTGCCAACTTTTTACGATCACTATATACGGACAACTCACTATGTACTTGATTTTTTACAAAGTATGTTACCTCCGATAAGCGGGTAAATCATGGCTGAAGAAACAGGTCAGGAAAAGTCACAGGAGCCCACGCAAAAACGTGTTCAAGATGCGCGTAAAAAGGGTGATATAGCACGTTCAAAAGAATTGAGTACCCTGGCTTTATTAATGGCCTCGGCTGCATCCGCATTGCTATTTGGGCCGAGTGTTGCCGCCGCCATGCTGGAAGTGTTCAAATTTAATTTTTCTGTGCGTGGGGAGGCTGTTTCTGATCCGGCTTATATGATTCAGCATCTGTATACTTCCTTGTCCAGCGCTTTTTTCAGCTTATGGGGCTTTTTCCTGTTAGTGCTATTGGCAACCCTTTTTTCGGCCGCGGCATTGGGGGGGTGGAATTTTAGTAGTGAAGCTTTGCAGCCAAAGGGTAGTCGTCTGGATCCAATTGCCGGCATCAAGCGCATGTTTTCGCTAAAATCACTGGTTGAATTGTTTAAGGCTGTGGCCAAAGTGGTGATCGTGGGCGCTATCGCTATTCTCGCAGTGTATTTATTGCGTCCCGAATTGATAGGTCTTACGGCAGAGGCTGTTAACCCGGCTATGGAACATGCCGTCAAAATATTGGCATGGGCATTTCTGGTAATCAGTGCTGCGATGATCTCCATTGTATTAATGGATGTTCCTTTTCAACTTTATGATTATAACAAAAAGCTGAAAATGACCATGCAGGAAGTCAAGGATGAGATGAAGAGTACTGAAGGGAAACCTGAGGTTAAAAGTAAGATTCGGCAGCTACAGTATGAAATGTCGCAGCGTAAAATGATGAAAGAAGTGCCAACCGCCGATGTCGTTATTACCAACCCTACCCATTATGCCGTTGCGATACGGTATGATCAGAGCCAGAGTGATGCCCCGATTGTTGTTGCCAAAGGGGTTGACTTTGCCGCACTGAAAATCCGGGAAGTGGCACAGGAGTATGATGTCACTGTGCTTGAGGCGCCTTCTTTGGCGAGAGCATTGTACTATGCAGCTGAAATTGATGAGGAAGTTCCATCAGGTCTTTATACAGCGGTTGCTCAGGTGTTGGCCTACGTTTTTCAGCTTCGAGATGCTGGACAAGCAAACGCTATCGGCTCGCCTCCAAAAGACCATCAACTGGAAATACCAGAAGCCCTTCGTCGTGATGAATAACTGGCGTATTTTTTGCAGTAAATACAGAGGTGTATAATTGTGTCATTAAGTTGACGCGTTCTGTACAATACACACATGTTTGCTGATATGTTTGATTGGCAAGCGGTTATTTGACATTTATTTGACGGTAGGTGACGTGGATAGAGCAGCCATTCTGCAGAGTGCTAGAAGCATCAGTCGGGGAAACCTGGGTATTCCGTTGCTGTTGCTTGTGGTACTGGCGATGGTTACTTTGCCGATGCCGACTTTTCTGTTGGATGTGTTCTTTACCTTCAATATCGCACTTTCCATCGTGGTTCTGCTGGTATGTATATATGCCCTAAGGCCACTGGACTTTGCTGTTTTCCCTACCATTTTGCTGGCTGCTACGCTGCTTCGGTTGGCGTTAAATGTGGCTTCAACCCGTGTTGTATTGCTAAACGGCCATGAAGGTGGTGCGGCAGCAGGGCAGGTGATACAGGCCTTTGGTGAAGTGGTTGTTGGCGGTAACTACGTTGTTGGTTTCGTCGTATTTATGATTCTGGTTATTATCAATTTTGTCGTTGTGACCAAGGGTGCTGGGCGTATCTCTGAAGTCAGTGCGCGTTTTACTCTGGATGCGATGCCGGGTAAGCAGATGGCTATAGATGCTGATGTAAACGCCGGTTTGATTTCGCAGGAAGATGCACGTGTACGTCGGCAAGAGGTCACGCAAGAAGCTGATTTCTACGGCGCTATGGACGGCGCATCAAAATTTGTGCGCGGTGATGCTGTTGCGGGTATTTTGATTCTGATCATCAACCTGTTGGGTGGTCTGGGCATCGGTATGATACAGCACAGCCTGGATTTCGAAACCGCCATGCGTAACTATTCACTGCTGACAATTGGTGATGGTCTTGTCGCGCAGTTGCCTTCCTTGCTGCTGTCTACTGCTGCTGCTGTTATGGTTACTCGGGCAAATTCCTCTGAAGCGATGGGTAGTCAGGTCTTCAGTCAGATGTTTGGCTCGCCCAGAGCACTTTTTGTTGCTGCCGGCGTGATCTTTTTGATGGGTATTGTTCCTGGCATGCCGCATTTTGCATTCATATCGCTTGCGGCAGCAGCTGGAACTGCTGGCTTTTTCATTGTGCGGCGTCAGCAGCAATTGGCCTCTCAATTACCCGTAGATGACAGTGAAGAGGCTGAGCCAGAGCAGGCTGAAGAACGTCGTGATCTGGACTGGGATGACGTAATGCCGGTTGATATGGTTGGTTTAGAGGTAGGTTATCGCCTGATCCCTATGGTCGATAAAATGCAGGGCGGGCAGTTGTTGAGTCGGATAAAAGGAGTGCGAAAAAAACTGTCCCAGGATCTGGGCTTTCTGGTGCCCTCAGTGCATATTCGTGACAATCTGGATTTAATGCCGGGAGCCTATAGGATTACGCTGATGGGGGTTATCAGTGGTGAAGGTGATGTATATCCTGATCGTGAATTAGCCATCAATCCAGGGCAGGTGTTTGGAAGTTTGAAGGGTGTTTCGGTAAAAGACCCTGCATTTGGTCTGGATGCAGTATGGATAGAAAAAGGTCAAAAGGAGCATGCTCAGACTCTGGGTTATACTGTGGTGGACGCCAGTACAGTGGTCGCTACACACCTGAATCAAATTTTGCAGAGTAATGCGCATGCTTTGTTAGGCCATGAAGAGGTGCAGCAATTGCTGGATATGCTGACCAAGTCTTCGCCTAAGCTGGTTGAGGAGCTGGTACCGAAAAAGCTATCGATCAGTGTATTGCTTAAAGTGTTGCAGAATCTGCTGATGGAACAGGTGTCTCTAAAAGATTTTCGTTCTGTGGCCGAGGCACTGGCTGAGGCGGTGGACCGGACACAGGATCCACTTTCGCTAACGGCGGCTGTTCGGATTGCCTTGTCCAGGCTGATCGTGCAGAGTATCAATGGTTCTGATCCTGAATTGCCAGTTATTACCCTGGATCCATCGCTGGAACAAATGTTATTGGGTTCGATGCAGCAGGGCGGACCAAATGATGAAACACTGGTGTTAGAACCCGGTATGGCTGAACGCTTGCAAACGTCGCTGGGGCAAGCGGCGCAGCAACAGGAAATGATGGGTAAGCCTTCAGTGCTGCTGGTGGCAGCGCCGATCCGCCCATTGATGGCGCGGTTTGTGCGTTATGGTGAGCATCAGGTACATGTGTTGTCATATCAGGAAATACCAGAGAACAAGCGTGTGACGATCGTGGCAACAGTCGGAGGTGGTAATGCCTAAGGGTATACAGGCTTTTAGCTGCTGGCTAATAAGGAACTGTTATGAAAGTTAAGCGCATTTTTGCGCCGGATATGCGTCAGGCAATGCGGCGGGTCAGGGATGAGATCGGAGCGGATGCGGTGATTATCTCCAATCATCGTGTTGCCGGTGGTGTTGAGGTAGTCGCTGCTCGAGAGGAAGATTATGAGTTGGCGCAGGCAGAGCTTCGACGTAATCAGCAGCGTAATCAGCCCAAAAGCCGCCCAATGGTTGCTGCTCCTACCGATCCCACTGATGATGCCTTGGCGTCAGAGCTTCGTCGTGCTCAAGTACGTATATCTGAGGCTCGTCGTCGCGCAGAGCAGCCTGAACCTCAGGTCAATCAGACCATTAACCGGCAGATAGATGCTGAAGAAGATGAAGACTTACGTTTTATTTTGCAGTCATTAAAGACGCGGCAGGAAGAGCAGGCGCGTAAAGAGGTTTCGCATGAACGTAATCCTGAACCAGACAACCTTTGGGGCTCTGCCACTACATCGTCAGCGCCATCTCATGCTGATGAAGAGCCGAATCAGCTGGTTAAAAGTATGCAGCAGGAGATACAGCAGCTCCGAAGCATGATGGAACAGCAATTAAGTCAAGGGCAGCATTCGCTAGCAGCTCCATCGGCTGTACCTGAGCGTGCCAAGGACACTCCTTTACAAGCTCGATTACACTCCTTAGGCCTTGGTGAGGGATTGATCCGTCAGTTGACGGCCAGTATTGAGCCAGATCTGAGCGCCGAGATGGCGTGGAAAAACACTCTGTCACGGTTAGCCGATTCTGTGCCGGTAATTGGAGAGGAGTATATTGCTCGTGGTGGAATGATTGCCTTTGTAGGCGCAACCGGGGTAGGCAAAACTACTACAATCGGTAAGCTGGCGGCGCGCTATGTGCTACAGCATGGTAGTTCAGGTTTAGCACTGGTAACGACCGATTGTTATCGAATTGCCGCTCACGAGCAGTTGAAAACATTTGGGCGTATTTTGGACGTGCCTGTACGTGTGGTGGATGAGAACCATAATCTCGATGAAGTGCTGTTATCTTTGCGAGGTAAGCGTTTGGTGCTAATCGATACGGCGGGTATGAATGCAGGGGATGCGGAAGGCGTGCAGCAAAAGCAGATGCTGGCATCCGTGTCGGTTCGGCTGAAAAAACTACTGGTTCTGTCCTGCTCTAGCCAGCGCCAATTATTAGAGAGAGCCTGGGCCAATTATCAGGAGCTTGAGCTCAATGCTTGTGTGCTGACCAAGCTGGATGAATCGGGAAGTATCGGAGATGCTTTGACGCTGGCCGTGGAGCGGCAGTTGCCGGTGGCCTATGTGACTGATGGGCAGAAAATACCGGATGATTTGATTGTGGCACAGCGTCAGGATCTGGTCAGTCGAGCGGTGCTTGCAGCACAATATACGGGTTCCGAGACCGGCAGTGAAAGTGACAGTCAAATGTTCAGGGCGGGCTAGGCACTCATGAAGCAAGCACCACATCCAGTAAAAGTGATTGCCGTGACTGGCGGTAAAGGCGGGGTCGGTAAAACTAACGTTTCTGTGAATCTGTCTGCTGCGTTGAGCGAAATGGGGCAGCGTGTTGTGTTGATGGATGCCGACCTGGGGCTCGCTAATGTGGATGTGCTGTTGGGGCTGCGAGTTAAAAAGAATATTACCGATGTACTTGAGGGGCGTTGCTCACTCGCTGATGTATTAGTTAAGGTGGATAAGAACATGTCTATCGTACCAGCATCTTCAGGTACTCAAGCTATGACGGCTTTGTCAGAGCATCAGCATGCTGAGCTAATACATGCATTTAATGATATCGCTGAGCTGATGGATATTCTGATTATAGATACAGCTGCTGGTATATCAGAGTCGGTGGTTAGTTTTGTTAAGGCGGCTCAGGAAGTGTTGGTGGTTGTTTGTGATGAGCCTACGTCAATTACCGATGCGTATGCTTTAATTAAGATGTTGAACCGTGATCATAAGATGACGCACTTTCGGATACTGGCCAATATGGTCCATTCTGAAACCGAGGGGCGTAATATGTTTAATAAAATACTCACAGTAACTGACAGGTTTTTGGATGTAACGCTTCAATACGTTGGATCAATACCTTATGATGATGCAGTTCGTAAAGCAGTGCAGAAGCAAACACCTGTTTTAAAAGCATTTTCAGGAAGTAAAGCATCTGCAGCTTATCGGCAGTTAGCCAATAAAGTAGAAAACTGGCCGGTTTTAAAAACGCCGCGTGGCCACTTGGAATTTTTTGTTGAGCAGTTGGTCAAGCGACATTAACTGAATACCGGAAACCTGAGCTGTATGTATAACCAGCTTCAATTTAAAACCAGTAATGAGCTGCTGGAACAATATAGCCCGTTGGTGAAGCGCATTGCCCAGCATCTTCTGGCCAGGTTGCCATCCAGTGTTGTGCTGGATGATTTGGTGCAGGCTGGTATGATCGGTTTGCTGGAAGCCTCAAGAAAATTTGATCCGGGTAAAGGGGCGAGTTTTGAAACCTATGCCGGTATCCGCATTCGAGGATCTATTATTGATGAGGTTCGTCGTGGTGACTGGACGCCGCGATCGGTTCATCGCAACGGACGCCGTGTCAGTGAGGCTATTCGGGTTGTAGAGTTACGAACCGGGCGGGACGCATCGGATGCTGATGTGGCAGCAGAGCTGGATATAACCGTTGCTGCTTATCATGCTTTATTGCAGGATTCACTGGATAGTCGACTTTTTAGTATTGATGAGCTGAGTCATGATGAAGACGATTCAGTGGGGATGCAGTTTGAAGGTGATGATCCTGGACCGGATGAGTCATTTCAGAGTGCGTCATTTCGTCAGGCACTTGCCGACGCTATCGGTACATTGCCTGAACGTGAAAAACTGGTCATGGCGCTCTACTATGATGAAGAACTTAATTTGAAAGAGATTGGTAGTGTTCTGGGTGTCAGTGAGTCAAGGGTCAGTCAGATACATACCCAAGCCGCACTGCGGTTAAGGGGGCGGTTACGTGATTGGCAGTGATTTTTGTTTGTTATCCGTGTCGGGCCTGTCTAGTATAGGTTTAGCACGCTTATCTTTTACTGTAGAAAGCCGGGGGGGCAGTGTCTTGTGAAAAAAGACATCAGGATTCTTGTTGTGGATGATTTTTCCACTATGAGGCGAATAATCAAAAACTTGCTGCGAGATCTAGGCTTTACCAATGTGGAAGAGGCTGATGATGGCAAAACAGCTTTGCCGATTCTTAAGCAAGGCCGTATCGAGTTTCTGATCACTGACTGGAATATGCCAGGCATGACTGGTATCGATCTGCTGAAAGAGGTTCGTGCTGATCCAGAACTCTCACATATACCTGTGCTTATGGTTACGGCCGAGGCTAAACGTGAGCAGATCATCGCCGCTGCTCAAGCAGGTGTGAATGGTTATGTGATCAAGCCCTTTACGGCTGTCGTTCTCAAAGAAAAAATCGAAAAAATATTTGAACGTATCACCTGAAGTCGCTGGCAAGAGATGGAATAATGAAAAAAAAGATAGCCACACTGGAATACGATGGTCTCGAGGACCTGCTTGGGCAGATGGCCCGAGAGTTGGTTGAGACGATTGAGCAGGGTGATCTCAGCCATGCTATGGAGCTGATAAATGATCTCCAGGAAGCTCGGCATCAGGTTTTTTATAATGAAGTTGGCCATCTGACACGTGGGCTTCATGAGGCTATTAAAGCCTTCTCTTCCGATATTGATGACAAAATTCCATCAACAGATGTGAGTAATCTGCCAGCCATGACAGATGCATCTGATCGTCTCGCTTATGTTATAGAGCTGACAGATAAAAGCTCACATGAAACCATGGATCGAGTAGATCGTTCGCTGAGTCTGGTGGATCGCCTGGATGGGCAGTCTGAGCGCTTTCGTGATTTGCTGATGTTGGTAGGCCAGTTAGAGGGTGATTTCAAAGCCCTGGATGGGGTCTATGATCGTACCTGTGATGTCAAAAATGAGTCCGAAAAAACAATTGCAGAACTGCGCGCTACCCTGACTGACATTCTGGTTTCCCAGAGCGTTCAGGATATAACCGGTCAGTTGATTCGACGCGTTATCACCTTGATGACGCAGGTTGAATCACAGCTGGTTAAACTAATGGATATGGCTGCCAAGGTTGAGCGTCTAACCGGTATCGAGATGCCTCATGGAGATGATTCCAGTGAGGATCAGGATGCGATACGTGCTCAGGGACCGCAGCTTAAAAAGAAAGAAGCCGGTGCAGTCAGTAGTCAGGATGATGTGGATGAACTGCTCTCGAGCCTTGGGTTTTGATTAGGAGATCTCTATGAGTTTGGATGTTGATCAGGAAATTCTTGAAGATTTCCTAGTAGAGGCAGGAGAGATACTTGAGCTTCTGTCAGAGCAGTTGGTCGAACTAGAGCAGCGTCCTGATGATCGGGACTTGCTGAATGCGATCTTTCGCGGCTTTCATACGGTCAAGGGGGGGGCCGGTTTTTTACAGCTTGATACCATGGTGGATTGTTGCCACAAAGCTGAAAACCTTTTCGACCAGCTGCGTAACGGCGAACTGACTATTTCCCCGTCACTTATGGATGTGGTACTCCAGGCTTTGGATTCGGTCAATTTGATGTTCGAGCAGGTGCGTGGTGGCAAAGAGCCAGAAGCGGCGCCACAATCTCTGCTCGATACATTGGATGCTTATACTAAGGGGCAGGTCCCGGAGGAGCAGGCCGCAGCGTCAATAAAATCGACGCCTGCAGCCGCTGCTGTGGCACCAAAGGCCAAGTCTGCAGCACCCGCTAATCCCAATACCCCCAATGATGAGTTTGATCAACTGCTGGGTGACCTCGTTGGAGATGGTGCCGCTGGGACGGCAGCGGGTTCTGATGATTTGATCACAGAAGATGAGTTTGATGCCCTGCTGGATGAGCTGCATGGTGCTGGCAAAGGACCAGGTAAGCATGATGAGCCTGCACACGCAGCTGCCACGAACAGCGATGAAATCACCGAGGATGAATTTGAAGCCTTGCTGGATGAGTTACAGTCAAAAGGCCAGGGTGCATTTGTAGCTGCACAGGCCGGTGCCAGTACTGATGCATCTAAATCCGTAGTAAACAAATCAACACCAGCTGTTGTAGCTGAGGAATTGGCTACGCCAGTAGAGACACAAACGAAACCTGTTGATTCGTCGGCAGCTCGCGCCGTGCCAGCTCAGCAGAAACCTGTTCAGGAAAGTAACGTCAGGGTGGATACGGCGTTGCTGGACAAGATCATGAATATGGTCGGTGAGTTAGTGTTGGTTAGAAATCGTCTGGTAAGGCTGGGTGGAGCGCGCGAGGACGAAGAGATGGCCAAGGCGCTGGGAACGCTGGATATGGTTACAGCTGACCTGCAAACCTCGGTTATGAAAACGCGCATGCAGCCGGTGAAAAAAGTATTTGGGCGCTTCCCAAGGCTGATCCGTGATCTATCCCGTAGCCTGAAAAAAGAGATCCGTCTTGAGCTGCGAGGTGAAGAAACTGATCTGGACAAAAATCTGGTTGAAGCGCTTGCAGATCCCTTGATTCACTTGGTTAGAAACTCGGTGGATCATGGTATTGAAGCACCGGATGTCAGGGAAAAGCTGGGCAAGCCACGCGAAGGCAGTGTGTTACTTTCTGCTGAGCAAGAAGGCGATCATATTCTGCTGATTATCCGCGATGATGGTGCCGGTATGGATCCGGAAAAACTGCGTCGTTTGGCGATTGATCGGGGTATGCTGGATGCAGAGTCAGCTGCGCGTTTGACAGATCAGGAATGTTTTAACCTGATATTTCATGCAGGTTTCTCCACCAAAACCGAAATTTCCGATGTGTCCGGTCGTGGTGTGGGCATGGATGTAGTCAAAACCAAAATTACCCAGCTAAACGGTACCTTGGGCATTGATTCGATTCTTGGGCAAGGCACCCAGATAGCCATACAAGTGCCGTTGACCTTGGCGATTATGCCGACCTTGATGGTGACACTGGAGGCACAGGCTTTTGCTCTGCCACTGGTGAATGTGAATGAAATTTACAACCTGGATCTGACTAAAACCAACATAGTTGATGGCCAGCAGGTAGTTATCGTTCGTGACCAGGCATTGCCGCTGTTTCATCTCAAGCGCTGGATGGTGAAAGGTTGTGAAAATGAACCCTTACCAGACCAGGGGCATGTGGTGATTGTTTCGGTTGGCACAACCCGAGTAGGCTTTGTTGTTGATCAGCTAGTGGGTCAGGAAGAAGTGGTTATCAAGCCGTTAGGTTCGATCTTGCATGGAACGCAAGGCTTGTCAGGCGCAACTATTACTGGTGACGGGCGTATCGCACTGATCATTGATATACCTAATCTGCTGAAGCGTTATGCGGCCTCATGATACTGACTTATAAAAGGAACAGCATCTAATGGCCGTGACGGTTTTGGTTGTTGATGATTCCAGTTTTTTTCGCAACAGGATACAAGAGGCGCTGAGTAGCGACTCGCGGATCAAGATAATTGGCACTGCCGTTGATGGTCGTGAAGCCGTGGTAAAGGCCAAGGAGCTAAAGCCAGATTTAATCACCATGGATGTTGAAATGCCTCAGTTGAATGGAATAGAGGCCGTGAGGCAAATTATGCGTCAGTCACCGACCAATGTGCTGATGCTTTCTTCATTGACGCATGAAGGAGCACGCGTCACTCTAGAGGCATTGGAAGCTGGAGCGGCTGATTATCTGTCTAAAGATATACGTGCCTGGATGGATCGTTCCAGTGCATTGCGCCAAGAGCTTATTGAACGTGTGGTTGCATTGGGAACATCGCGGCGTTTGCGCAGCACGCCCTCGTTTGGTCGCAATCCACCGCCAGCTAAAAGTGATAACAGTCGAATTTTCCGGCCCGATACCCCCGGGCCTAGAAATCAGCCTGCAACGGATGTGCAAGGCCGGTCTACAAGGACGGCGCCAGAAAGGCCACAGACTAAAGTCGCAGATGGTCAGCGTGGTGTGGATCCCCAGAGTGGAGCAGCGACGTACCCTCTTACCCGAATCCGGGTGCCGGATGCTCGGGTAGTAGTGATCGGTGCATCAACGGGTGGTCCTGCGGCTTTACAGAAGGTGCTGGTGTCTTTGCCCGCTGATTTTCCGTGCCCTATTTTGCTTGTTCAACATATGCCGGGTACCTTTACTAAAGTATTTGCCGAACGCTTAAATCAGCAGTCTCGAATTCGTGTCAGAGAGGCCGTTGATGGTGATCGTCTTGAGCCAGGGCTGGCTTTGCTCTGTCCAGGAGGGATGCAGATGATGTTGGACCCACGTCAGCATGACCGCGTCAAAATTTTGCCGGGTGATGACAGAATGACCTACAAGCCGAGTGTGGATGTTACTTATGCATCTGTTGCCAAAGCATTCGGGTCCAAGGTTATGGCGGTAACATTGACTGGCATGGGGGCCGATGGTTGTGATGGTGCGCGTTTGTTGAAACAGGCAGGCGGTACCTTGTGGGCGCAAAGTAAAGATACCTGCACCATTTATGGCATGCCTCAAGCTGTCGTAAACGCAGGTCTTACTGATGCAATATTGGATCTGGATGACATAGGTTCTATGCTTGCCAAATGCAAGTATGCCTGATCGTTGAATAGCCGCAGGAAATAAATATGCAGGTATGGTCAATAGCTAATCAGAAAGGTGGTGTCGGTAAAACGACCACTGTTGTATCGTTGGCCGGGTTGCTGGCCGAGGTAGGATACCGTGTGCTGATCATTGATCTGGATCCCCATGGCTCACTGACTAGCTATTTTCGCTTCGATCCCGACGAAATAGAGCAGAGTGTTTACGATCTGTTTGAAAACTCTGAAATCTCCGCTACACGTTTTCGCGCTCTGATTCAAAAAACCAGTCATGAGAGTATAGACTTGGTGCCTTCTTCTACCGCGTTGGCAACACTGGAGCGTAAGGCGGTAGGTAAAGAGGGGTTGGGGTTGCAGGTGGCTAAGTCTCTTCGCTATGTTCGCGAAGACTATGACTATGTATTGATTGATAGTCCTCCGGTTTTAGGCGTGTTGATGGTGAATGCGCTTGCGGCCTGCGATCATCTTCTGGTGCCGGTACAGACTGAGTTCCTGGCCTTAAAAGGTTTGGAGCGTATGATCCGGACAATTGAAATGATAAACCGGGCACGTAAGAATAAATTAACCTATACCATCATTCCGACGTTTTATGATCGGCGTACCCAGGCTTCTGTAATTAGTTTGCGCGAGCTGCATCAGCGCTATGCTGACCAGGTTTCCAACGCCGTTATTCCTGTGGATACCAAGTTTCGTAATGCCAGTATTAAAGGGCTGGTACCCTCATCTCTTGATGCCGGTAGCCGGGGTGTGCATGCATATGCTCGCTTGCTTAGGGGATTGCTTGAACGTCGTAAACAGGGGCAGGTTGATGGCTGATCAAAAAAAAGTTGTATTTGAGTATCTGGAAGCCTTGCTGTCAGACCCGGAAGCAGAGCAAGACGACACCTCTACGTCAGACGTTGAAAATAGCACTGTGATAGATAATAGTTTGGACTCTCCAGTGCTAGTCGATAACACTATTAATGAGCCAGAGCCAGAGCCAGAGCCAGAGCCAGAGCCAGAGCCAGAGCCAGAGCCAGAGCCAGAGCCAGAGCCAGAGCCAGAGCCAGAGCCAGAGCCAGAGCCAGAGCCAGAGCCAGAGCCAATATTGGAAAATGCACGAGTGGAAGATAGTCTGCGCTGTATACTGGTTGATGTGCATGGTCTAAAGCTGGCTATACCAACCGATGATGTTGATGGTGTTCAGGAAGTGCATAATCTCACCATGAGTATAGAGATGCGTCATGACTGGATGATTGGCCATTTTGGTGAAGATGACCGTCCGGTCACCGTGGTGGATACGGGCCTGTGGGTGATTCCAGGTTCATACTCTGTTGATAAGGCAGACTACACAGATGTGTTGATCCTAAAAGGGCGTCGTTGGGCATTAGCTTGCAATCAGGTTATTAAATCCATTGATCTGCCACGCTCTACCATTAATATTAATCAGGATAAAGATCATAGGGCATGGCTCTATGGAACCTGTTTGGTGCAGCGTTGCGCCGTGCTGGATACCGATCAATTGATTGAAGAGTTTGAGGTTATGATTGTTTGATGGAGAATTGGTCCGACAGTAGCTATCTATGGATAGCGCTGCTACTTATGGCAGTGCTCTGTCTGGTGTCCATTTCCATCGCGCTGGTTATCTGGCATAGAGTTCGGCGTCAGGAAAAGCGTTATCAAGTATTGATAAATGTCCTGCGCAATGAAATTCAGGGGATGACAGGTAGTTCAATCGGTATGGGCAAACGCTTGATGACGGTTGAACAAAAATTAAATATTGCTGTCGAAAAGCAGTATGAACTGGAAAATCGTGATCCGGGTGTGCTCGCTTACAATCAAGCGGCGCGTTTAATGGAGATGGGGGCTGGTGTTGAGGATTTAGTGCGCTCCTGTGGAATCGGCCGCCCGGAAGCTGAACTGATGGCCCTGTTACATCGAGAGCTGCGGGATGAGCATTCGCTTACCCACAAGCATTGATGTTTAAACCAGTAAAGCATTTCTATTGACTATTTTCTTGCTTATTCATCACGTATAATTATGGCCTTTTATCGACCTTAGTTTTATGTGGGGATACACCAATATGTCAGTTGAACGTACACTTTCCATTATCAAGCCAGACGCCGTTGCCAAGAATGTGATTGGTGAGATTGTCAGCCGGTTTGAAAAAGCCAATCTCAAAGTGGTTGCCATGCAGATGAAACAGCTGAGCCAGGCTGAAGCCGAGGGTTTCTATGCGGAGCATAAAGAGCGTCCTTTCTTTGCTGATCTGGTGGCTTTTATGACTTCGGGGCCGGTAGTGGTACAGGTGTTGGAAGGTGAAAACGCCATTCTTCTTAACCGTGAACTAATGGGCGCAACTAATCCTAAAGACGCAGCAGAAGGCACTATTCGTCGTGATTTTGCCACGTCTATTGATGCCAACGCGGTGCATGGGTCAGACTCTGCGACTTCAGCCGAGCGTGAAATTAATTACTTCTTTGGTGCCTGAGAGGGTTCCTTACCTAGGCCAGCAATGCTGGCCTTCTTATAATCAGACTGCGGGTACCGGGTCATGCCAACACAGCCAGACAGAATCAATTTATTGGGGCTATCACCCAGTGGGCTCGAGACTTTTTTTGAGTCTATCGGTGAAAAACGCTTTCGTGCAACCCAGGTTCTGAAGTGGCTGCACCAGCAGGGTGCCAGTAGCTTTGATGAAATGACGAATATCAGTAAATCACTGCGTCAGAAGTTGTCTGAAGTGGCTGACATACGTGAACCGGAAGTGGTCCTGGAGAAAATATCCACTGATGGTACTCGCAAGTGGGTTATTCGTATGGATGGTGGCTCCAGTATCGAAATGGTATTGATTCCTGAGGGGAGTCGTAAAACGCTCTGTGTGTCTTCGCAGGTAGGCTGTGCGCTTGATTGTAGCTTTTGCTCAACAGGTAAGCAGGGCTTTAATCGGAATTTGAGCGCGGCTGAAATTATCGGGCAGTTGCGTGTTGCGATTCGTTCTTTCGGGCCATTTGATCCCAAGGATGAGCGCCGTGTCACTAATGTAGTGTTTATGGGTATGGGAGAGCCGCTGCTGAATTTTGATAATGTCGTAGCGGCAACCGAGCTGATGATGGATGACAATGCTTATGGTCTGTCAAAACGACGCGTTACCATCAGTACAGCCGGTGTGGTTCCTGCTATAGATAAACTAGCGGGTTTGAGTGATGTTTCATTGGCTGTTTCAATTCATGCACCTAATGATGCCCTGCGTGATCAGCTGGTGCCGGTAAACCGTCGCTATCCTTTGAAAGAGTTGATTGCGTCGTGTAACAACTATCTGAAACACCTTAATGATAAGCGTGTTATTACCGTTGAATATACCTTGATGGATGGTATTAATGATCAGCCTGAACATGCCACGCAACTACTTAAAGTGTTGCGTAAAATGCCTAGCAAGCTGAATCTGATTCCGTTTAATCCGTTTCCCAACTCTGGGTACAAAAAGCCTTCTACAGAAGCCATTGCCCGTTTCAAGCAAATTATCGTTAATGGCGGCATAATTACCACGGTCAGAAAAACGCGTGGCGATGATGTGGATGCGGCCTGTGGTCAGCTAGTGGGCCAAGTTGCTGATAGAACCAGACGTAGTCAAAAATATCTGTCTGTGCTACAACTTGATCCATCCGAAGAGACGCTAACTCAAGCAGGGGAAGGCTGAGTGAATAACAGGTTGATAGGAATTGTTTTTATTTCAGTTTTGCTGGTAGGTTGTTCTGTGTCTGACACGCGGGATAATCCTGAAGCCAGTCCAGAGGCTGCCCTGCAGGCTTATACTCAATTGGGTGTACAGTATTTACAATCAGGGGATACTGTAAATGCCAAAAGTTCATTGCAACGGGCTATAGCGATCAGCGATCGTTATGCGCCCGCGCAAAATGCTCTGGCCTTGGTCTTTCAGGCTGAGCGAGAGTTTGGGTTGGCAGAAACCTACTACCGGCGCGCGATTGAACTTGAACCAATGAATGCCATGTTCCATAACAATTATGGCGCATTCTTGTTTTCTCGCCAACGTTATGCAGAGGCCTGCCATGAGTTTTCGCGAGCAACCGAAGATCCATTTTATACTTCCAGAGCACAGGCATTTGAAAACATGGGGCGTTGTTATCGTCAGTTAGGGCGGGATGATGTTGCTGAACATGCGTTAAGACGGGCTCTGGATATACAGCGTGATCGCCCTTATGCGCAGGTTGCCTTGGCCGACCTGCTGCTTGAACAGGGTAATACGGCTGAAGCTGTTCGCTGGTTTGGGCGGTTTCGTGAACAAATAGATGCCCGGATCGTAGAGCATGATGCCAATAGTCTTTGGGTGGGTGTCAGGATTGCAAGAGCTGATAGAAACGCAGGGTTGGCAGCCACCTATGGACTGCTGCTGAAAAATCTTTATCCAAACAGCGAAGAGTATAGGCTGTTTAAGGAGTCTGCGCATTGAGTGGTGATCAGACAGAAAATCAACAGGGCAGTTTCCCTGGTCATGAGTTTGTGACGGCCAGGGAAAGACAGAATCTGAGCCTTCAACAGGTATCGTCTGAGCTGAACCTGCCTGTGAAAGTGTTGAGTGTAATCGAATCTGCAAGCCCGCAAAGCTTTCATAATCCGGTGTTTTTACGTGGCTATATACGTACCTATGCCAAGCATTTGAAGCTGGATCCAGATTATTACGCTAACCTATACGCCAGTTTGCCAGGTATTGATCTCAAGCCAACAGAAATACGCTCAACAACCAGTGTCCAGGAGCGGGATCCGTCGCGATCACCGTTTATGAAACTGTTTACCTGGGTATTTGTATTGGCAATTATTGCTGTGATTATCTGGTGGTCTCGTGAACAATATGGACTGACGCCTCCGCCAGCCCCCCCAGCATCGTCAGATATTACTGAACCTTCGCCGGATATCTTTGATCCGCCTATATCGACAGTTGTAGCCCCGCCGGGCGATGAGGGTTTGGTATCCGATACAGCTGGTGATGAACCGGAAGTGTCTGAGTTGCTGTCGGAAGATACAGAAACTCTAGAAACTCCGACTGGTCAGCAAGAGCCGGTAGATCAAGAAAATGATCTGGTGTCTGCCGACGAGTCAGATGAAAATACAACCGCTGCTTTACCTTCTTCACAGGGGCTCTTCATTCGCTTCAGTGATGACTGTTGGATACAAATACGTGATGCGACCGATAGTCTCATCTACTCAGGTGTTGCGCAGGGTGGAACAGAGCTTCAGTTGGAAGGTGAAGAGCCGCTGTCCTTGGTGATTGGCCGTCGCGATGCAGTCGAAGAGCTCCTTTTTAATGGTGATGCGATCAGCTTGTCGTCATTCACCTCAGGTAACGTGGCGCGTTTTAGTCTTCCGTTAAATTAATTTTAGCTATAAATAAGGTAAAGGGTTTGGCCAAGATTAAAGCCATTCGTGGCATGAATGACATTCTGCCGTTGCAGACACCACTTTGGCAGTACCTGGAACAGAATACGCGTGCTGTATTATCCAGCTATGGCTATAGTGAAATACGCACACCGATTGTTGAGCAGACGGAGCTTTTTTGTCGCTCAATCGGTGAAGTAACCGATATTGTTGAAAAAGAGATGTATACCTTTGAGGATCGCAACGGCGAAAGCCTGACATTGCGTCCAGAAGGCACAGCCAGCTGTGTCAGAGCCTGTGAAGAGCATGGGTTGATTTTCAATCAGGTACAGCGTCTGTGGTATGCCGGTCCTATGTTCCGATATGAGCGTCCCCAGAAAGGTCGATACCGTCAGTTTCATCAGATAGGTGTTGAAACCTTTGGTATGGCCGATTCGGATATAGACACCGAGCTCTTGTTGCTTACGGCACGGTTGTGGAAAGTGTTGGGCATCAGTCATGCCGTTACGTTGCAGTTGAATACTATAGGTAGTAGCGCCGCTCGGGCAGCTTATCGAGCTAAATTGGTAGATTATCTAACGGCGCATCAGGATCAGCTGGATGAGGATAGCCGTCGTCGTCTGACTACCAATCCGTTGCGTATCCTCGACAGTAAAAATCCCCAGGTGCAGGCTTTACTTAATGATGCACCGGATTTCCATGCGTGTCTGGATCAGGAATCACTGGAGCATTTCGAACAGCTGAAAGCTAACCTGGATGCATCGGGTATCGCTTATGAAGTTAATCCGCGCCTGGTGAGAGGGTTGGATTATTATTGTCGTACAGTTTTTGAATGGGTAACGGATAAGCTTGGAGCTCAGGGCACAGTGTGTGCTGGTGGCCGATATGACGGTTTGGTAGAGCAGCTTGGTGGCCGCCCAACACCTGCGGTGGGCTTTGCCATGGGGGTTGAACGTCTGATTCTGTTGCTGGAAGCCGAGGCATCTTTGCCCGAGTATGTGAAACGCGAAACTGATGTGTTTGTTGCTGCTCTTGGCGATGAGGCCGCTGCGGAAGCGATGCGTTTATCCGAAGAGCTAAGAGACAAAACAACCTTGCGTGTTACGCTTGATTGTTCAGGTGGAAATATTAAAAGCAAACTTAAAAAAGCTGACCGTAGTGGTGCCCGGGTTGCATTATTATTAGGTGATAATGAATTGAAGCGACAAGTTGTTGCTCTCAAGCCTTTGCGCAGCCAGTCTGAGCAGCAAGAGGTTCCCTTAGATCAGGTGGCAAGGGTCTTGCTGACTGGAACAGAGTATTTCGAGGAGTAAGTAAACGTGGCAGAACTTCGTAGTGAAGAAGAGCAGTTAGAAGCGTTAAAAAGCTGGTGGAAGGAGAATGGTCGTTCGTTGATGATCGGTGTTGTTGTCGCTGTTGCCGCCGTTCTAGGTTGGCAAGGCTGGCAGTCCTATACCGAAAATCAGGCAGCACAGGCTTCATGGCTTTACCAAAATATGCTTGAAGCTGTGTCTGCTGAGTTGGATGAAAATCCGGACCCGCAGGTCGAGACTATCTTGCATTTAGGTAATCGTTTAAAGAATGAGCATGAAAAAAGCACCTATGCGCAGTATGCAGCCTTGATGCTGGCGCGTGCTGCAGTTCAGCAGGCGGAGTATGCTGCTGCACTTGAAGAATTGGATTGGGTGCTTGCCCGTACACAGGTAGATGATCTTAAGCGTTTAGCGACCTTGCGCAAAGCCAGTGTGTTACTGGCGACAGATCAGTTTGATCAGGCAGGCAGTTTGTTATCTGGTTTTGAGCCAGGAAGTTATAGCGTAATTTACTATGAGCTATTGGGTGATATCGCCTTCAGTAAAGGTGATCTGAATGCCGCCGTCAATGCTTATGATCAAGCGCTAGCCGCTGCGGGAAATGCTCCCACAAGACCTGTATTGCAAATGAAGCGTGATGATCTGGGTGAAGAGGCTGGCTCATGAACCGGGGTATTAAAGTACTAACCGCTTTGCTGATGTCAGGCTTGCTTGCCGGGTGCGGTTTTTGGGGGGGCGGTGAGGAAGTGCAGCCCGCTGAGCTGGTTGATTTTTCGGCTGAAAACAATGTCTCTGTGCAATGGAGTGCCAGTGTGGGTAGTGGACCGGGACAGCGCTTTCACCAAATGATGCCCTCTATAGATGGTGAGCGAATCTATGCGGCAGACAGTCAGGGCGTAGTCTCAGCCTTTGAGCGTCAGTCAGGTCAGCGTGTTTGGAGTGTAAATCTCAAGGAGCCTGTTGTTGGTGGCGTGGGTGCAGGTTTCGGCCAGGTGCTGCTGACAACTAGAGCAGGAGAAGCGATTGCACTTAATGGTAATGATGGTAAAGAACTTTGGCGTTACAAACTAGCTTCAGAAGTAACCGCTCAGATTCAGATTAATTCTGAGCTTGTGGTGATGCAGCAAGTCAGTGGGCGTATTACCGCACTAGACCGAATGACAGGAGAGCATCGCTGGTCATTTGATGTGCAGGTGCCTGCTTTAACCCTCCGCGGCACAGGTATTCCATTGTTGGCCGCTGATGTGACCTTCGCCGGAATGTCGAATGGACGACTAGTTGCGCTGGATAACCGTGATGGTGGCATGATCTGGGATCAGCGTGTATCTGTGAATGAGGGGCGCTCGGAGTTGGAGCGTATTGCTGACATCAACGGACGCCCCATTATTGTTGATAAAATGCTGTTTGTGGTGGGCTATCAAGGACGGCTGCTGGCAATTAATCCGTTTAATGCGCAAGTGCAATGGGCGCAGACTGTTTCCAGTTATCGCAGTCCATCTTCAGGTTATGGCAATATTTATGTAGCTGATGATCAGGATCACATCCATGCTTATGATGCCGCTAGTGGTGCGAGTGTGTGGTCTCAGTCGGCCTTAACAAACCGGTTAGTAACTTCGCCAGCGGTGCTGGGCAATACGGTGGTTGTTGGTGATCAGGAAGGCTATCTTCACTTTATGTCGCAAGTAAATGGTCGTTTTGTGGCCAGACACCGTGTCGACTCTTCTGGATTACAGGGCGATATGCTGGTGCGTGACAATGTATTATATGTACTGACCAATGGCGGCAGACTCGCGGCTATTACACTTAACTGAACTGATTAAGTCAGTGGCGGCTGGGGCATTCATGTTAGCCGCCTTTTTCTGGAAAACACTATGCTACCGGTTATCGCGCTTGTTGGGCGTCCTAATGTTGGAAAATCAACACTGTTTAATAGATTAACGCGTTCTCGGGATGCGCTGGTTGCGGATTTGCCGGGGCTTACGCGTGACCGGAAGTATGGCGAAGGCCGGATGGATGAGCAGGCTTATATTGTTATAGATACCGGTGGCATCACGGGTGAAGAGATTGGTATTGATCGAGCTATGGCGCAGCAGTCGCTGATGGCTATCGAAGAAGCTGATATTATTTTCTTTATTGTCGATGGTCGGGCGGGTCTGAACCCGGCTGATGAAATGATCGCAGATCATCTGCGTCGCAGTGGTAAACATCACTATTTAGTCGTTAATAAAACCGATGGCATAGATCCTGATACGGCCATGGCTGACTTTTATGGCCTAGGTATCGGGATGCCAATACCGATTGCTGCTTCACATGGCCGAGGTGTGTTGTCGCTGATGGAAGAAGTGATGGCACCCTATCTGCAGCCACTTGAAGAGCTGGAAGCAGAAGAGCGGGCACGCAATGATGGTAGTATCCGTATCGCTGTTATCGGCCGACCTAACGTGGGTAAATCCACGCTGGTAAACCGTATGTTGGGTGAAGATCGTGTCGTGGTGTTCGATGAAGCGGGCACAACGCGTGATAGTATCTATATTCCTTACGAGCGTGATGATCAGAAATACACTCTGATAGATACGGCGGGTGTGCGTCGTCGCAAACATATCACTGAAGTTGTCGAAAAATTCTCGATTGTTAAAACGCTGCAGGCGATACGCGATGCCAACGTTGTCATCATGGTGATAGACGCGCGTGAGGGAGTTACAGAGCAAGATCTGCATTTGTTGGGTTTTGTTATTGATGCGGGTCGTGCCATGGTTGTTGCGCTGAATAAGTGGGATGGCATGAGCGCAGAACAGAAAGATAAAGTTCGTGAGCAAATCCGGCGGCGTCTTGAGTTTGCAGCGTTTGCACGTATGCACTTTATATCGGCATTACATGGCACTGCTGTGGGTGACCTCTATGGTTCAGTGCATGAAGCCTACGATGCCGCTATGGCTAAATGGTCTACCAACAAGTTGACCCGCCTACTCGAAGATGTTGTTGCCGATCATCAGCCACCAAGTAATAATAATCATCGTATTAAGCTTCGCTATGCGCATCAGGGTGGTTCTAATCCACCGATTATCGTTGTGCATGGCAATCAAACCAATGCCTTGCCAAATTCCTACAAGCGTTATCTTGAGAACCGCTTTATCAAGGTTCTGAAAATTCGTGGCACGCCCATACGTTTCGAATTCAGGACGGGTGATAACCCCTTTGCGGGCAAGCGTAATATTTTGACGGCGCGACAGAAACTTAAAAAACAGCGCAATCTTGACCACATTAAAGATATGAAAAAGCGGGCTGTTAAGCGTGCACGGAATAAGTAGATAATGAATCCGTCAGATAATCGGCCTATAGGGTTTTTTGATTCAGGTGTCGGTGGGTTGAGTGTCTTGAATGCCGCGCGCTTAGTGCTACCCGGGGAAAATCTGATTTATCTTGGTGATACAGCGCGTGTACCCTATGGTACTAAAAGCCCTTTGTCTATTACACGATATGCAGAGCAGGCCCTTAAAGCCCTGCTACGCTACGATATCAAAGCGCTAGTGGTGGCTTGTAATACCGCATCCGCCGTAGCTCTGGATTCACTGCAATCCAGTTACCCAGCGTTACAGATTACCGGGGTGGTCGCACCCGGAGCTGAGGCTGCGGTTAAGGTAACGCGTTCCGGTAAAATTGGCGTAATCGCCACTGAAAGCACTGTTAATAATCAAGCTTATCAGAAAGCGATACTGTCCTTACTGCCTGATGCGAACGTTAAGTCGGCCGCCTGTTCACTTTTTGTGGCTTTGGCGGAAGAAGGATGGCATGAGGGTGAGTTGGTCGAGGCAATAGTGAAACGATCACTAAGCGGATTGTTTGATCATTATTGTAGTGGTGCAGACTATCCTGACACGCTGGTATTGGGCTGTACACATTTTCCGGCACTAAAGTCAGCTATTGCTCGGGTTGTGGGTGAGAAGGTATCGCTGGTTGATTCCGCAGTGATCACGGCTAGCGTGTTGAGCAAACAACTGACTGAGCGTGGATTGCTAAATTCAGGTTCGCGTGGTTGTGTGCGCTTTTTGGTTACCGATGGGCCGGAGCGTTTTGCGCGTGTTGCGCGGCACTTCTATAGTGAAACGGTCGAGGCTGAACAGGTTGAGTTAATTGACATACAGCATTTTGTTTAAAAAATACCCAATAATTGTCGCTTGTTAAAAAAATTGAAAAAGACTGTTGACGCTCCATAATCAGGTCTATATTATACGCACCTCGCTTGAGACAACAGCCCAACACACCGGGTAGCTCAAGCCGCTCTTTAACAAATTAATCAGGTAATGCGTGTGGGCGCTTGTTCAGGTTAGGCATTAAAGCTTAATCAAAGACAAGCAACCTAACTGTGAATTCATTTAGATGTACGTTTTT
>Ga0209345_10000166_pt1 | contig 92026 bp, 85 predicted proteins | sample Cruoilmetagenom7_FD_187294 | JGI IMG/M metagenome (GOLD analysis project Ga0209345, IMG submission 187294) | Oil polluted marine microbial communities from Coal Oil Point, Santa Barbara, California, USA - Sample 7 (SPAdes) (version 2) | ecosystem: Environmental > Aquatic > Marine > Oil seeps ... | reverse complement strand
AAACTCAATTTTCGACGAGTCGCTTGCCTTGGTATTTCTTGTCGAAATACTCCAGCCAGCGCCCACACGAATTACTTGGTCAATTTGTTAAAGAGCGTTTGAGCCGTTGCTCAATCAAGGTGGCGTATTCTACATCGAATCCCAACCCTGTCAACTGTTATTTTGAAGAATCTTAAAAGCTTTTTCTTCAATATTTTCAAACAGTTAATTCTCTCAAAACACTCCGCTGTTCCGGTGTGTCCCTCAAGCGAGATGCGCATTCTACAGACCCACACAGATCTGTCAACGGCCATCTGAAAAAAACTCAAAATAACCTTAAATCGGTTACGCAGTAATCAGAATACGGGCTATTTTCTTCTTTCCGGCCTGGATTACGCAACTATCACCCTCCACAAACGCGCGACCGCCCTCAAACTTCTGACCATCCACGAAAACAGCGCCCCGTCCAAGAACATCTTTGGCTGCAGCTCCATTCTTAACCAGCCCCGCCAGCCGCAACACCGAGGCCATCAAAACCTCTGACTGACCATCCAGCGAAACCTCAACCAATGGAACATTCTCCGGAATCTCCCCGAGCGCAACCCGATTGCCCGCAGACTTATGAGCCGTTTTCGCAGCCTCCTCATCATGAAACCGGGCGATAATCTCCTCCGCCAATAGCTTCTTATACTCCTGAGGGTTAGCTCCGGCACTCACCGCATCCCTGAACTCATCCACCTCTGCAAAGGGACGGAAACTCAAAAGCTCAAAATAACGCCACAACAATTCATCCGGCACAGACAGGAGCTTGGTATACATTTCACCAGGGGAATCATTGACACCAATATAGTTACCCAAAGATTTGGACATCTTCTGCACGCCATCCAAGCCTTCAAGGATCGGCATCGTGAGCACCGCCTGAGGGCGCTGACCATAATGCTTCTGCAGAATACGCCCCATCAGAAGATTGAACTTCTGATCTGTACCCCCCAACTCAACATCAGCCTCCAGCGCCACTGAGTCGTAACCCTGTATCAGTGGATAGAGGAACTCATGAATAGCTATCGGCTGTTCCGAACGGTAACGCTTGGTAAAGTCATCCCGCTCCAACATTCTCGCTACCGTGTACTGACCCGCCAGGCGAATCATATCCGCCGCCGCCATTTTGCCCATCCACTCGGAGTTAAAGGCAACCCGGGTTTTTTCAGGATCCAGAATTTTGAACACCTGTTCTTTATAGGTAACTGCATTCTGAGCCACCTGCTCATCAGTCAGCGGCGGCCGGGTGGCACTTTTACCTGAGGGATCACCGATTTTCCCGGTAAAGTCTCCAATCAGAAAAATCACCTCATGACCAAGATCCTGAAACTGACGCAACTTGTTAATGAGAACAGTGTGCCCAAGATGGAGGTCGGGAGCAGTCGGATCGAAACCCGCCTTAATCCGGAGAGGACGACCTTCCTTCAGTTTTGCTATCAGATCGCCTTCCGGAATCAGCTCGTCTGCGCCTCGCTTGATAATGGCCAGCGCTTCATCAATAGATGCCATGAATTACCCGTCCTCAATCAGTTCCATAAAATTATCTGTTACAGACCTCAACAAAAGAGATCTGTGAGTTACCCGGCGCCCTGCTAATGTGTAGATGCTCAGTTTTTAAACAAAACCTGACAGGCAGAGCCGGCGCATTATATCAACGACGCCGCAAGAAATCCGGTGGGCAATACAACAACCGTAATGTTCTGCGCTGTTCCACATGCTTTTAATACGCTAATCTGTCGTTTTATACCTGAACAACAGCTTTAATTAGGTAGCTCAACCTGCCGGAATACCGATTAAAACGGACGCTATACGTGCTGAAAATGTTCCCAAAAACCCATATTACTATTGCTGCTACTGCAACCATTGTAGTGACCGCCGCTCTGTTGATGAGCCCCAGCGCAGATGTTGAGGCAAACCGGATGTCCTACTCAATAGACCTGGAGCAGGGAAACGCACCGGAGATCATCTCGAAGGCAACGCCGCAAGAACCCTCTGTAACCGGAGAGCAGACCATTGCCGTTGCCGCCAGCCAGGCAGACGCTATCCCGAAAACGCAGAGCCTTGTTGAGAATGAGGCAAAACCACGCATAGCATGGCAAACATTTGATATAAAGCCTGGCGACACCCTGTCTTCCCTCTTCAAAAAAGCGGGCTTCAATGATGGCATCATGCTCTCCGTTATCCATGGAGAGGGCGAAGCCGATAAGCTGCAACACCTTTACGCCGGAGAAACTATCAGGTTCGCCACCGACAGCCAGGGCGAACTTGTTGCAATTGAGCTCCAGCGCAGCTTGCTGGAATCATTAAACATAGTGAAGCAGGACGAGTCCTTTGAAGGCGAAACAAAAATGCGTGAGCCTCAGTCCCGGCCAGCATTTGCTTCCGGCACAATTGACGGTTCGCTTTATCTCGCTGCCCGCGATGCAGGGCTTAACGATCGCTTGACGATGGAGCTTGCCGGGATTTTCGGCTGGGATATCGATTTTGTCTACGACGTCCGTAAAGGCGATCAGTTTGAAGTGGTCTATGAAGAGCTGTACCTGGACGGGGAAAAGTTCAGTACTGGCCGAATTCTTTCAGCCCGCTTTATAAACCGGGGCAAGGAAAACATTGCTCTTCTTTATACCGACAGCAAGGGCAACACCGATTACTACACCCCGGATGGAAAAAGTATGCGCAAAGCTTTCTTGCGCACACCTATAAACGCCAGGGTATCGTCAGCATTTAACCTTCAGCGTCGCCACCCTGTCCTTGACGTTGTTCGCCCTCACGAAGGAACGGACTATGCTGCGCCCCCGGGCACTCCAATCAAAGCTGCAGGTAATGGCCGGGTGCAGTTTGCTGGCTGGAAAGGCGGATATGGCCGCACAGTCATCCTGAAGCACGGCGATAATATAACAACCCTTTATGCGCACATGAGCCGAATAGGCAAGAACATGAAGAACGGGTTGCGCGTAAAACAAGGCGACACCCTGGGCTACGTCGGCTCATCTGGTATGGTTACCGGTCCTCACCTGCACTATGAGTTCCGGGTCAACGGCTCTCCACGCAACTCCAGAACAGTGAAACTTCCGGACGCCCAGCCTGTTCCGGCAACTGAAATGGCACGATTCAAGAAGGTTACCGGGCAACGAGTTGCACAGTTTGAAGCGTTCAGAACAAACTATCAGCAACTTGCTTTGGCCCCGGAAGATTAAACTCTGTGGATACCTGGATAGGCCTTATGTCCGGCACCAGCATGGACGGTATTGATGCCGTGCTGGTGTCCTTCCAGGACAAAACTCTCTGCATTCACGAAACATTCTCCAAGCCATACCCCGAAGAACTGCGCCAACGGCTGTTACTTGCAAGCCAGAATCACGCAACACCAGACGAAGTTGGCGAACTGGACACTCTGACAGGCGTGCTGTTTGCAGAGACAGCAGAACAGCTGATTTACAACTGCAACCTGGACCACTCTTCAATTCGCGCAATCGGCAGCCACGGCCAGACACTACGTCATCAGCCCTCAGGCCCGAGCCACTTTTCTCTTCAGATAGGCAATCCGGCCATCATTGCAGAAAAGACCGGCATCACAACCATAGGCGATTTTCGCAGCCGGGACATGGCTGCAGGAGGCCAGGGAGCCCCTCTGGTTCCCGCCTTCCACAAGTATTTCTTTGGCTCTGAAATCGAAGACCGATGCATTCTGAACCTTGGTGGAATCGCAAATATAACCTGGATTCCATCCAGCTCCGACCGCCCTGTAACAGGATTCGATACGGGACCGGCAAATGCCCTGATTGATGCCTGGTGTCATGACCAGACCGGGCGACTCTATGATGAAGATGGCCGCTGGGCCCAAGAGGGAATTGTCCAGCAGGCACTACTTACCGACATGTTGTCGGACGCTTACTTCGAGCGTCCGGCACCCAAAAGCACGGGGAAAGAGAAGTTCAATCTCGACTGGATTAAAACCGTGGTAAAACGACATGGTGAAATCCGGCCAGAAGACGTGCAGCGCACACTACTACAACTGACAGTGATAACGGCAGTCCGGCAAATGCCGCAGTCTCCAGCCATGACCGTTTATGCTTGTGGGGGAGGGACTCGAAACCGGCTACTGATGAAAGAACTGGCTTTGGCGCTTAGCCCTATCCGTTTACTCGACACCGCTGAACTGGGGCTAGCCCCCCAGTGGGTAGAGCCAACGGCGTTTGCATGGCTGGCCCGGCAAACGATGAAGGGCAAGCCGGGAAATCTGCCAGAGGTAACCGGAGCCGAAGGGCCCCGCATACTTGGCGCGATATACCCGGCCTGAACCAACAGCATCTTCCTGAGCTACCAGTGCTTTCAATAATCCTCAGATAGTAAATGAACTTCCACAGCCGCAAGTAGAGCTTGCATTCGGATTCTGCACCACAAACTGAGAACCCTGGAGACCTTCCTGATAATCAATGGTGGCGCCTACAAGGTACTGGTAACTCATAGGATCCACCAAAAGAACGGCTCCATCCCGCTCCACAACCGTGTCTTCTTCATCCTGGCTCTCATCGAATGAGAACCCATACTGAAATCCGGAACAGCCACCACCCGTGACGAACACGCGAAGCCTGAGTTCGGGATTCCCCTCTTCCTCAATCAATTCACGTACTTTGCCGGCCGCACTGTCGCTTAAGAACAGTGGTACTGCCATTTGCTGCTGAACTACACTCAAGTTCGCCTCCGGATTACCTGATACAACTATGGGGATTATGGTATTCCTGAGTAAAACAATCAACTATTCAGATTTTCCACCAGCATGCTCCGCCAGCTCGCTGACGCCATCATCAGACCGGGCACCTCCGGAGTTGGCCGCTGGCATTTTATCCTGCGTCAGCAATCCGGAAGGCTCACGTTGATGGACAAGATTGCCATTTACCGACGCTCCCATGGCCATCTGGATAAGATTGTAGTACACACTGCCGTTGACAGCGGCCTTCTCCGCCAGCTCCAGATGAGCAGACGCATAGACATCGCCATGGACTGTACCGTTGATAATCACGTGAGGAGCAGAAATGTCGCCGGTAATCTCCCCCACTTCCGAAACGCGCAAGACTGCATCACTGCCATCCTCGGCTAATACCTTGCCACGAATATGACCATCAACATGTAGGCCGCCAGAGAAATGCACATCGCCTTCAATGGTAGTTCGTGACGAAATCAACGTGTCAAAGTTACCAGTCGGCCGGCGGGGCTTCTGTTTTTTCTTGCCTAGCATTTCTAATTCTCCGTTAAATCGTCCCAGTTGAATGTGCGTTCAGCCTGCGAGGATTTGCGCCCTTCAGCCTGAGCAACCACTTGCACTTCAAGTGGCTCGAAATCATCAGGCAGCACCAGTCTGCCTTCCACGTCCTGAAAGTACCGAAACCGGAATTTCACGCCAAGATCCTGAATTTCCTGAGACAAATCGCGCAGTGCAATAACTTCTTTCTGGTCATCACGCATGCCAATTATGTTGACGGCCACGACGCCCGAAATATAACTTTTGTTATTGCCAACCTGCGTCAGCACCAACTTGAAACTGTAAACTCCGGCCTGGCGATCGCTGGCCAGCGAAAAGCGGTCCACCTGCAATCCCTTGCTTGTCTCTGATGGAGCCATGATATTTTTGTAGAAAGTCAGATCAGATTGCAGGGCACTGACACGGGTTTCCAGATCCACAATGGTTTTCCGGGCCTGTTTCAGCGCCTGTTCATCCATTAACTGGCCGCGCTCGAGATTGACCAATTGCTGCAGTGCTTCACTATGGCTGGCTTCCAGCGCCGTGATCTTATCCTCCAGTCGCTCACTGGATGCTTCAGCACTGGTGAAACGGTAACCGCCCTGCACCACGCCAGCTGCATAACCAATCACTGCAGCCACCACTGTAAATACCAACAGAATCAACGACCGCCTCAGCCGGTATCCCGGCCGATGGCGGATAACTACATATTCCTCCGCCGGTTTGCGTTGTTCGCTCACTAGCATTCCTCAGGGCAGTAATGCAGGCGCGTCAAGACCCAGCGTTTCTTTGAGACCAAGCATTATGTTCATATTCTGAACAGCCTGACCCGCAGCACCTTTAACCAGATTATCTATAACTGACGAAATGATAACAATGTTGCTCTGCTCCTGCCGGTGCAGCGCCATACGACAGAGGTTCGCTCCCCGCACACTGCGGGTTTCCGGATGGCTGCCAAAAGGCATCACATCAACAAATGGCTCATCCCGATACCGTTCTTCGTACAGCAGTTGCAGGCGATCAAAATCCGCCGGATTCTTCAACTCCGCATATAGCGTTGCCTCTATGCCGCGAATCATCGGCACAAGGTGCGGTACAAAGGTAACACCGGTTGCAGTGCCAGCAGCCGCAGACAAACCCTGGCGGATTTCCGGTAAATGGCGATGGCCCGATGCACCGTAGGCCTTGAAGCTTTCGCTTACCTCACCGTACAACATGCCGATCTTGGCCTGCCGACCACCACCACTGGCGCCGGATTTTGCGTCTGCAATCAACCGGGACGGGTCTGCCAGACCTTTTTCCAGAAGAGGCAGAAACCCAAGCTGGACCGCCGTCGGGTAGCACCCCGGGTTGGCAACCAATTGCGCCCTGGAGATCTCATCACGTACAACTTCCGGCAATCCGTATACCGCCTTTGCAGCCCATTCGGGTGACTCATGGGGCATTCCGTACCATTCAGACCAAACCTCAAGATCCTTCAGACGGAAATCTGCAGAGAGATCAATTACCCGGACACCGGATGCCATAAGCTCCGGGATCATACGCATGGCAACGCCATGTGGCGTCGCAAAAAACACCAGGTCGCACTGCGCCAGAACACTGGGATCAGGCTCTGAAAATACCAGGTCGAAATGCCCGCGGAGATTCGGGTACATTTCGGCCACGGGCAACCCTGCCTCTGACCGGGAGGTAATACAACTCACCGTAACTTCAGGGTGAACAGCGAGAATTCTGAGCAGCTCGACGCCGGTATACCCGGTGCCGCCAACGATACCTACTTTAATCAACTTACTCTCCAGCGACGTCGTATCAGGACTTGGAAGTGAATCTCTTATACTATCATGATAAACCAACGACTTATTGCAGCTTACAGGGCGACGGTTACAATGTTGTCAGAAACCCTCTGGCAGGCCACCCTCTTGTTCCGGAACACCGGCATTCATGAATAAATTCTGGCATAAGATTGGCGAAAAACTGATCACAGCATTCCCGCTCAGATTCTCCGGCGCAGATTCATTACCTCAACTGGCCGTCCTCGGTCTGTTATCGGGGCTGGTTACCGGTGCGGTCATTCTGATTTTCAGGCTGGCCATCGAGTGGCCCCTGGAACACTTTCTGCCAGGCGAAGGGTCTGAAGCATTTGAGAGTCTGGACATTCTTACCCGGGGGCTGCTCCCACTGGCGGGGGCTCTCGGGCTCGGCCTGTTACTGCACCGTTTGGCGACCCAGGACCGGAAGGTAGGAGTTGCTCACGTTATGGAGCGCCTGAACTACCACCAGGGTTACATCACTATGAAAAGTGCTGTTATCCAATTCATTCTGGGCGTAACTACCGTCGTCACAGGACAGTCCGCAGGCCGTGAAGGGCCGGCCGTTCATTTGGGAGCTGCATTTTCGAGTTTGATGGGCCAGTGGATGCGGCTACCAAACAACAGCATCCGCACGCTGGTCGCCTGCGGCTGCGCTGCAGCCATTTCCGCATCATTCAACACGCCGATTTCCGGGGTTATTTTTGCCATGGAAGTGGTGATGATGGAATACACTATTGCAGGCTTCACCCCCATCATTCTTGCAGCTGTCAGTGCTGCTATCGTAACCCAGGTCGTATACGGCACAGAGCCTGCGTTCAGCGTTCCGGCCCTGACAATGAACTCGCTGCTGGAGATACCCTGGATTCTGGTTATTGCCATCGTTATTGGTATTGCTGCAGCACTTTTCATCCGCCTGGTCGATTCCATGGGGCGCTTCAATGACCGTCCCATCTTCCTCCGCGTGATTATTGCCGGCGCCCTGATGGTTCCTGCCGCGATATTGGTGCCTCAGACCATGGGAATTGGCTACGACACAGTCAATGAAACCATAAACGGCGAGCTCGGCTTCTGGCTGTTACTGAGCGCAGGAGCGGCCAAGCTTGTGATAACAGCCCTGACTGTCGGGTTGGGTATGCCAAGCAGCATTATTGGTCCAACACTGTTCATGGGCGCCACCCTTGGCGGCGCCATGGGGCTGATAGGCGCCGAGATCATCCCCGTCCATGCGTCATCTGTGGGTTTTTACGCCATGCTCGGGATGGGCGCCATGATGGGCGCAGTGCTGCAAGCGCCGCTGGCTGCGCTCATGGCGCTAATGGAGCTGACCCGAAATCCACACATCATTCTCCCAGGCATGCTTATTATCACTACGTCAACCCTAATCACGAGCGAAGCCTTTGGACAAAAGTCACTCTTCCTTACGGTTTTGAAAAGCCAGGGCCTGAGCTATCAAAGTTCACCGGTCATTCAGGCTCTGCGCCGGGTATCCGTAGCCGCGATCATGGACAAAAGCATTCTGCGCATCGAAAGGCACCTGACAACCGAGGAGGCCAGAAAGGCCCTGAAAGCCGAGCCCAAGTGGCTGGTGGTGGAAGGCAGCAACGGGCCCACCTCCCTGTTACCCGCAGTCGATCTGGCCCGGTACCTGGAAGACCACGATGAGGTGACTGCAGATAAGGATGCCGAACAGCCAAAGTCCATTGATCTTATGGATATTCCGGCTAACCGCCGTGATATTGCACCCGTGCAATATCAGGCCACGCTCGAAGAAGCGCTGCAGGAATTCGAAACGACAAGTGCAGAAGCTCTGTATGTACAACGCCATGTGGCGCCAATGATTCAGCGGATTTATGGGGTTGTGCTTAAATCCGATATCGAAAGTTATTACCAATATCGACGGAGCTGATCAATGCTGTGGGTTAAAGCCTTTCACATAATATCTCTGGTGTGCTGGTTTGCAGGTATTTTTTACCTGCCCAGACTGTTTGTATACCATGCCGCCTGTGAAGATAAACCCGGGCGTGAGCGCTTCAAAATCATGGAAAGGAAGCTCTACCGGGGCATTACCACCCCGTCGATGATTGCCACCGTGATATTTGGCGTGTGGCTGCTCAGTTATAACGTATCAGGCTATTTCAGCCAGGGCTGGCTGCATGTGAAACTGGTTCTTGTGACGCTACTGATCATCTATCACTTTTATTGCGGTCATCTGGTCAAGGTGTTTCGTGACGACCTGAACACTCGTAGCCATGTCTTCTACCGCTGGTTCAATGAACTGCCCGTATTCGTTCTGCTGGCCGTTGTTATCCTCGCTGTCGTTAAACCTTTTTAGGGAGTTTTAGCCATCAAACATTACACTCGCCCTCAGGTACTTATTCTTTCCGGCCTGGACCCTTCCGGCGGCGCCGGTATTCAGGCCGACATCCAGGCCATCACGTCACTGGGGTGCCACCCATTGCCGGTACTTACCTGCCTGACTGTTCAGGACACCCGCAATGTTTACGATGCCGAGGCCGTCAACCCGGAACTGATTCGCGAACAACTCCGGTGCCTCTCTGAGGATGTCCCTATTCACGCAGTCAAAACAGGGGCCCTTGGCAACGCCGCAGTAGTCGATGTGCTCGCGGAATTTCTTGAGAATTACCCGGACATCCCGGTTATCACCGACCCGGTAATCAAGGCAGCGGGCGGCGGCGATCTTGCAGATGATGACCTGCTTTCAGCCATGAAAAAGCGGCTGTTCCCCCTGGCTGAAATGATAACTCCCAACGGCGTAGAGCTGGCTCTGCTGGGAGAGAATGACAATCCCGATGAGGCTGCACGCAGGCTAATTGAGGAAGGCTGCACATCGGTGCTTGCAACCGGAGGCCACGGAACTGGCGTTCGCATCACCAATACACTTTACACCCATTCTCCAACCCCGATGTCGTGGAACATAGAGCGTATTGGAGGCGAATATCATGGCACCGGCTGTACGCTCGCAGCAGCTATCGCGGCAGGGCGAGCTCAGGGGTTATCCCCCCGTGCGGCAATTTCCCAGGCTCAAAACTACGTGCATCGCACGATCTTGCACGCACTTGAGGTGGGCAGGGGACAGCCAGTTCCAGACCGGGGCATTTTGTGGGAACGATGAAACCCCGCGTGCCGACAGGGCTTTACGCAATTACCGATAGCGGGCTTACACCTCCTGCAACACTGATTGCGTCCGTGGAAGCAGCGATTCTGGGTGGCGCAGTGATGGTACAATACCGTGAAAAGTTTGCCCCGATGGCGGAGCGCCTGACCCAGGCCAGAAACCTGCAATCAGTATGCGCTGCAGCTGGAGTACCATTGCTTATTAATGATGACGCCACCCTCGCCAAACGGGTAGGTGCTGCCGGAGTTCACCTTGGCCAGTCAGATGGCACTGCCTCTGAGGCTCGCCACCTGCTCGGCGATGACGCCATCATCGGCATTACCTGCCATGCAGATCCTGCACTTGCGAAGACCGCCATGGAGGCCGGCGCAGACTACCTGGCCTTTGGCCGTTTTTTTAACTCATCAACCAAGCCCGAAGCCCCTGCAGCTCCTACCGGCATACTGGCTCAAGCAAAGCGCTTCAACCTGCCAGTTACTGCTATTGGCGGCATCACTACAGAAAACGGTGAGCAGCTGATCCGGGCTGGCGCCGACCTGTTAGCCGTTGTCGGCGGGCTTTTTGGGGATAGCCCCGAAGCCATCAAGCAAAAGGCACAGAAATTTCAAAGGCTGTTTACCAGCCACCACCCTCTCTCTTCGACCCCCGATAACAGGAGCTCTCAAAAATGACGCACTCCGAAACCCTATTCGAACAGGCTCAAAAGTATATCCCTGGCGGCGTAAACTCCCCCGTCCGTGCATTCCGCGGTGTGGGCGGCACCCCGATCTTTTTTAACCACGCCCAGGGTGCGTACCTGTACGACGAGGATGGCAAGAAGTATATCGATTACATTGGCTCCTGGGGCCCAATGATTCTTGGCCATTCGGAGCAGCGCATCAAAGATGCCCTGCACGCTCAGGTCGATCAGGGTGTCGGCTATGGGGCTCCTACCTCAATCGAAACCGATATGGCACGCAAAGTCTGTGAACTGGTCCCGTCGATTGACCTGGTCCGCATGGTGAACTCTGGTACAGAAGCCACCATGAGCGCTATTCGTCTGGCCCGCGGCTTCACCGGACGCGACAAGATTGTGAAATTTGAAGGTTGCTATCACGGTCACGCGGACTCTCTGCTGGTGAAGGCGGGCTCCGGGGCGCTGACTCTGGGCGTACCCAACTCACCCGGAGTCCCCGCCTGCCTGGCCGAACTGACACTGACTCTGGACTTCAATGATATTGAGGGCGTCCGCGAGACCTTCAGTAAAATAGGCGACCAGATTGCCGCTATCATCGTAGAGCCTGTGGCGGGCAACATGAACTGCATCCCGCCAGTTCCTGGCTTCCTGGAAGGGCTGCGGGAAGTCTGCGATGAGTATGGAGCCGTGCTGATTTTCGATGAGGTAATGACCGGATTCCGGGTGTCTCTGGGTGGGGCTCAGGGCCTGTATGGCGTAACTCCGGATCTGACGGCGCTGGGCAAAGTTATCGGTGGAGGCTTGCCCGTTGGCGCTTTCGGCGGCAAACGGGAAATCATGGAACATATAGCTCCTCTTGGTCCGGTTTACCAGGCGGGCACACTGAGCGGAAATCCCCTGGCCATGTGCGCTGGCCTCGCCACGTTGAATGCTATTTCTGAGCCGGGATTTCATGACCGCCTGGCACAAAAAACCCTTGCGGTACGGGACGGCCTCAAGTCAGCTGCGGATGCAACAGGCATACCCCTCACTGTTCAGGGCGCTGGAGCCATGTTCGGTTTCTTTTTCACTGATCAGCCCAGCATCACCCGCTTTGACCAAGTGATGAAGTGTGACGTGGAACGCTTCAAAAAGTTCTTCCAGGGCATGCTTAAAGAGGGAATTTACCTTGCCCCCTCTGCATTTGAGGCCGGCTTCACCAGCGCAGCACTGACAGATGAGGATATTGCCGAAACGGTCAGAGCAGCGAAAAAAGTGATGGCCACCCTCTAACGACTATTCATTAAAAAAGATCTGGTAAGCTAAGCTCCAGATACTGCACTGCAGGCGCCACTACTCCCTGCCTGGAAAGTTTCCAGGCAGGGACATAGGCAATGATCCACTACAAGGCAGAGGCCCGCTCTTCTGCCTGACTGGCCCCCGCTACGTTACCCCGGGCCCGGCGTATATCCGCCAGCAATAACCAGCCCGCACGCTGCAGCCGGGCATCATTCCCCGCCAGCGACAAGCCCTTGAGCGTAAACTGCTCTGCCGGGCCAAGCTTGTTGCCAGCCACGTATGCCTCCGACAGCTTAAAATAAACCTCCGCCGACCTTGGCGCGATGCGTTGCGCACGTTCCAGCCGTACAATCGCGCCCTCGGCATTGCCATTACGCAACAGGTGGTCTGCCTCACGCACCAGGCTCAACGCAGCTGGTGACAGCTCATCCCCGGCATCACTGTAGCTGGGCTTGCTACGACGCGGAGCCTCTTCCGGTTTCTGGACCTCCGGCTGTTCACTTTTTCGCCAGACCTGCGGCTTTTCGTTGTTCTCCGTAGTCCGTGGTGGCTCCGGGGCGCTGGACGCTTCTCCGCCCGCAGGCACATAAACAGAACCACCCGGTCCGGAGGCGCACCCAGCCAGACTCAGTAACGCCAGGACCATCCCCGTATTAAGAATACCTTGCCTACTCATTGGAACAACCCTTCAAACCAGCCTCGAATTTTCCGTTCCAGAGTACCTGAGCAGGACACCTTCTGTGTCGGCTCACTACCCGATATAAACGGCATAAGACGCGCATTATCGCAATACTCGTCAGTTAATGCCTGCATTTCAGGATTTACCCAGTGATAACTCACGCCATCAGGAACCACCGGAGAAAAACCGTGCTGGGGGACCTGAGCCATGAAACGAGACCATACAGGCAGTGCTCCGGTGGCTCCGGTCAATGCCGTTGGGCCATTATCGTCACGCCCTACCCAGGCCACCGCCAGCAAGTCGCCACTGAATCCTGCGAACCAGGAATCACGACCATCATCGGTTGTTCCTGTTTTACCAGCCAGCGTCAGTTCTTTTGGAACCGAATAGTAAGCCGAGCGCCCGGTACCTTCCTGCATGGTTTCCTGCATTGCGTACTGCAATAAATGCACGGCTGCCGGATCTGCAACCTGGTCCACTTCCAGGCTGTAGCGTGAAAGCGCTTTGCCATCGGAATCAGTCACTTCCCGGATGGTGCGCAGGGGCGTATTAAATCCCGAGGTGGCCAGCCCCTGATAGATCTGGGCTACCGTTACCGGACTCATGGCAACCGAACCAAGCAGCATTGAGGGGTATTCCGAAATAGGTGTAACCACACCAAACGCTCGCAGGGTCTCGCGGACAGCCGGAATGCCGACATCCAGACCCACCCGAACTGCCGGCAGATTGTATGAGCGAGAAAGGGCAAGATGCAGAGGAACCTCTCCGCGTTCTTTACCGTCATAGTTTTTGGGCTCCCAGCGTCGGCCATCATCGAATTCCAGAGCGAAGGACTTGTCGAGCACCGGGGTCATCAGGGTATAGCGTTCCGGCTGCTCCAGTGCAGTCAGGTATGTAAAGGGCTTGATCAGCGAGCCAATCGGACGGTGGGCATCCAAAGCCCGGTTGAACCCCGCAAACTGAGGATCTTTTCCACCAACAAGCGCCAGGACCTCGCCGGTATCTTTGGACGTTACTACAAGAGTCGCCTCCAGAGCCTTAGCGGTATCGCCGCGGGCCAGCCGGGGCACTGTATCCGTAATGGCATATTCGGCAGCATACTGAATAGCCGGATCAAGGGTAGTAAATATGCGAAGCCCTTCGCTGCGCAGGTCCTCTTCCCTGTAATCCCGCGCCAGGTGACGCCGTACAAGATCGATGTAGGCAGGATAACGGTTTTCAGAGTACGACGGCTTTGCGCTGACGCCCAGCGGCAGGCCGCGCGCGCGCGCTGCTTTCGATGAATCAATGAGGCCTGCCTCTTCCATCTCACTGATAACCAGATTCCGGCGCCGGGTAGCTCGCTCCGGGTGCCGGCGCGGATTATAGTAGCTCGGACCTTTGACCATACCCACAAGCAGAGCGATCTGATGCACATCCAGATCTCTCAGTGACTCACCAAAATAAAACTGACTGGCAAGCCCGAACCCGTTAATGCTTCGGGTGCCCGCCTGGCCCAGATACACCTCGTTAAGATAGGTTTCCAGAATGTCGTCTTTCTCGTAATGCAGCTCGAGCAGGATCGACATCAACGCCTCATTTCCCTTCCGCAACAGAGTCTGATCCCGGGTAAGCAAGAAGTTTTTTACCAGCTGCTGAGTCAGGGTACTGCCACCCTGGACGATCTGCCCGGCGCGCAGATTCGCCAGCATGGCCCGGGCGATAGAGGCCGGTGCGATTCCGAAGTGATCGTAAAATTTCCTGTCTTCCACCGCCATGAGTGCAGCTGGCAACAGAGAAGGAACGTCATTCAGGCGCACAAGAATCCGGTCTTCCTTGTGGGCGGGATAAATTCCACCGATACGGGCCGGCTCCAGCCGCACAATCGCTGCGCCATCTCCGGCCAGGACAGAAAAATCCTGAACCCTGTCACCATAGATATTCAGTGAAAGCTTCCGCCGGGGCTCGTCCCCGTCAGGAAAGCGAAACCCCCGGGTACTGATAATAAAGTGCCCGCCATTGCGGAGATAACTGCCAGGTTTCGCGCCATCACCTTTACGATAACCAGATAGTGCCAACTCCCGCTCCAGTGCCCCGGAACTCACACCAGCGCCGTCATAAAGTTCCATAGGGCGGGCATAGACCCGCGACGGCACTTCAAACCGCCGCCCTTCAAACCGGTCAGTAACAACTGCATCGAGATAGACCATCCAGCCCGCCAGCAACACAAATCCAATGGCGGAAACGCGGACGAACATTTTCCAGAACCAGGAGCCACGCCCTTTCCGGCTGTTTTTGCTTCGGGATTTTCTATTCGGTTTCGAGGGGGATCTGTTTTTTTTCATGGCTGGATTATAACGAAGCCTGCACGACATAAGGCAGGCCAACTGTGTGTTATTTCTGTAACCTGCCCGCTATGATAGGACAATAGAAATCAATGAGTTCAGGGAAGCGAGGAGCGCACCGTGAGTGAAACATCTCCAGACAATCTGTTACTGGCACTGCAGAACCCGGAACTGTACAACCATCCGGTTGACGGGTTCCAGGTTATCGAAACTCACATTTCCCAGGTAATTCTGACTGGTCAATACGCCTATAAAATCAAGAAACCCATGGACTTCGGGTTTCTTGACTTCTCCACACTGGAGCGCCGAAAGCACTTCTGTGAAGAAGAGCTACGCCTGAACCGGCGTCTGGCAGAACCACTTTATCTGGAAGTGCTCCCCATAACCGGCACCCCGGAGCAGCCAGTCATCGGCGGCGAGGGCGAACCGTTTGAATACACGTTGAAAATGCGCCAGTTCCGTCAAGATCAACTGTTTGATCACCTGCAGGAAACCGGCACGCTGAAACCGGAACTGCTGTCCAGCCTTGCGCAGCAGGTAGCTGGTTTTCACAACGGACTGGAGCCGGTAGCAGACGACAAACCTCTGGGAACTCCCGAATCCGTGTACGCAGCGATGCAGGAGAACTTCGACCAGATACGGCCGATGCTCGACGAAGGAGGGCTACTAAGCCAGCTTGACAACCTTGAAGCCTGGACACGAACCACCTTCGAGCGCCAGCGGGAGTTGATCGCCAAACGGCGTGAAAATGGTCTGGTTCGGGAATGCCATGGCGACCTGCACCTGGCGAACATCACTGTTTACGATGGCAAGGTCACGATTTTCGACTGCATCGAATTCAACGAACCTTTCCGTTGGATTGACGTCATTAACGACCTGGCATTTCTATTGATGGACCTGGAATCCCGAGGCGAGCCGGCTCTGGCAAACCTGGTTCTGAACACCTATCTGGAATACCGCGACGACTTTGAAGCCCTGCCCCTGCTGCCGCTCTACAAGGCATATCGGGCGCTGGTGCGCGCCAAAATTGCTCTTTTCACTCTGGCCAATCCGTCCCTGAGTGAAGAAGAAAAAGCGGCACTCATGCAACGCTATCGCGACTATGCCCAGCTTGCGGAAGATTACAGCAATATTCCGAACCGTTATCTGCTCGCTACCGTTGGCTTGTCTGCCAGTGGCAAAACATGTGTAAGCGCCGCACTGTCCCGGGAGCTTGGTCTTATCCGCCTGCGCTCTGACGTTGAGCGTAAACGCCTGCACGGCCTGGCGCCATTGGAGAGCAGCCGATCGCCGGCCGGGGGTAACCTGTACTCCGACGAAGCCAACGAAAAAACCTATGAACGCCTTGCGAAACTAGCCGGCGATCTGCTCGCCGCGGGATTCCCGGTTATTGTCGATGCAGCATGCCTGAAAGAGCGGGAGCGCACGATGCTGACCTCTGTCGCTGAGAGCCAGGGAGCTCCCTTCGCGCTGATTCACTGTGAAGCCCCTGAAGAGCTGCGAAAAGAGTGGGTGCGGAAACGTAAAGGTGACGCCTCGGAAGCAACCGTTGAATTGCTGGATATCCAGAAAGACTGGTTCGAACCCCTGACGGACAAAGAAAACACCTATACCGCTCACCTGCACACAGATCAGGAACATGTTGCTGAAGCGGTTGCAGACAGAATCCGGCAGCACTTTGGCCTGCCACCAAGATAAACGGGCAATACTCCCGGAATAACCGGAACAGAAGATCACAAGGATCGATCATGGAAACCGATGCCGTTCGACATATCAATGACCCGCTCTATGAAACACTTCGCAAGGAGGACATCAGCGCCTTCAATGCCGAAAAAGCAGCGCGAACCAAGCTGCCGAGTTTTGCTCATGGAGACTTCAGAGGGCTGGAACTACGCGGGCTTGACGCTCACGGCCTGGATCTGAGCCACGCTTATTTTCGGGGTGCCGACCTCAGGGGTATAGATTTCAGCCAGGCAAATATGGAAGGTGCCAGCATTGCCGGTGCCAAGATCTCCGGGTGCTTCTTTCCCGACAGGCTAAAGGCTGATGAAATCCTTATGTCGCTGACCCACGGAACACGAATGCGGTACAGCGCAGACATATGACGGGCAGGCAAACCAACCAGTGGCAGCCGGTCTGCAACAGGAAATCCTTGCAGCCAGGCCTGTTCATTGAGTTTTCACTGGATCGAGACGAGCCAGGCCTGGCGATGAGCGCTGACACCTTGCCACAGAGGGGCTTCGTGTTTCTGGATAACACCACACCCAGGGCCTACCTGAACCAATGCCCTCACACGGGCATTGAACTGAACTGGATGCCGGGCCGGTTTATGGACACTGACAACCTGTTCATTCAGTGCTCAACCCACGGCGCCCTGTTCAAACCCCGAGACGGCGAATGCATTGCAGGGCCCTGTCAGGGCGATGCACTTACCGCACTGGATGTGCGGGAAAACGGAGAGATACTGGAAGTCAGACTTCCAGAATAACCGGCACCGCCTCAACAAGCCCCATTTCGCCGGATGGACTGCCATCTTCGTTGGCCAGATTTGCCCGATAGGCTATGACCTCAACACCCGCATCACACGCTTGCCGCAACAACTGGCCGTATTGCGGGTCAATATGATCCGCCGGCCGGACAGTTTCGATCCCTGTGTGATTCACCACGAAAAACAACACAGCGCGATCGCCAAGCGCAACCTGAGCCATCAGTTCCCGCAAATGTTTCTGTCCACGGGTTGTCACTGCGTCAGGAAAGAAACCCTGGCCGTTTTCCTCAAGAGTCACATTCTTCACTTCTACCCATGCATCCGGCTCTGTCTCATGCCCGGAAAGCAACAGATCAATCCGGCTTTTTTCCTTGCCATATTTTACTTCCGGGCGGCTATGGCTGTATCCAGCCAGTTCGCTGATACGACCTGCCTCAATCGCTTCACGCGCCTGTGCGTTGGGTCTCGCCGTGTTTATGCAGGCCAGTGTTCCCGGTGACGTTTCAACAAGCTCCCAGGTATAAGGTAACTTGCGTGCCGGATTGTCGCTCAGACTCAGCCACACTTTGCCATCGGGAGGCTGGCAACCGAGCATGGAGCCGGTATTCGGGCAATGGGCCGTTACTTCAGTGCTGTCGGGCAGTCGCACATCCGCCAAAAAGCGTTTATAGCGTCGGATAAGGCGCCCTTCAATCAGGGACTGGGGTAACTTCATAGACTCTCCAAATGCGAAGTAGGCATCACAGGGCTGGCACCACCGTAACTAATCTGCTATTTTCCGCCAAATCCCGTTTCAGGACGATTGCTTTATCCAAACTAATGGTCGCGCCGCAGCGGGGGCTGGCGCGCAGGGAAGCAGAACGTCCTTGTGAAGTATAAAAAAGAGGCCGGGTTAAATGGCAAATACATCAAACGAAAGTTTCACCAACTTCACCCCTTATGAAATGAAGAAGGGTGAAGAGTACATGAGCGCCGACATGCGGGAGCACTTCAAGGAGCTGCTGCGTCAATGGAAACAGGAGCTCATGGAAGAAGTGGACCGCACTATGCATCACATGCAGGAAGATGCGGCAAACTACGCGGATCCCAGTGATCGTGCAACCCAGGAAGAAGAGTTCAGCCTGGAACTGCGTACCCGCGACCGCGAGCGTAAGCTGATCAAGAAAATCGATCAGACCGTTGAGCGTATCGACAAAGACGACTACGGTTTCTGTGACCAGTGCGGTGTTGAGATAGGTACTCGCCGCCTTGAGGCACGCCCGACAGCAACCTTGTGCATTGATTGCAAAACCCTGGCCGAAATTCGCGAGCGCCAGACTGGCATCTAAGACCACAAGCCCGATCTGGCTGGCGCAGCCCTTTGAGGTTCCGCCGGCCGATCAGCTCTATTCATGAACGGTTTTTACAACTACCAGGGCCGGTTTGCGCCCTCACCCACCGGGCCGCTTCATTTCGGCTCGCTGGTTACCGCCTTGGCCAGTTACCTGGAAGCAAAGTCCCTGGGTGGACGATGGCTGATTCGCATTGAGGATCTCGACCCGCTCCGGGAGCCACCAGCAGCAACAGGCCAGATCCTGAACAGCCTTGACGCCCACGGACTATTTCCCGACGCACCAGTACTCTTTCAGTCCCGACGCCAAAGCGCCTATCACACAGCGATAGAACATCTGCTGAGCACCGGCCATGCATATCGCTGCAGCTGCTCTCGCAAACAACTCCTGGCCAATCATGGCCGACACCCCCAACACTGCAGAGAGGTCAGTACCACACCCTCCGGTCAGCCCCTCGCCATACGCTTTGCCCTCCACGATGAACAGTGTTGCTGGCAGGATCAGTTACTGGGGCCACTGCGCCAGGTTGTCCGCGCGGAAATCGACGACCCTGTCCTTTTGCGCAAGGAAGGTTTTTTTGCCTATCAGCTTGCCGTAGTGGTAGATGATATAGAGCAAGGCATTACCGACGTGGTTCGCGGATCAGACCTGCTGGACATGACTGCCCAGCAATTACAGATTTATCAGGCTCTGGGGGCAACGCCACCACGATGGCTGCACATACCGGTGATTGTTAACGAGCAGGGGCAAAAACTATCGAAACAGAACCACGCTCCGGCACTGGATGACCGCACGCCAGTAATAAACCTGTTCAACGCGTTGACCGCGCTGCACCAGAAACCACCGGAATCACTACTTGGCGGGTCGGTGGAAGATTTGCTGGAATGGGGCTGCGAACACTGGAAACGCAGGGCCATTCACCTGACATCCCGGTAACAGTCGTGGTATAAAGCCTTTCACAAACTTCAGCGCGGATCCTATGCCTGATGTATATCTACCGTCTGGTTTTTCTACTGGTCCTGGCCATTTATATCTTCTCACCGAACATTCTCGACTGGTGGACCTCACCCGGGAATGCCTGGTACAGCCCGTTCGTGGTTTGGGCTGGTCTCATAGCCATCGGATTCTGGCTGGAATGGCGGCGAGACCCAGATGAGTTTTAGCGCCTCAGGACTGTTGCTCGCCAACCTGCTTTACCTTGTCCTTTTGTTCGGCATTGCCTGGATAACCGAGCAAGGCATAGTACCTCGGCACTGGGTACGCCACCCGCTGGTGTACACTCTGAGCCTTGGCGTATATGCAGGCATCTGGGCGGTTTATGCTGCTGTCGGCATGGCGGCCGAATCCGGGTACGGCTTCCTGGCCTATTACCTGGGGATCAGCGGTGCCTTCCTGTTGGCTCCGGTTCTGCTCAACCCCATCATGAGAATAGGCCGGGCCTACCAGCTCACCTCGCTCGCCGACCTGTTTGCCTACCGGTATCGCAGCCAGTGGGCGGGCACGCTTGTCACTCTATGTTCCGGTTGCGCCATCCTGTCCTTACTGAGCATGCAGATTCAGGCCGTAACCACATCTGCCAGCATCCTCGCTCCTGACACCTCCCCGCAACTGATCAGCGTTATGTTCAGTCTGACAGTGGTGTTGTTCGCCATGCTGTTTGGCGCCCGTCGCAACCAGGATGCTGAAAGCCACCCGGGGCTGGTACTTGCTATTGCCTTTGACTCCCTCGTTAAACTTGTTGCCCTCCTGGTCATTGGCGGCGTTGTCCTTTTCAGTGTGTTTGGTGGCATGAGCGAGCTGGAAGTCTGGTTGGCCAATAACACCACGCCAGCCACTACCATGTCACTTAGCGTTGATGACGGGAGCTGGCGGGCCCTTATGCTGATGTCCTTTGCCGGCGCACTTGTGTTGCCGCACATGTATCACATGACGTTCAGCGAGACCCCGTCTCCCAAGGCTCTTGCAAAAGCCAGCTGGGGACTCCCCCTCTACTTATTGCTACTGGGGATCCCTGTCCCCCTGATTCTGTGGGGCGGTCAGGCTCTGGAAGTTGCGACCGGCCCGAATTTTTATACGCTCGGGATTGCCCAGGCGCTGGAAAGCCCCGCACTCACCCTACTGATGTACATTGCCGGGCTTTCGGCCGCCAGTGGCCTGATGATCGTCAGCACCCTGGCTCTCGCCGGGATGGTCCTGAACCATGTGGTATTGCCACTGAAAACGCCAAAAGACCAGGGTGACATTTATCGCTGGCTGCAATGGATCAAACGCCTTCTGATTGCCGCAATTATCATGCTGGCTCTGCTGTTTCATGAAACACTCGGCAAAAACCTGGACCTTTCCATTCTCGGGGCAATTTCACTTTCCGGAACGCTGCAATTGTTACCGGGAGCTCTGGGCGTTATTTACTGGCCGGAAGGTAACCGTCGCGGGCTGATTGCCGGGCTGATTGCCGGGCTGATGGTCTGGGCAGCAACACTGGTACTGCCCTTCTCCCATACCGCCAACCTGCTGGAATGGCTGAACGCACCCCTGGTCCCGGATTACAGCAACTGGCACATATTTACGTTTATCAGCCTCACTGCAAACGTCGCCGTCTTTACACTGATCTCCGCTCTCAGTAAGACCACCAACGAAGAGACAAGCGCCGCACAAGCCTGCACCCTGGGCGCACTCTCGCGTCCCCAACGCAGAGAACTGCTCGCAAGTTCTTCCGCTGACTTCATACGCCAGATGTCCGAGCCTCTTGGCCAGGAAGTTGCGAAGCGGGAAGTGGAGCGAGCCCTCGGGCAACTGAAACTCCCCAATGTGGAATATCGCCCCTATCAACTGAGACGGCTTCGTGATCAGGTTGAAATCAACCTCTCTGGTCTGCTTGGGCCATCAGTAGCCCGAGACATGGTTAAGCGCCACCTGGGCTTCAAACCCATAGCCCGGGGCGGCACCGCTCAGGATATCCGTTATGTAGAACGCGCACTTGGCGACTACCAAAATCGCCTAACCGGTCTTGCAGGCGAACTCGACAACCTTCGCCGGCACTACCGTCAAACCTTGCAGAACCTGCCTATTCCAGCCTGTTCAGTGGGCGATGATGGTGAGATCCTCATGTGGAACCATGCCATCGAGGCTCTGACCGGGATCACAGCCGACGATGTTGTAGGAGCGCGCCTGATGGCCCTGCCAGACCACTGGCACCATCTGCTGGATGACTTCAACAGCGGAGAAGACCTGCATCGTTACAAGCACCGGCTGGACCTCAAAGGCAAACCCCACTGGCTGAACTTGCACAAGGCTGCGATCAGCGGACCAGACCACCCCGACGGTGGCAGTATCATCCTGGTGGAAGACCAGACTGAAATCCGCTTACTGGAAGACGAGCTGATGCACAGTGAGCGCCTGGCATCGGTCGGACGACTGGCCGCAGGTGTGGCACATGAAATCGGCAATCCGGTGACAGGCATTTCTTCTCTGGCACAAAACCTAAAGCTGGAAACCGACAACCCGGACATTCTTGATACCGCAAGCCAGATTCAGCAGCAGACCCGGCGCATATCAACCATTCTGCAATCGCTGATGAACTTCGCACGTACCGGCAACCATGCCCAGGCCAACCGGTACGAACCAGTAAGCGTCCGCCGGTGTGTAGAAGAATCTATCAACCTGTTATCCCTGGGCGACAGAGTGCCTGGCATCCATTACATCAACGACTGCCCCGAAACACTTCAGATATTGGGTGATGAGCAACGGCTTGTGCAGGTATTCGTAAACCTGCTGGCTAACGCCCGGGACGCGTCCCCCGAGGGCGGCTCAATCCGGGTCACTGGCATGGACGACGGCTACTCAGCTATCATCGAGGTCATTGACCAGGGGTCGGGAATACCTGTAGACCAGCTTGACCATATTTTTGAGCCCTTCTACACCACCAAGGCGACCAACAAGGGCACCGGCCTGGGCTTGTCTCTGGTATACAGCATTGTTGAAGAGCACTACGGCAACATTCAGGTCGAAAGCCCCGCCGACCCGGAAACCGGGCTCGGTACCTGTGTACGACTGAAGCTGCCCGCTTATGAGCCGGAGACAGACAACTCCGCCAACCGCCCGAATGAAAGGTTCTGAAACTGCCATGCCCCGTATTTTAATCGTGGAAGATGAAGACATTATTCGCTCCGCTGTCCGCAAGCTGCTTTTGCATGCTGGCTATGACGTTGAAGATGTTGGTTCTGTGGAAGAAGCAGAGCAGGACCACGATCCGGACAAGTTTGACCTGATCATTTCAGATCTGCGCCTGCCGGGTGTTGCCGGCACCGAACTGATCAACCGGGCACCGAACACCCCGGTACTCATCATGACCAGTTACGCCAGCCTGCGCTCTGCGGTCGACTCCATGAAAATGGGTGCCGTGGAATATATAGCCAAGCCTTTTGATCATGACGAGATGCTGGCTGCCGTCGAAAGTATTCTCGCTCGCACAATGTCGCCAGCCCAGGAACGCCGGGAGGAGGCTGCAGCCCCGTCAGAAAATGGTGACCCGGCCAGCATCATGTACGGCCAGTGCGAGCCCATGCAGCGGGTTTTCACACTTATACGGAAAGTAGCACCAACAGAAACAACTGTGCTTGTGCAAGGCGAATCCGGTACAGGTAAAGAGCTTGTCGCCCGGGCGCTGCACCTGTTAAGCCCTCGTGCTGCAAAGCCACTGATCTCGGTAAACTGCGCAGCCATTCCGGAAAGCCTGATTGAATCCGAACTGTTCGGACATGAAAAAGGCGCGTTCACGGGTGCAGTTTCTGCCAGAACCGGGCTGATTGAGGCGGCAGATGGTGGAAGTCTGTTTCTGGATGAAATCGGTGAACTACCGGCCGAAGCACAAGCGCGCCTGCTACGGGTTCTCCAGGAAAGTGAGATCCGCAAAGTGGGCTCAACCCAGAGCAGAAAGGTCAACGTCCGAATGATCGCGGCAACCCACCGCAACCTTAAGGCAATGACCCGTACCGGCGGGTTCCGCGAAGATCTGTACTACCGCCTGAACGTGATGCAGATACGAATCCCACCCCTGCGCGAACGTCAGAGTGACATTCTCGGGCTGGCCCGGCGATTCCTTATTACCCAGGGCCAGAGAGTGGGCAAGCCCAACCTGAATCTTAGCCCCGAAGCAATGCGGGTTCTTGAGAGGCATCGCTGGCCAGGCAACGTACGGGAGCTGGAAAATGCTATCGAGCGAGCCAGTATCCTGTGCGATGGAGACATCATTACGCCCTCACTGCTGGACCTCGATAGCGAGGGTGGTGACGAGTACATTCCCGAAACGCTTGTGGAGGGCAACAATGAGCAGCTCCACACCCGTGACGCAGACGGCGCCAGCGACCTTTCTCTGGAAGACTACTTCCAGCACTTTGTACTGGAAAATCAGGACCGTATGAGCGAGACCGAATTAGCCCAGAAGCTGGGTATCAGCCGGAAATCTCTATGGGAACGCAGACAGCGGCTCGGTATTCCCCGAAAGAAAACCTCAGGAAACTGACCATCTCACAACCCGGGGTCTGTCCGCCCAGACCCAAAAAGTACGAACTCACGTTCAGTTGTTACCACATGTTCCCCAAGGTAACACTCCACAGGAAATGAGCAGACTGCGGGTAACACTTATGCAAGATACGGGGTAACACTTACACGGCGAAAAACACTAACCTATTGTTATTATTAATATTTCAAAAACTGGCACACCAACTGCAACCTATTTAAGCGCACGACAACAAAAACAACAGTGACAAAGCAGCGACTCGACAAAAACAAAAAGCTGCGGGAATACGTTCAGCAACAAAAACAAAAATAGAACGTGAGCGAATTGAGTGTTTTGAGTACTTTGCTTTTTTGGTAGTTGGTTGGCATGTGCGAGTTGTAGAGATGCAAAGAAGAATCACCCCAGAGGTGACGCAGCACCTACAGATGACTTGTTCGCTGTCTTTGACTGCTCATTGTGTTCAAAGCTTTCCGTTTGCACTGCTGAGAAGCCTCGGTTTGAGGATATACAGTGGGGTACAAAAACGAAGAAAAATCCCGGCATAAAAATAAAAACAATGCAAATAGTCAACGTTTTGAAGGCGGATTCGTGAAAGCGGATCCGCCTTTTGATTATCCGGGGACCGCAAGATTCCCAGGCAAAGTGTGCAAATCCTGCTCAAACCGTTAAACTCTGGGTTTTGCTCAACGCAACCACGGATTTCAATGCAAAAAACACTTTCCTCCATTTTTGAACATTCCGTCGACAAGCTCCGCTCTTTCATGCCCGGAAACGGCAAAAGAAAGACACCGGTCTACCAGCGACGGGAAATCTCCAGGGACCAGCACAACGTCTCACGCTCGGCTATCAGCGATCCTGCCAAGAAAGTTCTCGGCCGACTGAACAAGTCGGGGTATGAGGCTTACCTTGTGGGCGGCGGTGTGCGCGATATTCTTTTGGGCAAGCAGCCCAAGGATTTCGACATTGCTACCAACGCAACCCCGGAAGAAGTTCACGACCTGTTTCGCAACTCCCGCCTTATCGGCCGGCGATTCAGAATAGTTCACGTCGTGTTTGGGCGTGAAGTTATCGAAGTAACCACGTTTCGCGGCAACGCGGGTGCCGCAGACGATGACAGCACCGACGATGACCGCAAAACCAGCGAGCACGGCCTGCTGTTGCGCGATAATGTTTATGGCAATCAGGAAGAAGATGCACTGCGCCGGGATTTTACAATCAACGCGCTTTACTACTGCATCCGGGATTTTTCCGTTATTGATTTCGCCAACGGCATTGAAGACCTCCGTAACCGACAACTCCGCCTGATTGGAGACCCGGAAACCCGTTACCGGGAAGATCCGGTCCGCATGCTTCGCGCTATCCGCTTTGCAGCCAAGCTTGGCTTTGATATAGAAGCAGAAACAGAAAAACCCATCCAGGAACTGGCACCCTTACTGACCCACATTCCAGCAGCTCGCCTGTTTGAAGAAGTATTGAAGTTGTTTTCCGCCGGGTACGGAGAAGCCACCTATGACCTCCTGACTCACTACAATCTCCTGGCGCCCCTATTCCCGGAAACCGTGAAGGCCATCGAAGCAGGAGAATCAGACGAACTGATTCGCCAGGCCTTACGCAACACCGACGCCCGGATTGCACAAGGCAAGTCGGTCACTCCTTACTTTCTCTTCGCTGCCATGCTCTGGCCAGCACTACAGAGAGAATGGAATCACCGCCAGGATAACGGTGACCCGGTACAGCCAGCACTTCACGGCGCAATAGCCAAAGTAATTGGCCGGCAGGTTCAGGCAACGTCTATACCAAAACGCTTCTCCGGGCCCATGAAAGAAATCTGGGAACTTCAGATGCGCCTGCCCCGTCGTCAGGGCAAACGGGCTTTTGTTACCATGAGCCATCCCAGGTTTCGGGCAGCCTACGACTTCCTGCTGGTCCGGGAAGCTTGCGGCGAAATCGAGCCAGGTCTAGGCAAGTGGTGGACAGAATTCCAACGCCTGGACGAGCGCGGGCAGGAGCGCATGCTTTCCGAACTCAGCAGCGACGTACCGAAAAAGCGGCGGCGCCGTAAACCGGTCAAACGGCCTGCGCCCTGATGAGAACGGATGCTTTTATTGGATTGGGCAGCAACCTGCAAGAACCCGCAGCTCAGCTGGCAAGGGCTGTTGCAGAGCTTGCAGCCCTCCCGGAAACCACACTTGTATCCCAGTCGCCCTTTTACGCCAGCAGACCGGTGGGACCACAGGATCAGCCAGACTATATCAACGGCGCAGTATGGCTGAGCACCGGGCTTGACCCGCACACCCTGCTCAATCAACTCCAGGCCATCGAACAGGCCCATGGGCGGGAGAGACTCCGGCGCTGGGGGCCGCGTACTCTGGATCTTGACATGCTGGTGTTCGGCAACTGTGTGCTGGATGACGACCGGCTTACTGTCCCCCACCGGGAGCTCGCCAACCGGGACTTCGCCCTTCAGCCGTTACTGGATCTGAAACCTGACCTCCGGCTGCCAGACGGCACCACAATCGCCAACCTCAGGGCACAATGCCCCGACAACCGGTTGCGCAAACTTCCACCTCCGGATTACCCTTAGCACCTGAACGCCGGTTATCTCCGGCGCGGTCTTGGCCCACATACCCAAAAGGCATGGATTTTATGGCGGTTACCATCAATACCCTGCGGGAATACAAGCAAAAGGGCGAGGCCTTCTCTGCCCTCACCTCTTATGACGCCACCTTTGCCCAGGTAGTCAGCGAAGCCGGAGTGGACGTCATTCTGATAGGCGACTCGCTGGGCATGGTTCTTCAGGGTCATGACAGCACTCTGCCGGTCACCATGGACCAGATTGTTTACCACGTCAGCTGCGTCGCCAAAGGCAACCGTGGTTCACTGATCATGGCAGATATGCCTTTCATGAGTTATGGCACTGTAGATGCGGCTCTGGAGAACGCAGCAGATCTCATGCGCGCAGGCGCGCACATGGTCAAGCTCGAAGGCACAGACTGGATGAAAGACACCATCACAGCGCTTTCCGAGCGGGCTGTACCCGTGTGCGCCCATCTGGGACTGACACCACAGTTCGTAAACAAGTTTGGAGGCTACAAGGTTCAGGGCCGTGATGAAGAGTCAGCAGCCACCATGATTGAGCATGCCTGCGAACTGGAAGCCGCCGGTGCTGATGTCATTCTGCTTGAATGCGTTCCCGCTCCTTTGGCTGCACGGATTGCCAAAGCTGTAAAAGCGCCGGTTATCGGCATTGGTGCAGGCGCCGAAACCGATGGCCAGATTCTGGTGCTACACGATATGCTGGGTATCACCACCGGCCGTAAGCCACGCTTCGTGAAAGACTTTCTGGCAGAGAACGACTCTATTCAGGAAGCCATTTCCGCATACGCTAAAGCCGTGCGCGAGCGCACATTCCCCGCCGAGGAGCATACGTTCAAGGCATGAGAACCGTACATTCACTGAAAGAGCTGCGCGCCATCCTCCGCGGCTACCGCCAGCAGGAAAAAACCATTGGCCTGGTCCCGACCATGGGAAACCTGCATGAGGGGCATATATCACTGGTTCGTAAGGCAGCCGAAGCGGCCGACATTGTAGTCACCAGTATTTTTGTCAACCCGCTGCAGTTTGGCGCCAACGAGGATCTCGATACCTATCCTCGCACCCTGATCGAAGATCAGGACAAGCTCAGAGCTGCGGGCAACACTCTGGTCTTTGCTCCTTCAGCCGAAGAAGTCTATCCGGATGGCCTCGCCCGACACACCCGGATCATCGTGCCGGAGGTCAGTGAAGGCCACTGTGGCACCAGCCGCCCGGGACACTTTGAAGGTGTTGCGACTGTGGTCGCAGCCCTGTTCAATATGATTCAGCCTGATTGCGCTGTGTTTGGCGAAAAAGATTTCCAGCAACTGGCAGTCATCCGCAAGATGGCAAAAGATCTAATGGTCCCGGTTGAAGTGATTGGCGCGCCAACTATCCGGGAGGATGACGGCCTCGCCAAAAGCTCGCGCAACAGCTACCTGTCCGATGAGGAACGAGCAATTGCGCCAGTTATATATCAGACACTGGAAGCAACATCGGCAAAAATTGCCGATGGCCGTGAAGATTTTGAGGCGCTTGCCCAGGAGGCAGGAAACAGCCTGAGCGATGCGGGCCTGCGCCTCGACTACTTCAATATTGCAAACAGCCAGACCCTGAAACCAGCGGTGCCGGAAGACCGGGAAATTACATTGCTGGTTGCAGCCTTTCTCGGCACCACCCGGCTGATTGACAACATCTCGGTAATTCGCTGAGACATTAGCCAATTCACCAGGAAAGGATTCTCTGATGACATCGCCACGCTCCGTCCTGACATCAACACCCGAATGGCAGGAACTGAAAACCTGCCAGGAGCGTCTGAAAAGCAGCCCCATGCGGGCACTTTTTGCGAGTGATCCGGGGCGGGCAAAGCGTTATTTCATTGACGGTGCAGGCCTGTCTCTGGACTTCTCGAAAAACCGGCTCACAGACGATGTGCTCGACGCACTGATGGCACTGGCTCGCCGGTGCAAACTGGAAGACCGCAGAGCCGCTTTGCTTGGTGGCGAAAAGGTGAACATCACCGAGAACCGCCCAGCACTGCACACGGCTTTGCGGAACCCCGGGGCTGACAGCCTTGTGATTGATGGCGTGGATGTGATCGCCGAAGTAAATTCAACGCTTAAGCGTATGGATACCTTTGTGCAGGAAGTGCTGAGCCAGTCACGCAAAGGCTATACAGGCAAGGCATTTACCGACGTGGTCAGCATCGGCATCGGCGGTTCCTTTCTTGGGCCTAAACTGGTGACAGAGGCTTTGCAGCCATACCGTCAACCCGGCCTTCGTTGCCACTATGTGGCCAACATCGATGGCACTGAAATTTGCGAAACACTGGCAAAAGTCAATCCTGAAACCACACTGTTTCTGGTTCAGTCAAAATCCTTTGGCACGCGGGAAACACTCGAAAACAGCAAGGTTGCCCGCAAATGGTTTCTCGATCACTGCAGCAACACACAAGCTGTTGCCAGCCACTTTATGGCCGTTACCGCCAACACACCTGCAGCACAGGCCTTTGGCATTGATCCGGATAACGTTTTCCCGATGTGGGACTGGGTAGGCGGGAGATATTCACTCTGGTCAGCTATCGGACTGCCTGTCGCACTGACAGTCGGCATGGGCAACTTCCGGGCGCTGCTTGCGGGCGCACACGCCATGGATACTCACTTCCGTGACGCCCCCCTGGAAAAAAACCTTCCGGTCGTCATGGCCATGCTGGGCATCTGGTACAACAACTTCTGGGGCTCAGAAACACACGCTATCCTGCCCTATGATCACTACCTCCGAAGCCTGCCAGACCACCTGCAACAACTGGATATGGAAAGCAGCGGCAAGCGGGTCAGTCAACATGGGGAATCGCTGGATTACCAGTCAGGGCCCGTCATCTGGGGTGGCGTGGGCGCCAACGGCCAGCACGCGTACCACCAGTTGATTCACCAGGGCACCCGCCTGATTCCCGCGGACTTCATAATCCCCCTGCAGACCCACAACCCGGTTGCAACACACCATGCGGACCTTTTCGCCAACTGCCTGGGCCAGTCCCGGGCAATGATGACAGGAAAAACCCTGGAAGAAGCCAAGACAGAGCTCGCAGCAGGCGGATGCTGCGAGGCTGACGTTGAACGCCTGGCACCACACAAGGTCATCCCGGGGAATCAGCCCAGCAACACCCTTATGATGGAAAAAGTAACGCCGGAAACCGTCGGAGCTCTGATTGCGCTCTACGAACACCGAACCTTTGTACAGGGTGTTATCTGGGACATAGATTCGTTTGATCAGTGGGGCGTTGAACTAGGCAAACAGCTGGGGCAGGACATTCTTCCGAGACTTCTGAAACCGGGTGAGGAGGGCAAAGCAAGTGATAGTGCCACGGATAATCTGATAGAGCTGTTCCGCCAATCAAACCGCCTTTGAAATTACCCGCCCCTGCCAGCTGAAATCTATCGGCCACAACTTCTGCCCGGTATTGTAGCCCTGCCAGAGTTCAAGATAACTCTTCCTGCACACAGGATGCTTCACAGCCGGAGCAATATCTGCCAGAGGGCGCAGCACAAAAGCATTCTTGAGAATCTCGGCTCTGGGCAACTCAACGCCGTCCATCCGGCCTACAGCCTCACCGTATGTCAAAATGTCGAGATCCAATGTTCTTGCACTGAATTTCGGGGCACCCCGGAGGCGGCCGTTTTCTGCCTCCAGTTGCTTGAAGCGCCGTGAAAGCGCACCTACCGAAAAATTGGTCTTGATACCCACCACCAGATTAAAAAATGGGGAGCCGTCAAACCCTACGGCTTCACTTTCATAAACCGGAGAGATCTCAAACTCACCAAACCAGCCCTCCAGAGCATCCAGAGACGCACGGATATACCGCTCCCTGTCAACATTGCTCCCAATACTGATATAGACCGGAACCTGATCAGCCATTACCGAGCTCTCCTCTACTGGCAAACCTTTCAATGCAGACCCCTACTGAACGAGCTGCGGGCACAGCGCCGGGCTTGCGCATCGTCAGCCGAAGCCAGCCAACGCCGAACTCCCGCAGTATAACCTCCGCCAGGACCTCCGCTCCGCGCTCCAGCAGCTGTGGCTCAAGCTCTTTCAGGCACGATTCAACTCTTGCACTCACCGCTGCGTAATCAAGGGCATCCGCTACGTCATCCGACGCCCCGGGAATACAGTTATCCCAGGCCATCTCAAGATCCACCACCAGAGACTGGGTTACTTTCCGCTCCCAGTCGTACACACCCACCACGGTTTCTACAACCAGGTCTTCGATCAATACACTATCTGCCAAGGGGGACTCCCGGGACTATCCCGCACACTGCTGATTGAATAACACACAGACTGCGGATACTGTGACTACACCGGCCTGCAAATTCAGGGCCGGCATTTTCGCATACAATACCCTGATACGTCTTTGTCTCTGAGCTCGCAAAATGATCCTGAGTGACCCGGCAATAACTGTTGCGCTATGTACCGCGGCCTATCTGGCTGGTTCGGTGCTGTTTGCACTCCCGGTTTGCCGGCTCTGGGGGCTGCCCGACCCGAGAGCCCAGGGTTCGGGAAACCCCGGGGCAACCAACGTTTACCGGGCAGGCGGCTGGCTACCCGCTATGGTCACTCTGGCACTGGACGCAGCCAAAGGCTGGCTGCCTGTCTGGCTCGCACATAACGCAGGATTATCTGGCCTGGTACAGGCGATGGTCGCACTGTTTGCCGTGACCGGACACATGATTCCGGCATTCTATCGCTTCAAGGGCGGCAAAGGCGTTGCAACAGCACTGGGCGCAGGCCTTGCACTGGCACCCGCGACAACACTGGCAATGGCAACTCTATGGCTACTGGTACTCTGGCGCTGGAGAATCTCCGCACTGGCATCTGTGATAGCCATCATCAGCGGGCCGGTTATCAGTGCATTTATTGAACCGGAAAACCTGCCCATGTTTGGCCTGCTGGCGATTCTGATCGTCGTGCGTCACCGTAATAATCTGATACGCCTCGCCCAAGGGCGGGAAATAGGCCTTTAACCCAGCCCTGGTCAATCGACAAGCCCGTTCAGACGGGCCTCTGCAAGAGACGGCAACAGGTTCATAGGCCACCTGGGCACAGCCACAATCCGCTCACCGTCACACTGCCCCGCTTTCATACGCTGGGCACCGGCGTAAGCAATCATCGCCCCGTTATCGGTACAAAATTCCGGGCGGGCATAAAACACCTGAGCACGCAGCTTTTCCGCCATTTTTTCAAGACCGGCCCGCAGTCTCTTGTTAGCGCTGACTCCTCCGGCAATTACCAGACGATCACAGCCAGTCTGCTCAAGCGCTCGCCGGCACTTGATTACTAACGTATCCACGGCCGCCGTTTCAAAAGCCAGGGCAATATCAGCACGCACCTGGTCCGTAAGCCCGTCCGCTGACTTTTTCTCCGCATTAACGGTATTGAGAGTAAAAGTCTTCAGCCCGCTGAAACTGAAGTCCAGGCCAGGCCGGTCTGTCATCGGGCGGGGAAACCGGTAGCGGCCCGGTACACCCTTTTCAGCCAGCGCTGCTACCCGAGGGCCGCCGGGATAGTCCAGCCCCAGCATTTTCGCAGTTTTGTCAAAGGCCTCACCGGCTGCATCGTCTACAGACTCGCCAAGCATTTCATACTCTCCAATGCCATCCACCCGCACCAGCTGTGTATGCCCGCCCGACACCAGCAGGGCCACAAACGGGAATGCCGGCGGGTTTTCCTCCAGCATAGGCGCCAGCAGATGGCCTTCCATGTGGTGCACGCCAAGCACAGGTATCCCAAGAGCGAAGCCAAGGGCGTGGGCAACAGAGCCACCCACCATAAGAGCCCCGATCAGACCGGGCCCCGCAGTGTAAGCAATACCTTCAATATCCTTGCGTGTCTGCCCCGCATCCGAGAGCACCTGATCACACAAGGGCAGCAGCTTGCGCACATGATCGCGGGATGCAAGCTCTGGCACTACACCGCCGTAATCGGCGTGCATGTCCACCTGACTGAACAATGCGTGGCTTAGCAGCCCCTCATTGGTATCAAACAAGGCAACGCCGGTTTCGTCGCAGGACGTTTCAATACCCAGAATCAACATATAACCTGGCCACATCGGTTGGTGTAAATGGATAAGCGGTGCGCATTTTAGCAGAAACCCCAAACTCACTGGCAGTTTCATCGAACAAACATTGACCTGGCCACAACCCAGGCGCTATCATTGCCGCCCTAAATTACGAACTGGTCGAGTTTTAGCCAATAGGACCAGGGATAGAGCCAGTCTGGCAACGCCGGGCGTGCATAAAATTGAAACCGAATCTATCAGGTAGGTGATTGTCGAATGCCAGCTGTTAAAGTGAAAGAGAACGAACCGTTTGACGTAGCACTGCGTCGCTTCAAGCGTTCCTGCGAAAAAGCGGGTGTACTCTCCGAAGTGCGTCGCCGCGAGCACTATGAGAAGCCGACTTCCGTTCGCAAACGTAAAGCAGCCGCAGCCGTTAAGCGTCATCTCAAGAAGCTTCAGCGGGAACAGCGCAAGTTCGAGCGTCTGTACTGAGTTCCGGCAGACGCCGCTTGACTGCAAAGCACTGATTGCCTGTACAGCCGCAGGCTGCACAGAGCGACCAAAAAATGCCGCCGGGGCCTGGCTTCGGCGGCATTTTTGGCTATTGGCCCAAGTACGTGACGGGCCTGATGTGGAGTCTCTATGAGCGGACTGATCCCCCAACGCTTTGTTGAAGACCTGCTCGACCGGGTAGATCTGGCTGAGCTGATCGGCTCCCGCATCACTCTGAAAAAGGCCGGAGGCAGTTACAAAGCCTGCTGCCCTTTTCACGATGAAAAAACGCCGTCGTTCAATGTGAGGCCAGACAAAGGCTTTTATCATTGCTTTGGTTGTGGGGCTCATGGCGACGCAATCAGCTTCGTGCGCGAGTTTGACGGCCTGGGCTTTACCGATGCCGTAGAAGAGCTGGCACGCAGGGCCGGACTGGAAGTGCCGTACGACCAGGCCGCCAGACAGGAAATCCAGCAGGCTCGAACGCTGACAGACGCTCTGGATTTTGCCAGTCGCTTTTATCAGTCAGCGCTGCATAGCCAGCAAGGCGCCTTCGCTCGTGACTACCTGAAGCAACGCGGGCTGGACGAGGACATTATCCGGCAGTATCAGGTGGGGTATGCACCTACAGCGGGCACGTCACTGTTTGACGCCGCCAGCAAGGATCTTCAGGGGCCACTGATTGAAACCGGCACCGTCTCTGACAAATACGGCAGCCCACGGGATTTTTTCCGCAACCGGGTCATGTTCCCGATCCGGAACAGCCGGGGTAAAACCATCGCTTTTGGCGGGCGGACGCTCGGCGAAGACAAGGCAAAGTACATTAACTCCCCGGAGTCAGATGTATTTCATAAAAGCCGCCAGATATACGGCCTGTTTGAAGCAAAGCAGGCACTTAAGCAACTCGACAGGTTGCTGGTGGTAGAAGGCTACATGGATGTGATTGCCCTGGCCCAGCACGGCATTCATTACGCCGTTGCGACCCTTGGCACAGCAACGAACCAGGATAGCCTGACCGCCCTGCTGAAACAGGCACGGCACATAGTTTTCTGTTTTGATGGCGACCAGGCCGGCTTCCGAGCCGCTGACAAGGCCATGGATAACGCCCTTGAGCTTATGGCCGACGGACTGCACCTGCAGTTTCTGATGCTCCCTGAGGGCGAAGACCCGGACACACTGGTGCGCAAAGAAGGCGCCGAGGCGTTTCAGAAACGCATTGACGGCGCCACGCCGCTGTCCAGATACCTGTTTGATCGCCAGAGCGAGGGGCTGGATCTGCAGTTGCCGGAAAATCGCGGTGAACTGAGAGCCAGAGCAGAGCCTCTGCTGAATAAAATGCCCAGATGCACCCTGCGGGATGCCATGTGGCACGAAATGCTGCGCTTATGCGGAGGCCGCAGCCAGTGGCAGAACCGCCCGCCCCAGCAGTGGGGTAAATGGAAGGGCGAGCGGAGAGATCGTGTCACCGAAGAGCGTATCGACGTAAAACTGAACAAAGACAGCATTCTGTGCCTGGCGCTGCTTGAGGCGCCGGACATGGCAAGCGAAGTAACCGAACTGGCCCGACAGTCTCGCCAGTATAATCAGGCCCGGAATTTTGCGGGATTTATTCTGGAACATGAAATCCGGAATCGAAAAGCACTGATAACAAAACTCGCCCTGGACAATCAGGCGCGTGAACGGTTCTACCATCTGTTTGACGGCATTGAGCACATCCCTGCGAGGGAAAGCACCTTGGCCGCGGCACGAGAGATACTGAACCCGAATGAAGAAGCATCGCGGCAGCAAAAGCTGGCCACATTATTGCGGAATTTCGCAAACCTTACTGCCGAGGAACGACAAGAACTGCGAGAGCTGAGCGGAGGAACTCCGGATTAACAGCACTTGAAACTTGGCGCACTGATCACCATCTAACCATTCGGTGGCAGAGCATTAGAGCGACAGCTATAATGGCTGTTTCATTTTATCTTTATTTAAGCGAGTTCACAGGGTGTCTATGTCAGGCAATTCGCAGAAATCACGTTTGAAAGACCTCATCGCACGAGGCAAGGAACAAGGCTACCTGACTTACGCCGAGGTAAACGACCACCTCCCGGAAGACATTGCCGATCCGGATCAGGTCGAAGACATCATTCGCATGATCAACGACATGGGCATTCAGGTATCTGAAGTGGCACCGGATGCCGATACTCTGCTGATGACCGATGGCGATTCCACTGCCGATGAAGCCGCAGCTGCTGAAGCTGCCGCCGCTCTCGCTGCGGTAGAATCCGACGCTGGCCGCACCACCGACCCGGTGCGCATGTACATGCGCGAAATGGGTACTGTGGAACTGCTGACTCGTGAAGGCGAAATTGTTATCGCCAAGCGAATCGAAGAAGGCATTCGAGATGTTATGGCAGCCGTTGCCCACTTCCCTGGCACCGCTGGCACAGTAATCCAGGCCTACGACCGCATCATCGAAAACGAAGGTCGTATCAGCGACATCGTAACCGGCTTCCTGGATCCGGACGGTGCTGAGCCGTTCATGCCAGAAGAGCCTGCAAAGCCCGAAGCAGCCAGCAACGAATCTGAAGACGACGATGCAGATGGAGAAGAGGAAGAAACCGAAAGCGGACCGGATCCCGAAGAGACCCGTCTGCGTTTCGAGCTCCTCAGGGAAAAACTGGCAACTGCTGAGACTTTGCTAGCGAAGCACGGTCGTGCTGATAAAAAAACCCAGGCCGCACTTAATGAGCTGGGCCAGGTTTTTGCCCCGTTCAAGCTGGGCAACAAAGCATTTGATGAGCTGGTCAACGTTGTACGCTCTACCAACGACCTCGTACGCCAGAATGAGCGAGCGATACTCCAGATTTGCGTCCGTGACTGCAAAATGCCGCGCAAGGAATTCATCAAATCCTTCCCGGGCAATGAAGCAAATCAGGAATGGGCTGAAAAAATCATCAAGAGTAAAAAGCCCTACGCCGCGGCGATGAGCGAACGCATTGATGAAATCATCCGGCTTCAGAAACGCATTCAGAATGTACAGACTGAAGTGGATCTGGACGTTGTCGATATCAAGGAAATCAACCGCCGCGTTTCTATTGGCGAAGCACGAGCTCGTCGCGCCAAGAAAGAGATGGTTGAGGCCAACCTGCGCTTGGTTATTTCTATTGCAAAGAAATACACCAACCGCGGACTGCAGTTCCTGGATCTGATTCAGGAAGGCAATATCGGCCTGATGAAAGCCGTAGACAAATTTGAATACCGTCGCGGCTACAAGTTCTCGACCTATGCCACCTGGTGGATTCGTCAGGCCATAACCCGCTCTATTGCGGATCAGGCGCGCACCATTCGTATTCCGGTGCACATGATTGAGACCATCAACAAGCTCAACCGTATTTCTCGCCAGATGCTTCAGGAAATGGGCCGCGAGCCCACGCCAGAAGAACTGGGTGAGCGTATGGAAATGCCTGAAGACAAGATTCGCAAGGTACTGAAGATCGCCAAAGAGCCTATCTCCATGGAAACGCCGATCGGTGATGATGAAGACAGTCATCTGGGCGATTTCATTGAGGACATACAGGCACTCTCGCCAGTGGATTCCGCAACGGCTGAAGGCCTGCGTGAAGCCACCCGCTCCGTTTTGGCGGGCCTCACTGCTCGTGAGTCCAAAGTATTGCGTATGCGCTTCGGTATCGAAATGAATACCGATCACACACTGGAAGAAGTCGGTAAGCAGTTCGACGTAACCCGTGAGCGCATCCGTCAGATCGAAGCAAAGGCCCTGCGCAAACTGCGTCACCCTTCCCGCTCCGACCATCTTCGTGGATTTATTGACGATCAAGGCAACGGATAAGCTTCACAACAGTAGCGGGCGCCGCACCTCCCCGGTATAATGGCGCCCGCTTTGTTTCCTTAACGGGAAACACATTCCTGACAGCGTTCGCTGAACGGGCCTATAGCTCAGTTGGTTAGAGCAGAGGACTCATAATCCTTTGGTCCCTGGTTCGAGTCCAGGTGGGCCCACCATTACTCGCTTTTACAGATACTCCCCGGAACTCAAGACACCTTTCAAAGCCCCTGAAACCAGGGCTTTAGCCCCTTCCATTGCACTTATCCTTCGAATATATCTCTGGAACTCCCCACCTGAGGCTCTGAACAGCAACGCATACAGATGGGCAGCAAAAAGTGCGAAGAACAGGCACTCGCACCCCGATTAACAAAAGTACCCATAGAAATCCCTTGAAAGAACATGGGATACAGCTACTCTCTAAGAGCACAGGTGAGCCACTAAGGTGTTAAAGATGACGCGTTACTTATGGATAGCTTTGACCGCAGCCTTGGCTGGATGTGGCGGCGGAGGGAGTGAAAGTAGCTCCGGGAGCGGCTCTGAAAACAATAATATAACCTGCGAACCAGCCAGAGAGCTGTTTTCCAGCCCAACGGAAAAGGCCGCCGGGGTCTACCTGGGATATTTTGAACATATCTATGAAACATCCACAACCCGGGAAGGTACAGGGATTCTCTCCCCATCCGGACGCCTCATGTTCTTTGCCAATAATGGGCTGGTGACCGGCTTATTTTCTCTGCCTGCGCCCTCTGCAGTGGACGGCACATCCACTTTCGATGGAAGTGTGAAGTTGTGGTCCTCAGAAGCAGCGGCAGACAGCTTACCTCTGAACGGCTATCTCACATCCCAGGGTGGACTGTCGGCAAACTGCAGCTCCTGTGATGAGGCCCGGGAGCTACTTGATCCGGTTCGTTCCTATAGATTTGAGGCTCAGTACGGAAAACCGACGTCGAATGTTTGCCTTTCCAGTGTTGACGCCAGCGGGTCCTGGAGCCAGAGCTCTGGTGAAGAAACAACGACTATTACCATTGATGCGAATAACAGTTTCACCGGTTCGGATTCCACTGGCTGCATTTACTCGGGGGCATTAACTGACCACCGTATTGAAGGCGGTATAATGGACATCAACGCCACAGTCAGTAATTGCTCAAAAGCAGGTGAATTCATTGGTGTTGGAAGCATCCTGGGCGATAGCCAGGGGGCGGCACATTTTATTTTTGGTGCTCTATGGTCCGATTCCCGGGTCGTTGTACTCAGTCTTGAAAAGTGATGCCCTATTTGTTGTTTAACACTTCAGGACATCTGGCACTCAGGAAGTGAGTACCAGATGCCGGGATGTTCAGCTCAAGCCGGGGCAGGCACACCGGGTACGGCTTTTGCTGGCGTATCTTATAGCCTCAGGCCTGCCAACCTCTCACTTCTGCAAACATACAACCTCTAACCCGCCACCAGTATTGCTTTTGGCAATCTGGAATCCTATTCTGGCATCTGGCTTCAGCTGACCCTACTTGAGCACCGCAAGCCAGCTTGCTTTAGCTATACATATCCATTCTTCAGACACAGACAGCTCTCTGTAAAGAAAACACGCTGTGCAGATCAACTGGGGCAAGCAGGATTGGTTTCAGGCTGTAACGGAGATACCGGCCGATTCAAAGAATAATCAATTGAGGAGCAAAGGAAATGAAACTCATGAACAGGGCTTGCCCGCTGGCAGTGTTTTTAGCACTGATACTATTTTCGCAGGTTTCAGATGCGATAATTATTTCCAGTTACACTGCTTTATACGAAGATGGCTCGAAACTGGTAGTCGACCTTAAAGAGCACGACTACGGTGAAGGGGCATATTATGCATCGTCAACCAGCTGGAACGAGCCACCGCACCCACCTGTCCAAGGCTTTGATGCGTATTTTTACCCTTCCGCGCATTTGCAGAACACCCTCCCTGGTGTTTTTTCCGGGCCAGGAAAACTATCCGAAACCCTTCATTTAGACAACGGTCTGTATTTTGAGGTGGACAAGTACTCCGGCGCCTCAATGACCAGTTTTTTGTATCTGTTTTTTGCGGAAGACTGGGGCCTCTCAAACAACTCCATATTTTTTGCCTATGGTAATTATGATGTGGAATTTTCAAATGGTTTCTTTGAAACCTACATATCCCCTTATCGGGTTGATGGGCCCGGGAGTTTGGCACTGTTGATTATAGGAATTGCTGGCCTGGGATGGGTACGTCAATACAGGTAGGTATAACGCATTAATACTGTCCTGAGGGATTTTGGCGGCTGCAGGATTTATACCCTCACCGCCGGCAAAATGCACCACCCGCACCTTGGGGCACCACTCCCCAATGACAGCTTTGTCACCACGGAAAAATTCAGATTACTCCTTATATTTCATTATATTAAATACAAAAAAACAACTGTACTACAGTAATACACAGCCCTCTTGCCAGAATTTGTTGCGGATCAGTCATGGTTGTTCTCTGGCTGACTGCTATGCTTTGTTCATAGGTGCAAACGGCATTCTGCAGTTTTACGGTCTAGCTCACCGTTCATAGGAACCCGTCAATTCCGACAGCAGGAAGGTTTCCTGCATACAACACTTTCCTGCAACACTTATATACCGCTGAAAGGAGATCGCGCATGAACAAGTATAAGTCGATGTTATACACCGCCGGTATTACTGGCATCGCTCTTTCTATCGGCGGCTGCGCCAGCCCTGGCGAGCGACCGGATTCAGACCTTCAGTCCGCAGAGAGTTCTCTTCAGCAGGCGGTTGCCGCAGACGCCCGGAAGTTTGAACCAGTATTACTCAACAATGCACAAAACAAAGTTGCCGACGCAAAAAGCCTCATAGCGAAAGAAAAATACGTGGAAGCCGAGCGCCTTCTTGAACAGGCCTCTGTTGATGCCCAACTGGCTGGTACGCGTTCGGAAACGGCTAAAGCCAAACAGGCTGTCGAGGAGATCAATAAAAACATTGAGTCTCTGCGCAAACGAATCAATCAAGACCAGTAATCGCCATTTCTAAAAAGGAGACTGTTATGAACAAACGCAACATAACATTGGGCATGGCTGTGGGCTTTTCAGTACTGGTCGCCGGCTGCGCCACTACCCAGCCAGAAAACGCGATGGTGAGTGAAGCCCGCGCCTCTTACACCAAAATCAAAGACGACCCGGATGTTGCACGCAGTGGCGATCGACAGCTACGTAGTGCAAGAGATGAGCTTAAACGCGCTGAATCCTTACTGGCTGACGGCGAAGACACGGTTCGCATTGAGCATGCCGCCTATCTTGCGAACCGCCACGCCCAGATCGCCAGCGAACAGGCCGAGCGTGCAAGACTGCAGGCGCAGATTGATTCCGCGGAAGAACGCCGCCGCGAGTTAATGCTTGACCAGCGTTCCAGTGAAGCAGAGCGGGCACGCAAGGAAGCCGAGATGCTGCGCAAGAGAATGGAGGAGCTGCAGGCAGAGCGCACTGATCGCGGCATGGTACTGACGCTGGGAGATGTCCTTTTCGATCTGAATAAAGCTGACCTTAAAGCTTCAGGACAGAAAACCATCGGCCGCCTCGCTCAGTTCATGAGGGAGTACGAAGACAGGAAAGTCCGTGTGGAAGGTTACACCGACAGCACCGGTAACGACTCGTACAACCAGCAGTTATCCGAACGCAGGGCTCTGGCAGTTCGGGACGAACTGGCCGCACAAGGCATTGAGCGCCGCCGGGTAGAAATCCAGGGCTACGGTGAACAGTTCCCCGTCGCCAGCAATGACACCGCCACTGGGCGGCAGCAAAACCGTCGCGTAGAGATCGTGATCTCAGATAAAGACGGCAACATCGAGGCCCGTTAAATCCGCTACTGGTATCGCTCGAACTCCGGACACATTGACCGGGGTCAAGCGTTGCAGTACGAAACGACTTACACTGAAATTGACGAATACGCTGACATATATCAGGAGTACTGCTGAATGGCACTGGAAAAACACGATCTGTTGAATGAACTGCCAGAATCTAAAGATGCTATCCATACACTGAAAACGACCGATCAGCATTTTGCGAAGATTTTCGAAACGTATCACGACCTTGATCATGAAGTGCGTCGTATCGAACAGGGCGTCGAGACTCCTTCCGATGAGTATCTTGAGGAGCAGAAAAAAAAGCGGTTGAGCCTGAAGGATCAGCTTTACGGCATGATCCGCGATTATGAAGCTTCAATGGCAAGTTGAGTCCCTTGAATTTCGGCGCACCCTGCAGCCATCTGTTGGGTGCGTTTTTCCTTCTGCTATTTTCCCCGATCTTCTTCTGAATGAACGCACCACACAGAGTTTCCCTCCTGGATTGTTTTACTGCTAATCTGGTTGCACAATGAAACCCAGCCTGCCATAACAAAAACATCAGGAGAGACTTTCATGGAAAACGGCACCCACCACCGCACCTGTCATTTGTGTGAAGCCATGTGCGGCATTGCCGTTGAAATGAAGGGAGGGCGCATTGCCGCCATCAGGGGCGATGAAAACGACCCACTGAGCCATGGACACATCTGCCCGAAAGCAGTCGCTCTGCAGGATCTTCATGAAGACCCGGACCGGCTGCGTAAACCGGTTCGCAAAACGGCTACTGGCGGCTGGCAGGAGATCGAATGGGATGAGGCCTTCAGAACTGTAGCGGAAAAACTGCATCGCACACGCTCCAGCCACGGTCGCAACAGCATCGGTGTATACCTCGGCAACCCTAACGTCCACAATCACGGCTCGCTGATCGCGACCATGCCGTTTCTCCGGGCGCTTGGTACCCAGAACCGTTTTTCTGCAACCTCCAATGACCAACTCCCGCACATGCTTGCGAGCCTGGAAATGTTTGGCCATCAGGTTCTGTTTCCTGTCCCGGATATCGACAACACCGACCTGTTTATCTGTATTGGCGGGAATCCCATGGCGTCCAACGGTAGCCTGATGACCGTCCCCGACTTTCGCGGCCGGCTCAAAGCTCTGAAACAGCGCAATGGCAAGATGATTGTTGTGGATCCCCGGCGCACAGAAACCGCAAAACTTGCGGAGGAATTTCATTTCATCCGCCCCGGCACCGATGCTTTCCTGCTGATGGCTATGGTGAACTGCCTGTTTACGGATGGGTTAATCCACCCCGGCCCTGCAGAAGGTCTTGTTAAAGACATGGACCTTTTACGCCTGGCCTGCATGCCTTTTACTCCCGACGCTGTTGCTGAGCGCACGGGCATTACCGCGGAGACCATACGTAACCTTGCGCACCAACTCGCAAATACCCCTAAAGCTGCGCTTTACACCCGCATGGGCACCAGTACCCAGACATTCGGCAGTATCGCCACCTGGCTGGCGTACTGCCTGAACATTCTGACAGGAAAGCTGGATAGCGTTGGCGGAGTTATGTTCACTCAGCCAGCCATTGATCTGGTTGCCCTGGGGGCATTGTCCGGTCAACGAGGGCATTTTGGTAAGCGCCATAGCCGGGTAAAGTCGCTGCCGGAGTTTGCCGGGGAGTATCCCGCCAGCACCATGGCCGACGAAATACTCACACCGGGTGAGGGGCAGATTCGCGCCTTTGTGACCATCGCAGGTAACCCGGTGCTTTCCAGCCCCAATGGGCGCCGGCTGGACAAGGCTCTGAGCGGGCTGGATTTTATGGTATCGGTGGATTACTACATAAACGAAACCACTCGCCACGCAGACATCATCCTGCCCCCGACCGCAGCCCTTGAGCGTAGTCACTACGATATCGTATTCAACATGCTGGCCGTGCGGAACGTATCAAAATACAGCGAGGCGCTGTTTGATGCAGGCCCGGACTCCCGGCATGACTGGCAGATTCTTCTGGAACTGGCTCACAGGTTAGAGAAGTTGCGTAAGGGCGGAAAACTGGCTATCCGCTCCGAACTGGGCTGGCGGGCGTTCAAACAGGCAGGTCCCGATCCGATCATTGACCTGCTTCTCCGAACCGGCCCTTATGGCACAGATACCGGGCGTGCTCGTGCGATACTGGAGCCGGCCACAAGCCTGGCCATGGACCTGTTACCGAAACGCCACCCTCTGCGCGCCCTCACCAGACTGAGCTCCCTTAATCCTCAATGGCAGGAACTGCCCAAAGGGCTTTCCCTCAAACGTCTGAAGCAGAGTCCCAGCGGGATTGATCTGGGAGCTCTGCGACCGGCTCTGCCCAACCGATTGTTCACGCAGGACGGAAAGATACATCTGGCTCCACGGCGCTATCTTGAAGATGTAGCGCGTCTTCACCGGAAACTATCTGAACCGGATTCACCCGGTGAACTGCTGGTGATTGGCCGGCGCCATGTTCGCAGCAACAACTCATGGATGCACAACAGCCGCAGGCTGGTAAAAGGTAAAGATCGCTGCACCTTACTGGTCCATCCCAATGATGCAGACCGGCTGGGCCTCCAGGACGGTTGTCAGGCGGAGATACGTTCTGCTGACCGTCGGATCCTGTTGCCGGTGGAAGTTACCGAAGACATGATGCCAGGCGTGGTTTCTATTCCCCACGGCTGGGGTCATGACCGCGACGGTATAAGCCAGTCCATTGCAGCCACCCATCCAGGCGCAAGCATTAACGATGTATTGAGCGACGAACATACAGATCCGGTGGCGGGCACATCCGTATTGAATGGTCAGTCGGTAACTGTCAAAGTCTGGCAACCGGAACAGAAACCTGTATCGGCCTGAACAAAACGGGGAGAAGAAGATGCCTGAGTGGCTGCAATGGAGCCTGATTATTAGCGGTGCTATCGCTACTGTTGTATTACTGGGTTTTATCCGAAGGCAAACGGTTATCCTGTCTGACAACCGCAAGCGCCAGCAAAAAGCAGATGCATTTCAGGCCAGGCGGCGCCAGGACATGATTGACAGTATCCGAGTGATCGCTATGGCTATTGAAGAAAATCAGGTCGAATACTCGGAAGCCTGCCTGCGTATCAAGGGCCTGCTTGATCATGTCGAGCCGGCGCTCATGGAAAAAGCGCCCTACCGGGTGTTTATGGAAGTGTATGAGCAACTTCGCCATATGCCCACTCACCAGGCGCGCCAGGATACGGAAGCACGTTTCGTGGAAAAAATGGACAAGGAACGGTTCTCGGTAGAGAAGCGCCATGCTGATGAGATTCGGCGCGCCGCGACCGCCATCCGGAATCACCCGTTCTGATCAGCCCCGATATTTGTATCTTTTTGTAACTAAAAAATATGTAACCTGTATATTTATTATGCTGAATATCAGCAGCTTGCCCCAAGCGGGCAAAAATGACGAAGCTCTCAGGCTCAGGCGTCCACCTTCAATACCTTTTCTTTTTACAAACCTTGTCTAAATTGAAATCAGGGCGGTGATTTTTTACTGCATCGATGACCGCCCTGCGTTGTTTCTCCTGATATGTTCGGACGACTCTGCTATAAGCGAAAGCCTTGCCGGCCTTTATTCTGGGCCGGTTTTTTTTGTTACTGCGTCATCATGCCGGCCATAGCCATAATGTTGTCTTTGCCGTCTACGAGTTCATCAAACTGTTCTTCTACCTGCTTGCGATCCAGCCCTAACTCGTCGAAAACTTCCTGCTCTACGGCTTCGCCGGCACCAAGAGCTATGCCTCTTGCAGCCAACAATTGCCGGCCCAGCCACAGAAGCCTGGCATAAACACTGTGATCACCTTTATATCCAGGATGCTTCTGATACCTGAGAGCCATAGTGACCTCGTCCGGCATACCCCAGTTCTCCATTAACTGGCCGGCGATCTGTTCACGGGTGATACCCAGGAGATAATGTTCCGTTACCGAGGAATCAATGGCTGGATTCACTTCCAGGGAGCGGCATACCAGTTTGAAATGGGGAGGAAAAACCTGCGCAAGCAGAAGGTAGCCAAAGTTATGCAGAAGACCTGAAAGATATGCCAGCCCGATCGCCGGGCGCTCACCCCGGGGCATCATACTGGCCAGAATGCCCGCTGACTGGGCCTGCCATATTGCCTGCTGCCAGTAATCCACATAACCATCAGGGTGATCCTGGGGCGGCTTGAGCGTATGCCCGAGGGACAGCCCCATCGCCAGATTCATGACCATATCAAACCCGAGCACCCGGGATACAGCATCGTGCACGGACCTGACTTGCCCGGCGGCCGCGTAAAAGGAAGATGATGCCCAACTGACAACCTGAGCGGCCAGGCTGGGATCACTCTCAACAATATCTACCAGGTCACCCATCACTGCATTTGGGTTTACCCGCAAGTGAATGATTCGCTGAGCTGTTTCCGGCAGCGGTGGAAGCTCCATAGTGTCTTCAAGACGCTGCCGGATGCGCAGGCTCGTAAATTTTTTCAGGGCGAAAGTGAGCTGGGCACGGTCTTTGCCCGGGTCATCCAGATTTACAGCTATATTTTCCGATGCCACCGTAAACGACCGACGATCCGCAGATGACGTCAGCGCGCGAAAATCTTCAGCAGGCATCACCAGAGCCAGATTCTGTTCACCCAGCTCCAGAGCTACTGCGGGTAAATCGTCTACCCTGCGGTCCACTATGGTAGGCCAGCCTGTCAGCGAAGGCAGGGCCGGGAGCTCCCTCAGGCCGGCGCGTTGTTTTACACGAACCTGTTCGCGGGGCTTCATAAGCCGAAAATTCCGCTCCAGCTGCTTGTTCAGGCGCTCAAGGTCAATCAAATCTTCCTTGCAGCAAATGACCTGGAGATTCTCCTGCCCGTCTTCGAGCAACACCATCCGCAACAGCTCGTGCCTGTTAGCCTGACGTGCGTCTCTCAGCGACACGCCCTTAGCGGCATCGCCCAAGGCCTGCTGAACCGTGACAGGTAATTCCATTGTTTTCTCCCAAGTGTTTTGCTGCTTGCCCTACGGCCTTCAAATCAACCGTGAGGGCCTCAGTATAGGACATAGTCTATGTCTGAAGTTGATATCGAGTCTGTTCATACATCTCCATACCGCATTTTTTCACCCAGCCAGCGCCTGATCAGCGCCTGCACCAGCCGGGGGTGCTGCATGAGCCCCGGCGCCATCTCGCGCACGGGTTCAATCCAGCCCTTATCTCGTTCAAAGTCTGCCAGCCGGAACTGCATCATGCCAGTCTGACGTGTGCCAAGCACTTCACCTGGCCCCCGTATTTCAAGATCTTTCTCGGCAATCACAAAACCATCCTGACTCTCACGCAGGGCCTGCAACCGCGCCTTGCCATTAGCGGAGAGGGGCGGATGGTACATAAGCACACAGAAGCTGGCCTGTTCACCCCGCCCCACCCTGCCTCGAAGCTGGTGCAACTGAGCCAGCCCCAGCCGCTCCGGGTTCTCAATAATGATCAGCGATGCATTGGGGACATCAACGCCCACCTCAATTACCGTGGTAGCAACCAGAAGATCCAGCTCACCCTGCTTGAACTGTTCCATAACAGACGCTTTTTCTGCGGACTTGAGCCGCCCATGAACCAGCCCGATTTTCAGGCCCGGTAACCGCTCCGTCAGTTCTTGTGCAGTTACTTCCGCCGCCTGACATTGCAATGCTTCCGACTCTTCAATAAGCGTACAAACCCAATAAGCCTGTCGACCATCGTTACAGGCACTGCGCACACGCTCAATTACATCTTCCCGGCGGCTGTCAGGGATTACGATAGTTTCTATGGGCTTACGGCCCGGCGGTAGCTCGTCAATCACCGAGGTATCAAGATCTGCGTAAGCGCTCATCGCTAATGTGCGCGGGATAGGCGTCGCAGTCATAATCAGCTGGTGTGGTGCCAGAGTGCTCCCGACACCCTTTTCACGTAACGCAAGACGCTGGTGCACACCAAACCGATGCTGCTCGTCTACGATTACCAGAGCCAGACGGTGAAACAACACATCATCCTGAAACAGCGCATGGGTTCCGATTACAACGCCTGCAACACCGCTATGAACGGTTTCCAGAGTCTCTTTGCGGGCTTTCCCTTTGACCTTGCCGGATAGCCAGGCCACCTGGATTCCCAAGGGCTCAAACCAGCTACAAAAGTTCTGATAATGCTGCTCAGCCAGTATTTCTGTCGGTGCCATAAGCGCAACCTGGGCACCCGCACCCATAGCCTGAAGCGCCGCCAGAGCGGCGACTACGGTTTTACCGGACCCCACATCACCCTGAACCAGTCGCAGCATCGGCAAGGGCTGGCTGAGATCCTGCCGGATGTCGCTCATGACATGACGCTGAGCACCCGTCAGCGCAAATGGCAGCTCATCCAGAAACCGCTCAGACAAATCGCCGGCAGGCAGCAGAGGTAAAGACTGACGGGCCTGAATCTGCTGCCGGACCTGCAGCATACTCAATTGGTGGGCAAGCAGTTCTTCCATAACAAGTCGCTGCTGTGCCGGATGACGCCCCTCCATGAGCAGGTGAACCGGGGCATTGGCAGGAGGAGAATGTACCAGCTGGACAGCCTCTGTAATGCCGGGTAGCTGAAACCTGGCCAACAGCTCTGCCGGCAACCAATCATGTATCGGATGACGCTGAAGGTATCCCAGGGCCTGCTGGCACAGCCCTCTGACGCGCGGCTGCTGTATGCCATCAGTCAGGGGATAGACCGGCGTCAGAGTCGCCTGGCCGTCAGCAGGCATAGGTGGAGGGTTGACCTGATACTCGGGGTGGTAAAACTCGTACCCGGCGCGGCCCGGGCGTACTTCACCGAAACATCTGACCCGGGAGCCTTCGGCAAGCTGGTTTTTCTGCGCGGCATTAAAGTGAAAAAACCGCATCACCAGAAATCCACTGCTGTCTTTCAACGTAACCTGCAGGCTACGGCGGCGCCCCATCACCAGATCCGCCTTCATCACCTCACCTTCCACCACAGCCACATCACCTACCCTCAGGTTGCCCATGGGCACAATGCGGGTGCGGTCTTCGTAACGATGGGGGAGGTGAAACAGCAAATCCTGCAGCGATGCGATTCCCAGCCGCGCCAGCTTCTCAGCCAGGGCGCTTCCTACGCCTTTAAGCTCAGTGACCGGGATATCATCCAGTGATGCCATGCGCCAGATCAGTCCGCTTTTGCTTTTTCAATCACCCGGCACTGGCTTGCTGCCAGTGAAAGAACATCAATGGCTTTGGGCCTCGGGAAGGTGACCCTCCAGGCCAGAGCCACTGTCCGAAAAGGTACAGGAGGCGCAAAAGGCCGGGTAACGAGTACGTCTTCGCTATACCCCATGGCGGTGGCCGCGGAGAGCGGGAGAACGGTAATCCCCAGACCGGAGGCAACCATATGTCTGATAGTCTCCAGGGAACTGCCCTCGGTAACCAGAGATGGTGAGCCTATGTCAGCACGACGGGTAACCGCATCCACCAGCGGTGGACAGGATTCCAGCACCTGATCCCGGAAGCAATGCCCGGGGCCCAGAAGCAGCAATTGTTCACGGGCAAGCTCGTCGCCAGTGACCTCTTTTTTCGCGGCAAGCGGGTGGCCGGCAGGCAGAAGGACTACAAAGGGTTCATCGTATAGCGGCAGCGTCAACACTTCCGCTTCTTCAAACGGTAGTGCAATGATAATCGCGTCCAGTTCCGACTGTCGCAACTTCTGACGCAGGCTGGCGGTGTAGTTTTCTTCGATATAGAGCGGCATCTCAGGCGCTGCACGGCGTAACTCAGGCAACAGGTGAGGGAACAGATAAGGCCCGATGGTATAAATTGCGCCAACCTTCAACGGTGAACACAACTGGTTTTTTCCATCCTGAGCCATATCACGGATCACACTCACCTGATCCAGAACACGCTGGGCCTGCTCTACAATACGCTGGCCGGTTTCCGTTACCCGAATGCTGCTTTTACTGCGCTCAAAGAGCGGAATACCCAACTCGTCTTCCAGTTTTTTGACCGCAACGCTGAGTGTAGGCTGACTCACATGGCAGCGCTCTGCAGCTCTGCCAAAATGCCTTTCGCGGGCAAGCGTAACGACGTATCGTAACTCGGTAAGAGTCATGGTGATCTCCGGTCAAAAGGATACGGGTCGAGGTTTCATTTATGAATGAGTCAAAGGATAAGGATTGATATTGTCTATGGCAATCACTGAACGCAATAGTATGCCAGGAATTCTTGTTGCCGGTTGCGGCAAGCTCGGTGGTGCTATCGCCGACCTGCTGAAAGACTCTGCACAGGTCTATGGACTACGCCGCAATCCGTCCAGGGTTCCAGAAGGCATACTGCCCATCGGGGCAGACCTGACCCGCCCGGAGAGCCTGAACGGTAAGCTACCGGAGAACCTGGACAGCGTCATCTACTGCCTGACCCCTTCAAGTTACGACGAACAGGGGTATAGAGATGCTTATGTTAATGGCCTCCTCAACCTGCTTGAAGCCTTGGGCAACCAAAAGCTCAAACGGCTCTTTTTTATCAGCAGCACCAGTGTCTATGCCCAGGACGACGACAGCCTGGTAGATGAAACCAGCCCGGCTTCCCCTGCCCGCGTCACAGGCAAACAGATACTTGCCGGCGAACAGACAGCATTGGATAGCGGCCATCCAGCAACAGTTGTCCGCTTCAGCGGAATTTACGGGCCTTCACGGAGGCGCTTTCTTGAGGAAGTTATTGAGGGGCGTATGAACCCGAAGAAGCCCGCACCCTTCAGCAATCGTATTCATGAGGAGGACGCTGCGGCAGTTGTGGCTTATCTCAGTGAGCTGGCACTTTCGGGAAAACCTCTGGACAACCGCTATGTGGCCAGCGACTGCGAACCGGTTCGCCTTGATGAAGTGGTTGAATGGGTCCGTCAGCAGATTCCCTGCGCCGAGCCGGTAGCTGAGGCCAGAAAGGGTGGCCGGGCCGGCAGCAAACGCTGCAACAATCAGAGATTGCTACAGACCGGGTTCAGGTTTCGCTATCCGGATTTCCGGGCCGGGTACCGTGAAATGATCGAAAAAAGCCAGGCCTGGAACGAATAAAGGCAGCCAATGCAGCTGCCTTTATTCCGTGGTTTGAAGCTGGTTCAGCTCAGCACCATTACCGCTTCCATCTCTACAGGCACACCCTTGGGTAGCCCGGATACCTCTACCGCAGCCCGGGCTGGATATGGTTCCTGAAAATACGTCGCCATGATTTCATTAACTGTCGCAAAATTCGACAGGTCGGTCATGTAGATATTTACCTTTACGATGTCCTTCAGTTCTCCTCCTGCAGCTTCACACACAGCCCTGAGGTTATCGAACACCTGACGGGTATTGGCAGCAAAGTCTCCGGCAACTACCTCCATGGTCTCAGGGACCAGAGGAATCTGACCTGAAATATAGACCGTGTCACCCGCCTTTACAGCCTGGGAGTATGTGCCAATTGCACGTGGTGCATTTTCAGTCTGAATTATGGATTTGTTGGTCATACCGTTCTGCTTCCTCTCGTCCAAAACGCCAATCGTCGCTGTTACCCGCGGGAGCTGTCAATAAGACAGTTCCCGCGGACTCAGTATTTTACACGGTTAATCGATGTGACAGCTTTGATATTACGGACCCGGCGCATTACGCGGGCCAGATGCCTGCGGCCGTGAACCTTGACGACCACGCTGACCACACCAAAACGCGCATTCTGTTCATCCACACTGATACGCTCTATATTTCCATCCGCCATTGCAACAGCCTTGGCAACTTCGGCTATTACTCCACGCTGGCGCTCAAGCTCAACACGCAGCTCTACGGAAAACTCATCGGTAATGTCCTTGGCCCAGGTAAGGTGGGTCAGTCGAGACCGGCCGCCATTATCTTCTGGCAGACGGGAGCAGGTATCCGAATGGATAACCATGCCATTACCGGATTCCATTACCCCAACCACAGGATCCCCGGGAATAGGCTTGCAGCAGGTTGCGAAGCGAACAAGCATTCCTTCCGTACCACGTATGGTTACAGGCGTTTCGTCACTCTCATTCACATCCCCGCCCGGGCCTTGCGGCTCCGGACTTTCAGCACCACTGACAAGTTGGCGGGCGACCAGATAAGCCATGCGTTTGCCCAGACCAATATCGCTGATCAGATCATCGAAACTGCTGACCTGGTTGTGGCCGACAACAGCCTGCTTCTGCTCGTCACTGACATCAGACAGACTGGCGCCAAATCCGTTGAGAGACTTTTTCAGCAGCGCACGTCCCAGCTCCAGCGACTCTGCCAGTTTCTGGCTCTTGAGTGTATGACGAATACTGCTGCGGGCCTTACCAGTCACCACAAAGCTGAGCCATGCGGGGTTAGGCCGCGCGCCAGGTGCGGTAATCACTTCTACTGTCTGGCCACTCTGCAGAGGTTTGCTGAGAGACCCAAGATTCCGGTTTATACGGCAGGCTACGGTTGCATTGCCAATATCCGTATGGATTGTGTAGGCAAAATCCACTGGCGTTGCGCCCCTGGGCAACTCCATGATTTTACCCTTTGGAGTAAACACATAGATTTCATCCGGGAAGAGATCCACTTTTACGTGCTCGATAAACTCGAGGGAGTCGTCTGCCCGCTCACGCATTTCCATAAGACCTTTAACCCAGCGGTCGACCCTTGTCTGATTCACGCTGGTCGCATTGGTCGGCTCATTCTTGTACATCCAGTGTGCGGCAATACCATCGTTAGCAATATGCTCCATTTCCTCTGTGCGGATCTGGATTTCGATGTTCACATGCATGCCAAACAGGGTGGTATGTAGCGACTGGTAGCCATTGGCCTTGGGCATCGCGATGTAATCTTTGAACCGGCCCGGCATTGGCTTGTAAAGGTTATGAACCGCGCCAAGAATCCGGTAGCAGTCGTCTTCAGTATCCGTGATGATGCGGAAGGCATACACGTCCATGATTTCATAGAACGACTTCTGCTGGAGCTTCATCTTGTTGTAGATACTGTTCAGGTGCTTCTCACGGCCGAGTATCCTGCCCGGAAGTCCACGTTCTTCCAGCTTTTCCTGAAGCTTGCCGCGAATATCCTCAATAATCTCCCGATGACTGCCGCGCAGTTTGTCTACGGCCTTGGAGATATAACGGGAGCGCATCGGATGCAGAGATGAAAACCCCAGATCTTCCAGCTCGGTGGAGATCGCATGCATACCAAGACGATTGGCGATAGGGGCATAAATGTCGAGAGTTTCAGTGGCAATACGCTGGCGTTTTTCATAGGGCATGGGCCCCAGAGTACGCATGTTGTGCAGGCGGTCGGCAAGCTTCACCAGAATAACCCGGATATCCCGGGCCATTGCCAGAGTCATTTTCTGGAAGTTCTCCGCCTGGGCTTCTGCACGGGAGCGAAACTCTATCTGAGTCAGCTTGCTGACACCATCAACCAACTCGGCTACATCGTCTCCGAACTGCTCGGCAAGAGCATCCTTGGGAATACCTGTGTCTTCAATAACATCGTGCAGCATCGCCGCCATCAGACTCTGATGGTCAAGTTTCAGGCCAGCGAGGATATATGCAACGGCAAGGGGATGAGTTATATAACGATCGCCGCTTTTGCGCATCTGGCCTTCATGGGCCTGCTCCGCATAATAGTAGGCCCTTCGCACCTGATTAATGCGATTGGTATCCAGATAGGTGCTAAGCTCAACCGCCAGCCCTTCTACTGTAGCCTCAAGCGACACCGCGCCTCCGTAATATTCCGACTTCCTACTATTATATGGGACAGAAACAAAAAAACCCGAATGCAGGCATTCGGGTTTTTACTCTGTCCTTCCAGCAACAATCTATAGACACACTATAAACTGCAGAGACAGATTTCAATGCTTTCCTGTGCCGCGCGGACTAAATTGCCCGCACCAGCCTTAATCTTCTTCGATTTCGTTCAGGAGATCGCGGCTAACCAGGCCTGCAGCAATTTCGCGCAGAGCAATTACTGTAGGCTTGTCGTTTTCTTCAGCGACCATCGGCTCAGCACCTTTGGTGGCAAGCTGACGGGAACGTTTGGTAGCCAGCATGACCAGCTGGAAGCGGTTATCAACGTGTTCCAGACAATCTTCAACGGTAACTCGTGCCATAACTTCCCCGACAAAATAAAAATGACTGATTTAGCAGACCGCGTAGTTTACTGCCAGCGGCACAATTTGTATACAGAAAAAGCCTTAATCATGCAGGCTTATTATTCTCGCCCGAAAGCCCCGCAAGCAGATGCCGGTGCCGTATCCGCTGGACAATAATCTGCAGGCGCTGGCTGCGCACAACAGCCAGCAGGTCTGCCAAGGCCTCCCGGAAGTCGTCGTTCACGACCAGATAGTCAAACTCCTCAGCGTGACGGCATTCTTCCCGGGCTTCAGACAATCGCCGCTCCACCACATCCGAGGCATCGGTCCCCCTGCCCACAAGGCGATCCCTCAATATTTCATACGAGGGCGGCACAATGAAAACACTGACACACTCGGGAATCAGCCGCCGTACCTGTTCGGCACCCTGCCAGTCGATTTCGAGAATGACATCGTGCCCTCTGGCCAGAGTTTCCCGCACCCACACCATGGACGTACCGTAGTAATTACCGAAAACATCAGCATGTTCCAGAAATTCTCCACGGCTAATCATGGCTTCAAATTCTGCACGGCTCACGAAATGATAATTAACGCCGTCCTTCTCCCCTTCGCGCATAGGGCGGGTAGTGTGCGAAACAGACACTCCAAGCTTTTGGTCCGCACGCACCATTTCTGCCACAAGACTGGTCTTGCCAGCACCCGACGGTGCAGAAATGACAAACAGAGTACCCGTTTCACCGGCCTGACTCATGACTCAACAACTCCTGGACTGGATCTGGCCACCATCACTGAAGGCCCGGAAAACCGGAAATTATACGGGCTTTGACCAAACACCGCATCCCGGATACCCCGACAACTGGTAATATTGGGCTGGCGGCAGGAAATACCGCAACATCACCCCCCAAGCACAGCAAAATGACGGAAAGGTAGCATGGATAAATTTCTGATTGTCATGGACCCAGCCCAAAAGCACCAAAAGGCTTTAGCCCGGGGAATCGAACTGGCGCGCGCCACCGGCGCTCATCTGGAAGTCGTGGCCTTCACCCATGAACACCTTGGCGCCCTGCCTTCAGACCCCGCCATACAGCAGCAGGCACGGGATGCCATGATTGAGCTCCGCCAACGCTGGCTGGACCAGATACTGGCACTCTCTGACTGCAGCGACCTGAACATCACCACTCATACAGTTTGGGAAAAACACATACACCAGTGGATCATCGAACACTGCCACCCCAACCGCTTCAAGGCCGTAATCAAAACCGGCCAACGCTCAGAAACATTACTCTACACGCCGACCGACTGGCACCTTATCCGGGAATGCCCTGTGCCGGTCATGCTGGTTGCGGAGCAGAAGTGGAACCATGCCCACCCGATTCTCGCAGCTGTAGACCTGAGCTCCGGCAAGCCAGTCAAAAAAGCGCTCAATACGAAAATCATCGAACAGGCCCGCGCCCTGGCAAAAGCCTTCGGAGTGGAACTGCATCTGGTTCACGCGCTGCATATTTCCGAAATACTGGCAGATCTTGAGATTATTAATGTGGCTGAGCACGAGAAAAAGCGCAAAGAAGCGCTGGAGCCAGCAATCACTCACCTGTGTAACACCTGGCACCTGCGCCGCGATCAGATCCACCTGGCTGTTGGCCCGGCACACAAGGTAATCCCCAGCGTTGCCAGCAAACTGAAAGCCGACATGCTAGTCATTGGCACCAGTGGCAAAACCGGCCTCAGAGCGAGAGTCATTGGCAATACTGCGGAGAAAGTCCTCACTCACCTGAGAACCGACCTGCTTGCCATCAAACCCGGAGAGGCTGGAGAGTAATGCGCAGAAAATTCGACATTACGACTGACCAGCCTGAAACCGCCGCTGATGCCCTGAGCCAGGCATCAGGGCTTTCGCGCCAACGCATAAAAGACGCCATGAACAAGGGCGCGTGCTGGTGGACACTTAAAGGCAAGCTTGTACGTCTGCGACGTGCAACCAAGGAGGTCAAGCCGGGTACGCGACTACAACTGTACTATGACGAAAACGTACTGGACCGAAAGCCTGAACCGGCAACCCTGATAACGGACAAAACCCGATACAGCGTATGGTACAAACCCCACGGCATGCTGGCACAGGGCTCACAGTGGGGTGATCACTGCAGCCTGTTACGCTGGGCCGAGCTTGAACTCAAGCGCCCATGCTATCTGATCCACAGGCTGGATGCCGACGCAGCAGGACTGATGCTCATCGCCCACGATTCAAAAGCCGCCGGCGCGCTCTCCCAGTGCTTTTCCGGGCGCACCATGACCAAGCAGTATCTGGCCAGAGTAACAGGCATTATTTGTATCCAGGACCAGCTGATCGACATGCCGGTTGACGGCAAAGTCGCCATTAGCAGGGCCACTACCCTGACCACAGATGAGCCCAGTCAGACCAGCCTCTTGCAAGTAGCCATTGAAACCGGGCGAAAACACCAGATCCGCAAGCACTTGCAGAGTATCGGGCATCCGATTGTCGGGGATCGCCTTTACGGCAGGCCCGCCAAAGCCTCCCTGCAACTTCTGGCCCTCAGCCTCGAATTCGACTGCCCTCTGAGCCGGCAGCGGGTAAAACTGACACTGCCTGAGCCGCTGAACAGACTAAGCCCAGTCTGACCGGCCGGGGCTGAATCACCGATCGACAAAGCCACCCAGCAAGTGGACCAACCCCCGCCCCAGCGTGGCACGCCAATGATAGTAATCATGACCAGCGCCGAATTCCTCCAGCGCCACATCGTAACCCTTTACCGAAAGGATCTGTTCTAGCTGTCGATTGGCATTCAGGATGCCACTTTCACCAAAATCAGTCTCGAATACCCCCGCACTCAGATAAAAACGGACCGGCAAAAGGGGGGATTCCGCCAGCCTTGCGCTCAACCACTCCGGACGTACGTCCTCTTCCGGGCTCCACCAGAAGGATCCGGACTGGCTCAGCACCAGACCAAACAACTCCGGGTAACGGTAGGCCGTACAGGCCGATGCCAGCCCTCCGAAACTGGCGCCGGCCAACAGCGTCTGCTCCCCGGAAAATACCAGCCCGGTTTTGCCCGCAACAAAAGGCAGCAGCTCCAGTGCCATAAAATCGGCAAAGGTCTCGTTGCAGGGCAACTCACTATTGCGCGCGCTGCGGTTCGGATTGCTCACAAACACAGCAACAACTGGAGGAATCTCTCCACTGCGGCTCAGGTTGTCCAGAATTCTCGGCGCAGGCACTTTGCTCAGATAATCATCTCCGTCAAAGAAAATAACCAGGGGCACTGCGTCATCCCCTGATGCGTTAAAATCCTCAGGTACCACAACAGCGATATCCCGGGTATTACCGAGTCGATCACTGGTCAGCCGGTAACGGGACGGCTCCGGTAACGGACGATCGCCATCGAGCAGAGCGTCCGAAGGCGCCTGATCCAACTCCAGCACCGAGCGCGAGTTGTAGACATCCGAAGCCCCGCCGGGATACCAGACATGTGGATTGGCCGGATCCCTCTGTGCCGTGGCAAGAATCGCAACCCGCTGATCCCGGGCGGAGCCATTCACTCTGGGAACATCCGGCGCCAGCATATAGCTCATACGGGTATCAGCAGGCATAGCGTAACTCCGGTACCAGATTTCCGTATCTGCAAGCCGGAACAATGGATCATGCTCGTAACCAGGCCCACCGAAGAGAAACACCCGGTCGTTGGCTCCGTGCCAAAGAAAGGTCACCAGCCGCTCGTTGCCTTTCAGGCCCGAACCCGGTACATCGTCCGGCAATTCAACCAGAGGGGTTCCATCGGCTACCAGCGAAGACCAGACGCTATCCGGAGTCTGTCCGTTTTGCAGCGCTTGTCGTGCCGACAGGACTCTCCTGCTCTGGATACCGGAACGAACATTTTCTCCGGGAGCCAGCAGCGGCACTTTCTCGAGTTTCAGGTGAACCTCTGCCTCAGGCCTTAAACTCTGAATTACCAGACGGTAGTTCCCTGCTTCCGGGGCTGCAAAGTAAATCCACGCTTCCGAATCACCGTGGCCAGCCAGGTAACGAACAGGACCACTGTCATCATGGATCATGGCCTCCAACGCCGACTGACCAGACAGATGACCACGAATGTATTCACCTTTTTTCAGCACCACTGGCAGGCCGTAATGCTCACCCGCATCTATGGTGAAACGAATATCGACAGGTAGTTCCAGCGTTGCCGCATTTGCCGTCAGGGCAGCCAGAGATATCACCAGAAAAGGCATTAACCTCCTGAACATTCCCCATTACCTCCCGTAGAAAAAAGGCGGCCTGAAAGCCGCCTTTTGCTGTTTATCCAGTCAGAAATCGTAGCTCAGGCCTGCATAGACACTCCGGCCAACAAGGTTGCTGTAATAGTCATCGTTATCGTCGCTCAGGCTGGCATTCGTCAGGTTATTGATACCCGCCCGCAAAACCAGCCCTTCGGCCACACGACTGTTCACAGACACATCGAACAGCGTATAAGATGGCTGTTTCTCGGCACTGTAGTTCTTCTGCCCGCCTGTATACTCAGCACCGCAACGCAGCCCGGTACTTTCAAGGACCTGCCAGTTAACGCCAGCGTTCAGAGTGTGCCGTGGATGGTAGGCCAGCTCTCCTGCTCCTTTTTCCTCGGTATCCAGATAGGCATAGGCCGCATCCATTTTTACGGTACTGCTCAACTCCAGCTCGCCTTCAAGCTCAAGCCCCCAGAGCTGTACTTCGTTCAGATTTACCCAGGCCCGGGCATTGGTCGCGGAATCATAAGTAGCAGTAATCATGTCCTCAACGTCCGACCGGAACAGAACCGCACTCATGCGCCACCTATTCTGATCAACCTCTGCTCCGATCTCGTAGTTGGTACTGGTTTCCGGTACAAGGTCCGGATTACCCGGGATAAAGCAGCTACCGCCACAACTGACGATCTGATATTCCTCTACCAACTGATACAGACCCGGCGCCTTGAACGCTGTACTGACACCGCCCTTCAGGGACACCCCGTCAGTCAGGCGATACACCAGATAACCCCGCGGCGTGAACTCACCATCAAATTCATCGTGATTCTCATAACGACCACCCAGCGTCATGGTCAAGCGGTCATTCAGGCGCAGCTCATCCTGCAGATAAACCGCCTGAATCTGCGCATCGGCGCCACCAGTCCGGGTAAAGGAAACGTCATCAGTCACTTCCTGCTCCCTGAACTCATAACCGGCGGTGAGGCCGTGAACACCAAGGACAAAACTGCTGCTGCCCGCAACAGTTAGATTCTCTTCCTTCAGGTACCGTTGCTGAGGAGCCGGATAACGGGTGTTGAAATCATCGACATCCGCCTGCTCAAAATTCACGTTCAGACGGGTACTACCCCAGCCCCAGTTACCCTCGTGACCCAGTGAATAAGTTTCCCGTTCAATTTCCTGGGCACGGTAATCCGGCCCCGCGCTGTATATGCCGTATGGACGCTCATCCCGGTTAACGCTGACATCCGCCGACAGGGTCTGCCGGTTATCAATATCCCAGCTCAGGGAACCGGAAAGATTGCGGGCCTCTTTTTCCTCCCGTTCCGGAACATCATCCTCATTATTCACATACCAGGCATCGCGATCATAAAACTCGCCACTAAGCCGCACATAGACGTCATCCGCCAGAGGACCAGCAGTTGAGAGGTTGGTACGCAGCTCATCCCCTTCATCACCCTCAAGCACAGATTCGTACATTGCATCCAGAGAGGCTGTCCACTCGCCAGAAGCCTTCCTGGTAATGATATTGATGACACCGCCCATAGCGTCGGCACCATAGAGTGACGACATAGGCCCGCGTACAATTTCAATCCGCTCGATACTTGAACGGGGAATAGAGCTGTAATCAAAGTCCCCACCCCGCCACAGAGCACCGGAAGAGGACACCCGCTTGCCATCAACCAGAATCAAGGTATAGCCCCCGTCAAGACCACGTATGCGAACCTCGTCCCGACCGTTACCGTCTGTGGCGTTAATCACACCAACATTCCGGCTGATCAGATCCACAACGCTCGCAGAAGGGTTGTCCCGGAGAGTTTGCTCATCAATCACCGAAGTAAAAGCCGGAGCCGTCAGCTGGGTATGTTCCGTGCCAGAGGCAGTTACCACCAGCGCATCGAGTTCCTGAACTTCAGCGGACACAGACGACTGGATCAGCATCAAAGCAGATGCCAGCGACGAAAGAGAGACAGCACCAAAAACAGGCTTCCGGGTCATAACATTTTCCTTATAAAAACAGCCCCGAAAGGGGCATGCAGGGCAAGGATTCACCCCTGGTTGCAATGTCAGATAATCAAGGGATCGTAATGCTAATCGTTCTCATTAGTGAATGCAAACAGACAAATGCACCGAATCAGAGACACAGGAATGACCTGAACAAAAGAGCCCTGAAGGACTCAGGGCTCGGACTGGGCTAAAACGTAAAGGCAGGAAGATTACTCGAGGCTTTGCACCTGCTTATTGAGTAGCGGCCTAGACCCTAACAAACTCAATAAGTTATCGAAAAGAAACCACTCAAAAATGCCTGTTTGCCCACCAAACTGCCCACCACTTGCCTCTGGCTTTTACTAAATCTTAGTGGTTAGCAATGGAAAAACAGTGCCGTTTTTATGCTGCTGTTAGGGTTTAAAAATAGCAGTTTTGAAAGGCATTATCGAGTGATTTTTTCAGCATCCCATCTAGTAATGGATACAATAATATCCACTTTCTGTTTTATTTCGCTATAATGGATATAACTGTATCCATTTGGTTTTTGCGGATGAATTTTACCTTACTTGATGATACCGACGTCAGCCAAGCCTATGCGTCTTATTTGCGTGAGTTACGAAAGCAGGCAAAGCTGTCACGAGCGGCACTTGCTGAGCGAAGCTGTGTACCTGCGGCCACCATTAAGAAGTTTGAGTTGACTGGGCAAATTTCATTTCGCCAATTGCTGTTGCTGTGGCAGACGCTTGATTCGCTAGATAGGCTCTATCAACTCACACAGCCGAACAAAGAGCGCGTTGCTACACCCACGAGTATTGATGAGGTGTTAAAAGATGAGTTTTAAACCCATTCAAAAACTCGCCGTGACTCGCACCTTAAGTTCAGGTGAGCAGGTTGCAGTAGGGGTCTTGGCGCAGAATCGCCAAGGTGTTTTTTTTCAGTATGCAGACAGCTATTTGCAGCAGTTTGGCAATTTATCACCCTTTACCATGCAAGCGAATGCGCAAGTTCAAGCCGCACCTAGAGAGCCTCATCAAGGAGTACATGGCGTATTTGGAGATTGTTTACCCGATGGCTGGGGCATGCTGTTGCAAGATCGTATTTTCCGGCAAAAGGGCATCCTGCCTAATCAATTAACGGCGATGGACAGGCTGGCCTTTGTTGGTGATAAAGGCATGGGAGCATTGTCTTTTTCTCCGGTGTCTGAGTTTTTAACCACGACGAACGCTGACATTGATTTAGCTACTTTAGGCTTAGAAGCGCAAACGCTGTTCGATTCTTCAATGTCAGATTATATAGACGACAACCACGATGAGTTAGATGGGCATACTCAACAGGTATTGGCCGCATTAGTCGCCGGAGGTAGTTCGGGTGGGGCAAGGCCCAAGGCGCAGATTTATATGCCCGCTGGGGAAACTCAGCATTGTCGAACCTTTGCTCAGCCTGGAGATGAGGCTTGGCTGATTAAGTTCACCTCGAAAAATCTCGCACTCGGGCATGAAGAAGGTATGTGTGAGGCGGTTTATTTGCACATGGCTGAGCAAGCTAAGTGTCAACCACCGCAATGGCAACTCATTGAAGCACCAACTACAAGCGGTGCGTCTGCCTGGTTGGCGCTCAAGCGTTTTGATTATGTCACTGAACAGGCCGGCTTAGGCTATCAGCGTAGTGCGGGTCGCTTGCATATGCACAGCGCTTGCGGGCTATTGGATGCAGACTTTCGAACGCCAAGTTTAGATTACATTGACTTGATCAAAGGCAGCCGTCAGTTGTGTAAATCTCCAGCCGCTGGGCAGCTGCAATTTCGCCGCGCCATGTTTAACCTGCTGTCGTCTAACCAAGATGACCACAGTAAAAACTGGGCGTTTTTGCAAGCGGATGACGGTCAATGGAATCCTGCACCTTTTTACGATGTTACCTACAGCCCACATCCATTCAACGAACACGCCACTGCGTTCGGAGGTTACGGTAAAAGGCCACCGCTTAAGGTGATGCAAAAACTTGCTACCAGTGCTGGTTTTGCGAATTGGAATGATGCAAAGCAAGTCATTGAAGAAGTCGCAGAAGCCATCAGCCAATTTACTTATCTTGCACAGCAGCAAGGGATCAGTAAAACAACCGTGTCTGCGATTGCTAAGACATTGGATCAGCGCAAACAGGAAAATGCAGCGCTTTTTCAATGAAGATAAAACAAACATTTACAAATGCTGATTCGATCGACATATCAAGACTTAAGCCATGCCCACCACTTCAACAGCAACTGGTAACGGACATCTGTAAACCGATTTGGATGGGAAAAATAAAAAAGCCCTGTATTTACAAATGAAATAGCAGGGCTTCTTAGACATCCCTGGACGGGTAAAAAACCTATTCGATGTTTTGCACCTGCTCACGCATCTGTTCAATCAGTACTTTCAGATCGACAGCAGCACGAGTAACTCCGGCATCAATGCTCTTGCTGCTGAGGGTGTTGGCTTCACGGTTCAGCTCCTGCATCAGGAAGTCCAGGCGGCGCCCAATCGCTTCATCTCGCCCAAGAGTGTCGATAACCTCGCTGATGTGCGCATCCAGCCGGTCCAGCTCTTCTGCAACATCGCTCTTCTGGGCCAGCATGACCATTTCCTGGGCAATCCGCTCAGGATCCAGCTCCACTCCTGCCTTCCGGAAGCGCTCGCGGAGATGCTCATCCTGAGCCTTGAGTAGCCCGGGCATATTCTCTCGCACAGTCGCAACCAGGGTTTTCATTTGTGTTAACCGCGTGTCGAAAAGGGGCCTTAAACGCTCACCTTCCCGTTCACGTACAATCGCAAGCTCTGCTACCGTCTCCCGGAACAGCGCTAGCGCTGCCTCCCGTACAGAACTGAAATCCTGTTCCGGCACCGACAGCACTCCAGGCCAGCGCAGAACATCAAGCGCATTGATATGAGCCGGATTATCCAGGATGCGGTTTACGTGATTTGCGGCCTCGTTAACGGCATTCGCTATCTCCTCATTAATCTCAAACCCGGGAACACCGGCTGAGGCAGACTGGAGACGAATTGACACGTCAACCTTGCCCCTCTTCAGCTGTTTCCGCAGTTCTTCCCGGAAAGGATTTTCAAGCTCGCGCAGGGCCTCCGGCAATCGAAAAGACGGTTCAAGATAACGGTGATTGACGGTACGAATCTCGCAGGTCAGTGTTCCCTGACGATCCTGAACGTCTTTCCGGGCGAATGCGGTCATACTTTTGATCATGGCAGCTCCGGTTTTGTGGTTAGTCGCTGGTTAGTCGCAATCATTGATTATCAAGCCCGAGTCTAACAGGCTGAGATCACCTGTGCTGCCCCAGAAATCAAACCCAACGTGTTATACTTGCGGGCTTTCAGGTTAACCAGAAAACGACCGGGGCAAGCTCCCGGACACTTACTTCAGATATCAGGAAACTCTATGCGTCCAAGTGGCAGAACACCCGAACAACCCAGAGAAATCCGCCTGACCCGGAACTATACCCGCCATGCAGAGGGTTCCGTGCTGGTTGAGTTCGGGGACACAAAAGTCATATGCACTGCCTCTGTAGAAAACAAAGTACCTCCCTTCCTGCGCGGTGAAGGTAAAGGCTGGATCACCGCTGAATACGGCATGCTGCCCCGCTCAACCGGCAGCCGCATGGGCCGCGAAGCCGCTCGCGGCAAACAGGGCGGACGCACCGTTGAAATCCAGCGCCTGATCGGTCGCTCCCTGCGGGCCGCCGTCGATATGAAAGCCCTGGGCGAACACACCATCACTATCGACTGCGACGTAATCCAGGCAGACGGCGGCACACGCACAGCGGCAATCACCGGCGGTTGCGTAGCTCTGGTTGATGCACTGAACCACCTGGTAGCAACAAAGCGTCTGAAGAAATCGCCTCTGAAACAGATGGTAGCGGCGCTGTCCGTTGGAATTTACAAGGGCACTCCGGTGGTTGATCTGGATTACCCGGAAGACTCTGAAGCTGAAACCGACATGAACGTCATCATGACCGACCAGGGTGGCTTCATCGAAATCCAGGGAACAGCAGAAGGCGCGCCCTTTGTTCAGGAAGAGCTGGACAGTATGCTGGCACTTGCCAGACAAGGCATTGAGAAGTTGTTCGTGCTGCAGAAAGAAGCGCTGGAAAGCTGAAGAAGTTAACCCGGAAGTTTGCTGGATGTCGGCACTGATACAGTGCCGACACTCCATGAATACTCAAGCCGGCTTACAAGCCAATTTCAATATCGTAATCCATAATCACCGGAGCGTGATCCGAAAAGCTGGCCTTGCCGTCGATCCAGCCATCCTGAATAGTCTTCCGGATACCCGGAGTCATTAACTGGTAATCCACCCGGATACCTGCATTCTTCCGTGACCCCCCGGCCTGTTCCGGCCACCAGGTAAACTGATTACTCTGTTTATTGATCTCGCGGAATGCATCAACACAGCCCATTTCATCGAACAGCCGGTCAAGCCATGCACGTTCGTGGGGCAGAAAACCCGAAAAATCCAGCTTGTGGTACAAAGGACTTGCATCAGTTACATGATGGGCTGTCTGCAGGTTGGCGCCAAAAATGAATTGCCGGCGTTTGCGCAGGGTTTTTTGCATATGCAGACCGAAGGCTTCCATAAACTCATCTTTATGGTCCAGAACGGTCAGATCATCTTCACTGATCAGCTCTTCCTCACGCCCAAGGGCACAGGGAGCCAGCACACATGCCACAGAAACCTTGTCGAAATCCGCCTGAATAAAGCGCCCTTCCCGGTCCGCCTGCTCGTTGGCAAAACCGTACATGATGGCTTTCGGAAAATGCCGCGTGTAAATACCCACACCACCATCTTCATTATTTTCGCCATCTATGAAGTAGGCCTCATACCCTTCCGGGATAAGGTTGTAATCTTCAATCTCGTAGGCGCGCATGCGGTGGTCCTGAACACAGACAACGTCTGCATCCTGCTCGGCCAGCCAGTCAAAAAAACCTTTTTCAACGGCCTGAGCAAGACCATTGACGCTGATTGATACTACCCGCATACGTGTTCCCTGATTCGGTTTGTGTGTATGATACCGTTTTTACGCGTTATTAAAAGATCCACACCCGCCAGAAGCCTTGCCATGCACAACTATCAGCAAAATTTTATTGAGTTTGCCATTCGCCGTAACGTACTTCGTTTTGGTGATTTTACCCTCAAATCCGGACGCACCAGCCCATACTTTTTCAACGCAGGGCTGTTCAACACTGGAGATGACTTACTGCAGCTAAGCAAAGCCTATGCCGAAGCCATCGACCGCAGCGGCCTGAATTATGACATTATTTTCGGGCCTGCCTATAAGGGCATTCCGCTGGCAACAGTGACCGCTATGGCCCTGGCCCGCGAGGGTAGCAGCAAACCATTTGCCTTTAACCGTAAAGAAAAGAAAGATCACGGCGAAGGCGGCAGTATTGTCGGGGCCCCGTTGCAGGGTAAAGTACTTATTGTTGATGATGTAATTACGGCTGGTACAGCCATACGCGAATCCATTGATATTATCCGCGCCGCCGGGGCTGAGCCTGCTGGCGTACTGATCGCGCTGGACCGGCAGGAGCGGGGAAACAGCGAACTCTCTGCCATACAGGAAGTGGAGAGCGAGTTTGGCATCCCGGTTGTTAGTATAATATGTCTGGAACAGGTTCTGGACTATCTTGAGACCAACCCGGAGTTTGCTGGCCATGCCGCTAAGGTCGCCAGCTACCGGGAACTTTACGGAGTCTGACTGATGCACAAGCACCTGACTGCATTTTCAGCTACGGCAACAGCACTCCTGCTGACGCTTGGTATGGCAACCGTTGCTGAAGCGGGCATGTACCGTTATATAGACGAAAACGGCCAGGTTGTGATCAGCAATACCATTCCCCAGCAGGCTACCAAGCGCGGCTACGACATTCTCAACTCGAACGGTCGCATAGTGGAAGTCATTCCACCGGCACCGACGGAAGCTGAAATTGCTGCTCGCGAAGCCGAAAAGCAGCGCCAGGAGGAACTCGCCATTCAGCGCGAGAAAGACGCTCAGTTGTTAAAGCGCTTCAGTCACCCGGATCAGGCCATAAGAGCCATGCACCGAAAGCTGGGTGAACTGCGGGGCCTGATTCAGCTCAAGCGAGGTAACATTTCCGTTATATCAAGCCAGCTCGACAATGAACAAAGTCGTGCCGCAAATATGGAGCGCTCCGGACAGAAAATACCAGAGGCAACCCTCGAAAAAATCCGTCGTCTTGAATCACAGATACGCGATATAGAGAAAGAGATCTCCTGGCAGACCCAGGAAACAGATGCCCTGATACAGTCATTTGAAGCAGATATCAAACGGCTTGAAAAAGTCACGGGGAAGACCCGCACATTATCGCTGGACCCGGAAAGCGCTAAGGATTAGCCCGCCACCAACCAACGCGACAAAGCCTGCAGCCAGACAAAGAAAGGGTGCCAGATCTCAGCCTGGCACCCTTTCCCTGATTCACACCAACACAGCCTTCGTGCTGATATTACTGCCACAACCTAAATCAGGCTGAAGTAGCTTCACTCTTCTCTGCAGCTGCTTTTTTTGCCACAGGCTTTCTGGCTGCGGGCTTCTTGGCTGCTACAGGCTTCTTGGCATCCTGTGCTGCTTTGGAAACCTGCTCTGCCGCCTCAGATACAGCGTCTGCACCTTCAACCGCTTCTTTCTCAAGCTTTGCCACCAGGTCTGCTGCAAAGTTACCAAAGCGACTGTTAAGAGTGCGCAGCTGGCCAAAAAGGCTGTCGCTGTATCCGTTATAACGGCTGCGCAGCGTTTTCACACTGTACTCACGAACTCCGGATTCAAGCTTCTCTGCGTAGTCGAACGGCTTGGCCGCGAGCTTCTTCTGCTGCTCTTCAGCTGCATTGATGCCCTTGTCTACGATTTCCTGAAGCTGTTCCTGATATGTTTTAAGCTTACCCATGTCATTTCCCCTTGGTTTACTGACGTTCTCTTGAGACTCTCACCTACTCGCTTTTGATCAGGGTTCGATATATCTGACCAGCTCTGAGCTGAAAGCCTTTCTTTAATTCTGAAACCAAGGTTACGGGGGAAAATTAGAATATTCACACTAAAAGCCAGCGTTTTTCACACAGCCGGCATGATTTGACAGGAACACTTACCAACGGAATAAAACCCAACTCGGAATCAGCATGTCGGAATCAGTTTCCCGGATCCAGCCACCACCATCCGCAGGGACCAGGTAATACTCAGCGCCGACTTCCGGCACCACCTTTATCTCCATAAGCTGTCCGTTCACCCGATACTCGTAAAACACCTTGTCATCACCCGGCCGGATGACAATCTGCGGCCCGTCACTCGAGGGCTGATAATCGGAAATTACAACCGGCTCTCTGGGCGTTTCTACAACGGTCTCATCCAGTGCACCGCTTTCCTGTGCCAGCGCAGACCCGAGGCTGCAGACAAGCAGAAATGCAGAACAGGCGATTCGTTTCATTTTCGTGATACCCTTTTATTTATCCATCAAATTAAGTACAGAGTTGCACAAGCCAACCCACGCTTCAATCAGAATCCGGACCCGTTTTGACATGACTGAAAAAAAGACTCCACCTGTGGTGCTTGTGGACGGTTCGTCCTATTTATTCCGTGCTTATCACGCACTTCCACCACTGACCACCAGCAAGAACCACCCCACCGGAGCCATTAAAGGCGTAATCGCAATGATCCGTCGCCTGGAACAGGACTTCCCCGGATCAAAGCTGGTTGTGGTGTTCGATGCGAAAGGCAAAACCTTCCGCCACGATATGTATGAAGCCTATAAAGCCAACCGTCCGCCAATGCCCGATGACCTGGCGATACAAATTGCCCCTATTCACCAGATGGTGAAGGCCATGGGCCTGCCGTTGCTGATAGTAGAAGGCGTGGAGGCGGATGATGTAATTGGCACTCTGGCCGACGAAGCCACAAGCAAAGGCATTGACGTAGTGGTGTCGACCGGCGACAAGGATATGGCCCAACTGGTCAGCGACCACGTAACGCTGATTAATACCATGACCGAAACCCGGATGGACAGGAACGGTGTGGTTAAAAAATTTGGCGTACGCCCGGATCAGATAATCGACTACCTGGCTCTGGTAGGCGACAAAGTTGACAACATCCCCGGCGTTAACAAGTGCGGCCCGAAAACAGCAGTAAAATGGCTGCAAGCCTACGACAACCTGGACCAGGTTATTGCCCATGCAGGGGAGATTAAAGGCAAAATTGGCGAGTATCTGCGTGAAGCGATCGATACCCTTCCCCTGAGCCGGGAGCTGGCAACTATCAAGATGGATGTGGCCCTCGATTTTGGCCTGGAAGATCTGCAGGAGCGACAGCAGAACGACGAAGAGTTGCTCGAACTGTTCAGGGAATACGAACTAAAGAGCTGGATTGCCGAGCTGGAGAACAAGGCAAACGAAGCCAGCAGCAACGCCGGAAACTCTGAGGTCACGGAGACAACGGACAGCGACTGCCCGCCACCGCAGGAAAAACGGTACAGCGTAATTACCCGACAGGAAGAGCTCGACGAGTGGGTAGAGCGACTCAGAAAGTCAGAGCTGTTCGCCTTTGATACCGAAACCACGAGCCTTCGTTACATGAGTGCCGAGGTAGTGGGCATGTCATTCGCCATAGAGCCGGGCGAGGCAGCTTATGTGCCCTTCGGCCACGACTATATGGGAGCACCGGAGCAGCTCGACCGTGAGAAGGTGCTGTCTCAGTTCAAGCCCCTGCTGGAAGATCCTGAGCTCAAGAAGGTCGGCCAGAACCTGAAGTACGACAAAAACGTGCTGGCGAACCATGGCATCTGTCTGGAAGGTATCGCCGAAGACACCATGGTGGAGTCCTATGTGCTCAACTCGGTGTCGTCCCGCCACGACATGGACACTCTGGCCAGAAAATATCTGGGCGAAGAAACCATCACCTTTGAATCCATTGCTGGCAAAGGCGCAAAGCAGCTCACATTTAACCAGCTGGATCTGGAAAAGGCGGGCCCCTATGCGGCAGAGGACGCTGACGTTACCTTACGGCTGCATCAGGTATTACGTCCGCAGCTGGCAAAAACCGGCAAGCTGCAATCCGTTTATGAGGATATAGACCTTCCTCTGGTACCAGTCCTGTCCCGGATGGAGCAACGCGGCACCTTGATTAAAGCAAGTACCCTGCGCCAGCACAGCCAGGAACTGGCAGAGCGAATGGCCGAGCTGGAAAAGCAAGCCCACGAAGTCGCCGGTGAAAACTTCAACCTGGGCTCTCCCAAACAGTTGCAGGTCATTTTCTACGAAAAGATGGGGCTTCCCGTTATCAAAAAAACGCCCAAAGGCGCCCCATCTACAGCAGAGCCCGTATTACAGGAACTGGCCCATGAGCACGAGCTGCCAAGGCTGATTCTCGAGCATCGCAGCCTGAGCAAGCTTAAATCCACTTACACGGATACTCTGCCAGAGCTGATCCATCACCGTACCGGACGGGTGCACACATCCTATCATCAGGCAGTCACCGCTACCGGAAGGCTTTCTTCATCGGAGCCCAATCTGCAGAACATCCCTATCCGCACTGAACAGGGCCGGCGCATTCGCCAGGCATTTATTGCGGAAAAGGGTTACAAACTTATCGCTGCCGACTACTCACAGATTGAGCTGAGGATCATGGCGCACTTGTCTGAGGACAAAGGCCTGTTAACCGCCTTTGAAAATGGCGAAGACATTCACAAAGCGACTGCTGCCGAAGTTTTTGGTGTTGCACTGGATGAGGTCAATAATGACCAGCGCCGCAGCGCCAAAGCCATCAACTTTGGTCTGATTTATGGAATGTCGGCATTTGGGCTGGCCCGCCAGCTGGACGTGGAGCGCAAAGTAGCCCAGCAATATATTGACCGGTATTTCGAGCGTTACCCGGGAGTTTTGCGGTATATGGACAACATCCGCAAACAAGCCCATGACGATGGCTACGTTGAGACTCTGTTCGGTCGGCGCCTCTACCTGCCTGAAATTAATGCGCGCAACAAACAGCTTCAGCAAGCAGCCGAACGTACCGCCATTAACGCTCCTATGCAGGGTACCGCGGCGGACATCATCAAGCGGGCGATGATTGAGGTAGACAACTGGCTGCACGAAGAACACGCAGACGACGCCAGCATGACCATGCAAGTACACGATGAGCTGATCCTCGAAGTAAGGGAAGACAAGCTGGAGGAGGTCAAGAAAGGCCTGGTTCAGCGTATGTCTGCAGCTGCAAGCCTGAAGGTGCCACTACTGGTTGAAGCAGGCACGGGTGACAACTGGGATCAGGCCCACTAGCTTCGAAAACTGGCACGCAACGCCCTGTTTTTGTTTGCACCCGATGCAGACTGCACAAAAACGGGGCACGTTTTTTTTCAGGCAGCGCTTCAGAACCCCGCTATTCCGCCATACCTCCCTAACGGCACAAAATCTGCATCATTCCCCGGGTCCGGGGTAAAAGCCGATGCAGTGACACCGATTTGAGGTCTTTCCATGAATTCGTTAACAAGTGAACGTAACTGGTTGTTCGACCCATCCCTTCTAAAACTGGCATATCAATGCCGGCGCCTGATTCAGTCCGAATTTGGAGTAAAGCTTCATCTTGATGAGACTGATCTGGGACAACACCTGGCTGAATACGCTGGCAAGACCCGGTCCAGCGATCTGGCTCGTACCTGGCAGACACTTAAACAGAGGGTGCCCGAACTGAATGCAATGGGAGAAGAGTCAGGCCCGGCACCCAGAATGTACCGGGGCCAGCCAGTCATGGAAGATCAAAATGGACGAAATGGAGACAGTTCCGGAGAGGAAGCCCGGCACAGGAAAATGGTCTACAGAGGGCAGATGGTAGGCTGATTCCGGGAATGGAACCAGCCCCACAAGAGCAGATCAGAAGGCTTTACTGAACTCGATAGCAGCACTCCATGCGCTTAGCTCGTATTCGGCCTGATAATTGGCATTGGACGTTGCAACGGTTGGCTGCTGATGCGAGTACTCACGATCATCAACCTTCGCATTATCCGCAAAGATCAGGGTGCCGACTGCAGCATCTATTTTCCAGCCACTCTGGCGATCCTGCCATTGGGTACCCAGCGTCAGCCAGTGACGATCTTCAGACGGGATACGCGCAGTGACATACTGGTCTACCGGCGACTGGTCATAAGCATAGCCTGCCTTGAATGCCCATGCTTCGTTTGCCTGCCAGATACCACCCAGATTGAACTGCCAGTTGTTATCCCATTTCTCAGTCACATGGGTCACAGGATCACCCGGCGCAGGCTGAATCACTTGAGAAACCTGACCTGAACCGCCTTCAGCACTGTAAACGTCCAGCTCTTCAAAGCGGCTCCAGCGAGAATAGGTGGCACCGGCCAGCACGGTAAATTCCGGACTCAGCCTGTGGCGTACACCCACCGTCAGGCTCTCCGGAATAGCCAGGGGCACTTCCGCTTTTTCAGAAAGAGACACAGGGCCTGAAAGCCCTAAAGCCTCACCCGGGAACTGACTGATTTCCAGATCCCCGTCCAGCTCAAACTCAGTGCCGGTCTGGGCGGTCAGGCCAAACTGCGTTGCTTCAGACAACTCATAGAGAAAACCCACGCGAAAATTGACTGCAATGTCATCGCCTTCCACATCCGAATAGGTATCAGGGTACTGCTGCGCCAGACCATTGGCCCCTGCCACAATCGCCTGCTGTTGCGCTGCGGGCAACTGATCGAGGCTGGAGACGCCAGCGGCCTGAAGCGCTGACTTCACTACGGCACCCCGGACATCCTGGTATCTGGTCAAACGGCCCTCGCCGTACATTACATTAATGCCCACCCCCATCGACAGGCCTTTACCATTGCTAACCGCAATAGACGGGGTGAAGGAAATCACCGTCAGCTCGGTCTTGTCTGCAAGATAACGCCCGGCGAAATCATCTTCATAATCTGCCGCCAGTCCATAAGGGGCATGGATGCCGAAGCCAACATCGATAGACTCATTGATTTCGTGGGTAATATAAATATTAGGAAGCAAGGCCGGGTCTGCAATGTCACCACCGCTGCCGGTATAGGCGCCCGGCTGACCAAGGGCATCGACGGACCGTACCGTGTCACTCTTGGCCTCAGCATCAATATCCAGCACAGCCGCACCAAACGAAATATTAGTTCCGGATAGCTGGCTCATCCCCGCAGGGTTAAACAACACTGCGGTCGCATTCTCCGGATTCGCAGCAGCACCGGCATTAGCCGTGCCCATGGCGCTTGCACTTTGTTCGTTCAGGGAAAAACCGCCAGCAAAAGCGCTGGCAGGCGCAGCAACAACTAAAGCCAGTGTAGCCAACCGCACAGCACGTGTAAGCAATGAGGGTCTCATGACAGAGGTGTCTCCTTTGTAATTTGCGGCGGAGTATACGCACCAACACCTGGCAGCCTCAAATGCCAAAACTACTGGTTTACAAACCTAACTACTTACGACTTTAGTCGATACCTGTCGCGTCAGGTATCCTGAATAGTCAGCTTATCAACAGATGACGACAGTTTGTCCGCTCCCTGGGCATCTGTACCCAGTTTTATCATCAGACGCAGATCGTTAGCTGAGTCAGCATGAGCAAGGGCATCTTCATAAGTGATCGAGCCTTCAGCATAGAGCTGATAAAGCGCCTGATCAAAGGTCTGCATGCCCGCCTCATTGGACTTGGCCATCAGCCCCTTGAGCTTATGCACCTCCCCTTTACGGATCATGTCCGCTACCAGCGGGGTGTTGATCAGAACTTCTATAACAGCCTTGCGGCCTTTTCCGTCCGGTGTCGGAATCAGCTGCTGCGCCACAACGGCCCTGAGGTTAAGCGACAGATCCATCCAGATCTGGTTATGCTGCTCAGGCGGGAAAAACTGGATAATCCGGTCAAGCGCCTGGTTAGCGTTGTTGGCGTGTAGCGTGGCGAGACACAGGTGGCCTGTTTCAGCAAACTGAACTGAATACTCCATGGTCTGACGGGTACGCACCTCACCAATAAGAATAACGTCAGGAGCCTGCCTCAACGTGTTCTTCAGCGCCACCTCGAAGCTCTCGGTATCAATCCCGACTTCCCGCTGAGTAACAATGCAGCCCTGGTGCTGATGCACAAACTCGATCGGGTCTTCTATGGAAATAATATGCCCCCGGCTGTTCCGGTTGCGGTGCCCAAGCATCGCGGCAAGCGACGTTGATTTACCGGTACCGGTCGCGCCCACAAACATAATCAGTCCGCGCTTGGTCATTGCCAGATCCTTGATGATCTCCGGCAACGACAGATCATCAATCTGGGGGATTTTTACTTCAATCCGCCGCAAGACCATGCCACACAGGTTGCGCTGAAAGAATGCACTCACCCGGAAGCGGCCAATGCCCCGGGCACTGATGGCAAAGTTACACTCGTGAGTTTCTTCAAACTCGGCTCTCTGCTTTTCGTTCATCGCGCCGTACACAAATTCCCGGGTCTGCTCCGGCGTTAACGCGTTCTTGGTAACCGGCAGCACCTTGCCATTCACTTTCATGCTGGGCGGAACACCTGCAGTGATAAAGAGATCTGACCCCCCTTTTTCGACCATCAGACGAAGCAGCTTTTCGAATTCCATTTTGATTACCTATGTTCTTTTTATACAACGACCCGCCAAAAGCCGGGAATCAGAAATTATCCGGCATTTTCGCCTTGGCCCTTGCGGCTTCACGGGAAATCAGCCCTTTCTGCAGCAAACGCTCAAGGCACTGATCCAACGTCTGCATACCCAGAGAACCACCCGTCTGGATCGAAGAGTACATCTGGGCGATCTTGTCTTCGCGAATCAGGTTACGGATCGCGGCTGTACCAATCATGATTTCATGTGCAGCTATCCGGCCGCCGCCCATTTTCTTCATGAGTGTCTGGGAAATAACAGCCTGCAGTGATTCGGAAAGCATGGAGCGCACCATGGACTTTTCCTGCGCAGGGAATACGTCCACTACCCGGTCAATGGTCTTTGCCGCTGAGGTAGTGTGCAGGGTTCCGAAAACCAGGTGACCGGTTTCCGCCGCAGTAAGTGCCAGGCGGATGGTTTCCAGGTCCCGCAGCTCACCTACCAGAATAATGTCGGGATCTTCCCGCAACGCAGAACGCAGCGCTTCGTTAAAACCCAGAGTGTCCCGATGCACTTCCCGCTGATTGACCAGGCACTTCTTGGAGTCGTGCACAAATTCGATGGGATCTTCTATGGTAAGAACGTGCTCATAGCGGGTGTCGTTGATGTAATCCATCATTGCCGCCAGCGTAGTTGACTTACCAGAGCCGGTTGGCCCGGTCACCAGCACAAGGCCACGGGGTACCGAGGAAATGTCTTTGAATACCTGGCCCATACCCAGGTCATCCATAGTCAGCACTTTCGAGGGAATGGTACGGAAAACAGCACCCGATCCGCGGTTCTGGTTAAAGGCATTAACACGAAAACGAGCGACGCCAGGCACTTCAAAGGAAAAGTCCGTTTCCAGAAATTCTTCGTAGTCCTTACGCTGCTTGTCGTTCATGATGTCGTAAATCAGCCCGTGAACTTCTTTATGTTCCAGGGGCGGAAGGTTGATGCGGCGGACATCACCATCAACACGAATCATTGGGGGCAGGCCGGCAGAAAGATGCAGGTCAGACGCACCCTGTTTCGCCGAGAAGGCAAGCAGTTCAGTAATATCCATAGAGGTCCTCGGAAGGCTTATCTTTCACACAGGTAGCGTCTGTCTGGCACTGCCCGGCTATGACCACTTGGAATTTCAGTGGCCTGCGAGTAACGTGTCGCCAACGAACAGGCGGACCAAACGCGACTATTTGACAATATGAGCAGCATAGCAGACAACCTCGGGAGCGTAACCCGACGCATACAAAAAGCAACATTGCAGGCGGGCCGGGAGCCTGATTCTGTGAGCCTGTTGGCAGTCAGCAAAACACGCTCACCCGATGAGCTGCGAGAAGCTGTAGCGGCGGGCCAACGGGCATTCGGAGAGAACTACCTTCAGGAAGCCCTCGACAAAATCGAAGCCCTCAGCGACCTGACCGGTATTGACTGGCATTTTATCGGCCCGATACAGTCCAACAAAACCCGGCAGATCGCCTCAGCTTTTTCCTGGGTACACAGCGTGGACCGGCTGAAAATTGCCCGCCGCCTCAGTGAACAAAGGGAAACAGGGCTCCCCCCCTTGAACATCTGCCTGCAAGTCAATATTAATAATGAACAGAGCAAAGCCGGGTGCCAGCCCGAAGATCTGCCGGAACTGGCTAAAGAAACAGGCCAGTTGCCGGGGCTCACCCTGCGGGGCCTTATGGCAATCCCTGACCCTGAACAGACCGAACCCGAACTGAGAGCAAGTTTCCGTAAGCTTGCTGACACCCTCAAAGAGCTGAAACAGGATTATCCGGAAGCCGGGCCACTGGATACATTGTCCATGGGCATGTCCGGCGATCTCGAGATGGCGATTGCAGAGGGCGCCACATGGGTTCGTATCGGCACGGCTGTTTTCGGCAAAAGGGCCTATAGGAGCTGAATTGACCGGTTCCTGCTATTATCAGGACCGGATATCTAACCGAATAACTGTTGGAGCAGACCTTGAGTAAATCACCAACCATTTCGTTTATAGGCGCAGGCAACATGGCCAGCGCCATTATTGGCGGCATGCTGGATAACGGATTCAAAGCCGCCAATATATGGGCAAGCGCGCCAGACGACGGTCACCTGCAATCCATCCGCAAACGTTTCGGGATAAGTGTGACAACAGACAACCGTTACTGTGCGCAGCAGGCAGACATGGTTGTACTCGCGGTCAAGCCCCAGGTAATGGCGGACGTGTGTCGTGACATAGCGCCCATCGCCCAGAACACCCGCCCGCTAATGGTATCTATAGCTGCAGGTCTCGGTGCAGATACACTTGATGAATGGCTTGGCGGCGGCCTGCCCATTGTCCGGGTCATGCCAAACACCCCTTCTCTTGTTGGCAAAGGGGCTGCAGGGCTTTTTGCCAATGAAAGCGTCAGCAACGATCAGAAAGAAATGGTGCAGTCGGTTTTCGAAGGCATAGGTACCGCGGTATGGGTGGAAGATGAAACCCTGCTTCATGGTGTAACTGCACTCTCGGGAAGCGGGCCGGCTTATTTTTTCCTGATACTGGAAGCACTTGAGGCTGCTGCAACCGAAACGGGCGTAAACCCGGAAACCGCCCGCCAGCTTGCCATCCAGACCATGGCAGGCGCAGCCGAAATGGCCGGCAGAAGCGAATACGATCCCGCCCAACTGAAGAAAAATGTAATGTCTCCGGGCGGCACAACCGAACAGGCGATTAATACGTTTGAAGAAGGCGGCCTGCGCGACCTGGTGAAAAAAGCGTATAACGCTGCTTACAAGCGCTCGGAAGAAATGGCCAAAGAACTGGCAGGCAAACAGTAAAACAGTCACCGACAACGGAGAAACGGCTTCATGCTGGCAGACATCCTGATTACGATCCTGCTGATCGCGTCCACCTTTTACATGACAATTATACTGCTACGCTTTTTATTGCAGCTGGCCCGGGCCGACTTCTACAACCCGATTTCCCAGTTTGCAGTCAAGGCCACAAACCCTCTGCTCAGGCCTCTGCGTCGCGTCATCCCTGGCTGGGGCGGAATTGACGGTGCCGCGCTGGTTCTTGCCGTTATCATTCAGGCAATTACCTTTTTCCTGATTCTTGTCGCACTGAACGGCGGCATTCCATCATTCAACCCACTCATACTATTGGTCTGGGGCGCAATTGCCGTTCTGGATCTGATCGTCAAAATATACTTCTGGTCGGTTATCGCTGTTGTTGTCGTCAGCTGGATCGCACCAGGCAGCGGCCATCCGGCCATCCAGCTGGTTGCACAGATCACCGAACCGGTCATGCGACCAGTGCGAAAGCTGATGCCATCCATGGGCGGACTGGACCTGTCACCCATTATTGTTTTTCTGATCCTGAACGTCTTGTCTGTTGTCATTGACCATATGAAGGTCGCGGTCGGCCTTGGGGCTATTGGACTGGGACTGTAAACCACATCACAAACAAACAATTTGTAACAGTTTTCCACAAACAGCCAGATCCGAAAACCGCAACTTCATCCCATTGATTTTGCGGTTTTTTTTATTTAAGTCATGTCATCAACAGACACACACCTGCGAACACTCCGCCGCAAAACCGCCACAAACAGGCTAGTATTACCCACAATTAATTAATCCGTATATCACGTGGATCCCGGCGAGTCCGCCAAAGGGGTACCGGAAGTCGTGGACAAGGAAAATCCGATGAATCATCAGAGCAATCTGACTCAGCAGGTAGAGGCATACCACAACTGGAAAAAGGAGCTGATCCGCCAGATCGGCCGCTACCGGTTATGGCTCCAGGACAACAACCTGTTCTCAGACGACATCAGTACCCGGATACGTCATGGCCTGGAACTTCTTATCGAGGACGAGCTCACTATCGCGTTTGTCGGCGAGTACTCCCGTGGCAAAACGGAGCTGATAAACGCCCTGTTCTTCGCAGAGTTTGGCCAGCGCATGCTCCCCTCTCAGGCCGGACGCACAACCATGTGTCCGACCGAGCTGTTTTTCGATCGCAACGCCAACGAAAACTACCTGTTACTGCTCCCCATAGAGACCCGCACTGGTGACTTGTCTTTACAAAAGCTGCGCAAACAGCCTGAGCGCTGGGTAAAACACAGCCTTGACGAAAGTGACCCGGAAATCATGCGCGAAATCCTGGGAGAAGTAGCCCGGGTAAAAAGTGTTGCCCCGGAACAGGCACGTGCGCTCGGTTTTGACGAAGGCATGCTGGAGCACGACCGCAACAACCCCGGCAACGTTCTGGTTCCTGCCTGGCGCAACGCCCAGATCAGTATTCGCCACCCCCTGTTTGAACGGGGACTACGCATTCTGGACACCCCGGGCCTTAACGCACTTGGCTCTGAACCCGAGCTCACCATAAGCATGCTGCCAAAAGCTCATGCCATCATTTTTGTGCTCAGTGCAGATACCGGCGTTACCGCCAGCGATATGACCATCTGGAAAGAGTACATAGATACAGAACAGGCCGATCACCGTGCCGGTCGCTTTGCTGTGCTGAACAAGATCGATGTGTTGTGGGACGATCTCCAGGGCGAGAAGCACACACGCGATGCCATTGACCGGGTACGAGGGTATACAGCAGATCATCTGGGCATCCGGCAACAGGATGTGATACCTCTGTCTGCAAAACAGGGGCTCGTCGCAAGAGTCAGAAAAGACAACAACCTGTTCAGCCGCTCCAATATCGGGAATCTGGAACAACTGATTATCCAGCGCATACTGATGCATAAGGAACAGCTGATAACCCAGAGCCTGATCAATGATCTTCTGGGCATGCTGCAGAACAGCCAGGCAGCGATGCAGACGCGCCTTGAGTCGCTCGAAGAAGAGTCCCAGGCATGCTCTGGCGCGACAATGGACAAAGCTGCCCTTGCGCGGCTGGCCGACAGAGCCCAGAAAGATTACGACTTTTACTACAAGAAGCTGATCACACTGCGTTCAAGCCGCCGGCTGATGGGCTCCCAGGGTGACATGCTGAAAAAGCTGGTAGCTGAAGACCGGTTTGAGTCCCATGCCCGGAACCTCCATAAAAGCATGTTGAAAAGCTGGACCACAGCAGGCATGAATAACGCTATGGACCAGTTTTTTGAGCTTCTGGAAGGTGACCTCACCAACCTGCTCAGCGAGGGCCACCTTGCAGAGAAAATGGTAGGGGCCATCTATCGCAGGTACAACGAAGATACCCGCGCCCGCCACCTTGAGCCCATTCCGCTGCGTGCCGGCCGCCACGTTATTGCTGTAAGGGAGTTGCGTAAAAAAGCCCGGCGCTTTCGTGTCAGCCCCAAAAACCTGCTTACAGAACAATCCGTTCTGGTACAGCGCTTTTTCAATGTAATGGTGAGTGAAGCCAGAGTTCTGCACGCGCGCGTACGCACAGACGTAGAGCGCTGGCCCTCAGAAGCACTGCTGCCGATCATGCAGTACTCCATGGAACAGAAGCAGTTGCTGGAGCACCAGATACGACGTCTCCGGGACATGGTAAGAAGCGATCGTGACGGCCGCTTCCAGCGAGAACGGCTAAACAACACCATCAGCGACCTGCGCAGGCAGCTGGAACTGGCTGATGCCATGCAGCGGCAAATCCGGAAACCTGCACCTACCATGATCCAGCAGAAAGTGGTCAATATCTCAGGCATTATCCAGTCCCCGTAAATCCTGTTGGTTGCAGCCATGACGGCCCGCCATTAAACTGTTTTGCTGGTTCAGGTTTTTACCCTGGCCAGCAACTCTGTTACTAACGGACCGAACCAGGAACCTTTCGCGCCGATGCCCGATTCCCTGCCTGTGGATTCTGTCGGGATAATCACCCCACAGACGTACCATTTTGAAACGCCTATTGAACTGGCGTGCGGACAAGCACTGGAGCACTATGATCTGGTGGTTGAAACCTATGGCGAGCTCAACGCAGATCGCAGCAACGCTGTGCTCATCTGCCATGCTCTGAGCGGAAATCATCATGCCGCCGGCTATCACTCCAAAGACGATCGCAAGCCTGGCTGGTGGGACACCTGCATAGGGCCTGGCAAACCTGTCGATACCAACCGTTTCTTTGTCGTCAGCCTCAACAACCTGGGGGGCTGTCACGGCAGCACCGGCCCCAACTCCAATAACCCGGCTACAGGCAAGCCTTTTGGCCCTGACTTCCCGGTTGTCACGGTCGGCGACTGGGTAAAAAGCCAGGCGTTACTGGCAGATCGCATGGGTATTGAGTGCTGGGCAGCCGTAGTGGGCGGTTCTCTCGGCGGCATGCAGGCACTGCAATGGAGCCTGGACTATCCGGACCGCCTCAGACATTCAGTGGCCATTGCCTCAAGCCCACGCCTGACAGCGCAAAACATTGCATTTAACGAGGTGGCGCGACAGGCAATCACCTCGGATCAGGAATTCCATGACGGCCGATACTACGATTTCGATACATTGCCACGCCGCGGCCTGATGCTGGCCCGGATGGTTGGCCATATCACCTATCTCTCCGACGCCTCCATGGGAGAAAAGTTTGGCCGGGAACTGAGAGATCAGGCCTACAAGTTTGGCTACGACGCAGAGTTTCAGGTGGAAAGCTATCTCCGCTATCAGGGTGAACGCTTCTCGGAGGTTTTCGACGCCAACACCTATCTGCTGATGACCCGGGCCCTGGATTATTTTGACCCGGCTTTTGAGTTTGGAGGCGACCTGTCAAAAGCGCTGGCCAAGGCAAGCTGTGAATTTCTGGTATTGTCATTCAGCACCGACTGGCGTTTTACACCAGCCCGGTCTGAAGAAATGGTAAACGCCATGATCGCCGCCCGCCGGAAAGTCAGCTATGCCGAAATCGATGCCCCCTGGGGCCACGATGCGTTCCTGATCCCTACGCCGCGTTACACCGACATTTTTTCCGCGTACATGGATCGTGTTGCCAGGGAGGTCGGGGCATGAGAGCAGATCTTGAAATCATTCAGCAATGGGTAAAGCCCGGCGATCATGTGCTGGACCTGGGGTGCGGTGACGGTACCCTGCTGGACTTCCTCAAGCAGGAGCGCAATGCCAGCGGCTTCGGCCTTGAAATCAACCCGGATCACATCACTACCTGCATGAACCGCGGAGTCTCTGTTATTGAACAGAACCTGGATACCCAGGGGCTGGATAATTTTGAAGACAACAGCTTCGACATTGTTCTGATGACCCAGGCATTACAGGCAGTCCGCCGCCCGGACAAGGTTCTGGATGAAATGCTCCGCCTTGGCAACGAAGGCATAGTCACTTTCCCCAACTTCGCTCACTGGCGCCTGCGCTGGGGGCTGGCCCTCAGCGGTCGCATGCCCGAATCCGACGCACTGCCTTATAAATGGTATAACACCCCCAATATACGGCTATGCACTTTCAAGGATTTTGAAGCCCTGTGCCGCCAGAAAGGTATTCGTATCAAAAGCAGATGTGTAGTGGATGGACAGCATCAAAACAACTGGCTGGCGCGCTTTTGGCCAAATCTGTTGGGAGAAATCGCCATCTACCGCATTACCCGGGAGAAAACATAATGATGAACAGAGCTTTGCACAGCCTTCTTACCATGGCGTCAGTTGCCTTGCTTGCCGCCCTCTTCAGCCTTCCTGCTCACGCAGGCTCTGAGGACTTCGGAGACTACCAGGTACACTGGAGCGTATTACCCAGCACCTTTCTGACCCCCGAGACAGCAAAGGCCAACAACCTTCAGCGCAGCAAAGGTATCGGTATCGTCAACATCTCCATAATGCAGGAGAATGAAAACGGCATACTTAAACCCGTCGCAGGCCAGGTGGAAGGCAGGGTTTCAAACGACATCCAGCAAGTGAAGTTTCTGGCATTCCGCAGAATACGGGAGGGCGACTCTATCTACTTTATTGCCCAGTACCAATATTCATCCGGAGAACTGATGACCTTCAACATCACCTCCCGTCCTACCGGGCATAATCAGGATTTGCCGGTACGATTCGCCCATACTCTTTTCAGCGATTGAGCGAACTATGTCTGAGCGACTTGTTATAGCCAGCAACAACAAAGGCAAAATCAACGAATTTACCCACCTCCTGGCGCCACTGGGCCTGATTCCTGTGCCCCAGGGTGAACTGGGCGTTGGCGAAGCCGAAGAACCGGCGGTTACCTTTGTCGAGAACGCAATCCTCAAAGCCCGCCATGCAGCCAGGGAAACTGGGCTGCCCGCACTGGCTGACGACAGTGGTCTGGCCGTCGACGCGCTGGGTGGTGCGCCCGGAGTTCGCTCGGCCCGCTATGCCGGGGCTGGAGCCTCCGATCGCGATAATCTGAATGCGCTGCTCGAAGCCATGACAGATGTACCTGACGGCCAGCGCGGTGCGCAATTTCACTGCGTTCTGGTATACCTTCGCCACGCCGACGACCCGACACCGATTGTATGCCACGGCCGATGGCCTGGTTCGATTCTGAGGGCGCCGCAAGGCGACGGCGGATTCGGCTATGACCCTATATTTCTTTGCCCCGAGACGGACTGTAGTGCAGGAGAGCTGAGCCGGGACGAGAAAAGCCGGATAAGCCACCGGGGCCGGGCACTGGCATTGCTTATGGAACAGCTCAGAGCGGACCAGTGACTACACTCACCCCGGCACGGCCCAGGCCACCTCTGAGCCTGTATATTCATGTGCCCTGGTGCGTGCGAAAATGCCCCTACTGCGACTTCAATTCCCATGCGGTACAGAACGACGTCCCCGAATCAGCCTACCTGAATGCCCTGCTTGAGGATCTGGACCAGGATCTTGCGCTCGCCGATGGGCGGTCGATTCAGACGGTCTTTATTGGCGGAGGAACGCCCTCACTGATGAGCGGCGACTTTTACAGAAAACTCTTCAGGGGCCTCTCTGAGCGCCTCATTTTTGCAGGGGACGCAGAGATCACACTGGAGGCTAATCCGGGCACTCTGGAAGAAGGACGGTTCGAGGCTTTTCGCGAGGCCGGCATCAACCGCCTCTCTATTGGTGTACAAAGCTTCAACCCAGCCCATCTGAAAGCCCTCGGCCGCATCCATGACAGCGCAGCCGCTCACCGGGCAATCGATACTGCGAAAAAAGCGGGTTTCGATAACTTCAACCTGGACCTGATGCACGGCCTGCCAGGTCAGACCCCCGAGGAGGCTCTTGCGGATCTTCAGTCTGCCATGAGCCATGAACCACCACATCTGTCCTGGTATCAGCTGACACTGGAGCCCAACACCGAGTTTTACAGCCGGCCGCCGGACCTGCCAGATGACGACCTGCTTTGGGAGATTTCCCAACGGGGTGGAGACTATCTGCGCCAGCAGGGCTTCAGCGACTATGAAATTTCGGCCTGGTGCCGCGAAGGAAAAGCCTCCCGTCATAACCTGAACTACTGGTCGTTTGGGGACTATATGGCGCTTGGCGCGGGCGGCCACGGCAAAATAAGCCTGCCAGACGGGACAATCAAACGTTACTGGAAAACACGGCAACCAGAAGCCTACCTGAACAGAATCGGCAGTCGCACCGCCGGAAACGACAACATTGAAGCAGCAGAACTCCCTCTGGAATTCCTGATGAACGCACTGCGCCTGAGAAAAGGTGTGGATGAAAGCCTTTTTTATGATCGTACGGGTTTACCCCTGACATCCGTTGCGGTACAACTTGAGAAGCTACGTGAAGATAAATTGCTGGTTCGTGACCGGCTTCAGGCAACCGACCTGGGGCAGAGGTATCTGAACAGTCTTTTGGAGCGTTTTCTGTAATGGACACGGAAAAGGGATTATCGGCTTTACCTAAAAGTCTGAAAGCCTGTCTGATCGCGACGCTGGTTCTGCTGACAGCCTTACTGATGATCAATCAGCCTCTGAAAACCGGATCTGCACATCAGGGTATTGTCAGCTTCCAATTGGCAGGGAACGCCGAGCAGGCGCTCGCCATCGTACAAAGCTGGGGTGATGAGGGACTGCAGTGGGCAAAACTGTCACTGTGGGTAGATTTCCTGTTTATTCCGCTCTACTGCCTTACCCTCATACTGCTGACCCGGCACTGCACTCAGGACAGACCAGGCATTCGCGAACGCACCACCGCGCGCTGGATCCGGACACTGTTTATAACCGCTGGACTGGCTGATGTGACGGGAAACGTGCTGCTCCTGAATAATCTGGAGGCACCTGCGGATGCCATCAGCCTTGCCGCCACTATAAGCGCACTTGCCAAGTTTACCGCCCTGACTTTGGGCATTGCCGGGCTGGTGATTATCCGGGCAGCCAGACGCCATCCGCTGGCGCCAGGCTGAACCGAATCAGGAAACCGGAGCTTGAGAGAACATCAGCCAGTATTTTAATTGGTGCGGCGAAACAGCAGATCCCATACACCATGGCCCAGATTCTCTCCACGCTTCTCAAACTTGGTTACCGGACGATATTCAGGCCGTGGTGAATATTCCCCCTGCGCCTGAGTATTGGCGAACCCTTCAGCATCACCCATTACTTCCATCATATGTTCAGCGTAGTTTTCCCAGTCTGTGGCAAGGTGCAGGATGCCACCGACCCTCAACTTGTGACGGATACGCTGAACAAACTCAGGCTGAACCAGCCGGCGCTTGTTGTGCTTCTTTTTGTGCCAGGGATCCGGGAAAAAAACCATAACCTGATCCAGGCACGCGTCCGGCAGGCACAGGTCGATGACATCGTTCGCGTCTATGTTATAAACACGGACATTCTCCAGCCCTCGATCCTCAATATCCTTGAGCAGTGCCCCAACACCGGGCAAGTGCACTTCCACGCCGATGAAATCCTGCTCTGGCGCGGCTTCTGCCATCTCTGCGAGAGAGCGACCCATGCCGAAACCGATTTCCAGATTAAGCATGGCTTCCCGGCCAAAAATCTGGCGAGGATCAATCATTCCGTCTTCGCGACTCAGGCCAAACCTGGGCCAGCTGCGTTCATAGGCTTTTTTCTGGCCGTCAGTCATGCGCCCCTGGCGCAGCACAAAGCTGCGGACGCCACGGCGCGTGGTCACGGGAGAGTCATTGCTCGACTCTTTCTGGTCAGTCATCTGCAATCCTTAACCGCTGGCTGCGGATTTGATTAACGGAATTTGCGCACAGTTTACCAGAGTAGAAGGCGTCAGGCGGATACCACAGAACTCTTACCTGTCTGGCGATCGAGTTGGCGGTACCCCAGGGCTTCCACAAGATTCCGCTGAGCAATGGTATCGCATCCCTCAAGATCTGCCAGCGTCCGGGCTACCCGCAATATCCGGTGCAGCGCCCGGGCCGAGAGCCCAAGCTTCTCCATAGCGCCGGTAAGCAGCTTTTCTCCGGATCGTTCGAGACTACAGGCCTCCTGCAACCCGCGTCCGGACAATGTGGCATTTACGCAACCCCGTCGGGCCTGGCGATCCCTGGCGAGCGCCACCCGTTCGCGCACCACAGCACTGCACTCGCCGTCTCCGCCGGGCTGCATCAGCACATCACCACTTTGCACTGGCACCTCTACGTGCAGATCAAATCTGTCCAGCAAAGGTCCCGAAATTTTTGCGCGGTAGCGCATCACCTGTTGAGGTGTGCACTGGCATTCAATGGTTGGATGCCCGCTGTAACCACACGGGCATGGATTCATTGCGCCGACGACCTGAAACCGTGCAGGGAAATTAACCTGCCGAGCCGCCCGGCTGATGGCAATTTCTCCGGTTTCCATAGGTTCCCGCAACACCTCCAGCACACGGCGCTCAAACTCAGGTAACTCATCAAGAAACAGAACGCCACGGTGGGCCAGGGAAATTTCTCCGGGTCTGGGACTGCTGCCACCTCCCACCATAGCCACCGCAGAGGCAGTGTGATGCGGAGATCTGAACGGAGGCTGGCGCCAGCCTCCCTCCCGTACTGGCAGGCCGGCAACCGAGTGCACACTGGCGACTTCCATAGCATGGTCATCGTTCAGATCCGGCAAGATACCGGGCAGCCGGCTTGCCAGCATGCTTTTGCCTGTGCCTGGCGGGCCAAAAAACAGCAGGTTATGCGCTCCCGCTGCAGCTACCTCCAGCGCCCTTCTCGGGACGCTTTGACCACGCACATCCGCAAGGTCCGGCATGCCGGCAGCAACAGGTCGTTCGGGCATCGTATGCTGCACGGGAATCAGCCGTGCCCGGTCACAAAGATGCTCACAGACTGCAAGTATGTGGCCCGCCGCCAGCACATCATCCTGGCTTGCAAGGGCCGCCTCTTCTGCATTGCCCTGAGGCACCAGCAATCTCCGCCCTTCTTTTCGCGCGGCCAGCACTGCAGGCAGAACGCCTTTAAGAGGGCGAAGAGCGCCATCCAGTGAGAGCTCTCCCAGGAATTCGCATGAAGACAGGCTTTCCGCCGGAATCTGCCCTGAGGCGGCAAGAATACCCAGAGCAATGGGCAAATCGAAGCGGCCACCCTCTTTGGGCAGGTCAGCAGGAGCAAGGTTGATCGTAATTCTGCGTGCGGGGAACTCAAAGCCTGCATTCAGCAAGGCACTTCTTACTCTTTCCCGGCTTTCACGCACACCGGTTTCCGGCAGACCAACAATAGAAAGCGCGGGCAGGCCACCTGACAGGTGAACCTCAACAGTGACTTCTGGTGCAGAAACGCCAACGCTGGCACGGGAGTGGACAACGGCAAGCATAACAACCTTCCATGGTTTCGGAAATCAACAGGGGCCGGGGTAAATCGACCGCTCCGGCTTCCTGCCGGGAACTCCGGGAGTCTACTGCGTTTTCAGCGACTGCTCCAGATCAGCAACTCTCTTTTCAAGAGCCTCCACCTTTTCACGGGTTTTCATAAGCACCGCTTGCTGGGCGTCAAACTCTTCGCGGGTTACCAGTTCCAGCCGTGACAGAACCGCCATAACCGTAGCTCGAGCCTGGGTTTCAAAATCTTCGCGCGCAGCACGCGCCATATCTGGAACAAACTGGCCGAACTGCCCCTGCAACTGGGCGAAAATATCCTGTGGACCTTTCACAAACCACCTCACTGATTCAAATAAATGTCCGCTTTCGACCAAAAGAGTAGTGCCATGGCCGGTTTGCGGGAGTGTATCACACCGCCAGCCCTGCCATACTGTGTGCGGCAAGCACTATAATAGTCCAGCCGACCCTCAAACCTGCTCTTATCTGGGTCAAGGGATGGCAAGACGCACCATTATAGTGCGAAAGCTGGCACTCAAATACATGCCAGAGCATTACAAGAAAACACCAACCCTTTGTTTTTATTTAATTTTTTTGCGTTGGCATACACGGTGCTATAGCTCTCATACGCAATCCGCACAATTGACGTGCGAAGCGGCAGCACCCCGAACTCAACAACCGGCCGTTGGGCTCTCACGTTGAGACGGTTTTACCAAGGAGAAAGCAATGAAACTTGTGACAGCGATCATTAAGCCTTTCAAGCTGGATGATGTCCGTGAGGCACTATCCGAGATAGGCGTACAAGGCGTAACCGTCACTGAGGTCAAAGGCTTCGGGCGGCAGAAAGGCCATACAGAACTTTATCGTGGCGCAGAATATGTAGTGGATTTTCTGCCGAAGGTTAAAGTGGAAGTTGCCATTGGCGACAATCTACTGGACCAGGTTATCGAGTCCATTACCAAAGCAGCCAATACCGGAAAAATCGGTGACGGCAAGATTTTCGTGACAGAACTGCAACAGGCTATCCGGATCCGGACAGGCGAAACAGGCGAAGAAGCGGTCTGATCCCGATCTGACCACCTAACTGCCAACGCAAAAAAAACCAATTTGAAGTGCCTCGTGCGGAGGGCATCCTATGGAAAACAATCTTTTTCACCTGCAGTATGCAATAGATACCTTTTATTTCCTGGTATGCGGCGCCCTAGTAATGTGGATGGCCGCCGGCTTCGCCATGCTCGAATCAGGGCTGGTACGAGCAAAAAATACCACAGAAATTCTCACCAAGAACGTCGCACTCTTTGCCGTTGCCTCCATCATGTATCTGGTGTGTGGCTATGCAATCATGTACGACGGATCCCTGCTGCTGGCGGGCATCGAAAGCACTGACCCCACTGCGGTACTGGGCGATTTCGCCTCCCGTGAAGATGGCTTCGAAGGCGGTTCTATCTACTCTGGGGCAGCAGACTTCTTCTTCCAGGTAGTGTTCGTGGCCACGGCCATGTCAATTGTCTCCGGTGCGGTTGCTGAGCGCATGAAGCTCTGGGCATTCCTTGTTTTCGCCGTCGTAATGACAGGCGTGATCTACCCGCTGGAAGGCTCCTGGACCTGGGGCGGTAACGACGTCTTCGGCATGTACAACCTGGGCGACCTTGGTTTCAGTGACTTTGCGGGTTCAGGCATAGTCCACCTCGCTGGCGCAGCTGCTGCACTTGCTGGCGTGCTCCTGCTTGGTGCACGGAAAGGCAAATACGGTCCTAACGGTGAAATCCGTGCTATCCCTGGTGCCAACCTGCCGCTGGCGGCTCTGGGTACCTTTATCCTCTGGATGGGCTGGTTCGGCTTCAATGGTGGCTCCGTACTGAAACTTGGCGATATCGCCAGCGCCAACTCGGTTGCCATGGTATTCCTCAACACCAATGCAGCGGCAGCCGGTGGTGCTATTGCAGCACTGATCACGGGTCGCATGCTGTTCGGCAAGGCCGACCTGACTATGCTTCTTAACGGCGCCATTGCGGGCCTGGTGGTTATCACTGCAGAACCCTCTACACCTACTGCATTGATCGCAACCCTTTGGGGCGCTCTGGGCGGCATTGCTGTTGTATTCAGCGTTATCTTGCTGGACAAGCTGCGCATCGATGATCCTGTCGGCGCAATCTCAGCTCACGGTGTCTGTGGCCTGCTCGGTCTGGCACTGGTTCCCATCACTAACTCCAACGCCACCTTCAGCGGACAGCTGATCGGCGCCATCACCATCTTCGCCTGGGTATTCCTTGCGAGCCTGGTGGTCTGGGGCATCATCAAAGCTGTGATGGGCCTGCGAGTCAGTGAAGAGGAAGAGTACGAAGGTATTGATCTGTCCGAATGTGGCATGGAAGCCTATCCGGAGTTCGTTAACAGCAAGTAACAGATGCTGAACGAACAAAAGGGGCGCCTGAGAAGGCACCCCTTTTTTTATAGGCAGGAATTATATTTTCAGATCAGCCTTCCTGCGGCCGCACTTCGTCTTCAAGTGCATCAATCATGAACTGGGGCATGGCCAGAGCGCCGTGGTGAACCCCAGCGTTATAGTATCGGGTGACGAAGGGGCGGTTGTTAGCATCGTCTTCACGGAAATACTTTACCGGGTTATCTTTACTGGCCATGGTGCAACTCCACCAGCCAGTGGGATAAACAGGTTGCGGAAACGGCAGCGTCTGCACGTGGCTGAAGCCTGCTTTGCGCATGTCGCTGTGAATATCTTTTATGATGGAGTCAGTATGCAGCAACGGCGATTCACTCTGCTGCACAATGATACCCCCCTCACCCAGCGCCAGCATCGCGTCACGGTAAAAATCCAGAGCGAACAGACCTTCTGCGGGGCCTACCGGGTCTGTGCTGTCGATAATAAGGATGTCGATGCTGCCGGGGTCCACTTCCCGCATCCACTGTATGCCATCACCAAAGAAAAAGTTCGCCCTTGGGTCATCGTTGGATTCACACAGTTCAGGAAAGTATTCCTCGGATACGCGGGTAACACGCTCGTCAATTTCAACCTGCCAGGCTTCTTCCACATCAGGGTGCTTCAGAACTTCTTTCAGGGTGCCGCAATCTCCTCCCCCGACGATTACGACTTTTTTCGGCTTTTTGTGGGTAAACAGTGCCGGGTGGGTCATCATCTCGTGGTATAGAAAGTTATCGCGGCTGGTGAGCATTACGCACCCATCCAGCACCATCAGGTTGCCGAAGGTCTCGGTTTCATAGATTTCCAGCTTCTGAAACGGAGTCTGTTCTTCGTGCAGCTTCTGTTTTACCTGCAGTGAAAATGCCGTTCCCTGATCCTGGAATATCTCGGTAAACCAGTTGTTATTCAGCGTGGTCATGGTGCTCTCCTGAGAAACCTGGGTGCTATGTCCGAAAAGCATATTGTAGGGGCGCAAAGCAGCCAGCCAAAGTATTAGTTGGTAATTGTTGCCGTTTACCCGGATGGCCGGCGGGATTAACAGCACTGGAGGCTTTTAGCTGCAGGAGGCAGGCCCTACAATACCAGCCATTCAGCAGGCCCGAGCGGCCCCGTTTTTCTTGGAAGGATAGCAGCCATGAGTACCACCAGCGCCTCCCCGGCTCACAAGGTGTATAACATCGCCCACTGGAGCGACGGCTATATCGGCGTCAACCCGGAAGGTGAAGTTGTAATCCGGCCAAACCGTGGCAAGAGCGAGGCAGAGATCAACCTGCCGGAACTTACCCGCGCACTGGTCAATTCCGGCCTCCAGCTACCGGTACTTATCCGCTTTACTGACATTCTTCACGACCGGGTCAACAAGCTATGCAACGCATTTAATAAAGTAGCCACAGAGCAGAGCTATGCAGGACGCTACACTGCAGTCTATCCGATCAAGGTTAACCAACAGCGGCGGGTGGTTGAGGAACTGGTTGCCGCTGAGCCGGCAGCAAGCAACGGGCAGATTGGTCTGGAGGCAGGCAGTAAACCGGAGTTAATGGCCGTGCTTGCACTGTCACAGCAGCCCGGCTCCGTTATTGTGTGCAACGGCTACAAAGACCGTGAGTACATTCGCCTGGCTCTGATCGGCCAGAAACTCGGCCACAGGGTATTTATTGTGGTGGAAAAGCAGTCTGAACTGCCTCTTATTCTTGACGAGGCCAGAAAGCTTGAGGTTTCTCCGCTTATCGGTGTGCGGGTTCGTCTGGCCACTATCGGTAAGGGGAACTGGCAGAACACCGGCGGTGAGAAATCCAAGTTCGGGTTATCTGCCAGTCAGGTTCTGGATGTGGTGAATACCCTGCGCAAAGCAGGCGCCCTGGACACCCTGCAGCTTCTGCACTTTCACCTGGGCTCCCAGATTGCCAACATCCGTGATATCCAGACAGGCCTGCGGGAATGCGCACGTTTTTACAGTGAACTCCGGCAGATGGGCGCACCTGTAAACACCGTGGATATCGGTGGTGGACTGGGCGTTGACTATGAAGGCACCCGCTCACGCAGTGCCTGTTCGATGAACTACAGCATGCACGAGTATGCTTACAACGTTGTACACGTGCTGCAGGCTGAGTGTGATCGCCACGGCCTCCCTCACCCGGACCTGATCAGCGAGTCGGGGCGGGCACTGACCGCACACCATTCTGTTCTGGTCACCAACGTGATTGATCATGAGGAACCGGAAGACAGGCCGGCAGCCGCCCCTGAACGGGACGCACCGGCGCCACTACAGGACCTCTGGCGTGACCTGGAAAGTCTGAAAGATGCAGAGTCACCACGCTCACTGGCCGAAATTTACCACGATGTGCTACACGCCATGGCAGATGTTCATGGCCAGTTTGCCCATGGCACACTCTCTCTGCAGGAACGTGCAGATTCAGAAATACTTTATATTCGCTGCTGTCGTCTGCTCCAGGGCCAGCTGGATAAAAACAGCAGAGCTCACCGCGAAATCATTGACGAACTGAATGAAAAACTGGCGGCCAAGCTGTTCGTCAACTTTTCCCTGTTCCAGTCCCTTCCCGATGTATGGGGCATTGACCAGATATTTCCCGTCATGCCGGTCAACGGCCTGAACCGGCCACTCAGCCGGCGCGCGGTAATTCAGGATATCACCTGCGATTCCGATGGCCGAATTGATCGCTACGTGGACGGTCAGGGCACGGAAACCACCCTGCCGCTGCCTGAGGAAAAACCGGGAGAGGCCCTGCTGATGGGTTTTTTCATGACCGGCGCTTATCAGGAAATACTGGGGGATATGCACAACCTGTTTGGGGATACCCACTCGGTAGATGTACGCCTCAATGATTCCGGTGGTTTCGACACCAGCACTCCGATTGTCGGCGATACCGTTGCCAACGTGCTCAGATATGTGAACTTTGAGCCTGAAAAGCTTCTGGAAGCGTATCGCGAAAAGCTTGCCGCAAGCCAGCTGGCGGGGGATATACAGACCACCCTGCTGGCAGAGCTGACGGCCGGGCTTGAAGGGTACACTTACCTGGAAGACTAGTTTTTTGGCAAACAATAAGGGTAAAAGTAAACTACTTCCGGAATTACTTTACCAGAAGGCTGATCCACACTGGCAACGGGCGCGTAAACACCCTCACTGACAAACCCGTGGCGAGTGCATAGAATGATAAGCAAAACAAATTTGAATCATGCGACTGTCGAGGAGCGTCCGGTGACCACACTGGATACAAAACCAACACGCGCCGGGGGCCGAAAGGATCCCTGGAGCCAGTTGTTGGTAAAAGTGGGCAAAAGCCAGGATCGTCAGGCTTATCATGCGCTATTCGAGCATTTCGCCCCGCAGCTCAAATACTATGCAATGGCAAACGGCATGGCCAGCCACGCTGAGGAGTTGGTGCAGGAAGTTTTTGTCTCCATCTGGAGACGGGCCTGTCTCTATGACTGGCAGAAAGCCGCAGCCTCAACCTGGATCTTCACCATCGCCCGGAACCAGCGTATCGATATGCTGCGTAAGATGCGGCGCACCAGCGCTGAGATGCAGGTAGAGACTGAAGACCTCTGGCAAATACCGGGTGAAGATGAGAACCAGCCGGTTACATCGCTGCATCGCCTGATGTCTGAGAGACGCGTGAGAGAGTCCCTGAGCCATTTGCCAGAAGAACAGATTACAGTGATAGCCAAGGTATATATGGAACAGAAATCCCATCAGA